>Ga0265797_10000703_pt1 | contig 60987 bp, 54 predicted proteins | sample P2T30metagenome_FD_192433 | JGI IMG/M metagenome (GOLD analysis project Ga0265797, IMG submission 192433) | Plant litter microbial communities from East Loma Ridge, Irvine, California - P2 T30 | ecosystem: Environmental > Terrestrial > Plant litter > Unclassified | place: USA: California... | reverse complement strand
CAACTGTTCGGGTTACTAAGAATCAGGCATGCCGTCGAAAGCTGTCCCTCGGGCTTCGCTCCCACAGGCAAATCGGACTGGCATGCCTGTAGAGTTAGTTTACGTGGAATTCAAGATATAAGGCACCTGTCAGGTGCCTGTCCCCGGCGTTTTTCCGGAAGCACCATCGCCGGCCAGATAACCCCGATAAAATGCGATGAACGCCTGCGCATTGCGCCCCAGATGCCGGCCCGGCGGCAACACCGCCCACGTCCCGCCCCGGGGTACCGACCACTCCGGCAACACCCGCACCAGACTCCCGTCCCGCAGGTCCGCATCGATACTGTATTGGTGCAGGATGCTGACGCCCGCACCCTGCCGCAGCATGGCCCGCAGTGCCCCCGATGAATCCGTTTTGATGCGCGCCCGCGTCTGCACCGTGTGCACCGTGCCGTCCGGCCCTGTCAGCTGCCACGTCAGCGGCGTCGGCAGCCGCGTCATCGCAATCCATTCGACACCAGCCAGGTCTTCCGGTTCCCGCGGCGTGCCGGCCCGGCGCAGGTAGTCGGGCGAGGCGACGATGTACTGGTCGAACTCGCCCAGTTTCACGGCGCGTAACGACGAGTCCTTCAGCCACCCCATGCGGACGGCGACGTCGATGCCCTCGGCCACCAGGTCGACGATGCGGTCGGCGCTGCGCAGGTCGATCGCCAGATCCGGGTGCAGCGCGGCAAAGCGGCTCAGCGCCGGCGCGACGGAAAGGGTGCCGAGGTCGATGGGCGCCGTGACGCGCAGGCTGCCCGTCAGCGCCGCGCTGGGCGCATGCACGGTGTCGACGGCCGTGCGCAGCCCCGACAGCAGCGGGGCGCATTGCGCGTGCAGGGTCAGGCCCGCATCGGTGGGCGCGACGCGTCGCGTGGTGCGCGCAAACAGCGCCACGCCGAGCTGGCTTTCCAGCCGCGCGACTTCCACGCTGACCTTGGCCGGCGCGACGCCGAGGCGCTGGGCGGCGGCCGAGAAGCCTCCCGTCTCGACAACGGCGGCAAACACGACAAGGTCGTTCAGGTCGATCTGTCCGGGTAATGGCATAAGATTATTAAGAATATCGAATCAATGAATTATGAACTGATCCGTTTATCTTATCAACGACGCGGTGCATCATGGTGTCTTTCTCACTGACCGAATAAAGGACTCCCATGAAGATCGCACTGATCGGCGCCACCGGCTATGTCGGCTCGAAACTGCTGGACGAAGCGCTGGCGCGCGGCCATGCCGTGACCGCGCTGGTAACGCGTCCGGAAAAACTCGCGGGGCGCGTCGGCGTTACGGCCGTCAAGACGGACGTGCTGGACGAAGCCGCGCTGGCGGAGCAGCTGCGCGGCCTTGACGCCGTCATCACCGCCTTCAGCGGCCACGCGCAATCGGACGTGTATGCGTATTTCGTGCAGGGCTTCCGCGCCATCGTCGCTGCAACCAAGGCGGCCGGCGTGCCGCGCCTGCTGGCCGTCGGCGGCGCGGGCAGCCTGGAAGTGGCGCCCGGCGTGCAGCTGGTCGATACGCCGGAGTTCCCCGCGCAGTGGAAGGGAACGGCCGAGGGCGCCCGCCAGGCGCTGGCGCTGCTGCGCGACGAGCGCGAGCTGGACTGGACGATGCTGAGCCCTGCCGCGCATCTGGAGCCTGGCACGCGCACGGGCAAGTTCCGCCTTGGCACGGACGCGCTGCTGGTGGACGAAGCGGGCCACAGCCGCATCTCGCTGGAGGATTATGCCGTGGCGATGCTTGACGAACTGGAGCGGCCCGCCCACTCGCGCGCCCGGTTCAGCGTCGCCTACTGAGCGAGGGCCCGGTCGCGCGTCGACAGTTCGGTGGCGCTGCCCAGCAGATAGAACTGCTCGCCCAGCGCCGCCAGCGCTGCTTCGCGCCGCGCTTCCCTGGCTTCGCTGCTGGCGTCGCGCTTGCCGCCGTGCTCGCTCGTCTGGTACGGCGACAGCGTGGCCATCAGGTCGCGGACGAGCCTGTGCTCGGCAGGGATGCTCTGGTCGGACATCACGCGGCCCAGCACGTATTCGCGGATGCGTTCGGACTGGCTGACGGTCTGCTCCATGCTGGCCTTGCGCAGCCGGCCATCCTTGTAATCGAGCGCGACGCTGCTGCGGGCAGAGTCGTCGACCTGGTGGTATTTGTAGTTCTGCGATTGCGCGGAGAAATCGAACGCCAGCGGCACACCCTCCTGCAGCGGCGTATGGAACTGCGCCTTCAGCCGCGACTGCTGCACCTGTCCCAGCGAGCGGTCGGCGCGCGACTTGCCGTCGGTTTGCGTCTGCTGGGACACCTCGTACTCGAAGCTGTCGACCTCGTCCCGATGCACGGGGTTGTTGTACTGCGGCGTCTGGCTGATGCTGGCGCTGAAATCGGCCAGGCCCGTCAGTACGGCACGGTCCTCGCGAGCGAAAAAACCCGGGACAGACCCCTGTTTCAAGGCAATACCGGACTGCCGGGCGGGACCGTCGCGGCTGGCCGTGCGGCTCAGGTCGGAAAACGCGTCCTTGAACATCGTCACCAGGCCCGCGTCGCCGTGGCCCCGGGCAGCGGCCTTGTCGATCCCCTTCAGATAACTGTCGATAGCCTTCGCCTGCTGCTGTTTGGTGCCCAGGCTTTCCAGCATGCCGGTCTTGACGGTGACGTCCACCTTGCCGGCCGGGCCATCGGCCTGCATGCTGCGCTGCCCGGCGTCGATATGAAAATCCAGCGACTGCAGCGCCGGCGGCACCGTCGGCAGCGTCACTGCCGCGTGCAGGTCGATCGACTGCAGCACGCTCGTGTTCAGTTGCGCCAGCGCGCCCAGGCGGATTTTCGGCACGTCCAGCGTCATGCCGTCGATCATGTCCTGGAAACCCTGCGCCAGTCCCGCGAGCGCCTCGCGCTCGTCGCTATTCAGCTCGGCATCCGCGGCGACTTGCGTGGCCATGCCGTCGCCATGGGTCGATAATGACAGGTCGACCTTCGTGCCGCGCGCCGTGACGACGCTGAGCGTGAATCCGTGCGTGGCGTCCCGCGATACCGGCTGGAAGTCGACGCCGACGGTTTTGCGCGTCTTGAGGCTTTCCAGCAGGGAGGCGCCGGCGTCGCGGAAACGTGCTGCCGGCGAGCGCTGCGGCGCTTGCGCGTCGGTCGCGGCCTGTGCCGCCGCCCGGCCTTCGGCGCTGAGGCTGACAATGGAGGAGGGTGTCGCAGTGCCTGCGGCGGATGTCGCCTCGCGGCGGGTCGGAGCGTGGGGCGTTGCCGGACGAACGGTGGTAAGTGCAGGTATCGCGGTCATGGTAACTTTACGGCGGGAAATGGCCAAAGTTGAGACCGACGCGTAACTTTATATCAAGGCGCTGCCGGAGCCGCGCCCATAAAAAAACCGCCCGAAGGCGGTTTTTCCATCAAGCCATCCGCAGATGGCTTAAGCGGCCAATTACTTGGCAGCAGCAGCGGCAGCCGAAGCAGCGTCCGAAGCGGCCGAAGCAGCTTGGGAAGCGGCAGCAGCCGAGTCAGCAGCAGCCGAAGCAGCAGCGTCAGCAGCTGGAGCAGCTGGGGTTGCGGTTGCGTCAGCAGCTGGAGCAGCTGGCGTAGCAGCAGCGTCAGCAGCAGGAGCGGTAGCTTCTGGGGTTGCTACTGGAGCAGCAGGAGCTTCTTCTTTTTTCGAGCAAGCAGCCAGAGCAACAGCCAGCAGGGAGGCGATCAGCAGGGATTTTTTCATTTGTTTTCCTTAATTAATTCACAAAATAACAGTGTTGCGATGAATAATTACCGGTAATTATCGCTCAGTAGGGCGTTTCGTGGTCGTTCGGACCATATGGTGCCCCTGACAACGGAAACTCCTGACCGAATATTATAGCGATTCTTGGCGGGTCGCAATAGGAGCACAGGATGAATTCATAACTATTTTGCAGCAATGCAATATCAAATTCATAACTGAGCGCCGGTTTTAACCAACTTTACCAATGCCACCGCTTCGAACGCTACCTACCAGGTAACCGGACAACGCAAACCGGGTTGTCGAACGGGCCTGACCGACGCGGTTCGCAGCCTTCGCCCTCTACAATCCAGTGACGGCGGCGTGCAAACCCGGCGCCGTTTCGGCCCAGATACCTTCTAAACGCTCGAGACCACTTTGGGTTGACGAAGGTTCATCGAAATTCACCTCGCCACGGAAAAAATCGCTGTGGAAGCGGCGGACAATGTCGCGCTCGTCCCCCAGACAGAACGAATCGGTCAGGTGGCGCAGCGAGCGGCTGGTCAGCCGGCATTCGATCAGGTGCCCGTAGTCGTGCAGCAGACGCAGGAAGCGGGGCGCGTCCCGCTCCAGCCGCGCGTTGCTGTGCGCGACGAGTTGCAGGCGGCCGCCGCCGCGCAGGAAGGTGCGCAACAGTGCGTCGTTGCGCACACTGCCCAGCTCCCAGCTGACGAAATCCGGGTCGAACATCTTCAGCGACAGGCGGGCGCGGCCGAAAACGGCATCGAGTGCGGCCTGGAAGCCGGCCCGGGTATCGAACGACTGTCGTTCCATCGCGCCCCCCTATATAAATGATCAGTTCAGTTCCAGCCAGCCGTCCGTGTACCAGGCATACAGCGCTTCCATGACATCCTCGGATGCAGCCGCGACGGCCGCGCCGTCCAGCTTGCGCTCGTTGGCCAGCGTCTCCAGCGTCACCTTGTCCGCCCGGTTTACGGCAAACGATTCGCCGTTGATGAAGACGTTCTTGCCGCGGTACAGCATTTGTGTCTTGCGCGACAGCGTTACGCCCTTCTTGGCGGCGCTTTGCGCGAACCGGCCCGCCGGCAACGGCTTTTCGGGACCCGTGAAGAACACATTGTGCTTCGGCTCGGACAAGTATTCGCCAAGGAAGATCGTGAAGTCGTCTTCCGTGAACTGCATCTTGTTCAGTTCGTCCGCGATCGTGCCCAGCATGTGTTTCGGAATCTCGGCCGGCTTGTCCGACGGCGCCAGTTCCGGGTCGGCATAGCGTCCCGGCAGGTCGATCGAGTCGGCCATGAACTGCAGGAACGCTTCGCCCAGCTCCTGGTACGACGGCGAACGGAAGCCGATCGAGTACGTCTGGCAATCGCCGACCGCCACGCCGTCATGGGCGTAGTGGGGCGGCAGGTACAGCATGTCGCCCGGTTCCAGCACGAACTCCTCGTCCGCCTTGAACTTGCTGAGGATCTTCAGCGGCAGCCCTTCGACCAGCGACAGGTCTTTCTGCGCGCTGATCTTCCAGCGCCGCTGGCCTTCGGCCTGCAGCAGGAACACGTCATACGAATCGAAGTGGGGACCGACGCCGCCGCCATCGGTGGCGAAGCTGACCATCAGGTCGTCCAGGCGGGCATCCGGCACGAAGCGGAACTGGCGCAGCAGCGCATCGGCCGCGTCATTCTGCAGATTGACGCCCTGCACCAGCATCGTCCATCCCGGCTGCGTGCGCGGCGGCAACTCGTGCAGCGGGCCGTGCTGCATATCCCACTGGCCGTCCGTCAGCGCGACGAGGCGGGACTCGACATAGTCTTTCGTCGCCAGTTCGGCCAGCTCCGCGAACGGCAGCAGCGGCTTGAAGCCGGGGATCGCCTGGCGGATCAGCAGGGGTTTCTTGTGCCAGTAGTCGCGCATGAACTGCGCCGGCGTGATGTCGCCGAGAAGGCGGAGGGGTGCGGGTTTTTTCATGCACGGATTATAGTTTATCCGTCGCCGCCGCCGCGCGTCATGGACGGGGGCGGCAAGCGAAGGTGCAGGTATAATCGCGCAACCAGACCTGAAAGGATGCAAAGATGAAGATCGCCAAGAATACCGTCGTGACCGTGCAGTACAAATTGTCCGATGCCCAGAACAATCTGATCGAGGATGGCCGTCAGCCGATGGTGTACCTGCATGGCGGCTACGAGAACACGCTGCCGAAAATCGAGGAAGAGCTGGAAGGCAAGGAAGTCGGCTACGAGAACACCATCCAGATCGAGCCGGAAGATGCGTTCGGCGACTATGACCCGAACCTGGTGAAGGTCGAGCCGCGCTCGCGCCTGCCGGAGCCGCTGGAAGTGGGCATGCAGTTCGAAGGCATGCCGGACGGCGACAGCGACGAGGAAGCGATGATCTTCACCGTGACCGATATCGCCGACGACAAGGTCGTGCTGGACGGTAACCATCCGCTGGCCGGCATGGCCCTCCGCTTTGAGCTGAAGGTCGCTGAAGTGCGCGCCGCCACGGACGAGGAAATCGCGCACGAGCACGTGCACGGCGCCCACGGCCACCACCATGGCGACGACGATGAGGACGAGGGCGAAGCGGGCGACCACTTCCGCAGCCAGCCGATTCACTAAGCATGACGAAAAACGGGCAGCCAGGGCTGCCCGTTTTTTTTGGGCCGCGCCGATGTCAGCGCGGCTTTTCCGTTTTGCCTGTCTTCTCGCTCACCGGCCGTTTGCTGCCGTGCTCGCGGCGCGCATCGTCCCTCGCGCCTTCGGCCAGCAGCGTGAACGGCGCCGCATTGCCCGGCTCCACCCGCACCGCATTCCACTCGCCTGTCAGCGTTACGTGGCCCAGGTTGCCGCGCCACGTCAGCGTGCCCGCCGGCGCCTCGCCTTCCGCAGGCGCCCGCGGCCGCGCCGTATCGACCAGCAGCACCTTGCCCGAGAATTTTTCCGCCAGCGCCCGCACCAGCTTGCGCGTGTCGCCGAAGCCGTCCTGCTTCGACGAGAAGCCGCCCAGCAGCGAAAACCCTTGCTCCACGTGGGCTTTCACGTCGCCGTCGGAGAACAGCACGATGCCTGTCAGCTTGCGCCGCTTCGCCATGCTGAACAGGCGCTGCACCCAGGCGCGGTTGGCAACGAAGCGGTCCTCGTATTCGCTGTTGCGGCCCGCCTCGCTGAGGAAGTGGTTGTTATTGGCGGGCAGGTTGATCGTGGCGAACAGCACGCCGCCTTTTTCCCAGTATGCGTTCTCGGCATAGCTGCGGAACTTCGTGATCGTGGACTGCCGGTTCAGTTCCAGCTTGCGCTCGCCCAGCGACTCGCGCCCGTCGAAATAGATCTCGCGAATGCGGTTCAGCCGTTCCAGCGCATTTGAACGGCCGGCCGAGTTGCGGCAGTCGGTCCAGTCGGCACCCGCCAGCACCAGCATCAGCGGGCGGTCCGACTTGTTCAGCAGCGCCTTGCGTTGCAGGTACAGCCTGTCGCTGCAGGGCTCGCCCGCCGACTTGATGCCGGCCGCGATGACGAACGCCGGTTTCATCTTGTCGGCCCTTTCGAGCGTGCGGCGCAGGTCGTCGTCGCCCGAGTCGCCCGGGAAGGTGTGGCCGATGACGGCGAAGTCGAACGCCGCGTCGTCCGCCGCGCGGGTAGCGGTGGCGCACAGCAGCGTCAATGCCGCCAGCAGGGACGCGGCGGCGCGCTTCATGCGGGCGTGGCGGCCAGACGCTTGAGCTGATACAGCCGGTCCAGCGCTTCGCGTGGCGACAGCGCATCCGGGTCCAGCTCGTCCAGCGCCGCCATCAGCTGCAGCAGGGCGGGGCTGGCAGCCGGTGCGGAGGGTGCGGACGCCGCTTCGACTTCGTCGTCGCAGTCCGGCACCGGCGCCGCAAACAGGTCCAGCTGCGGCGTCGCTTCCAGTGCCTGCGACTCCAGCCGCGCCAGGTGCTTGCGCGCGGCCTTGATGACGGGCTGCGGCACGCCGGCCAGCTGCGCCACCTGCAGGCCGTAGCTTTGCGACGCGGGGCCGCTTTGCACGGCGTGCAGGAACACGATGCTGTCCTTGTGTTCGACGGCCGACAGGTGGACGTTGGCCGCCGTCGGATGGCTCTCCGGCAGCTGCGTCAATTCGAAATAGTGGGTGGCGAACAGCGTGAAGCTGCGGCTCGTGTCGATCAGGTGACGGGCGATGGCCCAGGCCAGCGCCAGGCCGTCGAAGGTGGACGTGCCGCGGCCGATTTCATCCATCAGCACCAGCGAGTGTTCGGTGGCGCCGTTCAGGATCGTGGCCGCCTCCGTCATCTCCACCATGAACGTGGAGCGTCCGCCCGCCAGGTCGTCGGTCGCGCCGATGCGGGTGAAGATCCGGTCGATCGGGCCGATCGTCGCGCTGGCGGCCGGCACATAGCTGCCGATGTAGGCCAGCAGCGTGATCAGCGCCACCTGGCGCATGAACGTGGATTTACCGCCCATGTTCGGACCCGTGATGAGCAGCAGGCGCCGCTCGTCGCCGAACTTGCAGTCGTTGGCGATGAAGCGCTCGATCTGGTTTTCCACGACCGGATGGCGGCCCTCGACGATGTCGATGCAGGCCTGCGTCACCAGCTTCGGCGCGCACCAGTTGTTACGCAGCGCATGGTCTGTCAGCGCGGTCAGCGTGTCCAGCTGGGCGATGCCCTGCGCGATGGATTGCAGCGTGACGATGAACGGCGCCAGGTCGGCCAGCAGGGCGTCGTACAGGATTTTTTCGCGGGCCAGTGCCTTGTCCTGCGCGGAGAGCGCCTTGTCCTCGAACGCCTTCAGTTCCGGCGTGATGTAGCGTTCGCAGTTCTTCAGCGTCTGGCGGCGGCGGTAGTCGTCCGGCACCTTGTCGGCCTGGCCGTTGGTGACTTCGATATAGAAGCCGTGCACGCGGTTGTACTCGACGCGCAGGTTGGCGATGCCAGTGCGTGCCCGTTCGCGCGCTTCCAGCTCCACCAGATACTGGCCGGCGTTCTCGGACAGGCCGCGCAGCTCGTCCAGCTCCGCATCGAAGCCGCGCGCGATGACGCCGCCGTCGCGCACCATCGTCGCCGGCTCCGGCATGACGGCACGCACCAGCAGATCGACGCAGGTCTCCGGCGTCGCCAGCGCATCATGGATGCGGCGCAGCAGGCTGTCGGCCGAGTCCAGCGCCAGCACTCTTTCGAGGGACTTGCGCAGCTTGGGCAGCTGCTGCAGGCCGTCGCGCAGGGCGGCAAGGTCGCGCGGACGCGCCGTCAGCAGGGCCACGCGCGTGGTGATGCGTTCGATGTCCGGCACGTGCTGCAGGTGGAACGTCAGCGAGCCGGTGGCGTCGTCCTGCATCAGCGCCGCGATGGCGTCGTGCCGCGCGCGCGCCACCGACTGGTCGCGCCGCGCGTGGTGCAGCCAGTGGCGCAGCAGGCGCGAACCCATCGCCGTGCGGCAGCCATCCAGCAGCGAGAACAGGGTCGGGGACTCCTGGCCGCGGATGGTTTCCGTCAGCTCCAGGTTGCGGCGCGTGGCGGCATCGAGGCCGATGAATTCGTTCTCCGTTTCGCAGGTGAGGCTTTTCACGTGCTGCAGCCCGCGGCCCTGCGTCGACTGGGCATAGCGCAGCAGCGCACCGGCGGCGCCGAAGGCGGCGCCCATGCCATCGGCACCAAAGCCCGTCAGGGTGGCGACGCCCAGTTGATCCAGCAGCGCCTTGTGGCCATGCACGACGTCGAAGTGCCATTCCGGCACGTTGTTGACGTGGCACTGCGTGATTTCTTCGAACAGGTCGCCGCTGTCGGCGCGCAGGATTTCGGCCGGCACGATGCGTTCCAGTTCCTGCTGCAGCCGCGCCGTGACGGTGCGCGCCTCGCCGGCAAACTCCATCAGCCGCAGATTGCCCGATGCGAGCGACAGCCATGCCAGGCCGGCCGTGGTCTGCTTGCGCCCGCCCATCAGGAACATTGCCAGCAGCGGACGCTCCGACTTCTCCGGCAGCAGATCCGAATCCGTCAAGGTGCCCGGCGTAACGATGCGCACGACCTTGCGTTCCACCGGCCCCTTGCTGGTGGCGGGATCGCCGATCTGTTCGCAAATGGCGCACGATTCGCCCAGCTTGACCAGCTTGGCCAGATACCCATCGAGCGAATGAAACGGCACACCGGCCATCTTGATCGGCACGCCGTTCTGCGATCCGCGCGCCGTCAACGTGATTCCCAGCACCCGCGACGCCTTTTCCGCATCGTCGAAGAACAGCTCATAGAAGTCGCCCATGCGGTAGAACACCAGCATCGTCGGGTGCTCGGCCTTGATGCGCAGGTACTGCTGCATCATCGGCGTGACTTTTTCGGCAGGGCTGTTCTTGACGGCGGCGGCGTTGATTTCGGAAGGAGCGTTCATTTCTCGGATTCGGTAAGGCTGGCGCGGCAAGGGTGGCGCGCGTTGTCAGGGCTGCATTTTACCTGTTTCGAGGGTGGGGTAACCAGCAAACGTCGGGTGTGGGGCGGGACGGAATGCATGTCGGCCGGCTAGGTGGCTGGTCGCTTGCAAGGACGGACCCGCATCGGCGTGGACATGGAACCGGCGGCAGCTGCAAGGCCGGCGCTTTGCGGGCTGCGGTGGTGGCGGACGTGCGAACGTCAGCCGAACCTCCGGCTTTCGGACACCCGCGCAGCACCATGCCGGGGCACCACCGTCAACGTAATCAACCCCACCGCCATCCCACCCCGAAACGGCTCGAACGGCCGCGAGCCCTTGCGCTGCCGCAGCGCCTCGCGCAGGCGCGTCAGCTGCCACGCGGTCACCCAGGAGAGCGGCTTGTCGCGTAGTTGCTGGTGGACGGTCCAGTGGGGGAAGATATTGCGCAGCTTGGCCGTTGCGAGGCGGCGCAGTACGTCGTCCGCCAGCAGCGGGCTTTCCAGCCGGACCGTGCCCGTCATGCCGTGGCGGTCGATCTGGTGCAGCAGCTTGTAGACATCCTGGCGCAGGAAGGCCGAGTGCTGGCGCGCGTAATACCAGGGCAGCAGCGAGACGGCCGGACCCATGTGGATGGTCCAGCGGTTGTGGCCGTTGCCATGCGCAATCACGTTGGTGCCGGGATAGGACAGGCCGTAGCGTATCAGCAGCAGCAACAGGAAGCCGAGCGAGAGAATCGCCTGCGCGACGGCAACCACGACCGCGGACCTGCCGTGCTGGGCGCCCGCCACTCGCAAGGCGACCGAGGCCAGTGCCAGCAAGGCGCCCCCCAGCATGAACGTCCTGTGCCCGGGAACGCAGCGCACGGGGGAGAAGTACAAAAGGTTCAGCAAGCTTCGTTGCGGCAGGCGGGTCGTCATCGGTGCGAAGATATCAATAAAGAAATAACAGAAAGCAATAATGTATACTGTTTCTCATTGACAATCATCTACCGAAGAGCGATTTTTTATCGCCTGACGGTTACCGTACCGGTTCGTTTTCTCCTGTGCGCGCGGGCGCGATCCCGTCGATTTTCTTGTCGAGCACGCTTGCACGCTGGTTCAGCACGGTTTCGCTGTCGCGCATGCGGGCTGCCGTTGCCGCGTCGAGGGCCGCGCCACCCGCCGGCACGATGCGTGGCGTAATGACAACGACTGTCTCGGTCATGGTGCCGCCGTCATCCGTGCCGGAGAATGCGCGACCCAGCAGCGGGATATCCGACAGCACCGGAATCCCCTGGCGGCGATAGGCCTTGCTGCTCTTGATCAGACCGCCGATCAGCACCGCCTGGCCGTCGTCGGCAACCAGCTGCGTGGCCACTTCCGTGGTTTTTTTCGACGGGATGCCGGTCGAGATGCTGCCCGAGCTGACCTCCGGCTTGATCTTCATCGCGATGCGGCCGTCCGCGTCCACTGACGGCGTCACCCGCAGGATGACGCCGGTCTCCAGGAATTCGATCGACTCGGAGGTGACATTGTTGATCGTCGTGGTCAGGCGGTAGCCCAGCTTGTCGCCCACGTTCGTCACCGCCTCCTGGTCTTCCAGCGCCAGGAGCTTCGGCGTCGCCAGCGTGTGCACGCGGCCCTTGTTGCTGAGGGCCGACAGATAGACGTTGATATTGCTGTTGACGACGTTCAGCACCAGGCCCAGGTTGTTGCGCGTCGCCAGGCCGGCCGTGCCGACCTTTTCCGTGCCGGCGCCATTGAAGATGCGGGTCCAGTCGACGCCGAACGTCTCGCTCTGGTCCAGCGTGATTTCCAGGATTTTCGCTTCGATCAGGATCTGGCGCGGCGCCGCGTCGATCGTGCGCAGGATCGCGGCGATGCGCCGCTGGTTCGCTTCCGTGTCCTCGACCACGATCGAGCGGCTCTGCTCCAGCACCGTGACGTTGCCGCCAGCGCCCACGTGGCGCAGCAGGATCTCGCCGACCTTTTTGGCATCCGTGTAGCGCACCTTGTATGACGCCACGGCCAGCGTGTCCGCGCCGCCGGTGCGCGCCGTCTTCGGGTCCGAGATCAGGAACCCGCCGGGCCGTGCCGTGACGATGTAACCACCCGCTTCGGCGATGGCCTCGATGGCTTCGCGCACGGTGAGGTCGTACAGGCTCACGGAGACATTGCCCGTGACGCCCTTGGCCAGCACGATGTTCACGCGCGACGTGCGGGCCAGCATGTCGAACAGTTCGCTGATCGGCGTGTCGCGGAAAGTATAGGACGACACCGGTGGCGGCGCGCCGTCCGCGGCCCCGGCCGGGAAAGCCTGGGCCAGCAGCGCGGCAAGGAGGAGTGCGAGCCACTTGTTCATGGGCTTCCCTTCAGACTGATCGTGATGTGAGTGCCGGCGCGATGCAGCACGACGGTGCGTTCGGCGATATCGCCGACGCGCCAGCCGGCCACCGTGTCGCCGGCGGTGACGACGTTGCCGTCGATATTGGCGAGCGGGCGCGGGCCCGCCAGCACCACCGCGCGCAGTTGCGGGATGCGGGGCGGTTCGGCCGGTTCGGTGTCCGCCGGCGGTGCCGCGACCGCGACGGCGGGCCGGGCGAACGGGTCGCGCAGTGCCGGACCGGCGTGCGCCGCGCCAGCCACAAGCAGCACCACTGCAAGCACGTGGCGCCTCATGGCTGCACCGCCGGCAGATACAGCGCGACATGGACTTTCGCTTCGCGCCGGTTGGCCGCGGCGCCGGGCTGCAGGTCGACCTGGCCGAGCGCCGCGGCAGGCAGGTCGCGTTCGATGGCGGCCAGCCAGGCCTGCAGCGCGGCGTAAGTGCCGCTGGCCTGGACGTCCAGTGGCAGTTCGCGCCAGCCGGCCACTGTACGAACGGGCAGCGGTTGCGCCGCCGTCACGGCGACGCCATGCCGACGCGCGCTGGCGTCGATCGCACCGATCAACCCCAGGACGCTGTCCGGACCGGCGGCGCGCGCCGCCGCGGCACGTTCCAGTTGCGTCAGCGCGGGTGCGGGTGCCTGCGGCGTTGCCGTGTTTGCCGCAGGGGTTGCAGGGGTCGCGGCCAGGCGGACCTGCACCGCGCGCAGCGTCATCCAGGGGGCGCGCACGGCCAGTGTCCACGTGCCCATCGCGACGATGGCGACGACGCCTGCGGCGAGAAGGCGCAACTGGCGCGCGGGCATGCGCGCCAGCGCGGCGTACAGGGCGTCGTTCATCGCGCCACCTGCGTTGTCAGCGTGGCCGATGCGCGAAACGTCACGACGCCGGTCGCATCATCCAGGGTGCTGCCGTCCAGCACGAGATCGCGGATGCCCGGCTGCCCCTGCAGCGCCGCCAGGAAAGCGGACACCGTTTCCAGGCTGGCGGCCTGGCCGTCCAGTTGCAGCGTGCTGGCGAGGCGCCACGTCTGCGCGCCCGCAGGCGCGGTGATGACGAGATCGTCGCTCGCCGCCGCAGTGCCGGCACCCAGCTGTTGCGCGTCGCGTCCGACGTGCAGGCCGGTGAGCCAGACGCCGTCCGACAGCGCGGCGTCGAGCCCGCGCACGAGTGCCGCGAATTCGCCATCGCGCCGCAGCGCGTGCAGTACCGCATCGGCCTGCGCCAGGCGCTCCTGCTGCTGGCGCTGCGCCGCGTCGCGCGCCGCATCACCTTGCGCGGCCGCGGCGCGTTGCGCACGCAGCGCCAGCGTCTTCTCGGTCGTCGCGGTCTGCCAGCGCAGCAACGCGCTGGCGCCGGCGCCGGCCAGCACGACCAGCACCAGCGCCGCAGCCGTCACGCGCGTCGTCGCCCGCACGCGCACCCGATCGCGGTAGCTGCGCGGGATCATGTCGATATCAGCCATCGCTGGACCTCCTCAGGGCCAGGCCCGCGGCCAGCGCGATGGCCGTCGCCGTATCGTCCGCTGGCGCCTGGGCCCGGACAAAGGCTTCGTACGGATCGAGCAGCTGCACCGGAACGTCGATCAGCTCCGCGATGCGGTCCTGGATGTGCGGGTAGCGCGCCAGGCTGCCATTCAGGTAGACGCGGCTGATGGTGCTGCCGCGCGTGCGCGATGCCACGTACACTTGCGTGCGCGCCAGCTCCTCGGCCAGCGCCTGGCAGTCGGGATGCAGGATCTCGCGGACCGACTGCTGCAGTCGCGTGGACGGGGCGCCGTCGTCCGCCGCCGCGGCCGTCCTTGCGCCGATGCCGTGTTCCTTCAGCAGCGCAAGGGCCATCGGCGCGGCCAGGTCCAGCGCGCCGGCCAAGCGGCCCGTCAGGAGCTCTTCGCCAAACTCGATTTCGCGGTCCAGCATCAGGCGGCGTCCCCAGATCACCGTCAGGAAGCTCTTGCCGACACCGAAATTGATCAAGAGAACCGACTGCCCCAGATCGGTGCCGTGCAGCGCGGCCAGCAGCCGGGCGATGGCCGCCGGGCCGATGTCCAGCGCGACCGGCTGCAGCCGCGCCGATTCCAGCATCGCCAAGTAGGCCAGCACGCGCGGACGTTGCGCCACCGCGACCAGCACCTGGCGCTCGTTGCTGTCCGCATCCGCGCCGCGCACCTGGTAGTAATCGAGCACGGCGTCGTCGACGCCATCGCCCAGGTGATCGGCCGCTGCCTTCGCGACCGCCTGCGCTTCGCCGATGCCGCCGCCCACGTGGACGGTCAGCGGCAGGATGCGCACGTCCGCCGGCGGCAGCGCCGAGACGACGCGCCGGCCCTGGAACGGGGCCGAAGCCAGCGCGCCGTCGACGAAACGGCGCAGCGCGCGCGGCGACGCCAGCAGCTCGGCGCGCGGCAGCGGATAGGGCACGGACACGGCGGCGCCCAGCGCCGGGCCGGCCGGACTGGCAACGGCCTGCACGAGATTGAGCCGGTGCGCGGCGAAATCGATGCCGATGGGCGCGCCCGCGGCGCGCGCCGTCCATCCCTTGAGCCAGTGGGCGATGTTCACGCCGCCACCTCATGGGCAAAGGTGGCGCGGTGGCGGATGGCGTTGCCGCCCGCGTGCTTGGCGGCGTACAGCAGTTCGTCGGCGCAGGCATAGGCACGGGCCAGCGTCCAGCCACCGCCGGTCAGGCGGATCATGCCGCCGCTGAACGTCGGCTGGCCGTCGGCAGGGCAGGACAGTGGCGCGGCGCGTGCCAGCATCGCCTCGACACGCGCCACCGCGCCATGGCCGCACAGCAGGAAGGCGAATTCGTCGCCACCGAGGCGTACCAGGTATTCGTCGCGTCCGTCCAGGCTCGCGAAGGCGCACGCGAGGGCCTGCAGCACCGCGTCGCCATGGCGGTGGCCATGGCCGTCGTTGAGCTGCTTGAACGAGTCGATATCGAGCACGCCGAAGTGGCTCTCGGCTCCCGCGGCCGCGTGGCGTGCCAGCGCGCCCTCGAAATCGCGTTCCAGGAAGCGGCGGTTCCATGCGCCGGTCAGGTGGTCGCGGTCCGCCAGCTGCGCCATCGCCTCGTGCGCCTGCTCCAGCCCGAAGCGGGTTGCAAGGTCGTGCTTGCGCAGGCCCAGCGTGCGTGCCACGAGGCCGAGCGAGACCAGCGCCGTCGTCAGCATCGTCAACTGCAGCGCCCACAGTTCGACGCGGCCGAAGTGCAGCTGCGAGAAGAAAGTCAGCGACGTGAACATGACGTAGATCGCCGCGCTGGTCGCCATCGCTTCGCGCAGTCCCCACGGCACCAGCGGAATCAGCATGTGCAGCGTGGCGACGCTCAGCAGCAGCATCATGTGCAGCTGGCCTGCCTGGCGCGCCAGCAGCACCAGCGACGAGCCGCTGACGATCAGCAGCGCCATCGCCAGCAGGTTGAGCGCGCGGATATCGGTGACGCGGGCGCACGAGATACGGATATGGAATGCCAGCAGCGCCAGCAGGCCGTAGGTGTAGGTGTACGAGGCGCCGAGGCCGAACCAGGCGGCAAACACGGTGGCCTGCGCCAGGAACATCATCGCGGCGACGCTGAGCAGCACCACGCCGCTGCGTGTTTCGCGGGCGATGTGCGGCGAGGCATAGTCCGCCAGCGCCGGCTCGCGGAAGTGGGTCGAGGTCCAGGCGGCGGGGAGCAGGTCGCCCAGCAGGCTTGACGGCCGGATGGCTGGCACGGGGTGCGCAGGGTGCGTCATGTTTCGTTCTCCTGGATCAGCACGGTTTGGCGTAAGTGACACGCAGGGTGGGCCGGCTGGCACTGCTGCCGGCCTGCATGCTGTGGAACGACGCGCTCTGGCCCGGACTGACGAGCCGCAGCAACATGCCATTGTTGGGGATCGACCGGCTGACCCAGCCCGCCACCAGCGCCGTCACGTCCCAGCTGACAGTCGTGCTGCTGGCGATATTAGCCGTGGCGATGGCGGCGCTGTAGTCGCCACCTTGCGTGGTCCAGGTGCCCGGGGAGCTTTTGCGCCATGTGGCGTTGGCATCCCAGGCGCGCAGCACGCGATGCAGGGTGGCCGGCCGGACGATGCTGCTGGTCGCGGTCTGCGTCAGGGTCAGCGTTGCACTCACGACCAGCACGTCGGCCGGCAGGTCGTTGGCCGGCCAGTACAGCAGGACGTTGGACGCGTTGGAGTTCAGCTCCAGGGACGCCGCGCTGCCGTAGGCCGCCGTGGGCGTACCGGCGACGATGAACGTGTCGATCGTGGCCCCGCCCAGGTCGGCCGACGTCGGCGCCTTGGAGAGGTTGTGCAGGACGACGTTCTTGCGGGTGATCGATGCCTGGGCGCTGTCGACGGTCATGCCGGTCCAACCTGTCGCAACGATGTCGATCTTCTTGCCGCCGGCCTTCTGCACGTCGGCTTTGATCTTGCCGGAGGCGAAAGCCGATGAAGACACGGAATCGTTGCCACAGCCGCTGCTCTGGTTTACCCAACGGGCCTGCGCCAGCGCGGCTTCGGCCAGGTAGCGCGCCGCCGCGGCGTCGTACTGCGCATTCACCGACCGGATGGCCGCCGTCCTGTCGCGTCCCAGCGCGAACGTCAGCGCCGCGATCAGCGTCAGCAGGATCGAGACCAGCAGCAGCACCGCGCCTTCCTGGCGGGCCATCATTGGTCGCTCCCCAGCCGCACCGTTTCGCTCACGCTGCCGGCGTCGCTCGTCGTGACGACGATCGTGACCAGCTGGCCGCCATCGCTCGCGTCCGGCGCCGTGATGGCAAGGCTGGCCGATGTGGCCAGCACGCGGTCGCGCGTGGCCGGGGGTTGTCTGCTGTCCGACTCCATCAGTTCCGGGTGCGGACCCGTCCTGCGCACCCAGTAACGCAGCGGCGCCAGGGCGGCGCCCGTATCGTCCGGTGTGTCGGGCAGGGCAAGCGCTGCCGCGCCGCGCACTTCGGTGGCGATGCGCCGCGCCGCGAAGCGGGCCTGCGCCGTCTGCTCCAGCCGCTCGCCGCTGGCGCGCGCACTTTGCGAGGCGGTCCGGAACAGCGCCGCCAGGGGCATCAGCAGCAGCGCGCCCAGCGCCAGGCCGAGCAACAGCTCGACAAGCGTGAGGCCGCGCTGGAAGGTCGGAAGCGTCATCAATGGGCCACCAGCGAAGTCAGCGTATAGGCGCTGGCAGTGCCCAGCGCCGCATCGGCCAGGCGTACGCGCACATACAGCAGATCGGTATCGGTACCGCCGGCATAGAACGCTGCCGTGGTCGCGTTATAGCTGGTGATGTACACGGCAATGGCCGGGCAGGTGGATGTCTGCGCCCTGGAATAGGTCGTGGCGACCGTGCGCGCCCGGGCCGCCGCGTACAGCTTGACGTAGGATTCCGCCATGATTTCTTCCATGACCGCCTTGACGCAGCCCAGCCGCGAGCCCGCATCGGCAACGACCTCCGGCCCCGCGAGCCCGCTACGCAGTGCGTTCGCGGCGGGTACCAGGCAGGCGGCAAGCAGCAACGTGGCGGCGACGATCTCGATCAGCGAGAAGCCATGGGAGACGCGGCCGCGGCGCGGCACGTGATGTGGTGCGGCCATGATCAGGAAGCGGTGACGCGGCCTGTCGGCTCGACGTTGACGGCGCGGCTGACCCGCCCGGCACTGACGACGACCGTGCCCGAGGCCAGCGCTTGCGCCTGCGATGCCGTGTCGCCGGTGCCGCGCACCGGATTGCCGTTGGGGTCGAACGTCACGGCGCTGGCCATGCCGTCGGGGAAAGTGAAGGTGCAGCGGTTCAGGCTCACTGGGCCGCCGGGCGTGGCGGCGCCCACGAAGACGGTGTACGGCTGACCGGTAACAGGATGGTTCAGTGTGTTGAACGATTCATAAGTGAAGGTGCTGTAGACCTCCAGCCGGAAGACACGGATGCGGTTGGCATCCGGGCTGCAGCTGACCATCCGGTACTGGCCGGTACGCATCGCATCGTCCCGCGCAAAGCGCAGCGCCGCCACCACCTCCGATGCCGCAGCGTCGAGCCGGACTTCGGCAAGCGGCGCGGCGGAGGGGAGGGCGACGCCCGCCGCCACGGCCAGGATGGCGGTGACGAGCGTGGCTTCGGCCAGCGTGAAGCCGGCCATGGCGCGATGGCGGCGGGACATGGATCGCTTAGTGGACGGCGTAAGTACGACCGTTGCCGTCGTCGCCGGTACTGTTCATGATGAACTGGCCGGTTGCGGTATTGAATGCCCAGCCGCCGACGGTCGCGGCCGCGGGCGCGATCGCGCCGATGTTGTTGGTTATTGCAATCTGGTTTGCCTGCGCGCCGCGATTGTTGATCGGCTCATTGGGCATCCCGCCGCGCAGATAGGGACCGAAGCGGAAGTCTGCCGTAGCCACCGTGCACGTTTCGCCGGCCGCATTGGACGCCATCGAAAGCTGACTAATCAGGGCCTGCGCCGAATTGGCGTCGCCAGTGCCTGTGGGATTGCCGCTAGGGCAGGCCGTCGAAACGGCGGTTGCCACGCCAGGGCTTACGTTATTGTGTTGCACACGATATTGTTCGATGGCGCCCCGGATCGTGGCCAGGTTCGCATCCAGCGCGGCATTGCGCGCATCGACGGTCGAAGCGGAAAACTGCGGAATGGCGATGGCTGCCAGAATGGCGAGGATGATCACGACGATCAGCAGTTCAATGAGGGTAAAGCCGCGGGCTTTTGGGCGGGCAGTGGCGAATGACATTTGGGTTCCTTGGATTGTTGCCAAACAGTCATTAAAGATGATGGCAAGCAACGGTTTTAGACAGGCAGAAGAGTAACATGATCGTTGCTGTAAATCATTAAAGAACGGCCTCTAAACGTCTTTTTGGCGCATTCCCGACACGCTAGTGGACGGCGCGCGACAGCTTGAAGATCGGCAGGATGAGCGAAGTGACAATAGTGCCGACCATGACGCCCATAATCAGCAGCATCACGGGCTCGGCCAGCCGCGACAGTTGCGCCAGCTGGCGGCTCAGGTCGCGGTCGTACGAATCGGCTACCTTGCCCATCACGCGCCCCAGCGAGCCCGTCGCTTCGCCGGTGGCGATCATCTGCCGCACCGCGATCGGGATGAACGGACTGGCGTTGAACGAACCGGCGATGCCCTTGCCTTCAGTGACGTCCGTCTCCAGCCCCGCGATAAAGGCGCGCATGTCGGCGTTCGGAACGACGTCGCGGCAGGCGGCCAGCGTGGCCAGGATCGTCACCCCGTGTTCCAGCGAGACACCCATCACGCGCAGCAGCCGGGTCAGGTAGATCTTGATGAAGATGTCGCGCAGCAGCGGCACGCGCAGCTTCAGGCGGTCGAGCTGCGCGCCCACCCCGGGGCGTCGCGCCAGTGTCGCTGCGACGCCGACGGTGGCCGCCACGCCACCCAGCAGCGGCACGGCGTGCTGCGTCAGCAGCCCGCTCAGCGCCATCAGCAGCTTCGTCGTCCACGGCAGCTGGTCGTGAATGGCCGCGAACAGCTGCGTGAACTGCGGGAACACCCAGACCAGGATGAACAGCACGACCAGCGTCGAGAAGGCCATCAGGAACAGGGGATACGACAGCGCCGACGCCAGCGTGCCGCGCAGGCGCTGCTCCTTTTCGTCCATCTCCACCAGTTGCACCAGTACTTCGGCGAGGAAGCCGCCGCCTTCGCTGGCCGCGACGAGGTTGACGTACGTGGACGGGAACAGGTCCGGGTGGTGCGCCAGCGCGGCGGAAAAGCGCGCGCCGCCGACGATCTCGTCGCCGATGGCGGCGATCGTGTCGCCCAGCGGTGAGCGCTCGCTCTGCTCGCGCAACGCGTCCAGCGCCGCATGCAGCGGCACGCCGGTTTCCAGCAGCAGCGACAGGCGCTCCGTAAACATCATGCGCTCCTTGACGCCCAGGCGTGGCGCGGAGAGCTTGCGCCAGGTCGCCGCAAGGCCTGCTGCGGGCGCGGCGGCGGGGGCGGCGGGAGCGTCGAATTCGATCGGCATGGCTTACAGCGAATGGACGACGCGGGCGATTTCTTCCGGCGTCGTATGGCCGTCGAAAGCACGCGCCATGCCGTCGGCATACAGGTCGTGGTGGCCGCTCGCGGCCACGTGTGCCGCCATCGCTTCCTTGGCCGCGTTGGCAACGATCATGCGCTGCAGGTCCGGGCCCACTTCCAGCAATTCATAGATGCCCATGCGGCCCTTGTAGCCGGAGTCATAGCAGGTGGGGCAGCCGCGTCCGCGCATCAGGCGCAGGTCGCCCTTGCCGCGCCAGCGATAGGCGGCCGCGGCTTCGGGCGATGCCAGATAGCTCGTTTTGCAGCCCTGGCAGACGCGCCGCACGAGGCGCTGCGCCATCACGCCGATCAGCGCGGACGACAGCAGGTACGGCTCGACGCCCATCTCCACCAGCCGCGAGACGGCACCCAGCGTGTCGTTGGTGTGCAGCGTGGTCAGGACGAGGTGGCCCGTCAGCGCGGCCTGCACGGCGATTTCCGCGGTCTGCCGGTCGCGGATCTCGCCGATCATGATGATGTCCGGGTCCTGCCGCAGCACGTGTTTCAGGATCTTCGGGAACGTCAGGCCGATCGTGTCGTTGACCTGGTTCTGGTTGATGATGTCGAGCTGGTATTCGACCGGGTCCTCGATCGTGACGATGTTCTTCTCGATGCTTTTCAGGTGGCTGATCGCCGCATACAGGCTGGTGGTCTTGCCGCTGCCGGTGGGGCCCGTGACGAGGATCAGGCCATGGCTGCGGCCCAGCAGCCGCTTGAACGCCGTCACGGCGCCTTCGTTCATCCCGAGCTTGTCGACATCGAGGATCGACTGGTTCTTGTCCAGCACCCGCAGCACGACCTTTTCGCCGTAGATGCCGGGCAGCGACGAAAAGCGCAGGTCGACGGTGCGGCCCTGCGTGGCCACCTGGATGCGGCCGTCCTGCGGCAGGCGGCGTTCCGCGATGTCCAGGTGCGCCATCACCTTCAGGCGCGAGACGATGGCCGGATGCTGTTCCACCTTGGGCGACATGATCTCGTACAGGATGCCGTCGATGCGCAGGCGGATGCGGGCGCGGTTGCGCGAGATTTCGATATGGATGTCGCTGGCGCTGTCGTGGATGGCGCGCTGGATCACGGCGTTGACGAGGTTGATGATGGGGCTGGCGCCGGCCATCTCGTCGATCTGCGTGTAGTCGTCCGGCACGGTCGATTCGACCAGCTCCAGGTCGTCCGCTTCGCTGTGGACGAACTGCGGCAGCGTGCCGCCATACGCGTCGTCGCGCACGCGGCGGATGTCGCCGGGCGCGGCCAGCACGACCCGCACCTTGCAGCCTGTGCGCGCCTTCAGCTCGTCGATGCTGTGGATCGCCTGCGGTTCCGACGTCGCCAACGTCAGCGTGTTGTGCACCACGAACAGCGGCAGCACGTTCAGGCGGCGTGCCACGTCGCGCTCCAGCAGCGTCAGCGCGGCCGGGTCGTACAGGCCCGCGCGCAGCTGCACATAGTCGAGGTCCAGCTGCTCGGCCAGCGCCTGGTACAGCGCCGCCTCCGTCAGCCATTTCTTCTCCACCATGATGAGGCCCATGCGCTTGCCCGTGACATCCTGCAGGCGCGCCGCCTCGCCCACCTGGGCCGCGGTGGCCGCGCCCCGTTCGACGAGGATGTCACCCAGCTTCATGCCCTGGCGCCGTGCGCGCGGCGCGGCGCCGGGGGCGGCATCATATTCCGCCAGCTCCGCCGCCAGGCCTGTCGCCACCAGGACTTCGCGCAGCAGCGGGCTCGGGTAAGCCAGCTTGAGCCAGCCGCCCAGGTCGGCCAGGCGCTGTGCCGTGCGTGTCATCAGTTCCAGCGCGCGGCCGGACAGCAGGCCGACCTTGCCAAGGTCGATGACGATGGCCACCTGATGCTGCGCGATGCACCCGGCCAGTGCCGCCTCCAGCGCCGCGATGGCCTCGACCGCCACCAGCGCCATCGCGGGCGCCAGGTACGTCATCGAGCCGATGCGGCTGCGGGTCACACTGCCGGCCGCGCTGCCCGCGGTCTCCAGCATCACGCCACTGTCCATCTCACGCCACCGCGACGGGCTTGGGCATGCCGCGCTGGATACCGAAGCGTGCAATCCACTCCGGCTCGGCGGCGCAGACCTGCTGGAACACGGCAATCACGGCCGGGTCCAGCTGCGTGCCGGCGCAGCGGACGATCTCCGCCAGCGCCACTTCATGGCTGCGGCCCGCCCGGTAGGCGCGCGAACTGGTGATCGAATCGTAGGTGTCGGCGACCGCGATGATGCGCGCGTTGTGCGGGATGTCGTGGCCCGCCAGCCCGTGCGGGTAGCCGGTGCCGTCGTACTTTTCCTGGTGATGGCGCGCGCCCGGCACGGCGCCCTGCAGCCGGTCGATATGGCGCAGGATCTCGTAGCTGCGCTCCGGGTGCACCATGATGAAGGTGAACTCGTCGCTGGTCAGCCGGCCCGGCTTGCACAGCACCGCGTCGGGGATGCCGATCTTGCCCACATCGTGCAGCAACGAGCCCCAGAACAGGTTGTCCAGCTCGCGCGGCGGCAGGTGCATGGCACGCCCGATCTCCATCGAGATATGGTGCACGCGCTCCGAGTGGCCGCGCGTGTAGGGGTCCTTCGCTTCGACCGCCTCGATCAGCGCGGCCGCCATCTGCTGGTTGAATTTGCTGGTTTCCGTCAGCATGCTCTGCATGCGCGACAGGCTGGAGAGGTGATTCGCCAGCACTTCGCCAAGCTTCCGGTCGCTGTTGCTGAAATCCGGCTTCGCGACGTGGTTGAGCAGCACGAGGATCGCCACCACGGACTTCTCGTGGAACACGGGGCAGCACAGGATCTTGAACGGCATGTCCGTGAAGATATAGGCGCGGCGCGGGTCGTCGGACGCGTTCATCACGATGGGCTGGCGCGACGAATGGGCGAAGCGATACAGGTCGCCGCGCATTTCGACCAGAACCAGGTCCAGGTTGTGGATCGGTGCCGACAGGTTCGTCGCCGACACGCACATATTGTCGCCCGGCTTGATGAACGCGGCCACGTCCGCGTCCATGTGCTCGGCCCAGCTTTGCAGCAGGCTGGCGAAGACGTCGGTATCGGCCGTCATGTCCTGCACCTTGCGGTCGATCGCGTACACCAGATGCAGTTCCTCGTAGCGTTCGGACAGTTCGCCGGCCATGGTATCGAGTTCGCCCTGGACGGCGCATTCGTCGGCTATCGCCGCGCCGATGTCTTCGAGCGTCTCGGCCAGCGCGTCCCAGGCGAACGGCGCCTCGGTGCCGGCCCGGGGCAGGCCGATGGCGAGGTAGCCCAGCGCGCCGCGCTTGCCCGTGATCGGCAGGTACAGCAAGGTGGCCGTGGCGCTGTCGTGCCGCTGCATGCCGTCGCCACTGCACGGCCAGGCAAAGCCTTCCTGCGCCAGTTGTGCCAGCAGGGCCGGCATCGGACCATCGTCGGCCGCGTAGCAGGCGACACCGCTGGTGTCGGTCACGGCCAGGGCGTAGTCGACGCCGGTCATGCGGCGCAGCCAGCGGGCGTAGCGGGAAAATTCGAGGTTATGCAGGATTTCAGGCGACATTGACGTGCTCCATCTTGGCCGGCGGCGCGGAAAAATGCCGCGCCAGCCGGGCGACCAGCTGCCGCGGGCTGAGGGGTTTTTCAAGGAATTCGGTATTGGCCAGCGCACGTGCCCAGCCGCGTTCCTCGATGGCCGTCATCGACGTCATCACGAGGATCAGGAACGGATGGTCCGGGTAGGTGGCGCGCGCCAGCGGGCACAGCGTACGGCCATCCATGCCGTCCATCTGGATATCGCTGATCAGCACATCGGGCAGCCGCTCGGCCATCTTTGCCAGTGCTTCGTTGCCGTCGCTGGCGGTGGTCACGGCATAGCCTTCGCGCTCGAGCGACAGACGCAGGATGCGCAGTACGTGCGGCTCGTCGTCCACGAGCAGGATGTGATGACCGTTCATAGGACGGTGGTTCCTTCCAGCGCCGCCGGCGCCATTTTGAGGTGGATCGAGAACGTGCTGCCCTGGCCGGGCACGCTGTCGAGTACGATGCGGCCGTGATGCAGTTCGATGATCTGGGCAGCCAGGTACAGGCCCAGGCCATGGCCGCCGCGGGGCGCCTGCGCGCCTCGCTCGCTGGCGCGATAGAACTTCTCGAACACGCGCAACTGGTCGCTTGGGGCGATGCCGATGCCCGTGTCGCGCACGGAGATCACGACTTCGTTGTGCTCTTCGCGCGCCGCCAGCGTGACGCTGCCGCCGGGGCGGTTGTACTTGATCGCGTTCGTCAACAGGTTGTTCAGGGCGATACGGAACAGGTCCTTGTCCACCGCCACCGCGGCCAGTTCGCGCGGGATGTCCAGCTGCACGCGCAGGTCGCGGCCCTCGGCACGGGGCAGGGCGTGATCGTGGGCGTCGCGCAGCAGGTCGTCCAGGCGGACGCGGTTGCGCTCGGGGCTCATGCTGCCCGTTTCCAGCTTGCTCACGTTGAGCAGGTTGCCCACCAGGGCATTCATGCGCTCGACTTCGTCCTGGATCACGTTGAGCGATTCGACACGCAGTTCCGGCTCTTCCGTGTCGGCCAGCGTTTCCGCGTACATGGTGATGACGTTCAGCGGCGACTTCAGCTCGTGCGACACGTGCGCCACGAAGTCGTTGCCGGCCTGGCGTGCCAGGTGCTCACGGGTGACGTCGCGCACGACGATCAGGGTGCCGAACGCCATGGCGCCCTGGCCCGCAGTCAGTGGTTGCGCCGTCGCCGTCAGGTGCTTTCCCGGCACGTTGACGGGGCAGAATTCGACAGTGCGGCCCCGTACCGTGTCGCTGCCGCCGTTGCGGCAGCGCAGCAGCAATTGGGCCAGCGCGGCGTCCCGGCACCAGTTGTCGACCGGTTGGGCCAGCAGCTCTTCCAGGCCAACGCCCAGCAGCGGTTCGATCTTGCTGGTGGCGAAACTGACCTCGCCGCCGGGGTCCAGCATCAGCAGGCCATCGGGCATCGACTGCAGCGCCGCATTCAGCTTCTTGCTGCCGTATTGCAGCAGGCGGTTGTCCGCCACCGTGTTCAGCGCGTTTTTTTCCAGCTCGGCGATGCGCGCCGTCGCCGTGCGCAGGTAGGCGTCGAGCGTGTCGGCCAGGTCGCGGATGTCATGGGCATCGCGGCGTGCCGCCGGCAGGTCGCCAAGGCCGGGCACTTGGCTGGCCAGCGCGGCCAACGGCGCCATTTCCCGCTTGATCACCAGGTAGATCACCGGCACGAGCAGGAACATCATGAGCGCCAGCGATGCGAAGAACGAGACGTCCCGCCCGAGCATTGCGTGGCCACCCTGGCGGAACCCGACACGCACGAACGCCACGCCGTTGGCGCGGTCGGCCACCGGGCCATGGAATTCGACGATGTTGCGCCCCGGCGTACCCGCCAGTGTGCGTTTGCCAAAGCCACTCGTCGCGCCGGCCGGCAGCGGCCCGGCCGGCACGATCGTGCCGGGCGCCACGACTTCGCCGATGGTGCGGCCCGCCGCGTCGGTCACGCTGGCGTAGGCGAAATCGCTGTCGTCATGATAGGGGAACAACGCCTGCAGGACACCCGGCGTCAGCGTGGCGGCCGGCAGCGCGGCAAGCGCGCGGGCCAGGCCCAGCCCCTTGACGTCGGTCTGGGCGGCATGGGTCGCCTGCTGGCGCTGGACGAGCAGGCCCACGACGATGGCGATGACGGCCAGTGCGCTGACGATCAAGATCAGGCCGATCCGGTTCAGTTTCATGAAAAAGGCGCGGGAGGCGGAGGAGGGAGGATTGCAACTATAAAACAAACGTTACTTTGAGGCAAATAGAGCTTAACAATATTCCGACATTTGTGGGGAAAACACCGCAAACGCGGGTCGTGGTAAACTTATGCCTGTGAGCAACTTTCAGTGGTCCTTTTTATCGTCACCACTACTTAAACGGAGCCGTTCGCGGTTATAGTGCTGTCATGGAAAAGGAAAAACTGAAGGACTTCGCTGCCATCGTCATGGAGGCCCAACGCGGCGAACTGGTGTTCCCGACCAGCGTCAACGCCGCCCTGTCGCTCCAGTTGTCCCTGGCCGATCCCGCCTGTCACGACGAAGACGTCATCCGCAAGCTGCTGGCCGAGCCGGTGCTGGCCGCCCGTGCGGTGGCGTTGGCCAATTCCGCCGTGTTCCGCTCCAACGGTGCCGCGCTGGCTACCAGCGTGCGCGTGGCGGTCATGCGCCTCGGCTACCGCAATCTGTATTCGCTGGCCGCCGCCATGGTGGTGCGCCAGTTCGGCTCCCGGATCACCGACCCGGTGCTGCGCGGCCAGGCCGAGCAGCTGTGGCGCTACACGGCCCACGTGGCCGCGCTGGCGTATGTGATCGCGCAGCGCATCACGAAAATCGACGCCGATACGGCGCTGTTCGCGGGCATCATGCACGAGGTGGGTGGTTTCTACCTGCTGGGCAGGGCCGACGCGCTGCCCGGCCTGCTGGACGATCCGGATGAGTGGATGGGCGCGGCGCAGGAAATCATCGCGCGCGAAATCATGAAGAAGTTGCAGGTGCCGGAGCCGGTCGCGATCGCCATCGTGTCGCTGCGTGGCGGTGCCATCGGCATCCCGCCGCAGGGCCTGCGCGACACGCTGCTGCTGGCACGCCAGCTGTCGCCGGTGCCGTCGCCGCTGCCGTACTCGGAAGACCTGGCGCTGACGCGCACGCCGGCGTTGACACGCTATCTCAACGAGCCGGCCGTGGCGGCGCTGCTGGACGAGGCGGCCGACCAGGCCAAGTCGATGAGCGCGGCATTGCTCGTCTGAGGCAAGCTTTTACGTCGGGGACAGGCACCTGCCGGGCAGGTGCCTGTCCCCAGTGCATCAGGCTTCCAGGGTTTTTTCCAGAATCTTCACCAGCGATCCGATCCCTTCCGCATCCACCGCGTCGAAGCGGTTCGGCAGCGGGCTGTCCAGGTCGAACACGCCGATGATCTCGCCTTTCGAGAACACGGGCACTACCAGTTCCGAACGGGAGTTGACGTCGCAGGCGATATGGCCCGGGAATTCGTGCACGTCCGCCACAACGATCGCTTCGCCTTTCTCCACGGTCGTGCCGCAGACACCGCGGCCGCGCTTGATGCGGATGCAGGCCGGCTTGCCCTGGAACGGTCCCAGCACCAGTTCGTCCTGCGTTTTGAGGAAGTAGAAGCCCGCCCAGTTCAGGCCCGGCATCGTGTTGAAGACGAGGGAGCTGAAGTTTGCCGTGTTGGCGATCCAGTCGGTTTCGCCGTGTACCAGGCCCGTGAGTTGCGAGCGCAGGTCGGCGTACATCGTCTGTTTTGCTTCCGGCGTGTCGGTGCCGTAAGCGGTGTCGCTGAGGTGGAAGGTCATGTCGGTGATCAGGCTAAGAGGAAAGCGGCGATTTTACTTGCATTTGCGCGGGGCCGCCCAAGCGGCTTCGCCCAGGTGGGTCCGCGCCAGGCGCCGCAGTTCGTCGAAGCCCGGATGCGGCGTGCCGGCCAGCGCCAGGCCCAGATGGACGGCCAGCTCGGCGCCTTCCCGCAGCGGCCGATAGACGACGCCGCGCAGGCGCAATGCGGCAAACGATGCCGGCAGCAGCGCGATGCCGTCGCCGGCCGCGATCCCGGCCAGCAGCACGTGGTGGTCCAGCGGCTCGCGCAGCAGCCGTGGCGTGAAGCCATGGCGGGCAAACACGGCATGGCAGTGGTCGAAGAACGCCGGCTGGCGCGCCCGCTCGAACCAGTACAGTGGCGCTTCCGCCAGGTCGGCCAGCGCAATGCGCCGGCGCCGCGCCAGTGGATGCGCCGCGGGCAGCGCCGCCAGCAGCGGCTGCGCGCCCAGCGGCTCAACGGCCAGATCGAACGTGCGCGTCGGCAGCGCGACAATGGCCGCATCGAGCCGGCCCGCGCGCAGTGCCGCCACCAGCCGGGGTGACGTGTCCGCGTGCGGCATCGCCAGCGGCAGTGCCGCCGTCAATGCGCGGAAGGATCCCGCTTCGACGGAGGTCGTCAGGCCAAGCCGCAGCGGCGTGGCGATGCCGTCGTCATGCGCCCGCACCGCGGCCACCGCGCCGTCCAGCAGCGCCAGGATCTTTTGCGCACGCGGCAGCAGGGCCCGGCCGGCGGCCGTCAGCGCCACGCGCTGCGTATCGCGTTCGAACAGCCGCTGGCCCAGCTGCTCCTCCAGCTGGCGGATGGCGCGGCTGAGCGGCGGCTGCGTCATGTGCAGCCCCTCGGCCGCCTGGCGAAAGCTCAGGCACGTGGCCACGGCCACGAACAGTTCCAGTGCACGGGTATCGATCCTCATACCAAAAAAGTATCACGAAACGGGACATTCCACCATGCCGCCGGAAGCGCCACACTGGACGCTTTCCACAAGGAGGCAAGTGATGAAGACGCGAAAACTCGCAGGTAGCGACGTGTCGGCCCTGGGCCTGGGCTGCATGGGGATGTCGGAATTTTACGGTGCGAGCGACGACGCCGAGTCGCTGCGCACGCTGGCCCGCGCGGCCGACCTGGGCGTGACGCTGTTCGACACGGCCGATGCCTACGGCTTCGGCCATAACGAAACGCTGCTGGGGCGCTTCCTGGCGGGGCGGCGCGGCCAGGTCCGCATCGCCACGAAGTTCGGCCTCGTGCGCAAGCCGGGCAGCTACGAGCGGCGCATCGACAACTCGCCCGGCTATATCCGCGCGGCCTGCGAGGCGTCGCTGCGGCGTCTCGGCGTCGACACCATCGACCTGTATTACGCCCACCGGCTCGACCCGCAGGCAGCGCTGGAGGAGACGATCGGCGCGCTGGCGGAACTGGTCCGCGCCGGCAAGGTGCGCACCATCGGCCTGTGCGAGGTGACACCGGCGACGCTGCGCCGCGCCGCCGCCATCCACCCGATCGCCGCCGTGCAGAGCGAGTACTCGCTGTGGACGCGCGATCCCGAGGCCGGCGTGCTGCAGGCCTGCCGCGACACGGGCGCCGTGCTGTGCGCCTACAGCCCGCTCGGCCGCGGCTTCCTGACGGGGCAGGTGGACCCGGCGCAGCTGCCGCCGGACGACTTCCGCGCGTTCAACCCGCGCTTCACCGGCGCCAACGTGGCGGCCAACGCACGCATCGTTGCTATCGTGACGGCGCTGGCCGAGGCAAAACGCTGCACGCCGGCGCAGCTGGCACTGGCATGGTTGCTGGCGCAGGGCAAGCATGTCATTCCCATTCCGGGCACCCGGCGCCAGCAGCGGCTGGTGGAAAACCTGGAGGCGCTGGACATCACACTGACACCAGCCGACCTGGCGGAAATCGCCGCCGCCTTTCCGCCGGGAGTTGCTGCCGGGGAACGGTATTCGCCGGAGGGGATGAAAGGCCTCAACGCCTGAATAATGCCTGTCCCCGACGTAAAAGCATGCCATTTCAACAATGCGCTGTCATTTTGACAAATGATGTAACATTCGGTCTCATCGCAAAAACATCGCCGGCAACCGTCGGCCTTGCCGGGCAGTGACGGCAGGCTGACGGCTTTTTGCGTCCGCCGCCGCACCTGTCATAGAACGAAAGAGCCAGAACCGCTGTGACCGCCCCAATCAATATCCTCGTCGTCGACGACGTCCCGCAGAACCTGATCGCCATCGAGGCCTTGCTGGCGCGGCCCGGCATCGCGCTGCTGAAGGCGGCCTCCGGCGCGGAAGCGCTGGAACTGCTGCTGGTGCACGAAGTGGCGCTGGCGCTGGTGGACGTGCAGATGCCGAACATGGACGGTTTCGAGCTGGCGGAACTGATCCGGGGCAGCGAGCGCACCCGTCACATCCCGCTGATCTTCCTGACGGCCGCGTCGCGCGAACCGAGCTACAGTTTCCGCGGCTACGAGGCGGGCGCCGTCGATTTCCTCTACAAGCCGATCGATCCGAAGGCGCTGACCAGCAAGGTCAACGTCTTTGTCGAGCTGTATCAGCAGAAGAAGCAGCTGTCGCAGCAGCTCGACGAACTGCGCCGCGCGCTGCACATGAACGAGATGTTCATGGCGGTGCTGGGGCACGACCTGCGCACGCCGCTGTCCGTCGTCATGAATGGCGCCATGCTGCTGCCGATGATGACGGACCATCCGAAAGTGGCCGTCACGGCGCAGCGGATCCAGAGCAGCGCGCGGCGCATGACGTCGATGGTGGACCAGCTGCTCGACCTGGCCCGCATCCGCGCCGGCGAGATGCAGCTGAAAGCGGCGCCGCAGGATATCGGCCAGCTGTGCCGCACGATCGCCGATGAATTCACCGTGCCCGAGCGCGCGTCGCGCGTGCACGTGGAGCACAGCGGCGATCCGGTGGCGCCGGTGGATGCGGGCATCTTCTCGCAGGCGCTGTCCAACTTGCTGGGCAACGCGTTGCAGCACGGCGAGGCCGATGCGCCGGTGGCCGTGCGGATCGACGGCCTCGCGCCGGAGCGGCTGCGCATCGGCATCACCAACCGCGGCGTGATACCGGCCGACCGCCTGGCGCACATCTTCGAGCCGTTCCAGCACCGCGACGGCACGCGCAAGTCCGGGCAGGGCCTCGGGCTTGGGCTGTACACGGCTAGCACGTTCGTGCGTGCCCATGGCGGCGACCTGGCGGTGGCATCCGACGCGGCCACCGGCACCACCGTGCTGACGGTCACGTTGCCGCGCCCGAACGCGCCGCGCACGAGCGACAGCAGCGACGGGCGATCGCTGCAAAGGCAGCTGGCATGAGCTGCACGCCCGCCGCGGTCAGTGGCCTGGTGCCGTACGTCCCGCGTGGCGGCGAGGCGACGGGCGACCTGGTGCGCGCATTCGACTGGAGCGCCACCGCGCTGGGCGCCACGGGCGACTGGACGCCGGCGCTGCGCACGACCGTCGACATCGTCCTGAACTCGCCTATCGCGATGGTGCTGATGTGGGGACCGCGGCACGTGATGGTCTACAACGATGCGTATGCCGAAATCGCCGGCGCGCGCCACCCGGCCGCGCTGGGCGGGACGGTGCCGGACACGTGGCCGGAACTGTGGGACTGGAACCGCGCCATCCTCGATGCGGGGCTGCGCGGCGAGACGCGCCAGCACACCAACACCCATATGACGGTACTGCGCAACGGCACGCCGGAAGAAGTCTGGTTCGACCTGTTTTACACCCCGGTGTACGACACCGACGGCGGCGTGGGCGGCGTGCTGTGCACGGTGGTCGAAGCGACGGAACGGGTGCGCGAGGAACGCCGGCGCGAGCGTGATCGCGCCGACCTCGACCTGCAGAACCGCCGCCTGCGCGAGGAAACCGCGCTGCTGCGCGACCTGTTCGAACAGGCGCCCAGCTTCATGGCCGTGCTGCGCGGACCGGAGCACATCTTCGAACTGGCCAATGGTCCTTACCTGCAGCTCGTGGGCGGGCGCGACGTCATCGGCAAGCGCGTTGAGGAAGCACTGCCGGAAGTGCGCGCGCAAGGCTTTGTCGACCTGCTCGACCGCGTCTACCGCACGGGCCAGCCCTACGTGGGCCGCCAGCTGAAAGTGGAGCTGATGAAGCACCCCGGTGGCGGGCTGGAATCGCGCTACCTCGACTTCGTCTACCAGCCGTTGCGCGCCCCCGACGGCAGCGTGACCGGCGTCTTCGTCGATGGCATCGACGTTACCGACAGCATCATCACGGAAGAACGCCTGCGCATGGCGCAGCAGGCCGGCGGCATCGGCAGCTTCGAATGGTTCCCGGCAACCGGCAAGCTGGTGGTGTCGAAGCAGTACCGGCATGTCTGGGGCCTGGCGGAGGATGTCGAGGTGACGCAGGACCTGCTGGTGTCGCTTGTCGACGAACGCGACCGCGCCCAGGTCGGCCCGCGCCGCCTGCACGACAGCGACAATCCGCTGGCCTACACGGAATACCGCATCCGCCGTCCCGACACGGGCGAGGTGCGCTGGGTGGCACGCCAGGGCGAGGCCGTGGAAGGCGCGACAGAGGCGCAGCGCCGCTATGTCGGCGTGGCGTTCGACATCACGCAGCGCAAACAGATCGAACAGCAGCTGCGCACCAGCCAGGACCGGCTTGCCGCGATCTTCGGCCAGGCCTCCGTCGGGCTGTCGGAACTGAGCCTGGACGGGCGCTTCCAGCGCGTCAACGGCGCGCTGTGCCGCATGCTGGGCCGCACCGAGAGCGAAATGCTCGGCCTGCACATGGACGACCTGATCCACCCGGACGACCAGGCCGGCAACAGCGCGCTGGTAGCGCACTTGGTGGCCACGGGCGAGCCGTTCACGCTGGAGAAACGCTACTTCCGGCCCGATGGCGAATGGGTCTGGATCGCCAGCAGCATGAGCCGGCTCGATGACGAAACGGGCCAGCCGGTCGCGCTCATCGCGGTGAAGATCGACCTCACGGAACGGCGCCGCATCGAGGCCGCGCTGCGCGACCTGAACGACACGCTGGAGCAGCGCGTGACGCGCGAGATCGCGGAGCGCGACAAGGCGGAAGAAGCGCTGCGCCAGGCGCAGAAGATGGAAGCGGTGGGCCAGCTGACGGGCGGCGTGGCGCACGACTTCAACAACGTCCTGCAGATCATCTCGGGCAACCTGCACCTGCTGGCGCAGCACGTGCCGTCCGACCCCGTCGCGCGGCGCCGGCTCGACATGGCCATCGGCGCCGTCGAACGGGGCGCCAAGCTGTCGTCGCAACTGCTGGCGTTCGCGCGGCGCCAGCCGCTGCAGCCGGTCGTCGCCGACCTGGGTCGCCTCGTGACGGACATGGACGAACTGCTGCGCCGCGCGCTGGGCGAGGCGGTGGAACTGGTCACTGTTGTCGGCAGCGGCCTGTGGAACACGCTGGTGGACCCGGGCCAGATCGAGAACGTCATCCTGAACCTGGCCATCAACGCGCGCGATGCCATGCGGGGCGCGGGCCGGCTGACCATCGAGCTGGGAAACGCGGTGCTGGACGAGTACTACGTCAACAACCTCGTGGACGTGCCGGCCGGCCAGTACGTGCTGCTGTCCGTGACCGACACCGGCAGCGGCATGACGCCGGAAGTGCTGCAGCGCGCGTTCGAGCCGTTCTTCACGACGAAGCCGGAAGGCGAAGGCACAGGTCTCGGGCTGTCGATGGCCTATGGCTTCGTCAAGCAAAGCCGCGGCCACATCAAGATCTACAGCGAGTTGGGGCAGGGCACCAGCATCAAGATCTACCTGCCGCGCACGATGCTGGCGGAGGTGGACAATATCGCGCCGCGCACGGGGCCCGTGACGGGCGGCAGCGAGACAATCCTGGTGGTGGAGGACGACGAGGGCGTGCGCACCGTGGTGCTGGACATGCTGGCGGCGCTGGGCTACCGCGTGCTGCAGGCGGAGAACGGCGAGAAGGCGCTGCGCATCGTCGAGTCGGGCGAGCCGATCGACCTGCTGTTTACCGACGTCGTCATGCCCGGGACCTTGCGCAGTCCCGAACTGGCGCGCATCGCCCAGGAGCTGCAGCCGGAGATGGCCGTGCTGTTCACGTCCGGCTATCCGCAGAACTCGATCGTGCACGGCGGCCGGCTGGACGAGGGCCTGGAGCTGCTCAGCAAACCATACCGGCGCGAGGAACTGGCACGCAAGCTGCGCCACGTGTTGAACAACCGCCGCCAGCAATCGCTGGCGCAGGCACGCCAGCGCAGCGCGCTGGAAGCCGGCGAGGGCGGTGCCAGCGAGCTGCTGGAACCGCCGCCGCCAATCGAGCGCGATGCTTCGCTGCGCGTGCTGGTCGTCGAGGACAACCTGGATTCGCAGCAGATGGTGTGCGAACTGGTGGGCATGCTGGGGCACACGGTGTCCGGCGTGTCGGACGGCGAGGCGGCGTGGGAGCTGATGCGCACGCAGGAATTCGACATCCTGTTCACCGACGTCAGCCTGCCGGGCATGTCCGGTATCGAACTGGCGCGCCGTGTGCTGGCGGAGAAACCCGTCAGCGTGATCTTCTCGACCGGCTACGGCAAGGAAGCGCTGGACCACCTGGAATTCCCGGCCACCTGCCTGCGCAAGCCGTACGATCTGATGGAACTGCAGGCCGCGCTGGACAGCGTGCGCACCACTGACCTTTGAGAGGAAACCATGAGCACTGAACTGATTCTGTTGGGCTGGACCCTGGTGCTGGCGATCGTGCAGATCTTCCTGCACTCCACCTTGCGCACGAAGGAGACGGGCACCGCGTACAACGCCAGTGCGCGCGACGGCGGCGCGCCGCCGCCCGGCAAGGTCACGGCGCGGCTCGAGCGCGCGAAGCAGAACCTGTTCGAGACGCTGCCCCTGTTTGCCGCCGCCGTTCTGGCGGCGCATGTGGGCGGGGCCGAAGGCACGCTGACGTTATGGGGCTGCTGGCTGTACCTGGTGGCGCGCGTCGTCTACGTACCGCTGTACGCGCTGGGCGTTCCGTACGTGCGCTCGCTCGTCTGGCTTGTGTCGATGGCCGGGCTGTTCATGGTGCTGTACGCGCTGCTCAGCAATTACTGAGCCTGCCGTTGAAGCGCTTGCTCGGGAAGCGCTGAGCTAATTCTGGTGGATGAGATTAGTGCCGAAAAAAGTGGTCGGCAAGGCGTAAATCGTCGTCATACCGAGGTATGGCGGCGATTTGCAACGCAGCAGGGCGCTTTTTCTCGGTGCTAAGTTCGCCGCCGTGAATAGATCAGCTCTTCCCTAAGCCAGCGCTCGCCACTCTCCTACGCATTTTGTAGGCTGCGTCCTATGGTATCTGCACGGTACGACGCCTACATTGGTTGCTAAGATAGTAACCGGAAAAATCCATGGTAACGAGAAACCTGAGCGCCGCCGAAAAGCGTTCCGCACTACGCATCGGCGCCGCACGCGCGCGGCTGATTCGCAACCTGCTGCACAACGTCTTCGGCGTGGACCAGCTGCGCGATGGCCAGCGCCGCGTCATCGACAGCGTGCTGGAAGGGCACGATACGCTGGCCATCATGCCGACTGGCAGCGGCAAGTCGCTCTGTTACCAGATTCCCGCCTCCATCTTCAAGGGCACGACGATCGTCGTCTCGCCGCTGATTTCGCTGATGAAGGACCAGCTGGAGAAGCTGGAGGAAATCGGCATCGGCGCCGCACAGCTCAACAGCAGTTTGTCCCGTGGCGAGGAGCTCGAAGCGCTGGACAGCATCCGCAATAACCTCAGCAACATCGTCTTCTGCACGCCCGAGCGCCTGGCCACGCCGGAGTTCCTCGACGTGCTGAAGGACACGGAAATTTCGCTGCTCGTCATCGACGAAGCGCACTGCATCTCGCAGTGGGGCCACGACTTCCGGCCGGCCTACCTGGAGATCGGCGCGGCGCGGCGTGCGCTCGACAATCCGCCCGTGCTGGCGCTGACGGCCACCGCCACGCCGGACGTCATCGACGATATCGGCCGCCAGCTGGGCGCGCGCATGCACGTCGTGAACACGGGAATCTATCGCCCGAACCTGCACTACCGCGTCAGGCAGATCACCAATCCGGCCGAGAAAACATCCGAGGCGCTGCGCCTCGTGCGCGAGACGGCCGGTGTCGGCATCATCTATGCGGCCACCGTCAAGGCGGCCGAGGAAATGCATGCGGCACTGGAGCAGGCCGGCGAGAGCGTCGCGCTGTACCACGGCAAGCTGCCGGCCCGCGAGCGCAAGGAAAACCAGGACCTGTTCATGAACGGCGAGCGCCGCGTGATGGTGGCGACGAATGCGTTCGGCATGGGCATCGACAAAAGCGACACCCGCTTCGTGATCCACCTGCAGGTGCCGGCCAACCTGGAAGCGTATTATCAGGAGTCGGGCCGCGCGGGCCGCGACGGCGAGCCGGCCGAATGCACGCTGTTGTACTTCCAGGACGACAAACGTCTGCAGCAGTTCTTCCTCGTCAAGCATTATCCGACAGCGGAGGAACTGCGCGGCGTCTACGATGCCGTGGCACCGCTCGTGCCGTGCCAGGCGAAAGTCATCGGCGAGGCGCTGCCGGACATGGCCGACAGCAAGCTGAAAGTCTGCCTGAAGCTGCTCAAAGACGGCAAGCTGCTGCGGCAGAACCGCAAGCTCGACTACCTGCTGACGAACCGGGACGCGAAGGCGGAAATCTTCGACGAGCTCTCGGCGATCTACCAGCACAAGCAGGAACGCGACCGCGAGGCGCTGGAGCAGATGGTCGGTTACGCACAAAGTGGCTACTGCCGCTGGAAGCTGATGCTCGACTACTTCGCCGACGACCAGGCCGGCTTCGAGCATTGCGACTGCTGCGACAACTGCGTCTCGCCGCCCTCCGTGCAGATCGAGGAGGGCGAGGAAGCGCTGTTCGAGCCGCCACCGGAACCGTCGGTGCCGCCGGCACCCGTGATCGCCGTCGGCAGCCAGGTCAAGGTGCCGAAGTTCGATATCGGTACCGTGCTGTCCGTCGCCGGGGATCAGGTCACCATCGAGTTCCCCGAGAATACGACAAAGACGTTCATGGCGGAGTTTGTGCAGCTAGCTTAAACCCTGCGGGACAGCCACCATTTTTACGGGCAAAGCCCGGAAAAATGTGTGTCTGTCCTCAGCATTATTCCAGATTTTCGCAGCGCCGCTCCCGACGCGAAAACCGGTGACAGGCTCCATTTTTAACCCCTGTGGACTGACACCATTTTTACGCGCGCTGGGGACTGGCTCCTTTCGCAGAAAGGTGCCTGTCCCCGACGTTTAGGCTGCGGCAAACTGCAGCGATATCGACACCAAAGAACAACGTCGGGGACAGGCACCAATCTACCGGTCGGAGACCGGAAGATTGGTGCCTCTCCCCAAAACCCGCCGCTATTTCCGCTGTCACGCCACTGACCCGCCCGCCTCACCCTGCTTGGTGCGCTGGCGGACATACACAAAAATCCCCTCTGGCTACAATGATCCAAAGCATTGAGGGAGCAGCGTATGTCCGATATGGTCGTCGTCCGCAAAGAAGGCCTGTACTGCGTGCCCGGCGGGTTCTACATCGATCCGTGGCGCCCCGTCGAGCGTGCCGTCATCACCCACGGCCACGGTGACCATGCGCGCGTGGGCCACGGCCACTACCTGGCCGCCACGCCGGGCATCGGCATCCTGAAGTCGCGCCTGGGCGACATCAACGTGCAGGGCCTCGAATACGGCGAAGTGGTGGAACACAACGGCGTGCGCATCTCGCTGCACCCGGCCGGACACGTGCTGGGGTCCGCGCAGGTGCGGCTCGAATGCGGCGGCGAGGTCTGGGTGGCGTCGGGCGACTACAAGGTCGAGGGCGACGCCACGTGCACGCCGTTCGAGCCGGTGCGCTGCCATACCTTCATCACGGAATCCACGTTCGGCCTGCCGATCTACCGCTGGGAACCGCAGCAGCAGACCTTCGACGACATCAACGCCTGGTGGCGCAAGAACGCCGCCGAGGGGCGCGCGAGCCTGATGCTGTGCTACTCGTTCGGCAAGGCGCAGCGCATCCTGTCGGGCCTCGACGCCTCCATCGGTCCCATCATCTGCCACGGCTCCGTCGAGCCGCTGAACCGCGTCTACCGCGCCGCCGGCGTGCCGCTGCCCGAAACGAAAATGGTCAGTGACGTCGACAAGGCCGACATCAAGCGTTCCATCATCATCGCGCCGCCGTCGGCCGGCGGTTCGCCATGGGTGAAACGGTTCGGCGACTTCAGCGACGCCTTTGCCAGCGGCTGGATGCTGCTGCGCGGCGCGCGCCGCCGGCGTGGCGTCGACCGCGGCTTCGTGCTGTCCGATCATGCCGACTGGCCCGGCCTGATGGGCGCGATCAAGGCCACCGGGGCGGAACGGGTCGTCGTCACGCACGGCTCGATTCCGACGATGGTGCGCTGGCTGTGCCAGAACGGTCTCGATGCCAAAGGCTTCGACACCGAATACGGCGACGACGAAGCGGAAAACGCGGCCGATGCGGGCGCGGCGGCCGAAGGCGTCGTCGCAACGGAACCCGATCCGGTGGCGCAGCGCTGGGCCGTCAAGGACAAGGCCAATGCGGCGCGCGAGGCCGGCACGGCGGAGGCACGCCGCAAGGTGGACGAAGCCGGGGAGGACGCCGATGCGTGAATTCGCCCGGCTGTACGCCGAACTTGACGAAACGACCGCAACCAACCGCAAGCTGGACGCCTTAAAGGCCTACTTCTCCAGCGCTGCGCCGGAGAACGCGGCATGGGCCGTCTACTTCCTCGCCGGCGGCAAGCCGCGCCAGGCGGTGCCGGCCAAGCTGCTGCGCCAGTACGCCACCGAATACGCGGGGCTGGACGAATGGCTGTTCGACGAATGCTACGACGCCGTCGGCGATCTGGCCGAAACCATCGCGCACATCCTGCCGGAGCCGAAGACCCGCAGCGACATCGGCCTGGCCACGTGGATCGAGCAGCGTATCGCGCCACTCCGCGGTGCCGCGCCCGAGACGATCCGCCAGGCGCTGTTCGACTACTGGGACGAACTGGAAACGCGCGAACGCTTCCTGCTTGTAAAACTGATCGGCGGCGGCTTTCGCGTCGGCGTCTCGAAGCTGCTCGTCACGCGCGCGCTCTCAAGCATTGCCGCCGTCGATTCGAAGCTGATCGCGCAGCGGCTGATGGGCTGGACGGACGGCAGCGTCAGCCCCACGGCGGCAGGCTTCCTGCAGCTGATCGCCGAGCAGTCCGACCAGGAACACGCCATGCGCGGCGGCCAGCCGTACCCCTTCTTCCTGGCGCACCAGCTGCAGGCCGATCCCGCGACGCTGGGCGACATCGCCGCCTGGCAGGTCGAGTGGAAGTACGACGGCATGCGCGCGCAGATCGTCTCCCGCGGCGACAACTGGGTCTGGTCGCGCGGCGAGGACCTGATCACCGAGCGCTTCCCCGAACTGGCGTCGATCCGGCTGCCCGAGGGGACCGTGGTCGATGGCGAGATCCTGATCTGGCCGAGCGGCGACAAGGATACCGGCAACCCGTCGCCGTTCGCCGACCTGCAGAAGCGCATCGGCCGCAAGACGTTGTCGGCCAAGCTGCTGGCCGAGCTGCCGGCAGCGCTGGTGGCGTACGACCTGCTGGAGCTGGACGGCGTGGACCTGCGCCAGCTGCCGCAATGCGAGCGCCGCACGCTGCTGGAACAGCTGGTGCAGCGCGTCGACGATCCGCGCCTGCGCATCTCGCCGCTGGTGAAGGCGGCGAGTTGGGAAGAGCTGGCGCGCATTCGTGAGGAATCGCGCGCCCGCGGCGTGGAGGGCATGATGATCAAGGCGGCCAGCGCGCAGTATGGCGTGGGCCGCACCAAGGACGTCGGCACGTGGTGGAAGTGGAAGATCGATCCGTACAGCGTCGATGCGGTGCTCATTTACGCCCAGGCGGGGCACGGCCGCCGCGCGTCGCTGTACACCGACTACACGTTTGCCGTCTGGGACGTGGATGCCAGCGGCCAGCGCATGCTGGTGCCGTTCGCCAAAGCCTATTCCGGACTGACGGATGCCGAGATCGCCCAGGTCGACAATGCCGTGCGCCGCACGACAGTGGAGAAATTCGGCCCCGTGCGCAGCGTGAAGCCGACGATGGTGTTCGAGATCGGCTTCGAGGGCATCGCCGCGTCGCCCCGGCATAAGTCCGGTATCGCCGTACGCTTCCCACGCATCCTGCGCCGCCGCGAGGACAAGAGCGTGGAGGAAGCCGATACGCTGGACGCGCTGAAAGGCCTGCTGGCGCAGGCGAGTCTCGTGGCATGAATAAACGCGAGGCGGCGCAGCAGGTCGGCGCGTGGTTCGACGCGCGCGGCTGGAAGGTCTTTCCGTTCCAGCGCGCCGTCTGGCAGGCCGCATTGGCGGGGGAATCGGGCCTGCTGCATGCGACGACGGGGTCCGGAAAAACGTTCGCGGTCTGGTTCGCCGCGCTGCAGCGGGTCATGGTCGCCAAGCCCTCCCGCAAGCGCGGCCTGCGCGTGCTGTGGATCACGCCGATGCGCGCGCTCGCCGCCGATACGCTGCGGGCGCTGACCGAATCGGGCGCGGAGCTGATGCCCGGCTGGGTGGTCGATGCGCGCACGGGCGATACATCGTCCGCCGCGCGTGCGCGCCAGGCGAAGCACCTGCCGGACACGCTGATCACAACGCCGGAAAGCCTGACCCTGATGCTGTCGAAAGCCGATGCGGCGACGCAGTTCGCCATGCTGGACATGGTCATCATCGACGAATGGCATGAGCTGATGGGGAACAAGCGCGGCGTGCAGACGCAGCTGGCGCTGGCCCGGCTGCGCCGCTGGAACCACGCGGCCGGCAACGGCGGGCTTGTCGTCTGGGGTTTGTCCGCGACACTGGGCAACCTGGCGCGCGCCAAGGACGTGCTGCTGGGCGCGGACATGCCAGGGGCCACCGTCGAAGGCAGCATCCGCAAGGACCTGCGTGTCGATACGCTGATCCCCGCCAATCCGTCGCGCTTCCCGTGGGCGGGCCACCTGGGCATCCAGATGCTGCCCGCCGTGATCGACGAGATCGAGCAGAACGCGACGACGCTGGTGTTCTGTAATACGCGCTCGCAGGCGGAGCTGTGGTACCAGAACATGCTGGAGGCGCGGCCCGACTGGGCCGGCATCATCGCGCTGCACCATGGCTCGCTGGACAAGGCAGTGCGCGACTGGGTCGAGCTGGGCCTGAAGAAGGGCGAGCTGAAAGCCGTCGTCTGCACGTCGAGCCTGGACCTGGGCGTGGACTTCCTGCCCGTCGAACGCGTGCTGCAGATCGGCAGCGCCAAGGGTATTGCCCGGCTGCTGCAGCGCGCGGGCCGCTCGGGCCATGCGCCGGGACGCGTGTCGCGCGTCACGCTGGTGCCCACGCACAGCCTGGAGCTGCTGGAGGCGGCCGGCGCCATCCAGGCGGTCAAGGATCGCAATATCGAGGCGCGCCACGTGCCCGAGAAGCCGCTCGATGTGCTGGTGCAGCACCTGGTCACGGTGGCACTGGGCGGCGGCTTCCGCTCGGAGGCACTGTTCGACGAGGTGCGTACTGCCTGGTCGTACCGCCAACTGACGGAGGACGAGTGGCAGTGGGCGCTGGACTTCGTCGCGCGCGGCGGCCAGAGCCTGACCGTGTACCCGGAATACCGCCGCGTGCTGCCGGACGAGGAGGGCGTGTATCGCGTGCCGGACGTGGCGATCGGCCGGCGCCACCGCATGGGCATCGGCACCATCGTCTCGGAGGCGATGATCCAGGTGAAGTACCAGAGCGGCGGGCGCATCGGTACCGTGGAGGAAGGTTTTATTTCGCGGCTGAACAAGGGCGACAACTTCCTGTTCGGCGGCCGCATCCTCGAATTCATCCGCGTGCATGAAATGACGGCCTACGTGAAGCGGGCCACGGGTGCCAAGGGCGCCGTGCCGCGCTGGCAGGGCGGGAAGATGCCGCTGTCGTCCGAGCTGGCGCATGCGGCGCTGGCGCAGATGCAGCTCGTGACGGAAGGCGTCTACAGCGGCCCCGAAATGCTGGCGATCGCGCCGCTGCTGGAGATCCAGGCGCGCTGGTCGGCGCTGCCGACGCCGCAACGCACCGTCATCGAAAGCCTGCACAGCCGCGAGGGTCATCACCTGTTCCTGTATCCGTTCGCGGGGCGCGCGGTGCATATCGGCCTGGCATCGCTGTTCGCCTACCGCATCGGCAGGACTAGGCCCATCACGTTTTCCATCGCCGTCAACGACTACGGCCTGGAGCTGCTGGCGCCAGAGGAAGTCGACTGGCCGACGGTGTTCGCGCAGGCGCATGGGCGCGACGTGGATCTGTTCTCCACGGACCATCTGCTGGAAGACGTGCTGGCCAGCCTGAATGCGACGGAGATGTCGCAGCGGCGCTTCCGCGAAATCGCCCGCATCGCCGGCCTCGTGTTCCAGGGCTATCCGGGCCAGCCGAAAAGCAACCGGCAGATCCAGGCGTCGTCGTCGCTGTTCTTCGAGGTCTTCCGCAAGCACGACGCGGCCAACCTGCTGCTGACGCAGGCGCAGCGCGAAGTGCTGGAGCAGGAGCTGGAGCTGAACCGGTTGCGCGCCACGCTGGAGGAGCTGCAGGGCCGCGCCGTCAGCTATCACGAAACGAAGCGCGCCACGCCGTTCGGCTTCGCGCTGATGGTCGAGCGCTTCCGCGAGAAGCTGACGACGGAAAAGCTGTCCGACCGCGTCGCGCGCGTGCTGCGCGAGCTGGAGAAGGCGGCGGGACCATGAGCGCAGTTGCGATCACGCTGGCCGGCGAGGATGTGCTGCTGCTGGCGCAGAAGGCGCTGTACTGGCCGCGCGAACGCATGCTGCTGATCGCCGACATCCACTTCGGCAAGGCCGCGTCGTTCCGTGCGCTGGGCATTCCCGTCCCGCGTGGCACGACGACGGAGAACCTGCAGTCGCTCGACGCACTGCTGGCCGCCCACGACGTGGCGCACATCCTGTTCCTGGGCGACTTCCTGCACGCAAAGGCGGCGCACGCGTCGGCCACCTTGCAGGCGATGCTGGCGTGGCGCGCGCGGCATCCCGAGCTGCGGCTGACGCTCGTGCGCGGCAATCACGACAAGCACGCGGGTGACCCGTCGACACTACTGCGGCTGGAGATGGTGGACGAGCCGTACGTGGTCGGTCCGTTCGCGTTCTGCCACCATCCGGACCTGGCTGCGGACGGCTACGTGGTGGCCGGACACGTGCATCCCGTCTACCGCCTGCGTGCCGGGCGCGAATCGATGCGCCTGCCTTGCTTCCTGGTGGGCACGGGCCGCGCCGTGCTGCCGTCGTTCGGCGCGTTCACGGGCGGGCACGAAATCGAACCGGGCCCGGGCGACAGGCTGTATCTTGCCGTGGAGGAGGCCATTTTCCCATTGGAAATGGGGTAGGTGCTGTCCTACACTGAGACCTGTACGTGTCCTATATTTCCTGTTCAGTGCATGCACTACCATGGGTGCTCCTGTTGCCCGATTGTTATAACAATGATCGTCGCTGGTCGGTGAGCGATCGGGCACGGGTTCCCCCCTCACACCTTCATCACGCCAAATTCCACTGCATCACTTCAGGAGAATTGATCATGGCATCATCCAATCAGGGTAATAATCGAGGTAGTCGGCAAGGCGATGCCCAGGGCACGACGGGCAACAAGCAGAGCGCGACGCGTAACCGCGGCTTTGCATCGATGGATCCGCAGCGTCAGCGCGAGATCGCTTCCGAAGGGGGCCGTGCGGCGCACGCAAAGGGTACCGCGCATGAATTCACGTCGGAGGAGGCACGCCGCGCGGGGGCCATGAGCCACAAGAACGGCAACCGCCAGAGCGCAACGCGCGGCAACAATGCCAACGCCGGCAGCGACCAGGGTAACCAGCCCAACCAGCCAAACACCCGCGGCGACAATCGTCAGGGCTGAACCACAGGACTCCCGTCGCGGAGGCAAGCATGACGCCATCAGACAACTCCCGCAAGAGCAACCCCAGCGAAGAGAACTTCGTGCTCGTGGACACCGAGCACCCGGGTATCGGCAACATCGATTTCCCGGAAACGGAAGTGCGGCGCGTGGACAAACCGATTCCGGGCAACCGCCAGAGCACGGATCAGGGCGCACGCCAGGGCGAGCAGCCCGGCACCGAGGGTGGGGCGCCCGGGCCCGAGTCGAGCTCGGGTGTGTGACGAAAAAAATCCGCCGGTTGGCGGATTTTTTTTGGCCTGGGGACTGGCACCGTTTTTTGGTGCCTGTCCCCGACGTTCACATGCGACGCTTCCTGGCGTTGATACTTCCGCGACGTCTGCCTCCGAAGTCGCATGGTTGCCTCGAGCGACGCGGCCGAAGGTCGGGGACAGGCACCCTGCGGGAGCCAGTCCCCAAAATCTCTTACTGCCCCAGATGCTTGTGCTCGCCAATATCGGTCGGCGGCTTGCCCGTCACGGCCGCCTTGGCCATGGCAAACAGGCTCACCATCTTGCTGTTGCCCGTATCCCAGTACTCCGCCGACTGCATCGTCACCTTCAGCAGCGCCAGGTGCGGGTCGTCCAGGCCCTGCGGGAACCAGGCCTTGACCGACGGCTTCCACAGCTCTTCCATCTTGGCGCGATCGCGCGTCAGCCCCGCGCGGCCGGAAACGGAGACGTACAGGTGATCGTCCACGTCGGCAAAGCTGACGTTGACGGACGGGAGGTTCGGCAGGTGACGCGTGAACTCCTCCTCGTCGGAGACGAAGAACCACATGGTGCCGGCATCGTCGATCTGCTGGCACGTCAGCGGGCGGCTCGTCATGCGGCCTTCGCTGTCGCTCGTCGTGAACATACCGAACTTGACATCCTTGATGCGCTTGGTCAGTTCGTCCAGCTCGTTTTTGGTAAAACTCGTCATCGTGCTCTCCTGTTTTTGTCCAGAACAAACCCGACGATACGCGATCGTGGCCGCCGTCTCTGTACGCTACCCAACGCCGGTTCGATATCTGGTTGATAACGCCGGCCAAGGAGATTTGTATCTCTGCCATGGATGCGATTGACTCCGCAAATGATAATCATTATCATTTGTAGAATTACACTATTGCCGGCGCAGGAAAGCACACAAATTGAGCGAAGACGTTACCTCCCAGACGGCAGCCAGCCAGAGGTCTGCCAGCCGCGCCGTCTGGCTGAAGCAATTGCACCAGTGGCACTGGATCAGTTCCGCGCTGTGCCTGCTGGGCATGTTCCTGTTCAGTATTACGGGGATCACCTTGAACCACGCGTCGCAGATCGAAGCGAAGCCGACGATCACCCGCAAGGCCGCCGACGCACCGGCGCCGCTGGTGGCGCAACTGAAAGTGTTCGCGCAGGCGCACGACGGCGACAAGGCGCCGCTGCCGGCCGCCGCCGAGGACTGGCTGCAGTCCACCTGGTCCCTCAAGGCAGGCGGGCGCGCGGCCGAATGGTCCGTCGACGAAGTCTACCTGCCGCTGCCGAAGGCGGGCGGCGATGCGTGGGTGCGCATCGGCCTCGAAGACGGCGCGGCCGAATTCGAGAACACGGACCGCGGCTGGATCTCGTGGCTGAACGATGTCCACAAGGGCCGCAACACGGGCGCCACGTGGAACTGGTTCATCGACATCTTTGCCGGCGCCTGCCTCGTGTTCTGCATCACCGGCCTGCTGATCCTGAAATTCCACGCGGCGAACCGGCCGTTCACCTGGCCGATGGTGGGACTGGGCATCCTGATTCCCGCCGTGATCGCACTGCTGTTCATTCACTAATCTTCTAGAGGTACACATGAAATTACGCTACTCCATCGCCCTCAGCATCCCGCTGTTCAGCGCATCGGCGATGGGGGCCGACCTGGCCCTGAAACTCGACATCCCGCAGCTGAACGTGGCCGAGTATCACAAGCCGTACATCGCCGCGTGGATGGAAAACGCGGACCAGAAGGTGGTCGCGAACCTGGCCGTGCTGTACGACACGAAGAAGAAGGACAACGCGGGCACGAAGTGGGTCAAGGACATGCGCCAGTGGTGGCGCAAGACGGGCCGCGACCTGACGTTGCCGCTGGACGGCGTCTCCGGCGCCACGCGCGCACCGGGCGAGCATACGCTGACGTTCCCTGTCGCGAAGGAAGCGCTGAACAAGCTGCCTGCCGGCCAGTACCAGCTGGTGGTGGAAGCGGCGCGCGAGGCGGGCGGACGCGAACTGGTGAAGGTGCCGGTGGCGTGGCCGCCGAAGTCGGCGCAGGAGTTCACGGCCAAGGGTAAGGAAGAACTGGGTAACGTCGTCGTGCAAGTCAAACCTTAAGGACCATCGATGAAACTGCATAAGACCCCGCATCAACTGATACTCGCGCTGGCACTGGCCGGCGCCGCGTTCAGCGCCCACGCCCACAAACCGTGGCTGCTGCCGTCGTCCACGCTGGTGGAAGGCAAGGAGCCGTGGGTGACGGTGGACGCGGCCATCTCCGAAGGCCTGTTCGACATCGATCACGTGCCTCTGAAGCTCGATGGCATCCAGATCACGGGTCCCGACGGCGCCGCCGTCACGCCGGAGAACGCCGGCACGGGCAAGCTGCGCAGCACGTTCGACGTGAAGATGGCGAAGAACGGCACGTACCGCATCGCGCTGGTGTCGCAGACGGCGTTCGCCAGCTGGAAGGCCAACGGCGAAACGAAGCGCTGGCGCGGCCTGGAGTCCGCCATGGCCAAGGAAGTGCCGGCTAATGCCGAAGACCTGAAGGTGTCGCGCACCAACGGCCGCCTGGAGACGTTCGTCAGCGCGAACGAGCCGGATAACGCCGTGTTTAAGCCGAGCGGCTCTGGCCTGGAGCTGGTGCCGGTCACGCACCCGAACGACATGCGCGCTGGCGAGAAGGCGACGTGGCGCTTCCTGCTGGACGGTAAGCCGGCCGCCAACCTGCCATTCAGCCTGATCCCGGGCGGCGTGCGTTACCGCGGCACGCTGGGCGAGATCCGCCAGAGCACCGATGCGAAAGGCGAGATCACGTTTACGATTCCCGCCGCCGGCATGTACCTCGTCAGCAGCAGCTGGCCCGCCGCCGCGCCCGCGCAGCCGGGCCAGCCGCCGCAGATGCCGGCGCGCCGCGCGACCTACGCGGCCACCGTCGAAGTCCTGCCGCAGTAAGCATGCGCCGGGTCCTGCTGCCGCACGAGATCTCGTCCGCACCGCCGCCCGCCGGTGGCACGATCGCCGACTGGCGCGGTACCAGCATGGGCACCGGCTGGTCCGTCCGTACGGTCGGCGGGCCGGCGGACCTGCAGGACCGGCTGCAGCATGAACTCGACCTCGTGGTGGCGCAGATGAGCCACTGGGAAGCGGGATCAAACCTGGGCCGCTTCAACCGGGCGGCCGCCGGCACGTGGCAGGAACTGCCGCCCGAGTTCTTCGACGTTCTGTCGTTCGGGCTGGAGGTCTGCGATGCGAGTGGCGGCGCCTGCGATCCGTGCGCGGGTGCGCTCGTCAATTTGTGGGGCTTCGGTCCCGTCAACCGCTACGATGAAGCCGGCTTCATTGCGCCGACAGCGCAGCAGGTGGCCGGCGTGCTGGCACAGCGTGCGCACGTGCGGCTGGATGCGGCCGGGCGTCGCGCATGGCAGCCGGGCGGCGTGCAGCTCGACCTGTCAGCGATTGCCAAAGGCTACGCCGTGGACCGGCTGGCCGGCTGCCTTGACCGCCTCGGCATCCATCACTACCTCGTCGAAGTGGGCGGCGAGTTGCGCGGCGCCGGCGTCAAGCCGGACGGCCAGCCGTGGTGGGTGTCGCTCGAGCAGCCGGCTGAAGGCGGCGACGACATCGTCGTGGCGCTGCATGGCCTGGCGGTCGCCACGTCGGGCGACTACCGTCGTTTCTTCATGACCGACACGCGGCGTTATCCGCACACGATCGATCCGCGCACGGGCATGCCGATCGACAGCGGCATCGCTTCCGTCACCGTGATCCACACCAGCTGCATGGCGGCCGATGCGTGGTCCACCGCGTTGACGGTGCTGGGCGTGGACGAAGGCCTGCGGCTGGCGGAGCGGCGCGGCCTGGCCGCGCGCTTCCTGGCGCGCCAGTTTGACGGCACGCTGCTTGACACCGTCAGCAGCCATTTCAGCGCGATGCTCGACGACGAATGATCTTTGCCGACGATATCCTGACCGGCGACCCGGCGCGCCTGATGCTGACGGCCGCCGGCTTCGTGGCCTATGGCGCCACGTGCCTGGTGCCGTGGCTGCGCCATCGCCGCAAACGCGCCGCGGGTGCGACGGCCGGCGCGGACAGCTGGATCGTCGCGCACGCGAGCCAGACGGGCAATGGCGCCGAACTGGCGGAGCAGACGGCCGCCACGCTGCGGCTGGCCGGCATCTCCGTGCGCGTCTGCGAGTTGTCGGATGTGACGCAGCAGGTCCTCGAAACGACGGAGCGCATCCTGTTCATCGTCAGCACGTACGGCGAGGGCGACGCGCCCGATGCCGGGGCGGCGTTCGCGGGGCGGCTGATGACGCGTGCCGTGGCACTGCCGCATCTGCACTACGCCGTGCTGGCGCTGGGGGACCGGTCGTACGCCCATTTCTGCGGCTTCGGCCGCGCGCTGGACACATGGCTGCGCGCCCAGGGCGCCCAACCGCTGTTTGACCGTATCGACGTCGATCGCAGTGCGGCCGCGGCGATCGGCGCATGGCGCCAGCAGCTCAGCCACCTGGCCGGCACGAGCGACGCGCCCGACTGGAGCGCCCCCGCGTTCGCGCCGTGGCGCCTGGCCACGCGGCGCGTGCTGAATCCGGACAGCGCCGGCAGGGCCGTCTGCCATATCGAACTGGAGCCGGTCGAAGGCCCGCTGCCGTCATGGCAGTCGGGCGACCTGGTGCAGGTGGCGGCGCCGGGCGACCCGGAGCGCCCGCGCGAATACTCGATCGCATCGATCCCGGCCGACGGACGCGTGCATCTGCTCGTGCGCCTGCACCGGCACGCGGACGGTTCGCCCGGCGTCGCCTCGGGCTGGCTGTGCGAACAGGCCGATCTCGGCAGCACCGTGGCGCTGCGCCTGCGTCAGCACCGGCGCTTCCGCCTGGAAGAGAATGCGGCGCGGCCGCTGATCCTGATCGGCAATGGCAGCGGCATCGCCGGGCTGCGCGGCCACCTGCGCGCCCGCGTGCGCGCCGGCCATGCCCGCAACTGGCTGCTGTTCGGCGAGCGCAATGCGGCGCACGACCTGCACTATGGCGCCGAGCTGCACGCGCTGCACGAGGCGGGCATGCTGGAACGCCTCGACCTGGCGTTCTCGCGCGACCAGCCGGAGCGGCTGTACGTGCAGGACGTGCTGCGCCGGCAGGCGTCCGCCCTCATCGAGTGGGTGCGCCAGGGCGCGGCGGTCTACGTCTGTGGCAGCCTGGAGGGGATGGCCGGCGGCGTGGATGCCGCGTTGCGCGACATTCTGGGCGCGGAGCATGTCGATACGCTGGCGTCGCAAGGCCGCTATCGGCGCGATGTGTATTGATCATTTAACGACTGAATGGTAACTGGCGGTTTGCAAGTGTGACGCAAATCCAACATGTTTTGCTCACTGCCGCTGAACTTTGTTCTGTCAGGAATAATTTCTGCCGATTAAAGAACGTTTCTTTGGCCTTTTGTTTATCTATTTTCAACAACTGATCAAAATCGACAGAACAACGTTTATTTACTCATCCATAATACTTTCCAGATGAGCAAAGCCGCCCTTTGGCGGGCTCGTCGCGCGTAGTCGACTTCCCCCGGAAACTCCACCTCGTGCGTCGCGCCTGCGTCGGCCTGTGCCCATTGTGTCCACTTAGAACAGGGAGTAGTTATGGTGTTGCAACAGAAAATTGGCGTCCGTTCCGTCCGTCTGGCCCTCGGTGTACTGGCGGGTTCCGCCATGCTGACGGGCTTTGCAAGCGCCCAGGAACAGGCAATCCAGCGCGTCGAGATCACCGGTTCCGCGATCAAGCGTATCGCCGCCGAGACCGCGCTGCCAGTCCAGCGCCTGTCCGCCGAGACGATCGCCCGCACGGGCGCGACGAACGTCGCCGAACTGATTCAGACGCTGCCGGCAATGCAGGGCTTCACGGTTGACGCCATTGCCGCCGGCACCGACTCGGGCGGCCGCGTTTCCGCCTCGATCCACGGCATCGGCGAAGAGTACACGCTGGTCCTGCTGAACGGCCGCCGCATCGCGCCACAAGGTTCGGGCAGCACCGTCAACCTGAACGCCATTCCGCTCTCCGCGATCGAACGCGTCGAGATCCTGACCGACGGCGCCTCCGCGCTGTACGGCTCGGACGCCATCGGCGGCGTGATGAACTTCATCCTGAAGGAAAACCTGCAGACGCTGAGCGTCGAAGCGAACTACAGCCAGCCGGGCAAGAGCCACGCCGGCCGCCAGCAGGACATCAGCATCACCGGTGGCTTCGGCGACCTGGATACGGACCGCTTCAACATCCTGGCATCGTACCGCCACGACGAGCGCGTGCAGCTGAAGTCGACCGACCGTGACTTTGCCCGCACCGCTTACGTGCCATTCGGCCACAACGGCACCAACTACGTCTACGACCGTACCAGCGCGGCCACCGTGCCGGCCAACGTGTCCGTGACGTTCAACGACAAGAACCTGCCCGCGATCGGTTTCAGCCCGTACCTGAAAAAGAACGGTGCCTGCCCGACGCTGAACTTCGAAAGCCTGGCCAATACGGCCACGACGCAGAACTGCGCGTTCGACTTCGTCTCGACGATTGAAATCGTCCCGCAAAGCAAGCGCGACGCATTCTTCTCGAAGGGCACCTTCCGCCTGACCGAAAACGTGCGCCTGTTCGCAGAAGCGGCCTGGACGCGTCTGGACCTGACCGCGCGTATCGCGCCGAACACCGCGCCGTTCACGATCGCGTCCAACTCCGACATGTTCCGCACCAACGTGCTGCCGTACCTGACGCCGGCGCAGGCCGCCAGTGTCAAGTCCGTGTCCGGCAACTACCGTACGTACGACTGGGGCACCCGCGACAGCAATACCGTCACCGACTCGCAGCACTTCGTTGCCGGTGCCGAGGGCGATATCGGCGGCTGGAGCTTCAACACGGCCCTGACGTGGTCGCGCAACAAGTTCGACGAGAGCTACGTCGGCGGCTATGCGCTGAACAACGAGTTCCGTGCCATGCTGGCCAACCGCTCGTTCGACCCGTTCGCACCGATCGGCTCGCAGAGCGACGCTACCAAGCAATTGATCAACGACTCGATCTTCCACGGCACGGTGCGCTCCGCATCGACGACGTTGAAGGGCATCGACGGCCACGCTTCGCGCGAGCTGTTCGACATGGCCGGCGGCAAAGCCCAGCTGGCTATCGGCGCCGACTATCGCCAGTACCACTACGAACAGTCGCCATCGGCCGCCGCCGCTGCCGGACTGATCTACAACTACAACACGCCGGCCGCCTACGACCTGGAGCGTGACAACTACGGCGCGTTCTTCGAACTGGCTCTGCCGGTCGTGAAATCGCTGGAAGTGACCGCTGCCGGCCGCTACGACGCCATCACGGCCGTCGACAACGGTATCACCGGCAAGAAGATGGGCAAGAAGGAATCGGCTTCGACCTACAAGCTGAGCGCGCGCTGGACGCCGATCTCGACCGTGCTGGTGCGCGGTTCGTACGGCACCGGCTTCAAGGCGCCAAGCATGCTCGATATCGGCCAGCCGCTGGTCAACGCGGGCTTCACGTCGGGCAACTTCACCTGCCCACCGCTGGGTAACGACAACTATTGCCACCCAGGCAGCGCGCAGTACAACGTGCTGTCCGGCGGTAACGAAAACCTGAGCCCGGAGAAGTCGAAGCAGTACACCGTGGGCGTGCGTTGGGAACCGAACAAGACGTTCGTGATCGGCGCCGACCTGTGGGACGTGAAGATGCGCGACAAGGTGTCGGCGATCAGCGAACAGCAGATCTTTGCCGATCCGGTCACGTTCCGCGACCTGTTCACGACCTACACGGAACCAGGCACGGGTAACACGTACTGGGCGCAGAAGGAACTGTCGGTCAATATCGGTCAGACCCACTACCGCGGTATCGACTGGGATACGACGGTGACGAACCGCTTCGGCTTCGGCAAGCTGACGTCGACCCTGGGTGGCACCTACATGCTCAAGGCCGACTACACGAAAGCCGGCACGAAGAACGACTGGACCAGCGACCTGAACATCTTCGGTACCGACGACGACGTGGTGTTCCGTCACATCATCCGCCTGTCGACGACGCTGGAAACGGGTGCGTTCACCAACAGCCTGATCGCCAATTACCGCAACGGCTACACCGATGCGCTGGCCACGGCACGCAACCTGTCGACCGGCAAGAACGAGTCGCTGCGCCTGGAAGTGCCGTCGTTCATGACGTTCGACTGGCAGGGCCGCTGGATCCTGAACAAGAACGCGTCGCTGCGCGCCGGTGTGAAAAACATTGCCGACCGCTCGCCACCGCTGTCGCTGCGTAACTCCTCGGGCCACCAGGTCGGCTTCGACCCACGCTACGCCGACCCGATGGGCCGTACGTTCTACCTGACCGGCAACTACACGTTCTAAGTTGACGCTTCAGTAAAAACGCCCCGTGCGCTCGATGCGCACGGGGCGTTTTTTTTTATCTGGCGACAGCCACGTTCAGTGCGCGTCAGTCTCGCTCGTCGCCAGCTCCTGCAAACTGCGCTGCAGGCTCGATGCACTGGGATTGTCGACAAAGACGCACTGCTTGCCCGTACGCTTGCAGAAGTCCTTTACGCGCCAGTAGGCGCTGTGGCTGATGCAGCCCGTCTGGCAGATGACGAGGTCGGCCGCGGCGAGGCTGGCTTCCAGCTTGCCCGCATTGTCCTCCAGGCCGCCGTCGTGATGCGCGAACTGGGCGCCTGTGCGTTCGATCATCGCCCGGTAGGTCGCCACGTTGCCGCTGCGGCCGCCCACGCACAGCACGCTGCGTTCGGCCAGCCGGATGGGCAGGCGGATGATGTGTTCGACCACCGCTGGCGGCGCCGGCTCGTCGGGTTGTGCCGGCGCTGTCACCGCTTCCAGTTGCGCCTGTGCCTGCAGCAGGTCGCGGCGCAGGTCCGTGATCTGGCTGCGCAGCGCCCGCTCGCGCTCGTCGGTCTGGGCCAGGCGCGCGGCCAGCCGCTCGCGGGTTTCCAGCCCGGGGATCGACACACGCAGCTGTTCCAGTTCCTGACGCAGCGAGTCGATGATGCTGTCGCGGCCCACCAGCTGGGCGCGCAGTTGCATCAGGGCGGCGGCGTGACGGTCCTGTTCGGCCGTGCGTTCCAGCTGCATCGCCGCGCTGCGCTGCTGCAGCTTCGCCAGTTCGCGCGTCAGGCTGGCGTTTTCGTCGATGACCGTATTGAAGCGGTGCAGGTCGGCGCGCGTGCAGGCGCCGGCCTGGTGTTGGATCATGTGCAGGTCGCGGCACATCTTTTCTTCCAGCGCCGGCAGGCAGCGCGGATGACTGAGGCCGGCCCAGAAGGCGCCCGCGACATCGCCGCTGGCGACCGCACCCTGCCACAGCTCGGCCAGTTGCTCCGTGCTGCGGGCGGCGCGGAAGCGGGCGATAACGGGCGCGAAGCGGCGCTCCAGCTCCTTCTGCACGGCTTCGGACAGGACATTGCGGCTGCCGCACTCGCTGACGGCGCCCACGTGGATTTCATAATCGTCGGCCAGCACCTTGCCGCCTGCAACCTTGCCGACCAGCTTGCGCAACGAACCCAGCGGGATGCAGACGCCGATTAGGGGGCAGTGGCACGTATGCGACAGTTCCCAGATGCGACGGCGGCGCGACGTCTGTGCGGCATCCTCCGGCAGCGCCGGCAGTTTGTGATCCTTGCACATCGTCAGACCGCCTGGGGAGCAGGGCGGGTGCGGGCCATGAAGCGGCTCAGGAAGTTCTCTTCCCTTTTCTTCACGGGCGGCAGCGAGCGTTCGACAATGCCGGCCCACTGTTCGGACAGTTGCTGGCAAGTGGCCGCCAGCACGGGCGCCATGCCGGGCAGCGTGGACAGCGCCTTCAGGTGCCGTTCGATGACGGCCGCCAGCTTGACGCAGGCTGAACCTTCGCTGGCGGTGTAATGCGACATCAGGTGCAGCACGGCCGACAGCATCAGTTCAGGCTGGGCGCCGCCGGCGGCGGGGGTCAGGTAGATCGGATCGGTATGGTCGATAGCCATCGGGAGTCTCCTCTGGGCGGTGGCTGGCTGCCTGGCGGCTGGCTGGCTGGATGCGTGAATTCAGGCTGTCAGGATCAGCTTGTTCAGCTGGGTGATGCGCAGGCGATAGATGCGCCCCGCGTGTTCGATTTCCACTTCGCGGCCGTTCTGCATCAGGCCGGCGGTGGTCAGCCGCTGGACAGGCTGCGGTGGGCGGGACTGGGTCGGTGCGGTGGCCGGGGTAGCTTGCGAGGTCGATGTCTGCATGGCGGTGGCTTTCAGTGAGCTTAAATAAGAATGATTCGCATTTGCATTATTCGACAGTGCTGCCGAAAATGCAAGGGGAATCTGGTCGCAGGGCGTTTTCGGGCGCGCAAAAAAAGAGACCCGCCTGGGCGGGTCAAAGCTGGGTAAGGTCAGAGACGCGACGATTCGAGGATCAGACGATTGCCATCAGCTGTAAGGAAGCGCCCGGCGTCGCCACGCCGGGCGTCGCTACGCCGGGCGTGGCTGTGCCAGACGTCGCGGTGCCCGGCACCACCGGTGCAGCGGCTTCGGCGGCGGCCTTGCGGCTGGCGCTGCTCTTCGCCCGCGAGCGTGACGGCGGCAGGCGGCGCAGGGTTTTCAGCGCTTCCGGGTCCTTGATGCCGATCGTGCGCTGGTCGACGGTGATCAGGCCGATCTCGTTGAAGGCGGACAGCGTGCGGCTGACCGTTTCCAGGGTCAGGCCCAGGTAGCTGCCGATTTCGTGGCGCGTCATGCGCAGGTTGAACAGCTTGCTGGAGTAGCCCATCTGGGCAAAGCGGTCGGCCAGCGCGACAAGGAAGCGGGCCACGCGCGCTTCGGCGCTGAGGGCGCCCAGCATGCCGATCATCGCCTGTTCGCGCACCAGCTCGCGGCTCATGACGCCGTACATCATGTTTTCCAGTTCCAGGTGCACGCGGCCCAGGGCCGTCAGTTTCTTAAAGGGCAGCAGGATCAGGTCGCAGTCGGACAGCGCGACGGCTTCCGAGGCATAGTGACGGCTGTGGATGCCGTCGACGCCCAGCATGTCGCCTTTCATCGGGAAGCTCAGCACCTGCTCGTTGCCGAATTCGTCGATCAGCACGGTTTTCAGGAAACCCGAGTTGACGATGTACAGCGTGTCGAACGGCTGGCCGATCGTGTGGACGCGCTGGCCCGTCTTGAATTGCACGTGCTGGAACAGCAGTTCCTCGGATTGAATGGTGCAGGCCGACGGAATATGAAGCAGATCGCATACCTCCTTCAGGTTCGACCAGAGCCGTCCCTGGCGCTGGCGGCCCGCCTCCATGGCAGGAGTCTGGGCGCCTGGCGCGGCGGTACGGATTTCGGACAGTTGCGTGGGGAGCATGCTTATCTCCTGATTCAGGTCATTTTGGCTTCGAACGTTCTGGATATACAAACCGCTAAATTTTATGTATTCGGCCTGTACGACTACCGGTTATTGTGCTGTCGCAGTCGATCCCTTGACGGGGGTGGTGGCTGCGCAGCAACTTCACTGGAACGGTTTCAGTATGCCAACGCGGTCAGGTGATGGATATCGGTATGCGCTGAATCGCCCGTAGGAGCTGGCGCAGAGGTGTAGGAATACTCCTACCGGAGGAGGGCCCCGCCTAGAGTGAAAAGCGGGTTGTGGCGGAGTGACTTGCGAAAGCTCGTGAGATCAGGCCTTGAACGGCGAAAGTAGCTTATGCGCAACTGCGTATTGCACCATTTCCGACAAAGACGTCATTCCCATTTTCTGCATGATGCGCGTTTTATGGGTACTGACGGTTTTTACCGACAGGTGCAGGCTATTGGCGATTTCCGTAATCGACTTGCCCGATACCAGCAGCGAGAAAACCTCGAATTCCCGGTCCGACAGCTGTTTGTGCAGCAGGCTTTCGTTGGGCATCATGATATTCAATGCCAGCTGCTCGGCCACTTCGGTGCTGATGTACGGCCGTCCCGAAGCCACCTTGCGGATAGCGCCGACCAGCTGCGTGCCCGCGCTTTCCTTGGTCAGGTAGCCCTGCGCACCGGCGCGGATGGCCCGGACGGCATATTGCTCTTCTTCATGCATCGTCAGGATCAGGATGGCGAGCTTGGGCGCTTCGCTGCGGATCTGCCGGATCAGGTCGACGCCGCTGCGGCCGGGCATCGACAGGTCCAGCAGCAGCAGGTCGAAGCCGCCCTGGCGTACATGGCGCAACACCTCGAAGCCGTCGACCGCTTCGCCCGTGATGTCGATGTCGGGGGCACCGTCGAGGATGCGCTTGAGCCCTTCGCGCATGATGGTGTGGTCGTCGGCGATGACAATTCTGATCATAGGGTCGGGAAGTCGGTTTTCTCGTGTGGCTACTGTAACTGGCATATAAGTTGTCGTATTGCGCAAACCCCTGCCGTCAGTCGACGGGTTCCTTCAGCAGACGGTGCACCAGCACCGGAATCTTCGAGTGCGACAGCACCTTGTTCGTCACGCTGCCCAGCAACAGCTGGCCCCAGCCGCTGCGGCCGTGCGACCCCATGAAGATGAGGTCGCAACTGTTCTGCTGCGCCACCTCCACGATCTTCAGTGCGGCGCTTTCCGCAAAAGCTGTCATGCTGACGCAGTGCACGTTCTTGCGGGCACAGGAATCGACAATCGACTGCGTGTGCTCGCGGCCGGCACGCACCATGGCGGCCCGGTATTCCTCTTCACTCGGATAACTGGGCGGAATGATCTCCACATATATGGGATACTGGTATTCCGGCGCGACAAACAGGGCCAGTACCTCGGCACCCATCTGCTGAGCGAACGAAACGCCGGCGCAGGCCGTCATGCGGGAGACTGCCGAACCGTCGGTAGTGATCAGAATTTTCCGGTACATCGTGGCCTCCGTTGTCGAGAGATGTACTGCAAGTATGCTCCACGGCGTGCCCTATGGTGCAATTGTAGTCTCGTTTGTCATCCTTGTCTGGATGCAAAGATTTGATCTTGCTCAAGAGTGCAGTAAGTCTTGCGCAAAATTGCTTCAAAAATCAGTTTTGTATTAGTTCTAACGCCTCCAGCAGCCCAAATACAACACAAAGTAGCGCTTTTGCTGCTGCCGCACATTTTTGCGCCGCCTTTGTCGTTGCGGTGATTGAATAAGCGGGGGACGCCCTGCTACACTCGCGGAAGTGCGTTAATATTGCCGAGCGTCAATCATGACAGGTCTCTGGCATCTATGACGGCAGTAAATTTTTGATTATGGAGAAGCAGGGATATGACCGACGCCGCTGATGATTTCGACGCATTATTCGAGGAAGTGTCTGCGCAGCGCACCAGCGCTCCGGCACCAGCACCGGCACCCGCGCCGGCTGCCGCAGCAGAAGACGACCTGGAAAGTCTGTTCGACGAGATCGCCTCGAAGGGCCCCGCCGAAGCCGCACCCGTGGCTGCCGCGGTAACGCCTGCGGCACCGGCCGCCGCTGCCGCTGCCCCCGCCGAAGGGGACGGCACGATGTTCGAACGCCTGGGCGGCATTGTCCGCCTGTTGCACGACTCGCTGCGCGAGCTGGGCTACGACAAGGCGCTGACGGAAGCATCGAGCCAGATTTCCGATGCGCAGGATCGCCTGGAGTACGTGGCGACACTGACCGAACAGGCCGCCAACAAGGTGCTGAACACGCTGGACGATGGCATGCCGGCACAGGATGTGCTGTCGAAGAAGTCGAAGGAAATGGAAGACCGCTGGGCCGCGCTGTTTGACGGCAAACTCAGCATTGATGAATTCAAGACGCTGGCCGGCGACTCGCGCGCCTTTGCCCAGGCCGTCTCGGAAGCGACCGAGGCCGAAAAAGCCCGTCTGCTGGAAATCATGATGGCCCAGGACTTCCAGGACATCACCGGCCAGCTGATCAAGAAGGTCGTGAAGATCACGCAGACAGTGGAGGCCGAGCTGGCCCAGCTGCTGAAGGACAACGCACCACCTGACAAGCGCGAGAAGATTGCGCAGAAAGAAGTGGAAAAAGTGGAGTTGATGAGCGGCCCGTCGGCACCCACGGTGGCGCTGAGCCAGGACAGTGTGGACGATCTTCTTGCGGATCTGGGGTTCTAATGGACGATATGCTGAAAGAGTTCGTCGTCGAGGCGATGGACCTGGCGGTCAACGTCGAGGAGCATCTGCTTGCCCTCGAGCGCGATCCCACCAACAAGGAAACGCTGAACGCCGTGTTCCGGTCGTTCCACACTATCAAGGGCGGCGCCGGTTTCATGAACCTGCCCGCGCTGGTTTCGGCCTGCCACCTGACGGAAAACCTGTTCGACGCCCTGCGTACGGGTGCCGCACCGGTGACGCCGCTGTCGATCGAGGCGGCGCTGATGGCGTCCGGCTTCGTGGCCGACCAGCTGGCGGAACTGAATAACGGCGCCGCGCCGGAAAGCCTGCCGGCCATGCCGGCCGAGCTGGACAAGATCCTGACGGACGCCATCGAAGGAAAAGTCACGTCGGCCAAGCCGGCCGCGGCGCCCGCACCGGTGGCCGCCGCACCTGTCGCCGCCGCCGCGCCTGCTGCTGCGCCGGCGACCGGTTCAGCCAATGGCCTGGACTGGGAAGGCATGTACGAGGCGGTGATGCCGCCGGGTTCGTACACGCGTCCTGCCGGCGAAGCTGCCGCGCCTGTCGCTGCACCTGCTGTCGCCGCGCCTGCCGCTGCCGCACCCGCAGCTCCTGCCGCGGAGAGCGCTGGCGGCAAGAAGTGGGACGGCGTCGAGCGTCGCGATGAAGGCAAACCGGCGCACGCCGCGCCGGCCAAGGAAGAAAGCATCCGTATCGACGCGGTCAAGCTGGACGCGCTGCTGGAAGTGGCCGGCGAATCCGTGCAGGCCGCCAACCAGGCCGCCGTGCTGCTGGAACGCCTGCAACAGTTCAAGTTCGAAGGCCAGGCCGCCACGCTGATGTCGGCGCTGACCGAAACGCTGGAGCGCGCGTCGCGTTACTCCACCGAACTGCAGCGCGCCACCCTGGCGACGCGCATGCAGCCGGTCGGCCGCCTGTTCCAGAAGTTCCCGCGCCTGGTGCGCGAGCTGGCGAAGGACCTGGGCAAGGAAGTCGAGCTGATCATCGAAGGCGCGGAAACGGAAGTGGACCGTGTCGTCGTCGACAGCCTGTACGACCCGCTCGTGCACATGCTGCGTAACGCGCTGGACCACGGTGTCGAAGGACCGGAAGCCCGTGTCGCCGCGGGCAAGGGCCCACGCTCGACGATCCTGCTGAAGGCGTGGCAGGAAGCGAACAGCGTCATGATCGTGCTGCAGGACGACGGCAAGGGCATGGACCCCGTCGCGCTGCGCAAGAAGGCCGCCGAAAAAGGTCTGATTTCGCCGTCGGCCAACATGACGGACGACGAGTCGTACCAGCTGGTGTTCCTGCCGGGCTTCTCCACAAAAGAAGTGGCGTCGTCGGTGTCGGGCCGTGGCGTGGGCATGGACGTGGTGAAAACCGCCGTCGAGAAGAACCGCGGCGCCATCCACATCGAATCGATGCTGGGCAAGGGCACCAAGTTCGCCATCCGCCTGCCGATCGAACTGTCGATCGTGCCGACGATGCTGGTATCGACGTCGGGCGCGCTGCTGGCGCTGCCGATGGCCGTCGTCCAGCGCGTCGTCGAGCTGCCGGAAGAGTTCATGGAAGTGGGCGGCGCGCCTGTGCTGAAGGACCAGGGCCGTCCGCTGCCGGTGCGTTCGCTGGCCGGTGCGCTGGGTTACGAGCTGTCGCCGGAGCGCGTGGGTATCGTCATCAACTCGCCGCAGCCGTACATCCTGGCCGTGGGCGCCGTCGACGGCACCGCCGACCTCGTCATCAAGCCGATGACCGCGATCGCCGTCGAAGGCATCACGGGTACGGCCCGCTCCGCCGAAGGCGAGCTGGTGCTGGTCGTCGGCCTATCGTTCCTGATGGACGGTTGCAGGGGCGCGGTCCGCATGGCAGCATAAGCAAGTTGCCAAGCAAGTAGTACCAAAAGCCTGCGACCAACATCGCAGGCTTTTTTTATTGCCAAAATTCGGGGACTGTCCCCGAATTTTGGAAATAATGCAGTAAAGTCATACGATTTTGGCAGGACATTGCAATATCGGGCGCCAGCGGCGCGCCGCACCGGATCAAGAGGCGTCGGCCCACAAGGCCGAAAGTCGGCTTGTTTTGCAGCGCACAAACTGTGGCATAATCAAAATGGAACTTCTTACACACAGGCAGTAAGCAGCAATCATGAAGACGCTTTACGACAAACTCTGGGAATCCCACGTGGTGCGTACCGAAGAGGACGGCACCGCCATCCTGTACATCGACCGCCACCTCCTCCACGAAGTCACCAGCCCGCAAGCGTTCGACGGCCTGCGCGCGGCGCATCGCCAGCCATGGCGCCTGTCGGCCAACCTGGCCGTGGCCGACCACAATGTGCCGACCACGGACCGCACGCACGGCATCGCCGATCCCGTCTCCCGCCTGCAGGTGGAAACGCTGGACAGCAACGCCAAGGCGTACGGCCTGACGTACTTCAACATGAACGACAAGCGCCAGGGCATCGTGCACGTGATCGGGCCGGAGCAGGGCGCGACCTTGCCGGGCATGACGGTCGTCTGCGGCGATTCGCACACGTCCACGCACGGCGCGTTCGGCGCGCTGGCGCACGGCATCGGCACCTCCGAAGTGGAGCACGTGCTGGCCACGCAGACGCTGCTGGCGAAGAAATCGAAATCGATGCTGGTGCAGGTGGACGGCGCGCTGCCAGCCGGGGTCACGGCCAAGGACATCGTACTGGCCGTGATCGGCGTCATCGGCACGGCCGGCGGCACGGGCTATGCGATCGAATTCGCCGGTTCGGCGATCCGTGCGCTGTCGATGGAAGGCCGCATGACGGTCTGTAACATGGCGATCGAAGCGGGCGCGCGCGCCGGCATGGTGGCCGTGGACGACACGACGATCGACTAC
>Ga0265797_10000702_pt1 | contig 61013 bp, 58 predicted proteins | sample P2T30metagenome_FD_192433 | JGI IMG/M metagenome (GOLD analysis project Ga0265797, IMG submission 192433) | Plant litter microbial communities from East Loma Ridge, Irvine, California - P2 T30 | ecosystem: Environmental > Terrestrial > Plant litter > Unclassified | place: USA: California... | reverse complement strand
AATTGTGTGCCCTAAGTCGATGGCGTTCCCAGAAATCCAAGATTCCGTCACAATCCCCATCGTAAAACGGGACGCGAATTGTTTTAGCGCGGTGCACGATGACGCAGCTCCTGCGTCCTCCACGTTTCCAACCACCAACAATTGGAAAACCTCCCGTCGTCTGCAGGGCGCGTAAGAGAAGAAGGGGACGGTGGGAAGGCAAATGTGACGACGTGCTTGCATGGCTGGCAGCTCTGCTCCCTTCTTAACGCTGCTGTAGCTCTGTGCCTGTGCTACTTGTGTACTTGCTTCAATCTTGCCTTTCTGGTTTGTAACATAGCCTCTTTTATTAATTACTACGTCTATTTCCTTTAGGACCTCTCAGCTGTGACTCGGTACTCCCTTGTCGGACTTTATCTACATCTGATTTACTGGACGGTTCTATCTTACCGTCACGGCTACAGGAGCTATCCATCGATCTCAAACTTGGGACACTATAGCTCTCGAGCTGGACGGCCTCGACTCGTTAATCCATTCAGGAAATACTTGATTTGACGACTCCATCTGTCTACCGCAAAGATGCCGGAAATGCAAACCATCCCCGCCAGGCACGGCGTCGCGACTTTCGTCCCAGCCGGCCAAACGATCAAGATCGTCAACACATCTGGCTCTCAGGTTGTCGACACTTGGGCTTTCGCTCTGCCCCATCCAGATGTAAAGAACGGAGAAGACCAGAAGCAGGGCCAACAAGAACCACCGAAGAAGGAAGAATTGTCACAGCAGAACCAGAAAGAAGAGAAGCAGGAGGAGAAGAAAGAAGACGAGAAGCCTGCGCCTACGCCTAATAAGAAGAACAGAAGGAAGAGTGGTATGGATCTTCCCACGCAGGAGGAGGCCGAGAAAGCTACCAAGGAAGGCCTTGAGAATGGAGACGGACAGCAGCAGCAGCAGCCGAAGAAGAGTTCTTGGAGCTCTTACGTGCCCTCTGTTCCTTCGATAGGATGGAGCAGCAGCAAGAGTGCCGCAAAGCCTACCGAGAAACAGGGCGAGCAGCAGGGCGAGACGGAAAAGCAAAAGAACTCGCGGACTTGGGGCTCGTACTTCCCCAGTGGGAAGGGCTACAGCAACTACATCCCCAAGAGCGCGAGCGATACTGTCGCATCCTTCGCGAGTACGGTGCGTGACTTCGCAACTCTCTGTGCAATCGGACCAGAACTGACACTCCGCTCAGCATCAACGTGACCCGAACAAGTCGTACGTCGACCAACTGAAAGACTTCTCCACGACGCCTGTCGGCGCCGCAGGTATCAAAGGTAATTCCACAGAGTGTCTCTCGCAGGCACTGACCCAGCTCACACAGGCATCGCAGCAATCTCCGGCTCCGGATACGGAGGCTCCCTCTACGCCGGCTACCAAGCCTGGAACGCCATGAATGCACCCGACGCACCGTCCATGGAGTTCCTCAGCATGCCTCACACGCGCACGTCAACTAAGCACATGGTCCCCAAAGTCAACGACCTCTTCGTCTCCAACCTCCGCGAGCCCATGCTCACCCTGGTCGAGGACACCAGCTCCGGCACCCACGACACGCTGATGGCCGCCTGCGACCCAGCGCGCTACCGCCAGCTCGGCGTCGACCACTGGGAAGAACACGGCTCGTGCGCGGAGAACCTGGTGCTGGCGCTCAAAGAGCTCAACGAGCGCGCCGGCCTCAAGGGCGCCAAGGGCGTCGGCGCAGACGTCACCATCAACAACGTCCCGGCGCCCCTTAACCTCTTCATGAACGTCCCCTGGGACGACGAGGGCGACATCAGCTTCAAAGCCCCAAAGACAAAGTCCGGCGACTTCGTCCGCCTGCGCGCCGAGCGCGACATTGTCGTCGTCATGTCCGCTTGCCCGCAGGACGTCACGGACATCAACAACAAGAACATCCGAGACGCGCACTTCCTCGTCGAAGGCGGGCTGGGCGACGATTCTCCCAAGCAGCAGTCGTCGCAGACTCCACGCCGTCGCCCGCAGCCGCGCAAGATCAATTCCGGCCAGCGCGCTCCTTCGACCGTCGCCACCGGCGAGATGGGCGACGACGACAAGAGCCAGGTTGGCTCGACGCCCGCTAAGAAGCCGGTGGCTCGCAAGACGGCGCCGGCGAAGCGCACCACGCAGGGTCAGACGGGTGCTGCGAAGAAGCCTGCACCGGCTGCCGCTTCTGCTCCGAAGAAGAAGACTGTGCCTAAGCCAGCGGGTACTCCGGCCAATGCTGGTGAGGGTTCTGCTCCGAATGCGAATGGCAGTGCTGCTGCTCCGGCTGAAGGCAAGCCAGTTGAGAAGAAGAAGCCGAGGAAGTTGGTTAGGAAGGAGTAGTCTGGTTGTGGCGGTAATTTCGAGACTTGATGAAAATGCGTTGTCGATGAGTACTGAGTACTGTATGACTAGTTAATATTTGCTATCTGCGTTTTGTTGGTGGACTTCTGTTTGAGTTTCGTCGAGATGTTGAGAGGATTAGTGGTAGTGGTAATGTCTGTTATTGATCTCTACGAAGCATGGTGATCGTGATTTGTCGAATTGCAGTTGAGTTGTCGCTCACAAGAATATGGTGTCAGTGTATAATTTGTCTCAAAGAACAGTGTTCATCGCCACTGAGAGTGCACATCTAAGGTCTAGACAGTCGTTCGATGTTGTGTGGCAAGACGTTTGTATGGACGGAACTATTAGTTGGCAGCAACATCTGCTAAAGTCAAAGTCAACAGTAGATTTAACCCAAGTCGGCCTACTCTACAAAGCTTCACGGAGCACTTTATCCCGTTCTGGGATCGTTGCGTGTGGAGCCGACCTTTTTAAATGAAACGCCTCAGTGTCTCGTGGACACAGGCGAGAGCAACCTTGATATAAATCATTCGGCACTTCCACGCGCAGTATCAAGATAATGAGCTACGACTTCGACCTGCGGAACACCAACACCGTCAACAAACGATCGATCCGTCAACATTCCAAAATTCCGACCCATCGATTGCAACCATGAAGCTACTCAACCACCTCCTAGCGCTGGCAACAACCGCCTCAGCAGCCCTCACATACAAAGGCGTCGACTGGTCCTCGCTGCTAATGCAAGAAGCCGCCGGCCACTCCTACATCGGACTGAACGGCCAAAAAGCCCCCATGGAAACGATCCTAGCCGCCAACGGCGTCAACACAGTCCGCCAACGCCTCTGGGCCAACCCGAGCGACGGCAACTACAACCTAGACTACAACCTGCGCCTAGCCCGCCGCGCCAAAGCCGCCGGCCTAAAGCTGTACCTCGACCTGCACTTCAGCGACACCTGGGCGGACCCGGCGCACCAAGCTCCCCCCTCGGGCTGGCCCTCGGCCTCGGACGTCGACAACCTGTCGTGGAAAGTGTACAACTACACGCTCGAGACGAGCAACGCGTTCGCGTCCGCCGGCCTGCCCATCACCCTCCTATCCATAGGGAACGAAATCACAGCCGGCATGCTGTTCCCCGCGGGCCAGATTTCCAAGTCCGGCGGCGCGTACAACCTCGCCAGATTGCTGCACTCTGCTTCCGCGGGTATCAAGGACAGCAAGCTGAGCCCGAAGCCCAAGATCATGATCCACCTCGACAACGGGTGGAACTCGGACACACAGACGTGGTGGTATGACACGGTGCTCAAGCAGGGTCCGTTGCTGGCTTCGGACTACGATGTGCAGGGCGTGTCGTACTATCCCTTCTACAACGAAGGTGCCACGCTGGCAAAGTTGAAGAGCAGTCTTGCGAGCATGAAGCAAAAGTATGGCAAAGAGGTGATGGTGGTAGAGACGAACTGGCCGACCTCGTGTCCGAGCCCGAAGTATGCGTTCCCCTCGGACACCAAGTCGATCCCCTTCTCGGCCGCCGGCCAGTCGACGTGGCTCAAGAACGTGGCGGCCGCGGGTGGCACGGGTCTGTTCTACTGGGAGCCGGCGTGGGTTGACAATGCCGCTCTGGGAAGCAGCTGCCCCAGCAATACGATGTTCGAGTATGGCGGCAAAGCGCTCAGCTCGTTGGCGACGTTCAAGGAATTGTGATGATGATGATGATGATGATGCCGATCATGGCGATGGACAAAGATCCCGTAGGCAGTCGTATCAGAGAGCTCTCGTCTTGTGAGATCATTCTTTGACAGTGCTATCTACAGTACTGAATTAGTGAGGTGTGGAGCGCGCCAAAGCTAACGAAAGTTTGCTGTAGCATGAAGGTCAGTCCGCCAGGGCTCACCCAGAATTACACTCGACGTGAGCTTAAATGTTCTTTTTAGTTGGCTCTGCGTCATCCTCACTCTCCTCACTGCTGCCATCTTCGTCCGCAAACTCAAATGTGTTGGGCTGACTCTGTCTCCGGCCTCTCCTTGCCCTCAGCGCTTCGTGCAAATTCCTACTGACCTCCTCCATGTTACTCTTGGGCTCTTCTTTGGTCGATGTAAGAGAGGTCATGGGCGTCAGCTTGAAGCCGTTAGACGCACTGTTGGTCCTACTACGGCTACGGTTGGGCGAGCTAGGTCTTGAGGCGAAAAAGCCGACACTGCCAATATTTTGGAAACTCTCGTTTCGTGGAAGTTGATCATAACCTGAAGGCTTACGAGAGCTCGAAGGCGAAGGCGGGGTGGCGGGCGTGTATGAGAAGAATTCGTTGTCTCCACCTTCGCTGCCGTGTCGGCGGTGAGAGGGTGTTGCAGGATGTTCTTCCGGTCTTTGGTCCGCGATAATGCGTTGCTTGTCAAAGTCAGGGAAGAGCTCGGGGCCTAGTTCGTCGACAATCTCAGTGATCTCAGCTTGAAGCTTGGCGCGGCGCTCACGCAGCTTGACTAGTGTGCTGCTTGAGTTGGGGTTGAGTGAAAGGACCAGAGGACGGATCGACTTGAGGATGTCCATGCCAATCTCACCGAAGCGGAGAGCAGCAAAACAGGCGGCGGGAAAGAGAATGATCTGGAACAATATGACGGACCACAAAGGGACCCATTCTGGAATCCGACCGCCAACGCGGTTCTTGTGTGCCCAGTAGGTTCCGATGATGGTGTAAACGACGTTCAGTGCAGGAGCCAATGCGAGTGAGACGAGGATCTTCCAAGTGGCCATGACATCCCTAGCCTTGATCTTGACGGAAGAAGCTGCAAGCGCCTCTCTTGACTTCTTCATCGAGATGATTTTTCCGGCAATGAAGACTGGTGAGAAGAAGATGAGTCCTGGGATGACGGCGATGCTAAGCAGGGCGAGTTTGGCCAAGCGGTAGAACAAGTAGGCAAGACCTCTGTACCAAGGAAATTTAGCATACGAGACTTGGTGATCGCGGACACCGATGTGCATCAATTGTTTGTTGTAGTCGAGAACAGCCTTCCTTGTCTTGATCACCCTGGGATCATCCTTGTACAGTGCGTAACCTTTGAGGAAACGGCGCTGTAGCTCGATGACTGCAGGGAGTGGCAACTTCTTGCCCTTGGGGTTATACAATCGGCGAACAGCTTGAATAAGCATGAGCGTGTCGTAGTCGGGAGCTTGGAGTGTGACAGATTTGAGCGCGTCTTGCACTTCGTTCAAAAGTGTGCCTACAGCATCGCGGCGTTCGCCAGCCTTGTACTGCTCGAGGATCTTATCGCTGACCGTGATAGGCTGTCCGAATTCGATCACACAGCGCGATCGGAACTTGTGAGCGTTGAAGTAGTTCATGCCGACAGGGACAATTGAAACGTTGCAGTCGGGGTTTTTGGCGAGCGATCCCAAGGCCATGATAGCTAGACCAGCCTTCAAGGGGAGTAGCTCAGTGCGATCATGACTGCCACCCTCCGGGAAGATGCCAATACAGCCGCCTTCGGCTACGCGATCGAAGACAGTATCGTAGACCGCGTGCTGATCAACATGAGGTGCGACGCTGAACTTGGTGCCCTTTTTGGGCTTTTCTGCTCCGTTATCCGCTTCTGGATCTTTCGGATCCAAGCCTGCCAGCTGTTGTTCCGCGACCTCACCCTTGAAGGGTTTCTTCAATCTGATCTCATTCGGCCCAAGAATTTCCGCGATCTCTGCATTCGCCGCTGTGTTCTGGAAGCTAGGCAGCACAAGCAAGCCTTGCTTCATGAACTGCGGATCTTCAAAGTTGGTTCCCTCGCCACGAACAAGCGTGGGATCGCTCTCCGGCTCTGGCAAGTATATGATTCCTTCTGCCGGCTTCTTCAAGTCCAAAGCTCTTCCAACAGGCACGGCTCCGACCAAGCTCGCGAAAAAACCGATAAACTTCCTGCGCATGCTCTTTTCAGCCACTAGGAAGGCAATTCTTCTATGCGCATCATGTCGGACAGTGCGCATAAGGATGATCGGGTCGACGAATTGATTGGCGTGCGGTGCTGCGACGAACAAGACGGGGCCCTTTTTGGGAATCCTCCATGTTGAGCGAGGGTGAATTTCGCGGAAGAAGAGGTCGACGACGACGGTGAAGACCCAGAGGAAGAGATCGTATATGACATTGTCGTATGCTTTTTTGCCTTTGTCGGCCATGGTGGGTGAGTGTGTTGCTCTTGTAGAGCGCTCAGTGGTGTCTGCCTGGCATGTATTATTTGTGCGGTAGTCGAGGGGTACGGATCCGAGGCGGCGCGTGTGATGTGTTGTTGTCAGAGAGAAATACTCGGAGCGATAGATGCGAAGAGGTCGCTTTGTGAGACACAGCTAAAAGCGACCAGACAGATATGGCCCAGAGGGGGGGTAATTGTTGTTAATGTACATGTACTCCTGTCGTTGAGAATGATGAGATGTTGGTGGGGTGTTTCTGGCTGCTTCTGGGGAAACAGCTCTAGTCCAACCTTCTTCACACTCGGAAGCTGCCGGGAGACGGAATAGTGAGGGGTGACAGCATGTAAGTGAAACAAATACATTATGCGGACGCCCGCTCGGTGCATGTTACTATATTGGCATTGAGATCATTCACTGGAAGACCATCTGTATCTGTCACCAAAGCGTATTGGCAGAAATCAGCTAATGCATCGTCCATCTCCCCTCCGCTACATCGCCTTTGTCAGACCCATTTCCATGTCCACCCTGAATTTGCCACGTCTTCGCTTCACCACCACCTCCCTCCAATAGTACTTCGATGGATTGACAATCCAAGTTTTGATCAAGTTTCTTGGTATCTTCGTCCAGACGTACAAAAGCAGCAGACCAACAGCAGTGAGTGGCAGGACAACAGCCCAGAAGATCCAAAAGCTTTCAGCCGTCCTCAACACCTTCTCTCCCTTTTCAGGCGGGGACTCCCAGTCGATGTTGAAGAAAGGAGTGCTGAAGACACTCGCGACGCCTGTTGCCGGCATGAACACCAATGTAAGGAATGCAATGAACTTCATGGCGCGAGAGTCGTTTTTAAGGACTGCGCTATCCGCTTTCATCACTCCGCTGTCGGTCAGATGGATGACGTTTGACATTCGTTTCGCAAGACTGATCAGGTACAGCAGTGCTGAATGAAAACTGCGTTTCCGATATTCAATGCTACTGGCCGTCGGTCGTGCCAAAGGTCCATTCCCTGGCTTATAGGCCATGGCTTCAAGCGTTGAGATGATGGCCTCGGCGGCTCCAATTTGATGAATGACATTCCTGGAGACGACACAACGTCAGTGCAAATAACAGTTGCGTCCGGATCGGACTATTGAGATACCTCCAGACTCACTTCTGAATATTGTGGAGATTCTGGAAGTTGATCTTGCCTCCGACACTCCCAAGTGTACCTGCTCGCGTGAGAGCAGCCTCCTCTTCCGGTCTGATAGCCGCCGCGAGGGGCCACACCATGCTGTCAAAGAAATCGTGGAGCTCATCGAACAGGACGTCGAAGAGGATATAGGGCTCCAGCAGAACTTCGCTCCAGGCATCTTGTACGTGGAGCAGCCGCTGAAACCTGTTGATGACTTCTTTCAGGGCACCAAAACAGAGCAATGTCACAGCCTTCTCGTATCCGCTCCCCTCTGTCGATTCTTGTCTGACGTGAAGATAAAAATCGCACACGGACCATATTGAGGTTGGTGCCAAACACGAATCACGTTGATACTCTTCCAGGTAGCGTAGGTCTTGAATGATGTCGTCCTTGACATCCATGTTGCGGCATAGGAAATTGCACCATGAAATTTCTGCGTTGTGTTGTGCAAGTGTCGAGCTTCCAAATGATTAGGTCACTCTCTGCATGCGTTCGGCGAGGACAGCCGACGGGATCGAGTAGTAGTCGATCAGCTTTCTGAAACATTTCGATTCTGCTTCGCAATTTTTGGCGGGTCGAATCGGCAAGAACACTACACGCAACGCACTCTGTCGCCCACCCGCGATATCTATCAGCGATTGGGCATCTCGTAAGTTCCTGGGCTCGTTTTTCGCGCCGTTATGCCATTCACTCGCATCCCATTGCAAGCACTGGATGAATGGGGCGTCCCTGCGAGGCTCGTCAATGATATCGTCGGGATATTTCGCGACCTGAGTATCGTCCTCGCAGAAGGCCGGCATGTCTGTGATGAGACCAAAGAATAGTAAAATCGCGCCCGTAGGAGAGTAAGATTTTCCTACCTGGTGCTGACAGCTTTTGAAGAGACCTTCTTCACAGCCGCGCGAGAATGTTGGCGATCAGACTCGCATATCAGCTGCTGCGCCATGCGCCCTCTGTCTGAGGCGCCTCGATTTTTGCCTCACTGACTTGCTTGTAAACTGCGAACTGCGAAATTCCTGTATGCATCCCGCAAGGCTGCTTCCAGGGAGTCCGGTGAGATTCATCGGTGGGATTGGTAATACAAAGGGCGGGCCATAGTTAGTAATAGGACAACAAGGCGCTGCGGATAGGTAGATGTGTATGTTGACTGTCGAGCTGAATGAAGCAGCTGGAAAGCAGGTGCAAACATACCAAGACTCACAGAGTAGTGTCTGCAGACCAAGAGGAAGAAGATCCGAATTCGATGTGCTATCTCCTGTTCAGCCCGCTCGATGTCGTGTCGCAATTGCTGCTTCGCCGACTTCAATGATTGAGTCAAGTAACCTGCAAGGCCTTCATCTCGGAGCGCATGAGTAAGAGGTAGGTGATGAAGACCAAGAAGAAGACACCGAGGCAAAGTAGGTAGTCACATGGCCTCGCATTCGGGTAATCGGGTCACAGCGAACCGGAGCATCCGCAAGACAATGGAACCTTCAGAAGGATTTGAAGGGAAGGTTGGTGAAGTACTGTAACATCATCGCTTGTATTATTAAATTTCCAGATACCCAAGAGAAGTTGCATCGTACTCGAAAAAGCACGTCCAACAAAGCTCTGTATAAGGAAGGTGCGAATACTACTTTGAGTAGTGGTACGAAATATAGGCTTCACGGGGTAGGTGGTATTAAGGTTACCGCAGTCATCCCGAACCTTCATCCGGCTATATTGCAGCAAAGCCAATAGACGGGCACTCGTGACATTTCGGGGTTTCGGCTGTTGCAGATTCTGCCGACACGTATTTGTTTTGCGTTGATCGCTGATTCAGAGTTTAGTGACATCTTCACACAACGTCGGGGCGAGATACGCGGGAAGAGCGAGATGCTGACGCTCGTCTACCAAATCATGACATTGTTGGTTGCTTGGTTGCTTGGTATCGGCTAGGCGCAGACGCGAGCGCCGGATTTCAAGAGGATTCAATGGAAATCGATGCTACTCGCAAATATGTTCATGACGCCCTCAATCCGAGAGCTCGCTAAGTGATTTCCATTTGTTCAGTGCTACACATGCTGTTACAAATTCCAACATCGCTAAACGCTCAAATGTTCTCTCTCGCGGCCAACATTTCTGTTGTGCCGACGGATCCTGATCCTCCTCAACCGTTCCGACTGCTGCTGCATGTCGTCCCAACATGGGTTATTCTTCTTCCAGAGTGTCAACCCCGGTGAATGTCGCCGAAGCTTCCCGACGTGATGTTGACTGCTCTGTGGCATGTACAATCGTTCGCAACTCCTTGGCTACATGTACTGTGACTGGAGGCAGCGCCTCCCAAATGCGAGGCTTGCTGACGTGCAAGTCCGCCTAGACCCTTTCTCGGCGCGATAGGACGCTTTGGTGTGCATGGCGATACGGCTTCGTCTTTCGAGCCTCCTGGTTGCGATCTTAGTGTGTTTCCGTCTTTCGGGATCATCGATCATCCCACGCGCAGCCGTCAGGCGCAAACACTTTGTGGGATCGTGTTGGGATCGAAGCATTAAGCCAGGTCTGCTTCTTTGTGTTTTCTGCGGTTCGAGTACCGCAATCCTGCCGAGTTCTTGGAATCTCCCATAGATCTCATGAGATCCTCTGTAATAACCGTGCAGCCCGACTCCTGACCATCGGATCGGTACAGCAAGACACGACAACGCGTAGGGGATCCGCGAGAGTCATGACAGTGCTCAACGTCACTTCCCTCTTATCCCATGCAGACTTGGGCGAAACATCGGGCGTCGTCTCGGCATCGAGGATGGCGGCGGCAAGTCCAACAATGGCCTTGAAGTCCGTAACAAAAGGTTCAAAGTCGACGTCTCGGACACCAGAGATGGAGGCCAGAATCAAAGTGCTGAGGTGATTTGCTTTCAGAACGCGACACTTCTTGACGTCCGCTTGGGCGAGAGTTGGCATTGCGGTGGCGAGGAAAGCAGAAAATGCCTTTTCCCATTGTTCCAGCCAGGGTCGGAATCTGCGCATTTCTGTGAGGATGGAGAGGGCTTCGACCGACGCTGGGTCGGTTTCGAGCAGCTTGCGAAAGTGCGTCTTCAGTTTGTTGGAACAAAGCTGCAGCGTGGCGGATGCCTGGTCGAGATTGCATGAGCTCCGTACGGCGGGCATTGGTAGTTCGCGGGCGTGTCTAGGAATTGTTGGATCGCTGTGCATGGGTACTGGTGAGCTGCTGCTTGCCCTCCATGTGCTTGTGGTGCTCGAGCCTGATCTGCTCGCTGGTCGTGAAGTGCCTGGGCTTGATAGGTACTCGGCCGGCTTCGTATCTATGGCGAGTTTCGCTCTAAGGTCTGACATGGCGCCTGGCGAAGTGTGATACATCAACATATCGCAGTGACGATGGTGTGTTTGAGCTGGTTGCAGGCTTGAAGCGAGAGTAGTCGAACAGAGAAAAGGTTTGCTCGGAAAAGCGGATAAGGTCGATGTGACGATGTCGATGGTGATCGACAGTCAGCCAACCAGAAGTATTACGTGGAGTGTGGATGTGGATGCCGGGTGAGAGATCGACGACAGGGAGGGTGGAGAGAGGGTTGCAGGAGTTGCAGGAAGTAGTGAGGTAGTAGTGCGGGTGCGGCAGGAGGAGGAGGAGGAGTAGGAGTATGTAGTAGTGAAGTGCGGTCGGTCGAGTCGGACAGTCGGATTAGTCGGTCGAGCACGCACGCACGCACGAGAGATGGCGTTACTGTTAGAGATATGAGACGGCAGCGTGGAGAGCAGAAGGATGTTGCAGAAGGACCGGCGTGGGGCTTGATGTGTGCCTCGACTCGAATGTCGAAGAATAACGGGCCAAAATAGACGACCGGGCGAGTCCAATAGGGCATCGCTTGCCACATCCACGACCATGATGCCTCCTACGCAGCAGTAAGTATTATTATTAGTGGACCCCGTGCCTGCGTGCCGATGCCTCCGAGCCCTCAAGACGACGACCGCGATCCTTGGAAGAGTCGGAAGACAGGCTTGCTGATGACAGTTAGGTACTTGGACAGCCGCGCGCCACGCGAGCGCCGTACACTAGACCGCAGAGTGACAGTATACCGCCGCGCCCTGAGTCGTGTGTGCACGATTGCTTCGCCAAAGGTCCATGCTGCCCATGCTGGACCTACCTTTCTTCCGCGCAGGATCACCAAGCATCTCGGCCGCGGCATAGAGCGACATGCAGCAGGTACTGCCAGGACGTGCATCCACTTGGTGAGGTGTGCATTGTTGGGCTGCCGGGCCAAGCATGCCCTGTTGGGGACAGGCGAGATATGTTCAGCTAGAAGGGGGTCTGTAGCTGTGGTCGTGTGCTCGTATGTAATCGTGGCTGTTGTTAGTAGGAAGAAGCCCTTACTTCCTTCCTTCCAGCTCCGAGGCCCATCGTGTCTACATACACGGCCGCCGTGCCACTTCGGGCCCTACTCTCCGGCTACACGAATACTCACGCCCGGCAGTTTGCGCGACGCCTCACCAAGGCGGCCTCAAACGCGTCGTCCTGGCAGACCTGGCCTGTCACTGTGTCACTCCTACTTGCCGAGCCGCTGCAGTCCCATCAGGCTCTCAAACACGCTTTCGACCATCGTCACACCGTCCCGGACATTCGTAGCCACATGGTTCGAGCCGTTGTTAGTGTACACATGGCTACCGGCGATGGACGTGGCGGGGACATGAAAGTAAAAGGGAGGAAGGTCTCGTATGCATTACGAAGTCGGGAGAGAGCGAAGCATAACTTTGCATCCCACGAGCCGGAATCCTTCAGCTGCACGCGGCCGGCGGCTCGACCGCTATACATGTGCCAACGACGGAGTCAGCTCAGCTCGTTGCGAAGCCTGCCTGCTCAGCCTGCCGCCGCCACGCCACGCGCGCCGCCTGGAGGATGCCGAGGACCATCGGTACGCCGAACGCAAGCTCGAAGCAATCAGAGGCGTGGCGAGAGTGGACTCACGAGCATGCGAGGACCCGCACGTGGCAGTGCGGTGACAGCCAAGCGCCGGACGAGTTGTCGTCTTGGTCGTCGTACAACACCAAAGCCCAGAGATCATAATGGCGGTGGACAGCCATGACCGTGGTGATATCACGGCGTGTCCCAGACAGAGTGTCAAGACCCAGGAGATGGTGGGGGATTGTTTCTACCGCTAGAATAAAATGGGTCGACACGATCTGCCGAGATCATGATGGCACGTGTACCAAAGGGACCAGGAGTAGTAGTAAGTCGCACATATGACACTACTAACCCATCACTAATATAATTTTGCCAGGAAGAGTTCAGATCCTGATAACGTGCATGAGCTCTGATCTGGTTATCCACGTCACGATTCCTCTCTACCCTCTTCTTTTCTTCCTTTCTTCATCTCCGTCTCATCTCACAGACGGGAGCTAGATTCGGCAGAACGAACAAACACAGCCTAGGCGGACGGTTGTAGCATCGACTCGTAAAGTCCCGACCGTATGGTTTCAGACAGATCCCACCAGCGCGTCGAACGGGTGACCCTACCTCCTAGCTCACGATCCTGCCGACGGGAATTGCCATGAAGGATCCTCCATCGAATCCTTCTTTCGCTTATTTGTGAGGGCTTCTAATCATCGCGCCCAGGTCTTACGCGAGCTTCGTCCGAGCTGGATCGTTCTCTCCTTACGTTTTGCCCGCTTTCTTTGTCTATCTTTTCACTTCACCTATCTCGCTCCTTCCCTCCCTGCCGCTCACTGCCGGATACGCATACACGAGTCGGGTGTGGACCCTCGTAGCCGTTGGCATCCGTCCAAGAGTCTATCGCAGAGGATGCCAATTAACCACAATTGATTACTATCACCGATCAACACCACCATCCTCGACCACGTTACGTTGTTGTTTCGTGTTGCATGTCGTGTCCGTATCTGCCATGACCTCTCCATCTGATGTCAAATGCAACAGTGCCAATCAACCATGACTCCATGTCTTCGCATGACTACACTTAGTCACGTCTCTGTATCATCTTTTTCATGTATACCTTGCCTCAAGCCTAGCACATGACCTTGGCATGATAAGAGGCGTCCATGTATGTATGTATGTCTGCATGTATCTACACAAAACAAAAACCTACCCGTACAGTATCTTCACAACCCCAGCACAGTCCTTCTGACGACAACGAGAATCAGAGATCGCCCGCCAGAGCGACACGGGACTTGCCCCTTGCGGTGAATGGAAATCGTCGAAGACACCAAAACTACCTAGCGCAGGATCTCTTGCATAACGGAGGATTCAACACGAAAGTAAGCGACCTGCCGAGGCGAAGGAGTCGTGAGTAAGTTGGCCCATTATTATTATTACAGTAGCAGTATTGCTATTTCACCGACGAGGCCCAATCAATCGACCGAGAAAAGCCACTATAATCTCGTCACTTTGCAGCGCAACATGCCGTGGCGGAGATCTCCATCCAAAACGGTATTTGTTAGTACCTAGTGCGTCTCCTCTTTCTTCAGCAAGCCACCAAAACGATGGCGTCCGCGGTGGCGGCCGGCCTCGCCTGACATATGCTGATGTATACACCAAAAGCTTGCCAAAGAAGGGTGACAAGCTGGAAAGTATCCTGCAATCTACCGAGACGATCGACGACAGAAGAGAGTTTCTTGGGAAGTTCCAAAGGCCCAAAAGAAAAAAAGCTACAGCAGGTCTCTCGAGTCATCCGCATCCTTCCATGATTTCACTACTTGCTGTATTTCGCCGCTCCTGCAGCTGCTTCGGACTTCTGCCGCCGCGCGCCACGGTTAATCGTAATATTGCAATGCTTCCTTCCTATAACTCTATCCCCCACCTCAGCACAACAAACCCTACCAGGGCCAGGGCAAGTTGCGACAGATTCCTTTCTGTCCCGTTCTCGGTACGAAACGTTTCCAGCTCCCGAGGCTGGCTAGCTGGCAGGTCTGAGGATGAGAAGGATCACGGCTTGGTAGGTCTGGGTCGGCCTCACGATCAAGACTGCATACATCGGGTAGGTACCCTTCCTTGGTAGGATACAACAACCAGTACGCCGTCCACATACAGGTACCTTTCTTCTACGCAAGCCTGCTCTCGAGTCTTCCTCTCGTGCGGTACGACCTACTCGCTTACAGCAACTTTCAATAGTTACATGCTGTGCCACGAAACGACCTCGTTGCCTTCTTCCTCCCATCCATCCCATCCCGACATTCCCGCTCAACATCATTATCACCACATCATCACCTCATCACATCACGCCACTCCCACGCATACCTCAGTAGTCCCGTACATGTACGCACACACACAATGATCCTTCGCAAGAAATCCTGATCCCACTGATCTTCGACCCATGCACCTCACCTGCAGAAGTAATACACCCACCACTCACCCATCCCGGCCCATCCTTCGATACCTATCCAACCACACAACTTCCCCCCACCACTCAATAATCCATTTGTACCAGCAAGCAACCAAGAGCGAATCCTTCCCGGATCCCCCTTCCTCCTCTGGGAGACTCTCGCTTCTTCTTCCCCCTTCCAAGCGGCCGGAGCTGGGGCTGGGCTGGCTGACTCGCCTCGCCTCGCCTCGCTTAGGCATATCATCTCGACCCATACAAACTGATTAACACCTAATCAATCATCGATCCTTCGAGGGTTTTCCTCTTTTCCCTTTTGCCTCGTCTAAATTAGAAGAAGCGATTCGTTCTCGCACAATTTCACAACCCATGTCTACTTCCAGACTCGGAAAATCATCCGGGTTCCGACGTCCGATGCTCAAGAGAGAGAGAGACATCATCAGCGAAGAAGTAGTGACATGGGATACAACTAATGCAGGCGTGTATCCATGTAAGCTAAGATACCAAACCACATATCCTCAACAAATAGAAGGCTGCGGTGCTCTTCTGAAAGCGTCTCGAGTCTTTCCTCGTCCGTCGTGTACGTGCGTAGTAGTAGTAGTAAGTATGCCGCACGAGCAACAACGGATCCTTTCCCGCTCGTCATCCTTCAATCTTCCTTCGTGTCTTTCTTCGTCTACTTCCTTGGCCAAGAATCGACCCTTATACCGCTTCGGTATGCTGTCCGAGGATAACATCCTCATGTAGCAGATCGATACCCATCCCTCCCTTCAGGGGAGAAAAGGAGCGCGTCAGCTCAGGCCTTTTTACATTTCCCGTACGAAGTATAGGAACGATCTCGATTTTCCAAGGTACCACTTCTTCAATTTGAAAGTACAAGAGGGATGTGCCTCATTCATACTTCATCCTCAGCGGTACTAGATGAAAGAAAGCAGCTCGGAGTACTGAGGAAAGAACCTTCCAACATGATGAGAAAAATAGCTTCTCCTCTCCCCCCCCCTTGGGAGCTCCTACTCGAAATGACAGGATCGGATCGGATCGGATACGAAGGCGGCCAGTGGTGGTGATCGTGGCGGCGAAGATGTGAGAACAAAAGTACAATGTTCCCATCCTCGCATCTTCCACCAGCCGTCTAGTCGGCCGGCCACTCAACTCAACTCATCCTGTTACCGATCCTTCCATCGGACAAAATATATCAAGAACAAATCCAGGCAGCACTTCCTCAGGAACGGTTCGACTCGATGGCCTTGCTTCCACATCACGTCCATCCACCTACCTTACCGTCACCGCCTGGGCGGTACCCGTGATCGAGCCGAAGAACAAGCCCCCAACAGAATTGATCGAGTCGCGCCCTTTGCGAGAAGAAAACAGCCGGGGTATTCTCAAGCAAAGCTGGCCAAAAACGATTTACATGTTTGCCTTTATCCGACCCTGGCGGGTTTGGGTTGCAAGCCGTCCTTCATTGTCCGACTTTTGGTCTGGCTATATCGTCGTTCAGCTCAGAGAACCTGAGTGGCCCATTCACTCCCCGACCGACCCGACGAAACCAGGCACGGTTCCGTCAAGACCGCAAGAAAGCACTCGGCGGAACAAGAAGGTATGTAGTACAGTAGTTGGGTGATCTACTATAATCCTACCTTGCGCATGCCGCGGTCGATGATGCGGTATACTCATCCGCGGATCCGAAGCTACAACGCCTTCACTCGCATAGAGGCAATCACCAACAGGCGAGCGAGGAAGCTACATAGACGACTTGATATATAGCAAGAGACAACAAAATGGGGGCTGCCGCGGATCGAGATAAAAGCTTTAGGATTTAATACAATACAAAAAGAAGCTAAGGAGTAGCTTTCACTCGGTCCTTCAATACAGTAGGTAGAGGAAGGGGAAAACAAGGGTTGTCGTAGTGTTGTCCCTGTTTGATCCCGTCCCTCATCACTATTGTTCTTTCTTTCTCCACCATGGCGCGGATTTTGATAGACTGGCCAGCCACGTCCTTTAGACTCGGCGACTGTCGCCGTTCCACCCCGTCCATCCATCCCCCGCCACCAGATATTGTTCTTTTCTTATTTCTGTGTTGCGGTCCCCAGGTGCGCCGAACAAACTCCTCACATTCTTATGCTCTTCCATTTCACTGCAATTACAACCGAACAAAGAAGAAGCCAGGTCGGCCACCGGACGTATGATGCGACAGTTCCAGACCTTCAAGAACAGATCAAGAGCTGAAGACACCCTTGACCATGGAGCCAATGTCGCCAGCATCGTCAGGGTAGACGAAGAAGGCCAGGGCGATGATGATATAAGTACCCAAGCACATGCAGCCCTCGAGGTAGTTGCTCTTGCCGTCTCCGATCAGGTAGTTGACGACCAGCACGGAGAGGAAGAAGACGACGGTCTCGAAGCCCTGGAAGTGCAGGGTCATGGGTTGGCCGATAATCCAGCCAAGGATGACGAGGAAGGGGGTGACGAACAGAGCAATCTGCATGCTGCTGCCGATCGCGACGCCGATGGCCAGGTCCATCTTGTCCTTGTAGGCAACGACGCAGGCGGTGACGTGCTCGGCGGCGTTGCCAACAATGGGGAGGAGGATCAGACCGATGAAGGTCTTGCTGATGTGTAGTTCCTCGACGATTGCGTCGATGCTGTCGACCAGGTATTCCGCGCAGACTGCCACTGCGAGGGTGACGAGAATAAGGCAGATGGTGGCCGGAATGGGACCCAGGATTTGCGGCTCCTCCTCCTCGCCATCACCGCCGTCCTCCTGTTGCTCTGCGTCGAACAAGTGTGCGTGGGTCTTCAGCTGGAAGAACAGGTAGAGGCAGTAGAGGATGAGCATGATGATGGCGGTACCGTGCGACAGAATGAGGATGTTGTCTTCCGAGTCGGCCGCGCTGCCGCGGAGAGAAGCGTATAGAGTCGCGGGGATGATGAGAGAGGTAGCGGCGACGGCCATAAGCGATGCCATGGTGGATGCGACGGTTGCGTTGAAGGTGCTCTCAGTGCGCCTCACTCCGGAAGCGATGAAGCAGCAGCCCAGGACGAGGAGGATGTTGGAAAGGATGGAACCGAGCATGCTTGACTGGACAATGCGGATCTCGCCCTGTCTCAGCGCAACGATACTAACCTGGATTGATTGTCAGCTATTGGCGAGTACATTCCCAAAGCTTCACCAGAAGACTTACGATCAATTCGACTGCATTGCCGAAAGTCGCGTTCATCAAGCCACCAATAGTCTGACCGAGCTTCACACTCAGCTCCTCGGTAGCGAAACTCAGCAGAGACGCCAACGGCACAATGGCGATGAAGTTGATGATGAAGACGGTAGTCGGGTTGGCACCGGTTGCGCCCAGCGCAATACCGGCGGGCACGAAGACCAGCAGGATGTTGACATAGTTGCTGGCCAGAGTCAACCAGGCGAGGTGGAAGAAGCTCATGGGGTATCGCACCCAAGCGCGATCATCCTCGTAAAGGTGTCTGCCGCCAGAGTGTGAGTTGCTTCCGTTCGTGAGCGGCGTGCGCTCGTCGGCGGAGCCGTTTGCTCCTTCGTTGGGACCAGGCATGGTGTCGCGGTTGTTGTGGATGTCGTTGCTAAAGGCACGCCCGTGTTTGCTGAAAGCGCGCTTAATACCAGCAATGCCAGAACCTCATGATACGGTCAGTGCGTGCATAAGAAAAAACGGTTCGCCGGGTGGGTTGAGAATGGCTGGGGGATGGGAGACAAGGGCAAGGGCGGTGATGATGGCATTGGGAGTGACAGCCAAGCGCCGGTGCAATGTGCGTGACATGGACGAAAAGCTACAGTCAGGGAGGCTTGACTGCGCCCGGTGTAGGAAGAGGGGGAGCTACTTACTACTCATGTTGTGGGTGAGGAGCAAGAGGGCGAGGAATGTCGGAGCTGCTGCTGCTGACTAGGTACAGATAGACAGCGCCGTGTTCGTGGGATGGGCACGACTGCAGGTAACAAAGTTACAGATGGGTGACTAGCACGTCTGGAGTCGACGGTACGACGACGGGTTGTGGGTGTTCGTCGAGTGATGGCACAACAGCAGCGCGTCGTTGTAGTGGACGGTGGAGTGGGAGTCGGTAGCAGCAATTACCTACTGCTTGCTAGCGTGCAAAGATGTGGGGCGTGAGTGAGGCGCAGTACATGTGGTGCTAGTAGTGTGCGCCTGCGGGAAACGGAGTGACACCAATGGTGAGATGGTGGAAGTAGTAGTATGCGTGCGTGACGGGGCAAGGCGATGTGCTGGTTTACGCTGGCGATGCGACAGAGAGGTGAAAGAGCTCAAAGAAATCGATGGCTGGACGAATGACGTTCACTTGTTGCTCGAGCTAGTGTGCACTGCCTCATTTTGAGTGGAGTCTCCTTGGTCCACTAGCTCCATTGTCGTGAATCTAGTCGTTGCTTACCGAAGAACTCTATCTCGTCATATCAACCCGCCGGATCATGAAAGTCATCTAGCCGCCCTCTTCCAACTTTCCTGTCCTGTTATAAACATGTCGCTGCCAACTATTTTCCACAGGATGCGCAACGGATGAACGTCCAAATCCAAGTCGAGGTATATCACTCGAAGTCGCTGCTTCAGTACAGTACTTTTCGGCACCTTCACGCTAAACGGTAGCTGCCATGTGGAGCGCGATCGAAACAAGCAACCTGCATCAGGTACGTGATCCGAGAATCATGCAACGGTATCGCATCGGGTTTTCGAGGCAGTGCATCAGCACAAAAGCAGATGTATCAGGGTTAAAGGAGGTGGCTTTCCCTTTCATATAATGCTGATCAATCCTGGAACGTGGACATGACTTCCATCATAATAAATGCCATGACTTGGCCAAGGAATTGAGGCAATTCTTGAGACTGGCTGTGAACATGTAATCGTAGTCCCTGCATGCTTGTATCACATCGCCTCTCCGAGACTGACGGCGATTGGGAGAACAAGTCGTCGAAAGCGCTAAAGACTGCGAGTCGATACATGTCATCTCGTACAATTCGATTTTTTTTCTTCTTCGAGGCGTTGGTAATGGCTTCTCTCGCCGGCATCAAATAAAGGATCCATGGGAGTCGATAGCGCTACCTTTAAAACAGACGGTTGTCAATGAGAGACCGTTGTTACTCCAGGACTATTTCAGTGGCAGTGATCAAAAAAAAAATCTTATTGAAGCTCGACGATACCACCACAGTAGATGCCTCTCTTCAGTAGTGAGAGACCAATGTCAAAGGAAGAGCTCAACTCACTGGCAACGACCATTGAGAAATATCCCAGGGCCAATGGCACTACCACATGAAAACGACTTCTACCACGAAGAGACCAACTTCGGGGAAGAAGAGCATCTTTTCCGTCGCATACACGGGATATAAATGTGGAACTGTAGTCCTGAGACTGAAAGTTCTTTCCCAAACAACACCCAAAAAAAAAAAGCAAGGCGTTTGTAACATCTTCACATATCTCATCATTCTTCATCTATCTCGGGAAAAAATATAGCCAGAGACAAACAAATATCCCAATGGACATGCCCATACCATACCATACCACCAAGACCACAGTACTCCAAAGAAAAAAAAACCCCATTTCAATCCAACCCCTTTCAACACCAAAAGTCGCAGGAAAAAACGCCAACCCACGTCAAAAAGGAACACAACCAAAAAAAACAAGCAACTCCCCTCTTTTCAACCCCAATTTTTCAACCATCAATCGCCCTCCCCTCCATCTCGATCCCCGACCGCCTCGACCCACTCCCATAAACAATCTCCATCATCTTCCGCTTCTGCACCTCGCGCGTGCTCTTAAGCAGCGAATACGTCCCCTCCAGCCCCCTCACCTGCTCGTCAATGCTCAGCGTGCTGCCATTCTCGCTCCGCACAAGCGGGCTGACAAGTTTGCGGCGCAGGATCTCGAGGTTGGACTTCAGCTGCAGCAAGCGCTGGTTGTGGTCGACCAGCACGTACTTGTTGCGGACGGTGCGGTCGCGGACCGACGCCAGCAGGTCCTTGTTCTTTTGGTATTTGCGCAGCAGCGAGGCGTTGACGCCGATGACCTTGGTCCACAGCGACGAGAGGAAGTCGCCCTCGAGGCGCTCCTGCTGGTCTTGCTCGCGGATGACGGTGCGCTGCAGGTTGAGGAACTGCTTGTCGATGGCCTCGAACAGGCCGAAGAGCTGGATCGAGTGGCTGAGCTCGTTGTTGATGCTCTCCTCGAGCACTCCCAAGAACTCGTGGAAAGTACGGTCCAGCGTCGCTTTTGTGCGCTGCGCGTGCGTGTGGCCGAAGATGTCGCGCATCAGCTGGTTGTCTTTCATCAGCCCGACGCGGGTCATGAAGCCGTGTGCGTTGGACCACATGGAGCCGATGGCGCTGGGTGGCGCGGTCGAGATCGCCGTCAGCTCGCGCTGCGCCCACTCCATCACCAGCAGGATCGAGTCGACGTCGGCGTCGACGCTGGCGAAGAAGCGCGTCATCTCGATCGCCAGCGTCTTCATGCTGTCGCTTAGGTCGTCGAGCTGGTGCACAATGATAGGCCCGCTCGTCATGTTCGTCGATCGCACAGACTCACCCAAATCCCACACCGCCACTCCAGTATCGTGGAGCTCTTCAATCTGAGCATGCCCGTGCTCCGAGTAGAAGATGACCGGCTCGAAGGATTTCGCAAGACCTGCCACTTTGACCAGATCCGGCGCGGGCGTGTTGCTCGGCGTTGCTAGGAGATTGCTCAAGAGCCAATACAAGAAGAGGGTCGCGCATGTGTAGAGGAAGAAATTATGCCGTGACTTGGTGGCGTTTTGTGTGACTTTCCGCACCCACGTTACTGCAGCATCGATGGGTTCCGTCCGTTGGATCACGTCTAGAGACGTCGAGAAGCGGATGTCTAGCCAACGCGCCATCGTTAGGGAACAAATTCACGAACAAACGGAAGAGAGGGAGATGGGCAAGGGAAGAGCGGCGACGACAGGAAACGGCGCACGGGAAACTTACAGTTCATTTGAGTTGGAGTCTTCTGGTCCGGAGCTTCGGATTCGTTCGCATCGTGCTGTGACGGTGTTGAGGGTCTTGCATTTACTGCTGGCGTTCGCACTGCTGGTGCTGTCGCTTCGCCGCCTCCAAAGTAAGGCACTGGACTAGGACTAGGACTCCTCCCTTTCGTAGGGCTCTCTGGTAGTGGTATGCGGGATGGTAGAGGGTACACGGTGATCTCGCCCTCGCCTTCCTCTCGTTCGGCCTCTCGTTCGGCGTCCTCATCCGCGCTCCGGTATTCCAAGCTTCCTTCTCTGCTGTGGTAGCCGCGCCTGCTCGGTGACAGCGACCCTTGGTGCTTGAACCATCCGCTTCCTGCTTTTCGCCATGCTGGCGGAGAGGCCGATCGCCTGTTGGAGCTGGCGGTGGATATGTATGACGAGGCCCCACTGCGCTGGTAGATTGAGTGTTGCGATGGCAGGTCGGGGACCGTCGGTGAGAACTCATGCGCCTCAAAGTCCTCCATGCTCACGGCGAGACTGGCGTGTGAGTCGAACGCTGTCGATGCGGCGTAGGTTGAGGAGCGCGCGGCCATAGGCGCCGGGCGAATCATGCGTTGGTTGCGACTGCTCTGGTGCGATGCTGCGTTGTCGCGGTGTTGCGATGGTTGATTGCCGGCTTGCTATACTGGGATGCGATCGCAAAGGTTGGTTGTTTGCGCGGATGTAGATGTATCGGCGGTACAAGAGATCTCAGTACGGTAGTATTGGTGAATGGGTACGGAAGTAGCGGGTTGCAGTAGGGCTGAGACGTGCAGGGCAATGGGGGAAAGTACGATCGGGGGAGTGAAGTGAATAGAGGTGGCGGGTAGGGTGGGGATCTGGGGGCGCGGCCTGTCAGTGTCGCGGGATGTCTTGTCTTGTCGTGTCTTGCACGCGAAAGTCGCAGGCAGCAAGCGTGTCTAGCACCTGATCTCTTTGTCGTGGGAGTCACCGTGATGTCTGATGGTATTCTGAGTCGTGGTAGCAGGAATTGAATGGCGGTGTTGTACTTGCGTTTGCGCGAGAGAGGAGAATAGTTCCTACAACGCAGGTACAGCAGCAGCGAGCGTGCCACGACCAGCCCCTCCGTCCGGGAGAGCTCTCTCCTCACCTCTCTGTCTCTCCTCTCTCTCTATTCGATTGACAGAAGGTGGCTGGGGACCTTGGGAGAGAGGCGACAGGCGACAGCAAGGCGGAGGTCATATGCACCTCGGTTGCGCTAGTGATTGATTGGCTGAGTGTGATCCCGCCTGCATCGGCCCAGAGCCTTCCTTGCCGCGCCCGTTTCAAACGATATGCTTCCTCTTCCATTCCAACATTAACACGCCAAACATATATCTCTAATATAGAACATCTTTGTCATAGCCATCGTCATCATCACTTATTTCTAGACTGCGAGAGAATCTCGCTGTCGATCTGGAACGCCATTTTCAAACCCCAGTCTGAACGACATCGAGAGCATTGATCTACATGCAGTAGTACAATCAGTAGCTTGGGAATCCGGTCGATAAGAGGACCAACTATCAATGGCCTCTCGACGGTCGTATGGGCTTCCAACCTATCTGACGTCAACTGCGATATCCAACACACACGCAGAAGACGACAGCTCCGACTGTTTGTTCTCTAGGGTTCGGGTTGGGGTTGGGGTGCATCCATTGCATATAGATAGAACATCCGCAGTAGCATAGCTCGGTGTGTACACATCAGCGGAATCAGATCCATCATTCCTGCAGGATAATTAAATCCATGATTGACTCCAGAACTGTGTCGGATCCTCCGTTGTGGCTGTTTCCCTCGGATCTCTATCAGACTCCACCCTAACTGAATCTAATAACAACAGTTCGACAAGCTGCTCACTCTTGTCGAAGTACTGCAACGACCACATCAACCCGACCATATCAAACCCCGATCTCGTTCCAGTATACAAAGGCAAGACGTAAAAGTAAGCTTCGAGCCTGAGAAGGTACCGGACCGGACAGCAGTACGAATTGACATGCATGTATGTCTGAGTTATCACTTGCAGTGCCGCGAGACCCACATGTAGCTCTTGACCACCACCTGAATCTCACAAGCGAATTTTGTCAGCTTGAAGCATCAGACGAAACAATATGCGACGAGTTCAAGTAGCATTCCCTAACATACTCAAGAGAGGTTCTTATATGCAGAATGTTTATCTTTCTGTACGTGTATATTTATGGTGTATGCGTCTATGTAAACATCTATCTACAACTCACTGTCGGCGCACGACGACGACCACCCCAGAAACAGACATCAAGGCGATCCGCAACGAGATGCCAAGAGAAATACTCGAGCTGCGATGTGGAATTCGACCCTCTCTCTCGCCTCATCGACCGAATAGCGATGTCGAAATGATCTCCATGCCCTTTCTCGCCCTCAAAAGTGCCCAAGGGAAACATATCACAGGCATCGGTGAGCGGTCCTCCTCGCCTTCCAACCAAGCCCGATCGTCCAAGAACCAGCAACATCTTCTCCTTCAACCCACTGAACCGACGTCTCTGCCCCAGGCTTTTATCGCCCTCCTTGAACAGATCTCACATGAGATGATCAGCACCCCACTAGGCGATATCGTCGCCACCGTGGAGCAGCAAACGTCATCGCCGAAGGTTGCATGCGAAACGTCGTTGTAATCTACACTTGGTGTTCGAATTCGAGGTTGTTGTTGTGGGGTGGCGGCAAGAGTGGTAGATTTGGTCGTGAGGCCGGAGTAGATTTCGCTGTGCTACACGAGGGCGGAGAGGAGCGTCGGTATTGTCGATCCGAGGACGAGCTGGCCAAGCTTTCGCAAGTTTTTTGCCTGGGTCGAGGGAAGCAGACGAGGGGCGTTTTCGATGAATGTTTTGGCCGAGAGGTGTTCCGGTTTCCATCGCTGGTGTCTTGATGAAAGTAAGGCTTGTCGACCAGGGAGGAGGATCAAAAGATCGAAGGAAGGAGAAAGGAAGAAGGAGAAGAAGAAGAAGCAGAAGCGTCCACCGAAAGTAGACAAACCCGAAGAGAACCCCCCAAAAATATCACTTCCTCCCTCTGTCTCTCTCTCTTCCGTCTCCCTCAAAACAACCATCTCCCTCCACCCCTTCAAAGCGAAATAACACTATCGCTCCTCCCCCTCCCCTCCCTCGTCCTCGCCAAGTCCTCCGCACTGAGAATGTCCTCAGGCTCCATCGAAAGCAGCATGACCATCTCGACGTCCCCCCTCTCCTCCGCCTCCCTCAACAAACGCCCATCCCTCAAATGGCGATCCGTGCCCCACAGACCCCTCCTCAACCGCTCCGCAAGCAACATTTGCGTAACCCGCACATGTCCGTGGCGAGCTGCTTCGAAAAGAGGCGAGTGCTCGGCGGGCAGGTCCGGGGAGGGGTAAGGGTTGGCGCCTGCGTCTAAGAGGGAGCGGGTTGTGGCGAGGTTGCCGGCGCGGGCGGCGAGGGTGAGGGCCGGGGAGAAGTGGAAGGTGTCTTCTTCTGTGGTTGGGGTGGTGGTGGCGCCGGTGTTGGTGGCGCTGGAGAGGTTGGAGAAGTTGGAAGCGAACGGGGAGAGGTATTGGTGTTGGTGGTAGGGCGTTTGGAGGGTTGTGTTGTTGAGGTTGGTGACGAGGTCGGCTAGGCTTCTCGGGGTGGGGAGGGCGTCGACCATTTTTGGGTTCTGATTTGTGGTTTTGGTTTTGTGGTGTTTGATAGAGGGTGTTGGATAGTATGAAGTGACGGGTGGGGTATATATTGGGAGAGACAAGATAAGTGGGTATGTAAGTGAGGTAGAGGTATGTACTGGTGGTAGTGATATGGAATGAAGAATAAGAACAATGTCGCCACTGTTCGATACGAGTCTGTCTATGCAGTAGGCGAGCTTTCAGCAATCGGACACGAGTAGCAGTAGAAGAAGTAAGAAGAAGAGGTGGCGAACTCAAGGAAACGACTGAATGATATATCAAACCTCGTGCTGCCAAAATGGTAGATCTGGCCCTTTCCCCAGTCACTAAGTTAGTTAGTTGGTCCGAGTCGGTGAGGGCAATCCTTGATCGCGGAGGTCCCCTAAAGAAAAGCTCGTGGTGCGAATCTTTCCTTGTTCCGATCCCGGCGCGGCTGCCGGCTACTAGTCTACTGTAGTAGAAATGGTGGGCGGCGGTGGCAGCAGCACTGGCCCTGTCGAGTCGCAGGAGTCGAGGGTCGATTCGTGGCTTTCTCGCAAACAATTTCAGTTTAAACTTCTCTCGTGCCTGATTCGTGCCGAGCCAAGGTTACTTGATTTCATCGGGATACCGGATGTGGCCATTGATGCGTCGGATCCTTCGCGTGCGATATGCGTTATAATATCACTATTGCTGCGGGATGAGGTCTCACTAAGGTCGGTGAACGAAGTCGAACAGCTCTCAGTGACACGAGTGGACAAAACAGACAGGGACTGATGTGGGCGGCGCTGGCAGTAGCCTGTCCCAATTCACTTTGTCCGCCGAGAGAGTTGAACAGTAGAACAATTTTAACAGGAGTAAAAATCAGAACAGTAAAAGCGAATTAATTGCGCCGAATACCTGAAACCTATGTACACAATACAAAAAATTCCCCGCTGCAAACATGCGTTCTTAGGGAATCAATGACAACACTCACTCACTCTCACCGACTCTCAACTAACTGAAACACTGCATCCTTCTCTCAAACTTTTTACTCGCCCTTGAGCTTGTCCTGCTTGACGGAGAAAGCCATGGCGAGCAGCTCCTGCTCCTCCTTCATGTGGGTGGACTTGAGACCAGTGGCGACAGAGGCACTGGGGTTGCGGCCAGCGTACATGACGTGCTTCCTGTCGTGGTTCTCGGTGTTGTTGAGCAGAGTCTCGATTCTGGGCTGGGTGAACGACCAGGCACCAGCGTTGAGGGGCTCTTCCTGGCACCACACGATAGTCTCAGCATTAGGGTAGGAGTCGAGGTTGTCGCGGAGCTGGGCCCAAGGGAAGGGGTTGAGCTGCTCAATACGGGTGATGGCGGTGTCGGTGATCTTGTTGGCCTCACGGTGCTTGAAGAGGGTGGCGAAGACCTGGCCGGTACAGAGGATGACACGCTTGATCTTCTCAGGCTCGTCAATCTTGAAGGCGGCGTCCTCGGCGTGCATGGGGTCCTCGATGATCCACTGGAAGTGGCTCTCACCAGTGAAGTCCTCGATGTTCGAGCGGGCGAGAGGGTGACGGAGGAGAGCCTTGGAGAAGAAGGAGATGAGGGGCTTGCGGAACTGGCGGTTCATCTGGCGACGGAGGATGTGGAAGTTGTTGGCGGGGGTGGTGCAGTAGGCGATCTGCATGTTGCAGTCCTGGTGCTGGCGGTCAAGCGCCTCAGGGCTGGGGAAGATGCGAGGGTCCTCGTTACACAGCTGCAGGAAGCGCTCCATGCGGCCGGAAGAGTGCTCAGGACCTTGACCGTCGTAACCGTGGGGCATGGTCATGACCAGACCGGAACGCTGGAGCCACTTGACCTCACCGGAAGCGATGAACTGATCGATGATGCACTGAGCGTTGTTGGCAAAGTCACCGAATTGGGCCTCCCAGATGACAAGAGCGTTGGGCGATGAGAGTGAGTAGCCGTACTCGAAGCCGAGAACACCAAACTCAGACAAGCTGGAGTTGCAGACGCTGAAAGTACCCTGGTCCTTGCTGACGTGCTGGAGGGGAGTGTAAGCACGCTCAGACTCCTGGTCGTGGACAACGGCGTGACGCTGGGAGAAGGTACCACGCTCGACATCCTGACCGGAAAGGCGGACGTGGTGACCCTCCATGCACAGCGAACCAAAGGCGAGAGCCTCGGCGGTCGACATGTCGATGTTCTTACCCTCAGTCACGGACTTGGTGCGGTTGGACAAAATACGCTTGAGGTTCTTGTGGACTTGAATGTCCTCACCGGGCTCGCCAATGACCTTGCTGATGTGCTTGAGCTCGTCAGCGGCGACGGCAGTGGGGAGATGGGGCAGGACCTCGGTAGCGAGCTCCTTGGGCGACTTGAAGCCGTTCCAGGCGCTGGTCAGCCACTCCTTGGCAGTCGGGGTGTAGTCCTTGGAGCGCGAGAAGGACTCCTCGAGCATGCCCCACACCCACTTCTTGTGCTCCTCGACGTCCTCGGAGGTGAAGGTCTTCTCCTTGAGGAGCTGGTCAACGTAGATGTCGATGGTCGGCTTCAGCTCGTTGATGCGCTTGTACATCAGGGGCTGGGTGAACGAAGGCTGGTCGGTCTCGTTGTGGCCTTGCTTACGGTAGCAGACCATGTCAATGACAACATCCTTCTTGAACTCGGCACGCCAGTCAGCGGCAAGCTGGCATACGAAGTTGGTAGCCTCGACATCGTCACCGTTGACGTGGAAGACGGGAGCGTCGATGGCCTTGGCAATGTCGGAGCAGTAGGGAGTGGAGCGGGAGAAACGAGGGTCGGTGGTGAAACCGATCTGGTTGTTGACGACGATGTGGATGGTACCACCAGTGTGGTAAGCGGGAAGGTTGTGGAAGCCCATGGTCTCGTAGACGATACCCTGGCCAGCAAAAGCAGCGTCACCGTGGAGGAGAACGCCCATGGCGCTGGTGGCGTGCTGCTCGTCACCGTTGTAGTGCAGGATAGCGCGGGTCTTGCCGAGAACGACTGGGTCTTCGGCCTCCAAGTGAGAGGGGTTAGCAACGAGAGAGAGCTGGACACGCTTGCCGGAAGGTGTAGGGCGCTCGAAGTTCATGCCCAAGTGGTACTTGACATCACCACTGCCCTCGTCGGAGGGCTCGGCGCTGCCACCAAACTCGGAGAAGATGGACTCGTTGGGCTTGCGGACGACGTTGGACAGGACGTTGAGACGACCTCTGTGAGGCATACCGATGACGATGTCCTTGACACCGTAGTCGACAGAGCGATCGATCAAAGCCTTCATTCCGGGGATGAGGGCCTCGCCACCCTCAAGACCGAAACGCTTGTCGTTGGGGTACTTGGTGGCAAGGAAGGACTCGAAGGAAGAAGACCAGATCATGCGGTCCAGGATGCGGCGCTTCTCGTCGACAGAGTACTTGTAAGGCTGGGGGACCTCGACTCTCTGCCTGATCCAGTCGCACTGCTCGCGATCGGGGATGTGGATGTATTCGATACCGTAGCTGCCGGAGTAGATCCTCTCGCAGGCGTCAACGATTTCCCTCAAAGTCATCTTGTCCCTAGTTTCCGTCTTGAAGCTAGGCAAGATACCGGGGCCAAGGTTGAATTCCTGCTCCATGTCGGCCTCTGTGAAATCGTAGTTCTTAAGGTCCAATTCCTTGGGGCTGCCGACACCAAACGGCTGCTGGGCCTCATTCCTAATGCCGAGCGGGTCGATCCTGGCCTTGTGGTGGCCGCGCGCCTGATAGGCGCGGACGAGAAGCTGGACCTTCAAGTGATTAGTGACATCGCCGCCAGCGCTCGCGCCGGGAGCAGCGGCAAAGCTGACACCGGGGATGCCGCCAGCGGGCTGCGAGACGATGCTGGGAGGCGGGACAAAGGCCTTGCTGATGGGCATGTCGCCGCTCTCCATGTTCTTGAAGTAGACGTTCCACGAGCCGTGGACGGACTTGGGGTCCTCCTTCCACATCATGTACATCTCATCGACGTAGTTTGCGGTGTTTCCGGACAGGAAAGAGTCGGAAGGGTCGACACCCTTGCTGTTCTCCTCGGCGGCGGCGGCATAGCTGCGGGAATGCGAGGCGAGGTTGTTGTATGAAGTGATACCGAGTTCCCTTCTCTTCGCGACCAGGGCGGTGCGCGGCGTACCACGGGCGATGCAGCTGAAGCTCCTGGCGGCACTTTGGCCGCCGAGGACGCGTTTACTGCATGTGTTGAGCTGAGTGCGCAGCATTCTCGTTGTTGCCGGGCATGCGACAGCGGACGAGAGTAATAGGTGGGTGATGGATGGAGAGGGGTGGAGCGGAGATGGGAAAGATGGAAGTGAAGTTGTCGATGTTGATGGTGGCCAAAGAGGCTTGAAGATCCGCAAAGCAGCTGGAACGACGCTAGTGCGTTAATAACTCCAGGCTTTGCTTTCGGAGCGAGACGGAGAGTCGGCTAAGAACCTCCGCTTTGTAGTCATCAATTGTTAAAGGAGACGGGAGTCCAGTCTCTCTCTCCGACACGCCTCAAACATGCATCACATCGCCGTCAGGTAGGTAACTCGTGCCTCCTGAAGCCGTCACATGCACAGACTTGGCCATTACTTGACACCTCCTCAGCACTAGACTTGGCTACTGACCAGTCTTCCTCCTGACCTGATCAAGACTTGGTGTGACATACCTTATACCGCTTGGAACTTGTCTGGACATCATTGCTGGCGACCGGAACAACTGGCCATGCACATGAGATTGTGTTCCCTCGGGTCCAGCTTTGTGGTTTCGGTGTAGGGATCGCTTTTCTCAGCATCATGAGACGCTAGATTGCTAGTAATGTCATCGAATAACATCGATAAAGGTCGATTAGCTCAGTTGGTTAGAGCGTGGTGCTAATAACGCCAAGGTCGCGAGTTCGACCCTCGTATTGACCATTTTCTTTTCTTTTCTTTTGTTCATAGTCTGTCGTGACTGGTACGCACAACCTTTTGCGGTCTGTCGGGAACTCTCAGAATAATGAACAAGGATGGTCAAGACAACGGACATGTCCAAAACCTTGGTCTTCTTAAGCCGACGTGGAGCTGAAGACTGCACCACACGCATGGCTGCTTGGACGTGTTTCGATCATAACATGTAACAACGGCACGTGAATGATCCCGATGACCGCCAGACGTCGCCCATCGAAGGAGGCCGAGTCAACGCGAACGGATTTGTCGCCTGACGAGTTTGGTGAGATGGAATCTGTCTGATTGAGACGGAACGATTGTCCGTGAGAAAGCAAGGAATGAGCCTTTGACGAAATAGCGAACGTGAATGCAAGATCATCTGGAGACCTGAATAATCAATCTGTAGCTACGTTATCGAAATAGCGATGCTTGTAGGAGGTAGGTCCTTCAATTCATACTAAACGTTGTTGATGCAGTTTGCTCCGCATGGTGGTATCAAACAGATCTATGCATAAGGAATCTTATCTTGCACAACCACAATCGAGCCGAGGCTGCTTTCGTAAGCAAACATCTGTGGTGGGCACTTCATTTATCCTCTACCTTTTAGCTTGCACACTGTCTTTGTTACCCCTCTGCCCTTTCCCAAGGCACAGGGTTCGCAATCCATCACATAACTACCTAGCACACACCAAAACATGGCGACTACATCAGAGCAACAGTTGCACTTGCTCACTCTCCCAGCTGAGATTCGCGAACACATCTACAAACTCGTCTTCGACCCAGAAGAGAACCGCCGACAGGAGGAGGACGAATACGTGACATACAACTACTCAGCAGCCATTGTGCTCTTCAAAATTAATCGCCAAATATACCACGAATCGCACAAAGTCTTTTACGACCTCAACACTTTCGTCCGCATCGAGACGCCATGGCCGCAGTCGAAAGAGCATGTGATGTCCGAAGGGCATTGTCCGATTGTTATACAGGATGGATTCGCAAAGAGATTCAAGAACTACAGGCTCGAAGTAGGCATTGACGCGCCACAATATGAGCTCCTGGAAATGGATACAGAGTGCTTCATCATCCATGTCGACGACGTGCCCAAGTTCGCAAAGTCTTGGTTCCTGGCAGACCTCTCACATCCGACGCTGAATCCCAACCTTCGCCTGAACCTCCGCTTGCGCGACCCTTTCAGTGTACAGGGAGAAGATAAACATATCCCCAGGAATCTCCAGCGGCAACTCCTCCTTCCGTGGGCAACAGTGAAGAACCTTGGCCAGATGACCTTGGGTGGCTCCCCAGAACCAGACTCACAGATCGCCTCCGAACTCAAGACCGAGCAAGCAAAACCTCTGCCATCCCCAGACCACTGCATCAGCGAATGCGCACGCCTCAAGCGCGAAGGAAACGCCGAGTTACAAGCCGGCCGCTATAAAAATGCATTGGAAGTTTACAAGAAAGCTTGGGAGGCGATATACATCACGATCTACGGGCGAACTCGACACGTCCACGGCGACGCTTTCTTCGATGTACGGTTGAAAGAGGCGCCATACCAGGGCAAGTTTGGGCAAGCGGAACGTCTGGTCTTGCGAGTGCAGCTGGTTGCGAACACGTGTTTGGCCTTGCTCAAGCTCGAGGAGTTCGACGACTGCATATTTTGGGGAATGCGGACAATTAATACGTTGAGGATTGGAATGGGTTTTGAGCCTGACATGGATATCGAGCCCGAGACAGAGGCCATACCTGGCTTCCCCGCTGCGATGGAGATGGGCAAGGTCTATTGGCGGACTGCGCTGGCTTTGAAGGCAAAAGATGAGAAGAGTGAGGCGAGGAGGCTGGCTAAAGTCGCAATGGTGTACTTGCCGGGTGCTGGTGATCAAAAGGCTTTGCAGCAGCTCTTGCGCGATTGCATGTTGAGGATTTGAGCGGAGATGCGAAAACGATCGGAAAACTGAGGTCGTGCTACCTTCAATCAATCACCGGGTCGTCTTAGCCTTACACTGCCGCTGAGAGCGCTTTTTTGAATCGACATCTCTCTCTCTCTGCTCCCCTGGACGCCTGGTAGACCGAACCCACTTCCCGAGAGGACCTTCACACGCGTCGCCATGCACCTCGTGGTCCGAAGCTCCGCACCTGAGAACTAGCCCGTTGATTCTTGCCCTCTGCCGGCACTGGGACTGGCACCTCTGCTAGACATTTCTCCAAGAAGTCTTGCACGTAGTGCATCAACAATTCGCTTGTTGACTACAGCAGTTTCTTTGTCTGCTCAGAGTGAACGGGAGCGAGGTTATCTCCCTATCGCACGCTGCGTCCCCGGCTACATTTTCGATTCCCCTAAGCCTGAAATGGACAAGGTACGGGAGGAGGTTTCCGGCGCCGTTCTTGACATGCGTTGTATCTTCACCAAAGGAACGGCAATTTCATTACTCGGCGTCACTACTCACCCTTCGTGAAGATAAAAAGGACCGAGCCCTCGACTGTCCTCAGGCCCACGAGACCAAAGCGCTTCCATCATAGCATCAACACCCTCCAACTCCATCTCCATTTCCACCTTCCTCTTAGCAGACTCATCCCCGTAATCTCCTCCATCTCCTCCTTCGCCTCTTCCAAAATCTAGAACCCAAGCACCCATATCCCGATCAACAACCACGTTATGCGCATTCACATCTCCCCACAGAATACCGCGCAAGTGCAACTCCTCCAAAATGCCACGAACCGTCGCACGCCACCCAGTCATAAACAACTTCCTATCCTGACGCGAGACGTCGGCCAAAACCACCCCGTCCTCAATCCAGGTGATCAGAAACCCCAGGATGAAAGGTCCGGCATTAGCCTCCATTCCCGTCCTCGCGGGATCATCAATCCCCGACGCCCACAACAAAGACGTCACCACCACGCCCGTCAACACCGGGATCCGAGGAACAGGATTGCCCAGGTCGTGCAGCGCGACATAAGTGGCGAGTTCGTGCGCGAACTCCGGGTAGCGGAGGTCGAGGGCTGCTTTGAAGAAGTGGGGCTTGCCTGCTGCTGTGGCTTTATCTGGCCAGATTCCTGCCGCTGCTGTTGTTGAGTCGTAGGAGGCGAGGGTTATCTCGCTGGCGTCGAATTGGGGGATGCCGGGTGGGAGAGTGAGGTTGGGCATGGGTAAAGAGACGAGGCCGTGGGATAATCGGGCGTGGCTTTGCTCGGTTGTGGTTATCTGGTTGTTGGGTTGGAGGGAGAGTCGGATGCGGTTGCATTCTGCCCACTCGCTGACGGTGATGTCTCTGCCGGGGTCGAAGCGCGTGGCGAGGGTTTGGATGGTGGGCAGGAAGGGTGTGAGGGTGGCACTCTTTAGCGATTCCAGAGCAGCTCTGTATTCTCCGGGCTCCGTCATTGTCGTGATGGCTTCGAGGAGTTGCTGATAGTCAAGGTCTTCTTTGGGGAATGTTAGATTTGTTGATGATGCCTGTAAGATGAATTCTGTTCTTTCACATAAGACTGTCAAGCTCGCGCGATGCTCTTCGTAATCAAACGTGACGGTTTGGAGTGGGGTGGAGGTGTTGGCCATCGTGGGCTACTTGTCGGGAGTGCAACGGTGTTAGTGTCTACTGTATGATTGTCGAACATCATCAAAGTGAGGGGAACATGTAGCTAGTAAGCTACATTGAGATAATCTTGGCAATGAAAAGGTTTATTAGGATACATTTTTTGTCGATACGGTTCTGAACGTATCAAGTAAACCCATTCAGATCTGCTGCTGCTGCTGCTGCCTTGCAGGATTGTGCTCAGTAAGACCCTCCGCCGTCCACTCCTCATCCTCCTCAGCATCTGCATCCTCATCCTCGCCGCAAGCCTTCACAAACTCATCCTCGCCGCTAGGCAACTGATCAAAAGCAAACTTCGCCTTCAATTCCTGCTGCACAACACCCGCCTCCCCGAACCGACCAGCCGTGGCTCCATGGAAATGGTTGCTCCCCTGGTAAACTTCCAACGCACCACCGTCGTCCAAGTCGACAACATAAGCCCATTCGCAGAAGAGACCGTTCTTGGCGAAGTCGAGTCTGAAAACAGTGTCGACAGTCTTGCGAGCGCTCGCAATTTGTTCGAGGACCGCCACGCCCCTGCTGTCGTAATCTTCCCTGTTGTAGGGTTTGGGCGGCGGGACGAAGTGGATGTTCTCTCGCAGGCGCTCGATGTTGCCTTTGGTTAGGAGGAAGCGGAGGACCTCCACGCCGGTGGCGCTGGGGTAGCCGTTGTGTTGGCCGTACTGGGCGACGACAAAGCGGCCGTTGTGGTAGATGCAGACGAGGTGGCGGGTGCCCATGTTTTCGTTTGGTCGGATCAGAGGCGATCGATTTCGGTGTATTGTGTTGAAGTCTGTGGTGTCTCTGGGGACCGATGATGGATGTGAATCTCATCCCTTTCTTATACTCACGTCAATGTTTGAGATGGCTGTTGGCATCAACTTGGCAATTAGGCAGAGAAGCGTTTTCGTGGAACACGAAGTAGGCGGAAAGTCGATGGCTGGCAATCCCTTGCACGCGGGCATAGAGGATTGGCACTACTATATGCCCATCTGGATTGCTTCATTTCTCTGGCGAAGGTGGCGGAACAAGTCGCTATGCCCGATCGTGCAGATTAAGGAGGCGGTGGCAGAGGCTTCGAGACAGAGAGTGAAGCAGGAAAATTCACCTCTGGATGCAGACATGAACCGGCCCAAAAGAATCCACCAAAGTAGAAACACTAGTTGAAACAAGTCATTCACATGTAGAGCTTTACCCTGAGCCGATCGATTCAATCCATACCGGTTCTCGCAAAAAACCATGTTCACTTCCTCGCTACCTATGCTCAAACGCCGAGAAAGTGCATCTTTGCTCTCGTCATCATTCGTCGTCGTAATCTAAGATAATCGTCCTTCGTAATCGTCGTCGTGGTGAACTCCACCATCTTGACTGCCGCCGCTATCATTGCAGCAGCCATCAGCAAAAAACCAACAGGTGACAATGCGCCAACATCTTACACAAAAACCGGAATAATCGCATTCATCGCTCACCGAAATCACCGTCTCGGCCGTCGGGCATGTCATTCTCCAGCACCACCCCGCTCCGTCATACAGCATCAAGCCTCGTCCTCAGTTTCTTCGAAGGCGCTGCTATCGCCTTCGTCCTCGACCTGCTCGTCATCCTCCAGCCACGGAGACTGCAAGTCTTGCAGCAGAGAACCAAGCGCTTGCTGGGCTTCTCTAGCGTGCTTGTACTCTTCCCTCATGCCATCGCTCAACTCCGCAACCTCGGGAGCGGGTGACGTCTGGTTCTCGGCTTCTGCCTCGGCGGGCTCCTCGCCTGCAATGATCGCTCTCTCTGCCGCGAGCCTCACTTGCTCGCCGGATCGCCAAGCTTCTTCGAAGATGCTGGCGCACATGGCAGTCAAATTGGACAGGTACCGGAACGCTTCTTCCAAAACAGCGTTCATCTGTGCGTAGACGATGCTTTCGTCGACATCATGGGCGTTCCGCAACAGGCCCTTACACCTGCTGAAAAGATGACGGATCGTCTGAGATCGCAAGATGTCCTGAACGGTGCCAAACACCTCGCGATCGCCCGGTATCTTGTTCAAGGGAGTTGCGACAAAGAGGTAAGCGAGGAGCCATTTCTGAGTCAATTTGGTGATCTTGTTGTCGGGGAGCAGGAACTCAGGCGCCCATGAGGGCAAGGTTCGCAGCACTGCGCGGGGCGCGTATCCCATGATATCTTCGAAGGTGCTGAGAGCTAGTCTGGGCGGCAACCTATCACTGTGCTTCAAGGCCTCGATCATGGCGGTCAAGATGACAGTCGAACTGTGAGTATCGCCCATGGCAGCAATCAAATGGTTCGTCATCATGAGCATGGAGCTGGTGACGAAATTACCCATGCGGAAGCACGACAGGAGCGACGAGACGAGAATCTGCCAGAATCTTTGGTCAGATTCAGCCATGACGTGGACGAGCTTAGCAGTGGCAGTGCTCTGGACTGTCACCGGGTCGGAGTTGTCTCGAGCAGCCAGTGCCATCCAAGTGAGCCGAGGAGCATCAACTCGCCCGGTCAGCTCCATCACAGGCCTGGCCGGGTGCCAGGATCTGCCAGGATCCAACTCTTCAATGTCCTTGAAAGCCCCACCCTGTTCCAAGAAGAGATGCAAGAATTGGAACAAAGGCCAGTATTCCACCCTCTTCTTTCTGTATGCATCGAGCAGGACTTGTTGGTCCTGGTGTGCCTGTGGGTCCAACGGGGCGTCCATAGCGACTTCTAAGATCCAGGGAAGGTAGCCTGCATTGAGTACCACGTGCATCTCCAACGTGCCATTATACTGCACGTCGTAGGCCATGGAAAAGTAATCGAACCAAGTTGAATAACGTGGTCCCATCACCTTCAACAGCGAAGCGTGAGCCCTGACGAACCTTTTCAGCTCGAATGCATAAACCTGTGGCTCTGGGTCCTTGATGCAAAAGAGGCAGTCTTTCAAGAGATGCCTTACGGCCATGCGTGTTTCATAATCTTCGTGATCCAGGTAGCGCAAGAAGAAGTCGGGATCCGCAGAGACTCTTGCGATGAAGCAGCGAGCAAGCTTGGTGTCTTGCACGGCCAGGCTCTTGAACTTGTTCACGAACTGCAGCATCTTATTCTGCACCCTTTCGCCAAGCAGCACAAAGGACAGGAAGTCGAACGCAAGGCGAGCCAGTGAGTCCCACATTTGCGTGCCCTCAGCAACACATCCCTGCTCGTGGTCCATTGATTCCGAGTCTGCATAGCTTGCGGAGCGCAACGGGGACTGTCCCACGATGTCGAAGACGAGCCTGTAGAATCCTTCGTCGAAAGGCTGGGCAACGCGATGACGCTCCATGTTGTCTTGGTAGATTACTTGGTAAAGGTCATCGGGGAGATGGACGCGAGGCGGGAGACCTGCTTGCGGCGGAACACCGCGCGGTAAATCTGCCAGCACCGTAGAGGATTTTGCGAATGAGCTTTCGCGCTGATAGAACAGCACGTATCCGTTGTGATTACGGTTGTGGCCTCCGAAGCATTCCTGCTGCACTTCTTCGAAGCCGTTTGCTGTACGTGTGTTGCCGTCTTCGAGTCTGACCCATTTGGAAACACGGGCGTCGGGGTAACGCAGACGGACGTAGGACCAGTAGTGTCCAAAAGTCAGGATGCCTGAATGTACAATCACTCCAACCAGCTTGAACATATCTGGCTGAGCCGGGATGTTGGGATCTTCCAAGCTCTGGCGTTTGTACTTCGATAGATCGATCTCTTCTGGGAACTCAAAGAAATCGTTGTTCTTCGACTCCTGCCCCATCATGTCAAAGGTAAAGCGCTTCAGACAGACATTCAGATGGTCTGGTACGTCGTCCAAGCACGTTCTGCGCATAGCATCGACCAGCTTGCCACCACTTTCCGCATCGCAGGACAGGCACTTGTACTTGTTGGCACCTTGCATCGGCTCACCTTGTACAAACTCGGCAAGGCTATCAGCCAAGCTTGCCTTGTTTTGAACGGTGATGGACAGATCGCTGAAAGGCTCGGTACGGGAAGAGACGTGGCCACAAGATCCTTGCACCTGAGTAGCCAGTCTACCAGAGAACATCCGGTTGAATGTGTCTCTGGCGGTAGAATCTGGCAGACACTGCTCCAAGGCGCTCATGAAGATTGTGTAGAACCCGTGCACGTCTTCCTGGTTGTCGACGGAGATGTTCAGGTATTTGGCCAGAGCTTGAGTGTCGACGACTTGTACGTTCGAGTCTTGCATCTCGGCGAAGAGCTTCTTGATGTGCCACAAGAGATCTGGTTCGGATGACGCGGTCGGAGTCTCAAAGACGAAGTGCCTGAAGTCTATATTGGAGAAGATCTGCTGGAGCAGGGAGTTCATGTAGCAAGTCATACCGAGGTTCGAGAGGCCCGAACATGCGTCGGGTGCCCTGATGAAGTGGCCGGTCGGAAATGCACCAGGCGAGTATAGAGGCCCTTGTTCCAGCACGTGTGACAACCGATCCATGAGCCATTGGTAGGCTCCATCGTTGTCGCAGAGCGTTCGGACCATTTCCATGCAGAGAATTCTTGACTGAACGTGGTAGAGGGGTGTGGGCGTAGAATCGCTGCGACTGGGGCTTTGGGTCACTCTCGTACGTGATGCTGGCCACGAGATTTCGGAACCATCATCATGGGTGTCGTTCGAACGCAGCACAAGGTTAGCAGTCGTGCTCGAACCTGAGTTGGTTGTTTGTGCAGCAACGTCGTGCGTGTCGGCGTCGCAGAACAAAAGGCGACTGAAAATAGCCATGGCGAGATCACCGAGTCGCAAAGGCTTCTTGAATCTCTTGAGAAGCTCGATTGCGCAATTGAGCAGGCACAGGAAGTCCGCGAAAGTGGCATCTAAGATTGCGTTATCGGCCGTCTCAGTGTGACGGTATCGCCACATTTGCTGTACCAGAGTCTCGATAATGGATCGAAGGTTCTCGTCACTGTCGCTGGCAATACAGTCCACCGTGAGCAACTCGCGGAAGAGCATGAAGAAGCCAAAAGTGTTGGCTTCGCGGCTCATTGCGTCTGGCAGCAGAGTGACTAGGGAGCGTAGATAAGGTCCGATGGCGAGTTCGGGCTTCTCTTTCACGAAGTCGCACATGACAGGCGCCATCGTATGTGAGACACTCAGGTGCTTGCTGAGTAAGATAGTCTTGTGCGCGCTGACGAAACGCTCTTCGTCTCTGATCTTCGGCCATAGCCCATCGGTCCGGGCAAGCTGCAAGATGACACAGTATGCGAGCTTGGTCAATCCAGCATGCACTGACATCGTGTGTGAAGCTACCGACGCCGGGGAAGGAAACATCTGTATCTCCTCAATGATGTCAAACAGTCGGATGGCCAATTTCTTGGGCTGCTCAATGTAAGGGGGCGGTGGACTGGGGTGTGGACGCTCTAGACCTTGATTAGCTGCGGGCAGATTTGCCATTGTCTCGATGTGCCTGTACTCACCCTGCAAGAAGTTGAGAAGACCGGGCAAGCATGTGGAGAGCAGCAGACCACTAATCGGCTTACGATCCATAAGCAAGCCGGCAAGAACCTTTACACCATGGAGGATGAAGCTTTGATCAGCAACACCAAGCTTGTTGCACTCGTTGAGGTGGCTTGTAAGGACGTGTATCGAGTACAGTGTCCTCCAGGTTCTCGTGGGCGGGAAAATACCCTCGAGCGGGACGTCCTGAGAGAAAACGTGGCGGCGTGTCGACATGGGCGGCGAAACCGCGCAGAGGAAATTGTATACCTGTCAAAAGTCAGTAACGCTCGCAGTATCGTTGATTGGGTGCAACTCACCCGTTCGGCAACCTCTTCCGGACCATCGAGCAAGGACTCTAGGAGGCTGAAGCGCGCTCGGATCTCACTCTCGACAGCACTTGTTGATGCAAAGACTTTACTGAAGTCACAGTCGAAAGTGTAGCGTGGTCGGATAGAGACTACGCTTGAAGACTTGATGCCAGCTTCGTGTAAGGTCTGTGATGAGATGTCTTCGAAACGTGCGAGCGATCCATTGAGAACGAGGTCGTGGTTGGCGACGCCACTGGTAGATTGTAGCGCCTTGCCGAGATCGACCAAATGGCAGTCTTCGAGAGCTTGGACGGTACGTGCTATCGGGCTGCCCTGTGGCCCATGGATGTGGACAGTGAACTCAATGCGATCGGCTGCTTCGCTCCCAGCAAGCTCGATTGGATGCACGTCGCCAATGATCTTGGGTTGGAAAGTTTTGCTGTGGTGATGGACTGTCTCTAAAAGAGTGATCCCACGGTGGATGGAGATTCGGCGCCTCGTCATGTCTTGATCTCCCTGCAAACTTTGCAGAGAGTCGATGTGGCGGCGGACAAAAGCTGCTTGAAGGACGATGACATGAGGGTCATCGCGCGGAAGATGTCCGGGAAATAGGATATCGTTGATTGATGATACACCCGCGGCTGCAATACTGTCGCTCGATGTGGTGGTTGTCAAGCGAAGGAGCTGTTGCCAGGATTGATCTTCCAGGATGCGCTCGAGATCGACCAACGCCAAAGCCATCGCGGCTTCCTTGACCTTGCTACGGAGAAAGGCGACGAGGCGTAGCGTGGCACAATCAGCCGACATTGTGGGTAAGAACTGATCCACACCGCGAAGAAAGAGCCTCTCCACACTCGAAGGATTCTTGGTGTGCTGTGGTGTCGATATGAAGCAGTCAAGCGCATGCTCGCGAGCCAGGCTGCTGATGGCAGCATCTCCAATTGTGTGGATCCACAGGCGCTCTTCAAGCTCCTTGTCTTCAGCAAATTCAGAGAGACCAACCAGACGAAGCACGAGTTCCAAATGAATCCGAACGCTGTCAAGGGTCGAATGAGATCCAACTTCTCGGTCCTCGACATCGCCGCGCACAACGTGCACAAGCTCGTCTAGCGCAACCTTCACGGGTAAACGTTCGAGAATGCGACCGGCCTCCTCAGAACTTGGGCTTTGAAGAAATGCTAACAGAAGTTCCATGCTACTTGTCGCATGTTTGGTGCGCTTTTGAATCTCAGAGACGCACATGGTGTACAAGATCTCGCGATGAGCAAGACCATGAGGTAGTTCTCTGAGAGCGTAGACCTCCCGCGAGGCGACTTGACGGAGCTCGGAAGTCGCAACTGCAGGCTTGTCATCGTCAAGACGCTTCAAAATGTCAAACGCGATCCGCATAGGCATCAAGTGCAACTCGGGATTGGTGTTTGTAGCGCGGAAATGGGCGAACGCTTCACCAAGAAAAGATACCGCGTACGGTCCCAAGGCTGAAGCTTCCGTCTGTGCGTACTTGCGGGCCATATGGAGGACTTGGGGTGGCTTCACCCAAATCAACATCGCCTTCAAAACCTCAAAAGACGCCTTGACAAACTCCGCCTCAACACTGGTGGTGCAAGCTCGCCAGATGAGGTCGGTCTCATGGTCGGTGTACGTACCAGTGGCGGCCAAAAATCCAACAACGTCCGAGCACTCCTTGACAAGGCTCGCGTGAGAGTCGGCGCTGAAGATGTATTCCGTGTAATTTCCGATGCGTAGGAAGCGCGCGAGATATTGTAGAACTGGGTGGTCCGAGCCTTTGGCTTGGTGGGCGTTGTATGAGTCCTTCAGAAGTCCGCGCAAAGCCAATATGCCTTTGCTCTTGATGTCAAGGATGTCAGTCGAAACATACCCCTTTAGCACCTGGAGTAACCAGAGGTCTCTGATCAACTCTGCAAGCGTCGCACGATCGTTGCGGCAGGCTTCATTCAGTTTCAGCTCAGTTGCAGGCTCGTCGACAATGCCACAAGAGAGCGCATTGTCGCCCTGTGTGATCGCTCGGTAAAGGTCGAGCACTGAAGCCATAGGCCGGCGCTTGACCGTGAGTTCCAGTGTGGCAGCCACGTGCTTAGTGAGTTGAGTGTGGAAATCTCGGGGGAGCGCTCGCGGATGCTTTTGACAGACGGCGGGTACGATGTATTCACCGATTGTCATGTACATCTTGTCGATTTGTGTTCGGCCATCTCCAGCGTGATGCTCGGCGTCCGCGACCCTGAGACTTCTTGACATGATGCTGATGGTAGCCAAAATCACGTGCCACGTGTCTGTGAAAGCCCTCGGTCGCACACTGAGACTGAGAAGGATCGCATTGAGTGATGTGATGGTGGAGTTGTGCGCAATCACCAGCCTTGCGACGTGCTCGACGTTTGTGGATGTAACCATGCCGAAATTGTTTTGCAGCATCTTCGAAAAGTGGTTGGATGGGTCCAGTGCTCGGTCCAATACATGAAAGTACATTGCGAACGGGAACCTTTCCTGCCCAGTCCCAGTGGGCTGAACAGAGTCGCGGCGAGTCAGAGGTTCTTCCAGCATCTTGGGGATGATCGACAAGATCCGGACGCAGAACTTGGTGAGTGCATCGTAGAACGCATGAGCTATCCTTTGGATTGTGTATGAGGGTCCAGCGGGGTCGAACAAATCGCTGTAGTTCATGACGGAAAACGAGAACTTCGCTAAAGCGTCGAAGAACTCGCCGTCGAGGAGGTACTTGGTCTGCCAACGATTTCTGTCATGGGCGGTTTCGTCCAGGTGTTGGTTGAGCCAGGCAGTAAAGCTGCTGATTATCTCCGGATCGAGGTACACTGTTGGGTCGGCGCGTCAGTAAGAGATCTTGTGGGTGGCGCAAAACTCAGGATAAAAATGAGACAATGTTCAGCTTACCATCGCCAGTCACTTGACCGTGCAGATACTCCAACTCCTGAAAGGGCGAAATATTGTTACTGATGTTCTTCACAACGTTAAAAGTAGAGCTGTAAGCGTCGTTGTCAAAGCCGTCCTCGATTACGATGACGTTGTTGAGGTCGTCGTCCATGTCTTCGGGTTCGTCTGCTTCGATGCGCACTTCGGCTTCCTCGCTTAGTCTCTGCCTCTTGCGAGCGAGAGAATCATCGCTGTCGGCGGCGCGATCACGGTCGGGGGTGTTTGTAGTCGCTCCAGGCGATGAACTTGCGTTTGCTGTAGACATGACGTTGGGGTGGCGGCAGTTCCCGGGGAAGCAGTCTCACGAGTGGTAGTGCATGCTGTGTACATGTATGAAAGGGATTTGGAACAATTGCTGCGGTGTATGTTGGTGGTCGCGGATATGTGGCGCGGCGGCGTGGATCGATCAGTCTAGCTCAGCCTCTGAAGAAGTGATGAAGTGGGAAGGCAGCAGCGCGCGCCAAGCCTTCATCAAAAGCGCTCAGTGATGCAAGTCGTGCCCGGTCTTGTGCAACGTAAGCGGATTGAGGTGTGGTACGGCTGGGCGCACAAGAGACAGTGAAGCACAGTGAAGCAGTAAAGTCGAGAGCGTATGTAATTCAATTCAACGCGTCTCGCGCGTGTTCTTGGTCTAACTTAGCTTCAGGCCCGGTCCGCCGTTCGTTCGAATCCTCTGGTCCATCGGAGCTTATCTATCTGCTCCATCCTAGCGTCATGACACGCCGGCAGGATCTGTACACATGATAAAATGGTCGCATGCGGCAGCAGTGTACCCTCTACTTCTGTGTAGAAGTGTGATATTGTGAAGTGGCATCACTACTATATACAGGGTTCTGGCATGTGTCTTAGTAGGACCCTCGAGGCTGCCAGACTCCCACCAGGCCAAAGAGTGGACCAGGTGGAGTCCGGCAAGCATGGGCCTGCTTGTACTGTATAAGGACATACCTCGAGGTCTTATGACTGTTAGATTGTCTATAACCTTATTACTCCTGCCCTATTTACACTGTTGTAGAGATTGAAACCCACCACCGGACACATGCATGTCATTCAGCTCCATTGGCAAGCAACAAATCTCACGAGCCATACACTGCTCGACCGTCAAAACATCAGCTACATGACGAATGAATTACTCGTGAAAAAAGGGCACGGTGCCAGCGGCGGTTGAATTTCAATTTCAAGACTAATAAGCAATAAGGTAGTTTTTTAAGTATGTCATTCGATCCTTTCCATTTCATCATCTTCCCATTGTAGTCAAAGAAAAGCCCGTGGCAGGGCTCGGTGTAGAATCAGCAAAAACGCCGTCGCCCAATGCTTCGATGCTCACGCAATGCTCCCAGTGATGTCCAATCTTGCCCTTTGCACCATGTGTGGGCGGGCTCCGCGAAGCGCGCCGGCTTCGTCGGTATGAAAAGAAAAAGAAAAGAAAAACGCCGAGTGCTCCGTCGCTTGGCAGGTTGGTCGTCGCAAAACAAATGAACCGAGGCAGAGTTGCGTTGTTGATTTTGCCTTCTCCGACCCTGCCTGCCTTCTCGCGGATGGCAAAGGCGTGGGTAGAGATGAGCAATCGTGAAATTAGTAGCGGACATTTACAAGTCGAACAAAACAGAATGACAAGGGAATAAGGTTGCTTTCAATTTGAGCTGATGTCCGTCTGACAAGCCGATGCAAATGCAAGTGGGGAATCTCGGTGGAATGATAGTGACGGCCGATGAGGCAAGGAAACTTTCAGGGCGGTCCAGAGTGGGGATTTAGTAGGCGATGGTTGTGGCGGCGATGATAGTTGTTCAGTTTCGCACTCCAAGGCTCCCGTTCGCATGGTCTCCATTTGGTTGAACCTGATCCATGCCATCGCCGTTATTGCCCAGCCCAAGGTGCCACCACTTCTTTGAGCCAGACTGCTGTTGCTGCTGCTGTTGCTGCTGGAATTTTGAGGGCAGAAAATTGCCGATGTTCATGCGCGGACTGTTCTTAGACCCTCCGACTGCCACTGGCGGCGGAGGATTTACGAGAATGTCATTGTCCTTGTGGAATCGCCCGTCGTAATTTCGACCGTACTCCTCCATGCTCATCTTTCGAGTGAGATCAGGTCGACTCTTGGAATGATACGTGCTGTTAGCACGGCTTAAGCCATTCGGAGAGCTGGCAGTGGTCTTTGCTTTTCGTTGCGGCAACTCGAGATGTGGTGGAGGAGGAGGCGGAGGTTGACTAGGTGGGCCGTTACGCCTCTTTGTGCTGAGCTTTCGACCAATCTTACCAGCAAGGCCGTCGAATTGGCTGCGAGTAGTAGAAGTGGTGTTGATTAGCTTCGCTTGACCGACGGCATGGATAGGCCTGCCATCAGGGGCGTTTGCTGAAGCCTTGCGAAGCTTCTCTGACAAGTCTGTAGGATTCGGCTCCTGTAGACTTTTGCTTCGACGTCGGGATGCTGGAGACTCGACCCTCTGAGCGTGAGTTTTATGAGCAGGGGAACTAGAATTGTTCGGCTGTGCTTTGGCGTCCCTTGGATCTGTCGGCACACGCCTCGACATTCCAGGCCTCGACGACTGCGAAGGAAGATTCGGATTCCCACGTTCGCGAGGTGGTTTAGCCTTGGAAGGCTGTCTGCTGACGGCATTGCCCATACGGAGCGCCACATAGTCGTGTACTGCGCCCATCTTGGGACTGGGTAGCGGAGACCTAGATTCTCTCGAGGTGAGTCTCTTCAGGGTTGTCATGCCCTCCTGAGTCGGACTGGGCACATCAGACCCTTGCGGTTGTTTGGGAGGTTCAGGCGCCTGCTTGGGCGAGGAGGGTGTGGAATTATCAGCATGCCATGACCCTAGGCGAGGCAGTGGTGGGAGAGCTCTGTTGAGATCCACTTGGCGTTTCTGCTGTAGCGTGTCCGTGCTTGTGGTGTAGTGGTGAGAAGTGTTTGCGTCCGTATCCGCCTCGGGGCTACTCCTGCCGGTGCTGAGAGTAGCGTTTTGGTATCGCGAGCTACGTTGTGAGCGCTGCATTGGTGTGTCTTTGGCAGGCGCTGAATCGGACCTCGTGCTGACAAAGGACTCGTGCGAGCGGGACTTCAAATTTGCAGCACTCCTCGGGACATCCAGACTTTGTTTGGTCGAGGTACCAGGTCGGAAATATTCCTTGACGTTGGTGGCTGTACGGCTGATGGACGGCCGGCGCGACCGTGGAAGAGGCTCGTCTGTCGCGAGTCTGGGTTGTCGAGTCCTGGAAGCATTGCGCGATGCATTGCGAACAAAGCTCTTGACCTCACGCGTCACCTCACGGGTAATGCTACGTGCTCTGCTCACGGCGCGCGAGTTCATGGGCACACCTGTACCGCGAGTCCTCGTCCTGCCATCCCTGCTGTCTGAGCGTCGTGGATAGGAAAAAGGAGGGAGCTCCTCCCTCGTGGTTGTCTGCTGCCCGTCGATGCTGAGTGAGTCCTCTGTAGCTGAATCCACGACTGGCGAAGTAGGAATCGATGCGGAATCTGGGCTTGCTACCGGATCGGCAGTTGGAACGGGCTTTCTCTCCGGCACAGTGGCCACCAATGCGGGTACTTGTGGTGCAGGTGCAATGTTCTCCTTTTCCTCCTCTTGCGCCGGCTCCGGCTTGGGTTCAATGCGTGTCGTATGGCGTGATAGCGCGGTCTCCGCGAATGCTTGCTGTCTGAGCAGTTGGCGTCTTTCTGAGTCCTCGTGCATCCATTCAGCATCCACATCGTTGGTCTTTTTCTTCGCTAGGTTGAGAGCTTCCTGATCTTCAGTCGACGAGTTGGTCTGCGGCGTGATTCCAGTCTCCATAGAATGGGCCCTTGCTGGCGCCTTGGGTCGTCTGAGCGATCCAAGATTCGGTCCAGGGAAAGCCCAGGTTCCCTGGGGCGTTGACTGAGAGCGTGAATGCTGTGAGTTTGTCCTCTCCCTCTGCAGTGCAAGTGCCTTGGGAGGCGAGCCGGCCATTATCTGGTCAGCACGCGACTGGGCACGCGACCTTTGCACTTGCACCTGGGTGCCATCCCCTGCTTGTGGAGGATTTGGAGGATTCTCTGCCGACGCCGAAACATGCGATACACGGTTCGACTTCTCCGGGCTGGTCAAGTTGGCCGACAATGTGGAATCTCGCTGTGGAGCGCTGGAGAAACGATTCTCGTTGGAGTTCGATTGTACTAACGCCGGCGGCGCAGGATCAGGTTTCCTCGGCGCTGGGGCTGGGTTGTTTCCGCCTCCTCTTCTGATCGTGGCATAGTCCAGTTGCGCCTTGCCTCCCTTGTGGTATTCATGTGAGGGTTTGTTGTTGCGGACGACGCCAGTGCAGGCGGCGCGCAACATTATGTCGAGGTCGTGGGGTATGGGGCGGATGGATTTGGGGGTCTCGCCGGGAGACTCTGGCTCCATGGCCGCCATTGCTGGGTTGTGGTCGTTCCATGGTCGGTTTTCGTATTTGAAGGCTCCCAGCTTCTGTAGGTGTTGTTAGCAGGGGGAAAAGAAGGGCGGACAACAGCAGCGACAACATACCAGGCGTGGGAGGTCGAAGGAGAACTTCCGCTGCCGCATGGTGACGGTGACGGATGCTCGGTCCTGCAGGCAGACAGAATGGGCGAGAGTCGCACACCGGGGGGGTTGATTGCAGTGGTGTCGACGGTATGGTGGAGGAGGGCTGGAGGGCAGCAGCTCGCACCTGGCTAGGTACGGTAAGGACGAGACTTCGGTCGGCGGGAGTCTGCGCACGGCACGGATGGGTTGCGTCTCTGCGTGTCTGCGTCTGGAGGTCTGGGCAGGGCTACAGCACAAGGCGGTAGCGGTTTACACGACCGCAGGCAAGCAAACACAAAAGCCTCCACAAGTGCTGGGCAGACAGGCACAAGGCAAGGACAGGGCGAATAGATGAAAGTGGGTCGGGCGATCGCGCGTACTGTAGGCTGGTCGCCGGAGACGAAGACTGCTGGCTGGCATGGCTGGGTACTACAATTCAGACTTGGACACACCCATTGGACCACCGATGGCCGCGCGAGATGAGACACAACGACTGATCGACCGGGCGCTGCGATGACAACGCGTACTATTGCACAGGGACGTCGGGTCCGTGTCATTGAACATGGTCACTTGGATGTTGCCAGTAGTGTCCCTTGGTCAGCCTCCTCCAGGAGTGGTTCTCGTTCAACACTCATGTTGGCATATACATTCACTAATGGCAATACCGAAGTGCTAGTCTGACACGACAAAACAATTCAGAATCACATGTCCTGCGGCGAGACAGACGGGCGCTGCTATTTTACCCCTGGATTTCTGGGCGCCTCCTCAAAACAATGGTACTTTAGTACTACGACTAGCATACTGCCGCCGGCGCACGAGCATGCATACCGCCATTATCCCTACCCACGGTACCGCAGTTGTCTTGGGTGGTGCGGCGCTGCGGCGCTGCAGTAGTGGGAGTATGCTAGGTACAATACAGTAATTATCAGAAGAAAGAAAGGCACGCCGCAGACCCTTCCTTCGAACCGCCATGCCATGTGAATGCCGGCAACTCTTCGCAAGCCCGCCTTTCCTCGTTTTATGTTGGTGGGGATCAAGAGACACACAACCAATGGGCAGGCTTCCTGTCCTCTCGGCTTTTGTTGCGCACGCTTCATGCCCACGGTCGAGACCAATAAACATCTTTGAACCGATTCAAGCCTCTTCTCCCGCATCTCGTCTGTCGTTGCTGCGGCGGGGAAGCGAAGCAGACTACTGCAACAGCCTTTTTTGTTATGCCCCATGTGTGCCTGTCGCCCGGGTCCCTCTCGAGGTTGCGTGGTGCTGTGCTTGCTGTGCCTTTTATCTACCTCGTCCTCCGCGCTTTTCTCTGCACGTAAGAAGCCCGTTTCACAAGCCACATAATGTATCCTTGCAGCTGACTCCACTGCACGCACACAGGTGCGCGGTAAGGCTCGAAAGCATTTCTCCATTGCATCCGTCTTGGCGCCTTGTCTCTGCGCCGGCCAGCAGCCCGTTCTCGCAGCCGTTGCTACTACTGCTCCGTTATGCGTGGCCGCGAGGGCAGAGCGCATCGCGCGGAGCTCGGGAAAAAAGTTGGGTTTGCGTTTTGCGGCTGAGGGGACCTCGGGGGAGTCACAGTTGGCGAAAAGGTTAGAGGTGACAGGGAAGATGGCAGGAACCGTAATCTTGTCGGCACCCTGAAGCAAAAAGGTCAAGCCTCCAGTTGGCTTGCCTGTCAGGCCTGATGATCGCTGACCTCCCTTCTTCATGTGTTCAAATTGCGTATGACTGGCGACCGCTGCCTTGATTTCACTCCTCAGGGGTTGCACAGTCCCATAAACGTCCGCCACACACGTTCCTCTAGTCCAAGCTTGCACACTTGTGTCGGGGAGGCAAGGGGAGGCGATGCTGGTAGGCGATATGGCTAGCAGTCTCTCGCCTCGTGTGCTGTGCCTGGGAACGCGTGCAGCCACCGACGTAGACATGCTTTCAATGGTAATGCACGTCGTGAACTCGTGATGGACCACAGTACCTCGTGAAGGACCACAGAAGGATCCGGATACGAAGCGTTGTCTGTCGTAATAGTAGGCCCGATGCCAGCCGCCTGACGCCTAGAATCATCATGTCTCTTCTTCTCACTCAACAGTTTCATACAAGACGGCATTGGCTGACTTTCCGTCCAAAGATGTCTCATACTGACGTCGAGTCAACAGAATCCGCATCCTGGTGTGATGCCTCCAGCGCACTCCAAAACAAGCTACTCGTCCAGATATCGGAAACTTGTATGAGAATCTGGCGCACGCACGTGGGCGGAATCTCAAGCCCAGGTAGGTGAGGGTGCTGGTCGAAGTGCACTTGTTTATGCTCGGAAGAACAAGATACATATAAACGTAGGTACCTATGCATGCCTAGGTGTCAGAATCGTCCTGGTTTGTATAGAAACAAAGCTGAATTGCGGTAAACAGAGACATGAAGAGCTTAGGATGGCAACTTAAAGGATTGATGTGTCCATCTACAGACTTGTTGTTCATCTTTATTCAGGCCTTGGGGACGAAGTGAAGCTTCACTCTTCACTCGTGACAACTTCATTGGCTTGGCGGTTGACGACAGTAGGAACCACGTTCTTGTTGTCGCTTGGAAGGTAAGCCTCGCGACGTTGATTCATCCTTTCCTCGGCCAGCCGAGACTCTCACAACAATTCCTCGCCGTCACAAACTCATCCTTCTCTTCCCATCTGTACTACAACATCCTTCTGCCTGGAGCAGCAGGATCACATGCAAGCACTGTAGATTGCCGCCTCCCAACCACGTGGCAAAACAGCAAACCCACCGCGCTCGTCAGGCACGAGACTCTCTTACAACGAAGGCTCCCTCGATCAATCAGCATCTTGCATTGTGCACAGTTGACGACCACCACCAAACCACTCAACTCCACCGACACCACTGAACCTCACTTCAACACGACCACCCAAGATCAGCCGGAGACATCCACCAACTTCACAGCCACGAAAATCAACCAACCGCCACCATGTGCAAGATCACCAAAACCGTGTACACCTGCGGCCACGGCATGAAGCACACCTGGAGCCACTGCCGCGGCCAGATCAAAGAAGGCCTGGACTCGGACGTGCCAGCTTGCAAGGAGACCTACGAACTTCACGTCAGGAACTCTCACAGGTGCGGTTCTTGCACTCGTGCAGACGTAGAGGTAGAGATACGCCTCGATATGGGAGTGACCTGCTTGACCGAGGCACAGCAAACCGAATTCGACAACCAACTCGTCGAAGTGTTCCGCAACATTCCAACCAGCAACTGGCGCGCACCTGCCCCACCCGTGTACGGCCGCAAACCTAGTCAGTCTCGGTCCATTACACGCCGTAAGGGTAGTCTGCTCAGACAGGAGGTGAAGGCTGAGGACGTCGGTGGGCCCGAGGCCTGGGAGAGCAACATTGTTCCGGCTTCCGAAGACTTCGTTTCTGTCTATGAGACGGTATGCAGCGGTTGGGACGTCGAGTGGCCGTCAGAGACTAAGAGTCTGACGGAGGAACTTGCGGAGGATGCAGCTGAGCGTGGCATGGATGCCGAAGACGTTCAGGACCAAGACCAGGATGAGCAAGACGGCGAGGTTCAAGATGAGGCCGAACTAGATGGGAGCGAGCAAGATGACGGAAAGTTGGGAATGTGCGAAGAAGGTGACTTGCTGCTGCTGGCACAGCAGACCCCGTTACCGTTGGACGACACGCGCGACAACCACTACACCGAGTCCGGGTCAAGCCCTCCTACAACAGTTGTCGACACTCTCATGCTACAAGATATCACCTCGGCCGACAACGTCAACACAACATTTGAGGCCACCCTCGACACGGCTACCGCAAATCTATCCACCCAACCTCCACTCGTACTCGAAAGCGATGCTCAACCCGCCAAGTCTATCACCAAGTGCAGCAACAGACTACCTTCACAGTCCCCTCGAGTCATGAACCCGTACGGCCCTACATCACAACTTGGAATCGGCGGTGGCACCAAAGTGCGCTACTGGTACAGGCAGCACAAGCAGCACAAGTTCGATTCACCCAAGGGCCAACCTGAGATCGGATGCTGGGAGCTGGTCACCGTGTCATTGATCTGAATCGAAAGCCCGGACACCCACCCTTGTGTCTTCCAAGCTTCACCGCACTTGACATCGTACTCGAGGGCAAGGCCACTTGTCAGGTTCGGCTGAGTCTTTTTCACTGCACATTTACTCCCACTGTGCCATTGTGTGGAACCAAAACGACTTCCTCCACACGGGTACTTTGCTTCTCTTTTCTCTTTCCTTTTCCTTTTTTGGCATTTCACCTACTTCACATCTCTGGGCCTCGGTGCACGGGACGCATCCTGAGGGGTTCTACAATGGGCGAACAGGGCTTTTGTCTTCCATGGCTGGAAGCTCACATTGGGTTGGGCAGGAAGACTTTCATCAGATGTGTTACTACGGTTGAGAAGGAGGCAATGGATCGGTGTGCCTTGAATTCGCTTAGATATGGCGATACGACGATGGCGATGCGAGCTCAATCACGACAGCGATGATTTGGTTTTGCTTTTTTCCTTCTCTTTTCTTCCATGCTTGATGCTTTTCTTTTTCAACGACTAACGATTACCGAGCGATGGTTTCGAACACCTTGCCTTCTTCGGCTCCGGCTCTGCAATTCGATACACGTCGACCATGAGTCAATCGCAGCAGCGACTAGCAGAATGTTGTTATACCAATGAACAGAAAGATTCCACAACTGTAAGTCCCGTTTCTCAGAGACACACACACACCTTCTTCATGTGAGCTCTCATTGATCGTCTTGCGTGGGATTGCCCTTCACGAAAAGCCAAGTCACCTCTTCTCTCTTGCATTTCTCATTGACAGGCCGGTGAGAAACGGCACCTTCAATCCAAGAAGTAGTCGCCATCAGCCATACTTCGAAAATCAGCAACCACATCGTAGATCCACATGGTATTGTATGATCACCATTGTGCTCAAATTTATCGTGATAAATAAGTGGTATGCTTGCTGTGGGTGTCTCAACATGGGCTGATAAAGCAGTATCTGACTCGACTATAGCATATCCCTAATCGAGTATCATCGGCCGCTGATTGCAAACATCACACCGCACTCGTGTCTCGCACACTGTCCGTGTGCTTGGTTACATCGAGCACCGATCAGGCCACCTTCGGGCTTCAGTATATAGCCAGCCCTTGTGTCGACTCGGTTGACTCGACTGCACTCTCGCCAACATACGACAACCCACAACATCACAACATCACCAAACATCAATCAACCGCACGCACAATCAAACACACCACCACGATGCTCCGCACATTCACCCCGGCACTAGCACTCTTGCTCGCCACCGCTCTCTGCAGAGCCCAATCAACCTTCACCTGTCCAGCAGAAGGCAAATTCCCCGATCCCGAAAGCTGCTACAACTACATCACCTGCGTTCCTGACGGGGACTCCCTCGAAGCCACCGTCGAGACATGTTCCTTGGGCTTGCAGTGGAACGACGACAAAAAGGTCTGCGACTTTGAGGATGAGAGTACCTGCGAGATTGCGGACTAGTCTCTTGCAGGGGACTGAAGAAGACGTGTCACGGACTTTGGATGAACAGATTGATAACAGTCGGATGCTGGTGCGAGTTCTCGAGGCAGACGACGGGATCCGCTCAGCGGAGACGCTCTATGGTATCTAGTCGGCCATTTTCATATATCAAATCATCATTACGATAATTGCTTGATCGAATTGCCTAGTCGTAATCGCATGTGCTTCGTCGAACAAAAAGTCCTGCTCCATGTATTCTACTTGAGTTTGGACGAGCATTTGAAACTCCGGACTCACTGTTCGACGTGGATGCAACCAAGATCTCTAAATTCGATGTTCGATGCTCAATGAATCCCACAACGCTGGATCATGTCGGCTGGTAGCCTGAGACGAAAGCTCTGTGCAAGAGCAATCTGATTGATATGCTCGGCGTCTTCCAGAGTCGTACTGCATGTACTCAAGTAGGTAGACATCCTCGATGGTCAACTTTACTTACCCCAACCCTTACCCTCATGAAGCCCGCTGGGTTGACGAATGATAAGCCGCCAACGGCGACGAATCAGCGTCTTGCGCCCGGTCGATAGTTTTTTTTTTCCCTCCTTAACCATTTTCTCAAAAATCGAAGAGCAGTTTCGAAGACCAACACACCGATTTCGCCACATGTCGCAGGCGACACCATCAGAGATGTGGAAACGCAAATGTGGAAAGCAATCGACCCACCTTCCCTGACAACACACTCAACCAAGCTGGCTGCCACCAGCTCCACCGCAGTCTCGAGAAGTCGAGATGATCAGTTGGTCTTGGGTTGTTTTCCGGCCTGAACTTGACAGCCGTTGTAGCAATTATAATCGCTTCAATGCGTTTCGTCTTCATCAAATCAACCATGGCACTTTGGCGGAGTGGTTAACGCGTTGCCCTGCTAAGGCAATTCCTTCGGGAGCGTGTGTTCGAATCACACAGGTGTCGATTACTTTTGCTTTTGATGAGCAGCTACCTGATCGACTTTAGACGAAGAAAAGGCATCATCCGGCTCTCCGCGAGAAACGGTCGCCAGGGGACTGCTTCTTTTGGACTTGCGGTAATGGCGTAGAGACATGCAGTCGCGTTCATGTCACAAGAAAAATCCAGTTCGGCTCTGGTTCCTGTCGTCCGGAAGGACACGCTCAGGCCTGAAGGCTTTGGAAAACAACAAGCCAAACGATGGAGGGTAGGCGAATGACTAACTGGCTATTTACAGTCCGTTTGTTGCAGTGGGAAGAAGTATCACAGCTCGGGCTGGCCGCAGAAAATTTGAGAGCAGAACAGTCAAGTCGAACGTTTGATGTGGATGCCGACTTTCGGTTGAAAGCATGCCAGTAGACTGTGTCATCGAGTGGGACATCGTAGTATTGATCGATGTTGTCCCAAACAGCTGGGAGTGTCGTTCCAATCAGTATCGAAAGACATACTCTGGTTCACAAAGTCGAGACGAGACTGCTCTGTCTCTTATGTTTGGAAAGACACGCGACATGCGCCTCCAGTGTCAGTCAGTCCGTATATCCACCATCTTCATGAGGTGTGAGATAGTATAGAAACGACAGGAGATCTCAGATCTGTTGCAGAATGCTCTTGCAAGGTCTGACACCCTGATCCAGACTGGCTTGACCAGCTCGTCTTAGAGAGCTCGTTCCTCATATAAGTCTGTAGTCCGATGCACAGAACGACGGTATTTATCCAGTTCTAACAGCATCATACTCAGCAACAGCCTTTCCCCAGCCCAGAAAACACCATACCCAGCCTTTCACAGCCCAAACAACAACATACCCAGCGCCGGTATATCGCAAACTCCAGACCAACACTAAATCAAAAATGCCCTTCAACCCACGCACCAGCGGCGACACACCAAAGTGGAGGTGGAACTCCCACTGCAACGGCCTGCTGCAACACATCAGGATGTTCCAGAAGGACGTCCGTAACACAAAACACCAGATCGACGCCATGAACAAAGAGCTCGACAAGACGAACGGCAGATACGAAGACCAGTCTCGCTGGGACGAGTACATTGGATTGCACCACTAGGCGTGGAGGTTCCGGGACGAAGAGTGGCCACAACTCAACAGTTACACAATCTGAGAGGATCGAGCCTTCGAGACCGGGCAGGGCGAGGCCAACAACATGACCCAGTTGACGGCTTTGATGTACGATGTCAACGTCGAAGTGAACAACCTGCCGAAGGCGATGAAGTACTGAGCAGAGTGAGATCGTCTGGTGTGGGTCGTGGGCGGGCGGACTAGGGCATCTTTGCAGCAAGCCTGCGCGCGTGTTCGGCGCTGGTGAGATACGCGATCCCAGGTGTCTGTCTCTCGGCGGCAGTGTCTGTACCAAGTGAGAAGAAGCTCTTAGTCATCAAAGAGGATCTGATCGCGATGGGAGAGGCCAAGGGAAAAGCAGTAGTAGTTGATTGGATGTTTGTCTGTGCTGGTATGGGCATGATTAGTGTTAGACAGCAGTAAATCTCAGAGTCTTCCAGAACGACAATATCATCATGAGTGAGGCAGTCTGGTGTATGGCTGCCTCAGACATGGACGCGCGCCTCAAGCTGACCGGAAACGCGTCGGGTGAGCAGTGAGTGAGTGTAAAGTAAGTTTCTGGTTGTCACGCCTCAGTGTTTTGATTCGGCTGGAATCAAGGTTCAAGAGCGACTAAGGGACCAGGCACAAGGTAAGGTAAAGGTAGGGCGGTGGGTGACTTGACTTGAGGCAAGCTGCCGCCACCCAAACAAGAGAGACGGGAATCGGACGAAGCGGCTTGGCCCGTTGCTCACCCTCCACACGACACTCGCAAGTACTCTGGGGTATCCAACGACAACCGACGGCGACGACGTGCTGCACCGGCGAATACCTCGCCGCCGACCCTCCATTCCACTTTCTTCTACACCACCGCCTGCCCGACCAGGATCGTACCGACGGTTCAGTGCATACGCCTCGTGCCGGCGTGCACTTCCTTCACTCTTGTCATCTCGCTGACACCGGACTACCTTACTCCCTCTTACGACCTGTCGTGCGCAACCACGACGACGACGACAACGAACATCCACGCTTGACACGACTGCAGCAAACGAATCACGAGAGCCTTGTATCTATCAGTCGCGGCCACGCACTTCCTAGCCCGAGCCAGCTGAACGACACAACCCACAACCCACACCGCATACGACAACTCACACATCACCTTCTCTACTTTCGTGTCTTCCTCGCAGACCACACGGCTGTCCACATTCGAGGCCAACTTTCGTGGAGCATGAACGCGACTAGAGCACTCGGACTAGGACTGAACGTGAAGCAACCAGCTACCCTCACTCCCGACGCTGTCCTGTCCACCGCCCCAGCATCACCCACAGAAGAAACACCACACACCCAATTTCCGGATTCTCGCAAAATGGACAAGCCTCCAAGGAGCACCGCGAACACCATGCCTCCTCCAAACTCGACAGTGGCTTCCATGACCTTCGGACCCGCCACACAGCAGACCGTCGTGACTACGACCACCACAACCACCGTATCTCTCCCGCCACTGATCATGAACCCACCGAAAGACCTGTTGGAGAGAGACCCTAAGCAATATCCTCTGGTTTTCACGCCCACACCGCGCTCGATCAAGCGCTTTGCTTTTGATGTCCACGGCAGACCTACGACATTTCACGAGGCGGAAGATGCAGAGGAGACTATGAGGCAACATCGCAAAGTGCAGGCCAAAATGCAAAGACACAACGGTTCTCTCACGTATGAGGAGGCTAGAGAAAAGACATATGAGACACCGACGCGTGGTGCTGAGAACCCACGCCTTCACAAAAGTGTTCACAACATTCGGGCATCCGGTGCTCCCAAGCGCACGGCCACCCCTCCGTCTATAGCCGAGGCGGCAGAGCTCGCGAGCCTGCAGAGGAGAGTCAAGAAGCCACGATCGCAGCTTCACAGAACGGAGTCTGAGACTCAGGAAGTCCCATCACTCAACCAGCGTGCAGCCTCTGGAGCATTCCCGGTACCGAGTGCTCTTTCTCCCGTTACACCTGACACAGACGCCGGTTTCGTTGAGACGCTACCACCAAAAGCAACATCGAGCAGGCAAGAAGGAAAGAGGAGGAGAAGCCCTGGGAGGATTCCACAATCGAGGCTGCGAGAGCTGCAAGACAACGACGATGATGTTGTCGACGAAGAGATGCAGGATGACACTTCTCAGTTGGGACCGCCCTTTGCGGGCAGAAGTGCACCGGCAAAGCGTAGCTTCGCAGATGCCGGCGCGACAGCCGGCGCGGCAGCTACACCGCCAACCGGGGACGCGGAGCTGGAGCTTCAATCGGGTCCTTCTGAGGATGCCAGCATTCGTAGACCGATTTTGCCTAACATTCTGACGAGCTCACAACAAGATGCCAGCTTGCCGAGTCCAAGCCTATCACCAATTACCGCCGCTGCCAACCTCGCATCCCGACAAAACGCATTCGACGCGTCCTTCGCTCGACACAACGAAGAGATTTCAAGTGTCGATTCGAGTCTCAACCTCGATGATGACAGTAAGACACAGAGCGCTCACTCGTTCGACACCTCTGTCCGAGATGGTCTTCTCCCAGCAGGTCTGCGACATGGCGCTTCTTCCTCGTCTGGCCCGACCGTGATGGACATCCCGACCATGGTGGACGCGTTCGACAGCATGCCAGAAGCACTCCAGTCATACGTGATGTACCAATTCCTGCGCAGATGTCCAAAGCCGACCTTGCAAATGGTAGCGAATGTCGTCAATCCCGCACTCAAGTGCGATCCGTTCAACGTGCTACCGCCAGAACTCGGGTTGAACATTACTCGCTATCTGGACTCTCAGAGCATGTGTCGTGCCGCTCAGGTGTCGAAACGATGGCGGAGGTTGATCAACTCTGACGAACGGGCTTGGAAGAACCTCTTGGAGCGTGATGAGTTTGTGCTACCCGAAGGTGAAATCGCAAGAGCTGTCAAGGAAGGCTGGGGATGGCAACACCCTGGCGAGGAAGGCTACGAAGAGGATCTCAGCCATGTGCCTGGAGACCATGAAAGCGACGACGAAGAGACGACCTCATCTGCTGTCGCGAGGACCAGACGCAAGCACGCCCACAAGCACGCGAGTGCAAAGAAGTCAAAGCGAACTTCCAGGTCTACAGGTTCTGCATCCAAATCACATCGCGAAGCGCCTGCCTGGAAAAAGATGGTGGCGTTAGCGAAGGGCCCAACTGCATTAGCGAATGCAGCTGCGCATGCTGTCCCGCACCCCACCACTGGACTGGATTCTCTCCGAGGCATGCACCTGTTCAAGTCGCTGTATCAGCGTCACTACCTAATCCGCAAAGCCTGGATGATGGAAGACAGTCAGCCACAGCACCTCGCATTCAGGGCTCACCATCGCCATGTGGTTACTTGCCTTTTGTTCGACAGCGACAAGATCTTGACCGGCAGTGATGACACCAAAATCAACGTCTACGACACCAAGACTGGAGCCTTGAGGAGGAGACTTGAAGGTCACGAGGGTGGCGTGTGGGCTTTGCAGTACGAAGGAGACACGTTGGTCTCCGGATCCACCGATCGCAGCGTGAGAGTATGGGACATCAAGTCGGGCAAATGCCTGCAGGTCTTCCAAGGACACACGTCGACGGTTCGTTGCTTGGAGATTCTCAAACCCGTTCAGGTCGGCACCACCTCGGACGGCACACCCATCATGATGCCCAAGGAGCCTCTGATCATTACTGGGTCTCGCGATTCTACACTCCGTGTGTGGAAGCTGCCACAGCCTGGTGACAGGAGTGTAATGCAGGCTGGGCCTCCAGCTAACGACCGTGACAACCCATACTTCATCCGCACGCTTAGCGGGCATCACAACAGCGTACGTGCCATCGCCGCTCATGGCGACACACTTGTCTCTGGCTCGTACGATTGCAGTGTGCGCGTCTGGAAGATTTCGACTGGCGACCTTCAGCACCGACTTCAGGGTCACGCCCAGAAGGTGTACTCCGTGGTTCTGGATCACGCTCGCAACCGCTGCATTTCAGGCAGCATGGACAACCTGGTCAAAGTGTGGGATCTCGACACGGGCGCTTGCCTCTTTAACCTCGAGGGCCACACCTCGCTTGTTGGCCTTCTGGACCTCAGCCATGATCGTCTCGTCTCTGCTGCTGCGGATAGTACGCTGCGCATCTGGGACCCGGAGACTGGTGCTTGCAAGGCGACGCTTAGTGCGCACACCGGCGCTATCACCTGCTTCCAGCATGACGGGCAGAAAGTCATCTCCGGCTCCGACCGCACGCTTAAGATGTGGAACGTGCGAAACGGCGAATGCGTTAGGGACTTGTTGACCGATTTGTCGGGTGTGTGGCAAGTTCGCTTCGACGAGCGTCGTTGTGTCGCCGCAGTGCAACGTAATAACCTTACGTACATCGAGGTAAGCAAGAGTTTGCCACCCCTTCAATGTTACACTAATGCTAATGAAACAACAACAGGTTCTCGACTTCGGTGCATCTCGCGATGGCGTTTCCGATTCTCACCGCGGCCGTCGCATTGTTGTCAACACGCAGGGAGCCGAGATCGAAGACGTGGACGCAATCGCTGCCGCTGGTGCTGCCGACGCCGCTGATGGCGCAGACGATTGATGACAGACAACAACCCCAGCGAGTCCCAACGACTCTCTACGGAGAGCAGAAACGCACAAATTTTTCGAACACACGAACCATCGAAAGGAACAAGACATGATCACACGCATCGGCAACCCACCAAGGCAGGCAAGGCAAGGCGAGCAGGCTTTTTCTAATAGCGTTTCAGCGCGGACTTCGACTTTTTTTCCTCTTTACCTCTTCTTGTCGTCACCAACAGGCGCACATCCGCTTTGGCGTGCCTCCTTTTTGTCCAGAATTTGTTTATCTTCTTGCTCTTTTGTCCTCTCTTGTCTAATGGGAACTTTTTTCGGCTATCAAACTCCAGCAATTGGGTTGGAATGGGAATTGGGCAAATGGGAACCGGCGCAGGCGGACAAACAGATGATTCAAAGTCCAGCACACACGCACACACAGCCATAGGGCGGCATGATACCATGACATAGCAATAAATTTCTGGGGTATCTTCTCTCCCTTCTGTTCTCTTCACCATCTTACCTCGTCAACTGTTTGGTGGGTGGGACGTCATGCCTCGTGATGCTGTGCTATGATTATGCCGGCTCATGAAGCCTCCGATTAAGGCGGCGTACAAGAGACGAGGATGGAAGGGCAAGTTCCTTGGCCTGCACGACGGTGAAATGTTGGTAAGTAAAGGCGAGAGTACTTTGCATTTGCATCATGGCTTACCTACATAGGTATTTCCCCTGCCTACCAAGGTTCTGTCGAAAACCGACGCCACCATGAACGGCCGGTACACACTTCCAAGGGCTCTCCGTCTGCTCTCCCCCGCAGCCAAAAAAAGTTCACACATAACCAGCAAATGACAAAAGACAAAATGATATGTTGATGAGAGTGGGATTTGAACCCACGCCCTTTCGGACCAGCGATTGAATGGGTGAACCACGGATGGTATCACCTTAAGCTGGCGCCTTAGACCGCTCGGCCATCTCACCGGTTTGAATCATGCTGATTCGATGACAGAGTGGCATTAAATTTGAATATATTCTTTTGAACAATTATGGTAGCCATGCTGTTGGGTATGCGACTTGTGATGGCTCACCACTGGGCAAGAGTGAGGGAGAAGAGGAACATCTCTACGACTCTTTCAGCTGGTCGTCCAAGCATGTCTATTATAGGTAATGACTGCGACCTTGGTTCTCAATGTCATGTCCGTGAGAGATTCGCTACATCTCTGACGCTTCTATAGGGTTGGGGTTGGGGTTGCCCGAGAATCGATGATCGAGTGTTTGCACCTTTGTGGTCGTACGATCGGTATTTTTACAGTTCTGTGCAAGTCTCGTTTGTATCTGAGGGTATTTGCGTCGGTTTGGGGGCGATGCTAGAGCTTGGGTGTGGTTGTGGTCGTTGATGTGAGCATTGGTGGTTCTTCGAGACTCGAAGGACACGAAACTGAAAATCATGCATGCTTCATCAAATTGTAAGATTGCTTCGTTTCACTCGAAGCGAACAACTCTCAGGACTGTAAATATGGAAAAAGGACACGATCATCTCTACGTCAAGTCGCGAGAGCATGCACAGGAGAGCAAGATGAGGTCCATAGCTCACATGG
>Ga0265797_10000701_pt1 | contig 61016 bp, 54 predicted proteins | sample P2T30metagenome_FD_192433 | JGI IMG/M metagenome (GOLD analysis project Ga0265797, IMG submission 192433) | Plant litter microbial communities from East Loma Ridge, Irvine, California - P2 T30 | ecosystem: Environmental > Terrestrial > Plant litter > Unclassified | place: USA: California... | reverse complement strand
AGCGGGCCAATGGTTGGGTGTTTGAGTTATGGAGGAGCTTGAGCTCACATGGGGGTGTAGGATCTTAAGATTGTAGCTTAGAGCCTATGGACACTTTCATATCCCTTACGATCTTTGGCTGTCTCTGCGTGATCAGTGATGATGTGACAACGCAATCTGCAGCTGCAAGCTTGTGTGTATCTCAAAACCTCGACCTGGCACGTATTCACGTGAACGTACGACAGTCAAACACGTGCGACGCGTCGCAGACGTGCCTGGCCTTTCGATCAAAGTAACGACGTGTAGAAATGGAATGAGTGGTTGGACATCCCTGCTAGCGCGGAAGTGTGTCCTCCGCGGGAAGGCACGAAGCGACGCGTTCCTCTGCAAAATGCTTACTTGCACCCTTCCATCTCACGCATGAATCAGCATGATATGACTCAAATCCTCATATAGACCCTCCCTATCTTACCCAGCTGTTGCGTTGTTCATTTTACTATTTATCGTTGTTGCCGCGACGCTGGTCATACTGGGGCGATTGCCTCCGAACTCAAACCGGCACGCGACTTCCGCATCTAAAGTCGCCCGAGCGGCCTCTATCCAGTCGGGATGTCTACATCATCTAGCAAACCCGCTGATGAGAACACACCTCTCCTAACCCAAGTAGACCCAACACCGATAACAGAGGATCAATCGATCGACCCTTCATCTCAGCAAGATGACATCGAAGAAGAAGATCAGGATAAGCCACTACCCAAAGCCCAGATCTTTCTCCTGTGCTTTACGGTATGCGTGGCGCCGATCTCCTTCTTCTCCATCTTCCCTTATATCAACTTCATGATAGAGAGGGTGGGGAATGTGGATAAGGAGGATGTTGGGTTTTACTCGGGCTTGATTGAGAGCTTGTTTAGTGCGACGCAGATGTGTGTTATGATCTTTTGGGGGAGGGCAAGTACCACTGGTTTCGCTGTAAAGGAGGAAAGACACTTGCTGACATAACATCTAGGCTTCTGATCGATATGGGAGGAAGCCTACTCTCGTCATATCTTTGTTGGGCTTGACTGTCGCCACGACTCTCTTTGGAATGAGCCAGACCCTCTGGCAAATGGCAATGTTCAGATGCCTGGGTGGTGCCTTTGCTGGAACGGTCCTCACTGTCCGGGCAATGATTTCTGAGAACAGTACTAAACATACCCAAGCGCGAGCTTTCAGCTTCTTTGCTTTCGCTAGCAACATGGGTATCTTCATCGGTCCGCTGATAGGTATGTGTCCCGCAACGCCATGAGCCAACAATGAGCTAAGTACAGATCTATAGGTGGTGCACTCGAACGCCCTGCGGATAAGTTCGCATCAACCTTTGGCAAACTGCAGTTCTGGCATGACTATCCCTACGCGCTTCCTAATTTTGTCGTATCGGCTCTCGCTATCTCTGCAGCAATCACAACGATGCTTTTCGTTAAAGAAACATTGCACATCCATGGCGACAAGAAGAAGGCCGCAAAATCCACAATGTCTACCTGGGAGCTGATCAACCGTCCCGGCGTCATGCGAGTACTGGTCGTATACAACTACGTAATGCTCATGGCGTTCACATTCACAGCCGTCTTTCCAGTCGCCCAGTACACACCCGTCAAATTGGGTGGCCTCGGCTTCACCGCAGAGCTTATCGCTGCATGCACAGCGTTGAACGGAGTTTCCCAGGCAGCCTGGCTACTCATTGTATTCCCTGCGCTACACAAGCGCGTGGGTACTGGCTATGTGCTCTATCTATGTGCATCAGTCTGGCCACTTCTATTCATCGTCGGTCCAGTATACAATTTCCTACTCCGGCATGGGTATACTACCATCTTCTGGGCTACTGGGCCACCTCTTCTAGTCCTTGCAAGCGGAGTGTCGATGGCCTTTAGTAAGTCTCCAGAGACACCTGTATCTTGCTTCGCTAACGTACGTGACAGCCAGCGTCCAGCTCGCGCTCAACGATATATCACCCTCACACGAAACACTCGGTACACTCAACGCCGTCGCACTTGCGGCGCAGAGTGGCATTCGATCCGTAGCACCGGCTCTTGCGACTAGCATATATGCTATTGGCGTCAAGTACCATATTCTGGGTGGTCAGCTCTTCTGGCTTTGCCAGCTCGTTCTGTCATTCGGTCTATTTGGGTTGTTAAAGCTACTTCCTGCAAAGGCTAGGGGGGACGTGAAGCCGAAATTGTTCAACGATAGTGCTTGATGTGTAGTGCTGTTTAGACAGATACACTACTTCTGCGCGTGTCAATGTGCCAGCTAAGATTAAGACTCAGCAGACGACTCATATATGAAACTCTTGTAAATTGAGGTAGTGCTCATAGGATCGGCGGTAGTATCCACTGGCGTGTGTGGAAGCACATTGCCCGCCGTGGACATCTTGCTGTGAGCTGACTAGAGCAAGATTGGCACCTGCCTCTTCGAGAGCCTAGGAAGGTCTTTGACCTCCAATAGGCGAGGGAGGGTGGCTGGCTGAAGATCTTCACAAAGATAACAATCGATTTCTTAGGTTGTTGAATGTGCACATATACTCTGACTGTGTGATCTAGATCACAGCCGATGGTTTGGGGGCTCAATTTAGCTTACGGGGGCGCAGCTGCCAAGCCTGCGTAGGCTGACACTACCTAGATGTAGCTTATCCCCAGCATCAGCACTTCGCTTCCTACTCTACACACCCTCCGCATTTCTTCCGACCATGAGACTCATCAATGCCATAACGGAGAAACTAGAGGACTTTACAGGTCGTCTACCCCCAAAATACGCTATCCTGTCTCACACATGGGGTGCCGAGGAGATCACCTTCAGTGAGATGCAATCTAAGCCTGATACCAAGAAGGCTGGTTGGGAGAAGATCCGTCTATCCTGCGGTCAAGCTCGGATCGACGGATATGGCTACGTTTGGTGCGATACTTGCTGCATCGACAAAAGCAGTAGCGCCGAGTTATCGGAGTCCATCAACTCCATGTTTCGCTGGTACCAGGAAGCCGAAAAGTGTTACGCTTTTCTTGAAGACATTCAAGATGTCGAACAACTTGCAAATGCCCGATGGTTCACACGAGGCTGGACTCTTCAAGAACTCATCGCGCCTAAAAGCCTGGTATTCTACGTGGAAGACGACAACGCCGCATGGCGAAAGATTGGTACCCGAGAGAAGTTGGCCAGCGAAATCAAAGAAATAGCTGGGGTTGACAAGACCTTTTTACGGGGTGCAAGTTCTATGAGCGGTATTCGTGGAGCAAGCTTTGCTAAAAGAGTTGCCTGGGCAGCGAAGCGAACTACGACAAGAGATGAAGATATCGCATACTGCCTCCTGGGTCTCCTCGATGTCAATATGCCATTGCTTTACGGGGAAGGAGGTATCAAAGCGTTCAGAAGATTACAAGAAGAGTACCTCAAAGTCAATCCCGATCATTCCTTTCTGGCATGGCATCTCTATCCCGTGGACGGAGGGCCAAGTATATCAGAAGATACCTTTCTCGCTGGTCATCCCAAAGACTTCCGATATTGCAACGAGATATTACTGGCCAGTGATGAAGTTGCTCCCTTCTCCCTCACGAACAATAACAAGGGGCTTACGATTCGCCTACCATTGTTTGAACATCGGAGAGTGAGTATGGATGCGCGGCGACGCTCCGACTACTTCGCCGTTCTTGCTTGTATTGGAAACGATCCTGGATATCGGCTAATCATACATCTGCGTGCTGTGGATAAATCTGCCCAGACTTTTGTTTTCCTACCAAGCGATCACCAACGTGTAATTTCGGCTGGAATACTCGGCACTGCACATCTGACAGATTGCTTTATACTGAGAAACCCCAAACCCTTGACTCCCCGGGTACTGAAAGTCAACAATTTATTTGCGTCAATGATCTCGTGGAAAGCAAAGATCATATATTTCGATACTTCGACTTCGACTTGGATTTGTTTGGGCACACCCGGAGATATGGACAGTCAGCTCATCCAGGTGCCTGATCAACCAGAGGGAGCCAGTTACGGGGTTCTTTTACACCCTCCGCCTCCATCATTCGTTGATACTAGCAGCGAATCTGAGAGCACACCATGTTTGAAGGTTCTGATCCGTGTTGACATCGGCTTCGAGTCGCGATACAACGTGGACGTACACATCCAACTCTTCTACGATGTCAGGAATGAAATTTCGACAGACTTGGATTCTATTCCACAAAGACCGGCATCAGGGACATGGTCTAACTCGTGCTCTCAAATTGTTTCCATGCCCACCGAAGAGTCAGAAGCGATCACCACATCAGCCTCATGGGAGCGTAGATTGACCCATGACGAGTTACTTCTGCATGTAAACTCAGTAGTAGTCGATGATGAGTATCGAGTGCGTGAACTATACGCACGCTGGGAAACTTGTATCAGGTTGCTCTTTCCAACAGACCTGTATGTTCATCTTGTCTACGGAACAATATTCATATGGGGGCAATCTATGACAAAGCGGTTGGATACGCACCTGGTGTATATAGCGGCTGGTGTGTTTTTCTTCGTGTTCAAGATAGCGCAGCGTACGAGGGAGCTGACACCACGCTACTGGGATTATCGCATTCCATTGATTCTGGGTATGCTGCTGTCGAGCGGAGTATATTTCGACGACTACAATAAGGAAGTCTCCGCTCGGCACAAGGTAGCTGTACATTTCGCAGCTGCGTGTATGCTCACTATATGGGCGGTACGAGACCTCGCCGAGCTCGCAGGCTACATTCCCAGAGAATGGGCTCCATCCGTCGGAGAAGTTAGACGAGGCAAAACTTTCGTATCGAGTATCAAGAAATATCAATAGACGGGAGTCAAAGATGTAAACTCGTGTTTTCACGGACACAAACATCGCATCTTGTCGCATACCCAGGTACAATCTTATCGTTGAAAGCAGATTGCGTTAAGTTAGTTAATACAACTGCCTTCCCATCTCACTCAAGGGGAAACAGGACACCTTAGAGCCTACATTGACGCTGCGGACATGTTCAATCACTTCCATGTATGAGATGAGAACGCGTAACTTTCCATCACTCGTGTCCAGGGCTACCTTCCAGCAACCAAGCCACCAAGACTGTCGCAAATTCCCGAGCCACAATGATGTACAACACCACTGCAACCCTCCACGTCATCCCCAAGAAGCAAAGTAGCACCTCTAACGGCCCGTCTCGGCGTCATCGACCCGCGCCGACAGCACCACCACAACCACCCGAGCCATGACGTCCTTCAACCCACGGAAGCTGAAACACGTGCAGTCACGATAAGGCTACACAAGCAAGCAAGCATTGCTTTGCACCAAGTCCCAGCCCCCCAGCCATCGCTTATCTGCGCTTCCCCGTCGCAGCTCGTGCAGCCAGAACATCGGCGTGATGACATCGAAGGCGGGATGATCACACAACACCCAACCACCCCCCAGCCAGAAACACGCAATTCTCTGCCCAGCCAGCCAGCGTGTCCAAAAGCCGCCCGCGGACACACACCCCGTGCGATCGACATTGCGTCCTGCGACGCAAAAAGTTGCGGCTAAACAGCTGTCGTGCACGGCTTGCGATACGTATCGTGAGGAAAACGTCGACTCCGCAAAGCGGCGATCAAACGTCATGCATCGTGATAAGTGAGCATGAGTCGGGGCTGTCGCACAGTCACGCAGTTCGCGATTCAAGTTTCCTTTTTGCACATCCTCCGTGTTCGCGTCGGGAGAACGCTGCGCGGGAGTGGTTTTTATTGAAACGTGTATCAATACAAACAGCATCCATGTCAGGAGCAAAGTAAGGCTGCTAAGATGTGGGCGACGAAACACTCCGCGTCTTGGCCCGGGCAGAAAATGCGTGACAAGCAATTGGCAAGCCTTTTTCCCCATTGTCAAAGCGCCTCAGGATCGGGAGACTCGATCAAGGCGCGACGCGTTGTGCTGCCGATGCGAAGAAGATGCGACAAGCGTCACAATGGCATCAGCCATCGTCGTCGTGAACGATCCGATGCGACGCGCTGCGATGGCATGGGGGGCTTGTCCACGGGTATGTCACTTTGCCCAGACAGGCGCACGCGAAGAGGTTTAGTTCCAACCGTCACGGAGGCTCGGCACGCTATTAAGGCCACCCAATATAACCAATACACCACTGGATCGCGACGAAAACGTTGGCCGGAGATGCGCATCACCATCTAGCCCAACCTCTTTTCGAAGTAGTCTCTTCGGGGGTACTATTAGTTCGTAGGCTTTACGTGGCAGACTTGGAATATTGCGATGCGATACGGAAAAGGAGTACAGCGACCGTGTCTCGATCTCTTAGTCTCTCGAGAATGCTATTGGGTGGGTGAGCAAGATAGCTAATGTCGTCCTAAGTAATCAATTGCTTCACCGTGCATGTGTGTCACGTTCGCCTAAGCATTACATGCCTTGCGCGAGCTGCTGCACAAAGTATGTCATGTTCGCGATAGCTTGCATGGGCTTGCCCAGCCGTTGGTTGGTGCATTAGTAGAGAGAGGCGATGGCGTGCAGCTGTCGCTTTACCCCGCTTGGGAACTGGCAGAGAGGGTGAGCTACCACGAGCTATCTACCCCGCGTGCTGTTATGGTTTGCTCCGCGCAGAAGTCGTAAGTGGCTTGACTTGGGTATGCATGCTGTGTGACCACCAGCTGTCGTTCTTATCGGTGTTGTGTTGACGGAACGTAAGGCGGGTGACTAGCGGCAATTGGAAAGCCGTGAATCTTTCCGATGTACTAGCGACGCGTAGGGCTTCGCGTGAACTTTATTGCACAGAAATGATTGGGGGAATTCATTGAAGCTCAAGATGGAATACAAAACAGAATTTGAAGTAGAAGAAGTTGGCTCACGTCAAGCAGGTCACAGCGATGATTGCAATCGGGGTATTAATTTGAGACAATGAAATTATGCTTCTTGGTATACATGAGAAGACTAGCAAGACAGTGATGAAAAATTAACCTTGCTTCAGGTGGGTTCATCAATCCCGTACAAATATCCAAATACACATCGCGTCATGGTTGAGTAGCGACCCTAATTTACTCGTCATCCTCCTCTTCAACAGCACGGGGAGCAAGGACGTAGCGGGTTGTGCCGTGCTTGTCCTTGCCGTGCTCGAGAGACAGCTTGCTGAGGGCAGCAATCATGTTCTCAATGGCAGGGTTCTTGCGGCTGCGGTCCTTGCGGCCGAGGGTGTCGAGCCATGCGATGCGGTTAAGCATGTAGTAGACAATGGCGATGATGATGGTGACACCAATGGAGTAGGCCCAGACGACAACGACGGTGACAATGTCGACCCATCCGTCGTCACGGAACCTGCTGTTGATGGTGGGAGGGTTGGTCTGGTAAGGAGCACCGGACATCCAGCCGAAGAGGGTGAAGATGGTCGCGAGAGCGTCGACACCGAGAATAGCGATAATCAGCTGGAATGAGGGGAAGGTCTTGCCACCACGGGTAACGAAGATCAACCAGTTCTCAGTAAGAGCAACCTCGAGGAAGAGAATGGGCTGGATAGCACCGAAGTTCTGGATGATACCTCCGCTGGGGATGAAGAGAGTACCACGGACGATCCAGGTACCGAGAGCGAGGAGGAGACCGAGAATGACGGAGATGAACCAGATCTTGGGCAGTTGCCATTCGACGGGGCGTTGCTCAGAGTGGGCATTGTCGTAGGCGACAGCGACGGTGGCCAAATCAGCGAAGAGGGCAAGGAAGACGATGAGCTCAGCGCGGATGGTCTCGTTGAGGATGATCATGGAGGTGACAAGGTAGACTTCCAAGTGCAGGCAGAGAGCGATACGGTACTGGATGTAGGCCTTCATACGCTGGAAAATCTGGCGAGAAGTCTTGATAGCCAAAACAATGGTGGAGAGACCGGGGGCAAGGAAGACGATATCAGCGGCAGCCTGGGCAGCCTCGGTGGAACCCTCGACGGCAATACCACAGTCAGACTTCTTGAGCGAGGGAGCGTCGTTGACACCGTCACCAGTCATGGCAGTCAAGTGACCACGCTGTTGGAGCATCTCGACGACCTGGTACTTGTGCTCAGGGAAGACTTCAGCGAAACCGTCGGCGCGCTCAACGAGGTCGTGCTGGGTAGTACCAGTGAGACCACCGCCGATGAGCTTGGAAGAGTTGTAAACCTTGGTACCGAGAGCAAGCATCTTGCAGGTCTCCTTAGCGATGGCAATAGCGTCACCAGTCAACATCTTGACGGGAACACCGAGCTGCTGAGCCTCAATGATGGTCTGGGCGGTATCCTCACGAGGGGGGTCGAACATGGACAAGAGACCGAGAAGGATCCAGTCACCGTCGTTCTTCTGGTAAGCGACACCGAGAGATCGGAAACCACGGCGAGCGAACTCAGCGGCCTTCTCCTTGTAGAGGGTAGCGGTGACCTCGTCGCAGTTGGCAAGGTTGACAATGGCCTTGGGGGCACCCTTGGCGCAGACGTACTTATCGCCGCCCATGTGGCAGACAGCAGTGATACGCTTGGAGACGGGGTCGAAGGGAGTGAACTTCTCAGTCTTCCAGCCCATGTTGAGGATCTCGCGGGCCTTGGGGTAGCGGCGGATGGTAAGAATGGTAACCTTGTCAATGGGGTCGAGCGACTTCAGGTTGTGGGAAGAGGCAAGAGCAGCGACAGCCATCATCCAGTTGACGTCCTGGCCCTCAGCAACGTAAGGCTCACGGAGAGAGAGCTGGTTAGCGGTGAGAGTACCGGTCTTGTCAGAGCAGAGAACATCGACACCGGCAAGCGACTCGATGGCAGTGAGCTTCTGGACAATAGCCTTCTGCTCAGCGAGGTAGGCAGCACCGACAGCGAGGGTGGTGGTGGTGACGACGGGAAGACCGACGGGGACACCGACGATGAACATGATGAGGGCGTAGTGGAGAAGGGTGACGGACTTGTCGGTTCCCTCACGGGCCTTAGCAATGGGAATGTGACGGAAGAAACCACCAATCCAGGCGAGCAGGATGAAGAACATGACGAGGACGAGAAGCGCCGTTCCGATGGAGTTCATGATAGCCTTGAAGTGACCCTGGTCCTGAGCGCCCTGAACGAGGGTAGCAGTGCGACCGACGAAAGAGTGCTTAGCAGTGGTGATGACGATACCGTAGGCCTTGCCGCGCTTGCAACCAGTGGTGTAGTAGGCGACCTCTCCCATGTACTTGTCGACAGCGAGAGACTCTCCGGTGATGGACGATTGATCGCAAGCAACGAGAGGGTGGCCCTGGGTGATAGGGTTCTCCTCGTCGAACTTCTCCTCATCGACTTCGTCATCCTTCTCGTCCTCGGGGTCAGCGTCGTGGAACTTGTCCTCAGCCTTGAGCTTCATGTACAAGTCGAAGTCCTCAGGGTGGTCGTAGCCGCAGATAAGACGGGCGTCACCGGGGACGGACTGGCCCTCCTCAATAACGACGATGTCACCGGGAACAAGCTCGCGAGCGAGAATGGTCTGTTGCTGGTTGTCACGAACGACGGTGGCCTTCATGGCGATATCACCCTTGAGCGAAGCGACGACATCGGCAGCCTGCTTCTCCTGGTACCAACCGACGATGGCGTTGAGCAACAGGATACCGCAGATGACACCGAAATCGACCCAATCCTGAAGACCAGCGGCGAGAAGAGCAGCGAGCTCCATGACTATTATGCGTTAGTTTTGCGCTACGCCAAATTGTGCAGGGATGCTTACCGTATAGAATGGGACCAGTGAAGTAACCGATGAATTGCTTGAGAAGGTTGGTCTTCTCGGAGGAGATTTCGTTGAAGCCATAACGCTTGCGACGCTGCTCGACATCGGCGGATGTCAAACCAGTGCGAAGCTCAGTGTTGAGGTCTGCGATGCGGTGTTAGCAAATTTGTTTCCTCATCGTGTTGCTCATCTCGCATGCTGCAGAAGCGGGTAGTTTGGTGGAGCCGGTCTGCATGATTGGCTCCACCGAGGAGGCCGCTATCGCGTCGCTAGCAGGGAGCAGCTTGAGCGCGGACCAGGCCCGCGCCAGCCACCAGATGTCGGCCCTCGAGCTCAACAAAGGATGAATTGGCGAGGCAGGTGACGCGCCGCGGCGCATTGCTGCAAACGGATGCTGTGAGGGAGAGATTGGTAAAACTTACAGTCGTCAGGGACAGCGCCGGCGTCCTGGATGGGAGTGGCGGCGGTGGGAGAACCCGACTTCCAGAACTGCCACCAGGCCTTCTTCTTCTGGGTCTGCTCGGCGTGCGGGTTGGTTCGGGTGTCGCGGTAGAAGAGGATGTACTTCTGGAGCGCCGTGTACTCGTCCATGCCCTCGAACTCGGTCATGGAGACGATGGACTTTTGCCGCTCAGCGGCGCTGGAGGCGCGGGGGCGCTCAACATCGTCGTTGGGCGCCATCTTGTCGAATTAAGGAATGCTGTTGCTCGTATGTATTATTATATCCGGTAACTCTAGGCACAGAGAAGGCTTTCCGAGGCGACTTGACGGTGAGGTTGAGTGTCAGGTCGAATGTGCTGTGCAAATGGGTAACTGCAAGCAGGGCCTTCTCTGTGAAGAAAGTGCAGAGGGTGCGGGAGAGGCTCTGGTTAAGTAGCGCGGCAGAAACTCACCCACGTATCAACCCAGGGAAAAACTCAGCAAGGACCGACCTTTGGCCGCTATGAGGGATTTATGATTGTCATAAAGCTAACCGCGGATGGAGCTTAGCTCGAGCCGAGAGTCCCGGGGGTGAATTTGTTGTGAGCGGCCCGTGCGCCAGCCGCTACATCATCGGCGCGCGACATGGCGCAGAGATTGGCCGTCGCAGCGCCCGGCCGAGCGTGATGCGCTGATGACGGAGTGCTTACTACAGTGCTGTACGGCTGCGACTGCGGTTGCTGTGTGCGCAGACTCTGGTACCTCGACGGGCACCAGCCGACAGCAATTGGGATGTCAGCAGCCGGCGTCGCGATTCGCAGCGCGGTTCATTGCTTCTCCACCAGCGGCAGCAGAGATTAAGCTGGAGATAGCGCGACAGTCCGCGACAAGCGTGCAGCGCTGCAGGGATCAGCTCCCATGACGTTTGGCAAGAGCGACCGGCAAACAGCTCCTCCACGCACCTTGCTCACTCCGGACGCACCAAGCTTCAGCACTCATACGCAGGAAAGCTTGAGTGCTTGGCGCGATCTCAGCCAGAGTGCGAGGCATTTTCCCCCCGTACGAGAGAGCCGCGTATCCAGACTGCTCCCCACGCTGCCTGCGCGACTTTCCGACTTTCGCATTTGCACAATTTTCTTCTAGCGGCCTTCCAGACCCACGAACCAAGATATGCCACTTATCCCAACTCCCTCAACTGCAGCCGCCGCGCCATAATATCCGACTCCCCCCATGCAGCGCGCGCGACCAGCATGCCCAGATGAAGCAATTGTTTTCTGCCCCCCGCGTAATCGACCGCCGCCGCTTCTGCACAAAGGACCGCACTCCATGATTAAGCACGTGCCAAGCAGCGAAAGGGGCGTGTCGGGGCCTGCCTCGAATCAGCCTTAGCTGTCTGCCACCCGACCATATCGGCCGAATCAGAGGCCCCCAGCCGCCCAGCGTCGCCTGGCCAACGGCTCCCAATTACACCCCATGTTATGGTCATACAATACATGCTATCTGCGACTCCACACGTCCCATGGCGCCGTTGCGATGCTACGCACACACGACGTTGCGCAGGGTCCTGTCTGTTGAATTTGGATCGCGACCGAGATGACTTGGCTGTCGTGAGGCTGCAGGCATGGATGCGCCAACGCGCCCCAGTTCTTTCCAGACCGAGGAAGGCCTTCCCAACGAGGAAGCCGCGTCGGCGCGCCACGTGACGTCCTGCCTGTGGCTCGCTCTCGCCTCCCTTGGCTGCGCGACTGCCGATGCTTCGCCGGTACACCAGTGAGCCTCACCGCATTGCCTCAGCCTCCAGAACGAGTGCGGGAATAATCATCGCACCCACAAATATCACCCTCCGTCGCCGCTGCCGACACCAACCTCTCCATGTCTGCCCCGAGCCCTGAATCGCCAACCCCCACCGCCAATACCGCTGTCGGTCCGCGACCGTCACGCGCATTGCAACGCCATGTGCGTGTCATGTCGCCTGAAGACTTACCGGTCGAGATATGGCACATTATCATCATGTATATAGACGATCACTGTTTCGCCTGGTTCGTGCTGCGCCAGATATCTCCCTTTCTGGCTCATGTCGCGCAAGATGTCTTCGCGCGCATCGTCTCGCGTACCTGCAGTCTTCGCTTCGCTGGACAGACGCTATGGAACTTGCTGTAAGCCGCGTTTCACCCTGCGCTGCTCGGGAAACTTTCACTCACCATGCCAGTCCTCCTGATCTTCGCTGTGATACACAATCCCCATATCACACCTTCCGCGTGCAGTTGCCGTCGTTTCGCTTCCAGCCCTCGTCTTTTGTCCCCGCTAGCTCCAAGGCCAGACTTGTTCTGAAACTATCTTCACCGGCAACTGTGAACGACACGCCATCCTTGCGCCGGCCATATGCAGGGACGGTAGACCTGACGAGCCGCCTCACTCAGGTTTTCTTCCATCCCGGCGCTGTCGCAGACGCCGAACGCAACCGTTTGCTCAAGCAAGCCCACTTTGTGCTTTTTGATGACCAATTAAAGAGCGTCCGCCTGCCTTCACCAGCCATCGATGTTACCGCCCAGGAACTATCGCTTGACTGGCGCCAGCTCTGCGAGACCTTGATGCGCGACCAGTTCAAGTGTCGCTTTGGCTCCGGTGCGTCGGTCCCCTGGTGGAGAGAGTTTCCGTGACCGGTCCTGTATCACATACCAAGAGCCTACTTCACCATCGTCACGAGGCCATAACATGTTCTCCCGTCTGGGCAAGCGCACAAGTAATCTATGCTCGTTGCACCCCCAGATGGGTTTGATGGCCCGCCAAGTAGCAGATCAATTTTGCGTCAGCAACGGATCTGTGTAGATCGCCCTTGGCACTGGGAACACACACCCCCCGACGATCCAATGTGTCCGCCGTGCGCCTCTCCTCCTTCTCCGCCTGGGCATATTCCTTCATGCCTTCATGCCCGGATCATTATCGTTCACCATCCGCACCTTACTTTAGACAAAGTATGCCCAGCTTCTCCAAGTGTTGCACTTGGGTGCGGCATTTCTGACATTGCCTTGGCTTCCCTCGCGGGACTATCCGAGCCGCGGACGTCCAAATTGGTCTTCCACGATATGATGCAGCTCAACCTCAGTATCGTTCTTGATGAACACACACAACCGTTCATTCCGGCTACCATCTTTTACAATCCATTGTAGTGGCCACCTCGACGTCGTCTTGGTGTCAGCGCGAGCCATCACCAGCAGAACTCCGTGACTAGTAGTGCAGTTACCCCAGAGTATACACAGTCCACCTCCGTGGGGAAGCCAAGCGTTCAGTAGTACATGTGTTCCTTCTCCTCTCCCAACAGTATGTCAGCAGATTACATGTCTTTGTCCTCCGCTGCCAAGTAGCTCTGTGCGGACACACCAGCCTCGGCGGAGACCGTGTACCACACAGCATACATCTCCTGTCTGTGCAACTTCTTGGCCACTTTGTCTTGTTACTTTTCTTAATTAGACTACATCATGTGTTACTTTGCGCTACTTCACTTCATATCTCTTTATATTCTTGCGTGCGTTAGATTTCATTTGCGCCAAGTCTATAATCCCTCCCTGTAGGATGCTGTGTTGTCACTGACGAACTTGGCTTAACATCAGACTATTGAGTACTTGCTGACTTCAGTAAAGGATTGCATGGAAATATGGGGGTTTCGACTCGGCTCTGCCATGAATGTGGCTTCTGGGACAAGACCATGTGTCAATCACAAGCATTGTGCCGTCTTATCCGCTATGGCTGCCAAGCATACCTGCTGCACCTAATTCACTTCTTACAGATCGGATGCTGAATGACAGAAGTCTTCATATTGCAATGTAATGATGTAACGTGTCTCTTGGAGTTATCGGTGATATCCAGATACGCTGTATTGTGTTGTGCTATGCTATGACAGCCTTTATGTGACCCATCGCACAACATAGTTCGTATTTTCTCTGATACCTGCGCAAATGGCACCGGATAGAGGGTGAATCAGAGTTTTCAAATGTGAATATGCCGTGTCATCCGCGTCGTGGGGGGCATGCTGTTGGGGCAGGTGGTGCTGTTAGTCGCCCGCTAGAACCACAATTTAGTTTGTATCAGCAAACAGAACATTAATTCACCACACCACCAAATTTGTCCAACACGCAGTCAAACGCTCGGAAATAGTTAAATAAGCTGTGAAAATTAGTTTGCCGAATTGTGCGAAAAAGCCGATGTCGCTGAGCAGGGATAAAATAGATAGGGCTGAAGTGTACGTTGATGTCAGCAGCTACCGGGTGCATCCTTATTCGACGCAAAAAAGGTTCACAACGGCGTGGCAATACCACAACGTCAAAATGAAGTCCGCCCGAAAGACAAACGTTATTCATATGGTTCAATGACATGTTGTCACTCCAAGCAAAATATACGTTACACCAATTTACCGCATCGCCACCTCTACTAAACGACACCCGTCCTCATCGCCGCCATCGCACTCTTCATAGCCGTAACAACATGATTCGCAACAGGCGCGTGAGCGTTCTGCCGGAAGAGAAAGATATACCTCACCATCACACTCGCCTCATCGGTAATAACATGAACCCCAGTAGTAACGCTGTTACCCTGCCCAACGACCTCGCACCCAAGGATAACACGCATATTAGCCAGTGCACTGTTCTTCCACGTCGAGTAGACAGGCGCATAACTAAACGACGTCGCAGGATCTTCAGCCATATAAATACCTCTTCCATACACAGCGCCCGTGCGTTGGAGAGTCGTACCCGAGCAGACGATTAGACCTTTAGCGAGGATTGCTGGGAGGCGGTCGAGTGATGTACCGTGAAATAGCACTGTAGTCTCCGTAGAAGGCCTCGGAATCTTTGACATATACGCCGTTTCCAACGCGGGGCTCGCATTCGCCAGGACAAACTGATGCGTCCCCATCGGCAGATTCTTGATCTTACACAGCCCGCTCGCTGTGGCTATGTAGCCTCTATAGTGCGTACATGCCCATGAGATGAGCTTCTCAGCGTCGGAGTGGTATCTGTATAGGACGGTGGAGATTTGGACTGCGTCGCGGATGACAGACAGTTTGGGGAGACTATCAAGGATGGTTTTGACGGTGCTGATGGGGTGGATGGGACAATTGGGGAGGAGCTCGGCTTTGTTGGCCATGGCGGCGCTGTAAACGGAACTGAGAAGCATATCGACGGCGAAGATGTCGGTGCGGATTTCGGGGATGCGGACGTCGAGGGGGAGGGCGTACCTGTATTGGAAGTGGTTAGTGATTGTACTATTGACGCTTTCTGTTCGGTGATGACTTACCATAGCAGTTGACATGCGACAGTCCAACATGGTGTAGATCTCCGCAGTTGCGTACTCCTCCCTTTGTGGCGGCAGCCGCAGGAGATGCATCTTTGCCCCATTTCTCCGATCATAGTCTGGACGAGGCCGTACAGCCCTCTTAACGATACGTTCCCCGCGCGAAGGTATCGATGGATATGCCTGTTCATCTGCCACACGAAGACAGTTTGTTTCGAGAAACACACATTACCGTGTGGTGCATTGGAAGTTGCAACACAGATCCACGGGAAATGTTGTTCAGTCTCTATACCCTTGTCACTGTCGTAGTGCACACAGAACGCGGGTGGCTTGCTCCCATACCGATCGATGGTTAGCCGTAAGAGAAGGTTGTTCGCTGTGCTCGGTACGCCCATTGCGCTTCGTTGTAGCTCAGTGTAGGAAGCGAGTGTGAAGCTCATCTCAATCTCGTCATCATCGATTAGTTCAACTAGATCGATGATGCCGGGAGGCAGTTCTTGTATTTCATCCTCCAGCAGATTGCTATCAGGTATATTGTACTCCTCGATCAGCAAGGCTGTCTGCAAGGGGTCTTTCGCTTTCAGTGTTCGCTTTAGCCCTTCGAGGCGTTCGGCTTCTTGCATGATCTCTGCTTCGATGCCATCCCAGAATTCTGTTGCTTTGGAGAGCTCGCTCTTAGGGATGTTCTGCTTGTATACTTTCAAGTCGAGTAGCTGAGCGAGGCGTTCGATAACCGTTTTCGTCTCTAGTGCTACGTCGTCGTCTTGGATCCAACCAGCAACCATGACCTCAGCCACAGCTAGTGGGATGTCGTATCTTCGCTTGGCAATTGTTTGAAGGGGTTTCTTCTTCTTTGGCGTCGATGAGTCTGGTTGCGTCATGATCTTGTACTGTTTGGACGCGCCGTCGTAGTAGACAACATCTCTCGAGATGATCCGAGAAAGACCAGCTTGCTCGTGAGTAGGAAGACCAGGTATGTCCAGAAATCCACATCTCGCATCCCAAATCTCGTTGCAAGCTTCTATAGCCTCGTATGGCGCGTCCAGTAGTTCAGATAAATACTCAATGACCTCGCGCATATCTGATATTCGACCGCATACCCATATGATAATGTTTTGCATAATTCTCTCGGCTGAATTCCCTTCCGCTTTTTGGAGATGTGAAAGCATGGCCAGGTTCCGTTTCCTTTGTGGTTCGGTTCCATAAGATAACATTTGACGTACTGCGAATGAACTGTCGGATACTTCTTCGAGCTTCGTTAAGGTGGGCCCGAACTTTATTAGTTGTGATACCCAAGTCAAAATCTGGGGCTGTAGTAGAGACGGTAACTCGTGTTTCTTGGTGTTATCGGCAATGATGTCGGCGAAGATCGTCTCCAGTGATTGCATGAAGGAGAGCCATGTCGCAGAATCCATGGTTTGGATCAAGTGGTCGATGATGGCAGTGCCCCATCGCGCTTCTTGCTTCTCACTTTGGTTCAGCCATCTTAGTAAGACCCCTCTCCAACATTTTTTGCAACCTTCTCGTGCTGCCAGGGTGTTCGTCAAAGCAATTATGGCTTGCCGTGAGTCCGTCTCCTGCACACGAACGATACGCACTATGTCTCGGACAAAAGAAGAAGATCGCCCCAAGCTAAGATCTACTGCGAGCTCATAGATACATTCGCACTTGTGTCCAGAAGGATTGTCGATATCTCTTGAAACCAGTATAGCTAGCATGCGCCGGTCGACATCATCCACACCTTCTCCGGTATTCTCCCAGACTTCAAGGATATCACGCAATATCTGCTCGGTAGTGTCGCAAGATACTTCGGCAGTAAGCAGGTGGTCGACACAGTGTTTCTCGATGACTTCTTCAAGTGCGTGCCGTGATTTCTGATCTTTCGCATCGGATGCGAATAAGAGAGACTCGGTCGAGGTATCAGGATCGAACCAAACGAACGTGTGCCTCGTCTGCAGTTCGTTTTGATGTAGATTTTGGGCGGCGACGTATATCTCCTTGATCGATGTCATTCGTTTAGCGCTGGGCCATGCGCCGACATTCGCTCGGACAGCAGGCTTCAGTCGCGGGAATATATGTTCAGATGCTTTCACGGCCATGCAAAATGTGTGTAGCTCTAGTAGAAGGCGTAACCAAGCCGAAGTCTTTATCTGATTCCTTACGACAGATTGGCACTCGCGAAAGCATTCTCCAATCCCCTCGAATAGCCAATCTTGGAGGAAAAGCTCGCGAAAAGTCGTCGCTCCTGGTGCGTCGAGGAGACCGAGGAGTTGTTGAAGAGCGTGGACATGGAGTCCTCCGATTTGCTCCTTCTCACACCATAGCTCGCGGATGAAGGCATGATTGTCTTTCTCCGGTGTGCATGCAATCTCTAACGAAGCGTCGAAGAGATCCAAGCTGCTCTTCGTAAATGTTCCGCCGATGGTCAATGCTCGAAACAGATTGAAGAGGCTTTCGCCCTGGGGCAGCGAAGTGGAGACAGCGTCCAACCTTACCACGAGTCTTTCTAGGCTGGTCGATAAACATGCTTTTGTGTGCTCAGGGACCTCGATGATCAGGCCGCGGTAGTGTACCCAGTTCCTTTGTTCGCCATAGCCCGCTATCAAACCCTGACGTAAGGTCTGCCTAGTACCCGTGATCATATCAGGTCCTTCCAGAGCCGCGACGTCGAGGATAGTCGACATATGAATGGTGTCTATCATAGAGAAACGCGTGATACGATCAACATCCGGTCTCCAAGAGGCCCACATTCTCCAGGCCGGGAAGTGGTGGCGATCGAAGACAGTTTCTATATTGGTACAAGGTGAATTCGAAGACGACGATACATCCAGTTCCGTCATCCAGTCTACTGCTTTCTTAGCTGCTACCCAATTACATGTCAACCGGAAGCCATTCAACTGCTCCGCATAATCTTTTATAGCTCGTCGTAAGAGCACCGCGAAGTTATGAAGATCGACGTCCGTATTCTGGGTTTTGTGATTCTCTAAGGCTCGCTTTACGCCCTTCAGATAGCAGCCGGCTGCACTGGCGCCGGTGGTCGCATAGGGTAAGAGTGTGCGTGCCCATTCTGCTTGCAGACGTGTTACTAAGGCAGGGTTCCCTTCATGCGCAGCGATCACGCTCTGTAGCCAAGTGTCGAGGCCCCAATAGCTTCCACACATAACGTTCGTTTCAGCTCGTAGTAATTGGCTCAGGCTCTCCACGGACATAGCATGCGCTACGGAAGCTATGGCGACGTCTCTTGCCGGATGTGTCTGAACCAACATCGAAAGCCTCCTATCCGCCTCTTCTTGGCTGATCTTGCCTTTCTTCTTGAGATAGGTATCGGTGTGATTGCGGATGAAGCCCCATGGGAATCGACGGTGCGAGGGGTGTAGTACCCCAGCAGTGGCCTCCACCTCCGCATGCCATTCTTGACTGTGATCGGTCTTCTTGAAGATCGCCGTGCTCTTCAACGGTATGGCTTTTTTGGCCCATGACATATGGGAGCGTTTGCCGGTATCCTGTTCGACTGCAGTAGGAGGCATGACGGCGGTGGCCATGCTTGTCCTACGTTTATGAGGAATGGCCCTGCGCCAGGGGTGAGATGATAAAATGGATACAGATGAAACGGCTAGTTCGAGTCGAGTTACGAACGGTCGGTGTCAAGAGAATCGTGGGTATCGGTTACCGGCAGTGAAGCACGAGAACTTTCGAGCAAATTGCAGTGGTTGAGTTTGGTACAATGGGGATTTGTACCAGAATCGCGCTTTCCTTGGAAGCGCACGAGGATAGTGGGACCCAGAGTACCTAGGTAGCATAGGGTTGGTAGTGTTCAAAGAGGTGCGGCCAATAGACCGTCGGCTGATGAGGAAAGAGGAACATCAAATCTTGGAGGCGCATAGTGGATGTTACGGCAAAGATACATGGCTAGTCTGGTATAGCTCACATGTGATGGGTGGCCTTTTTCTGCGGAGACTGACACTTTGGGGCTGCGCACAAGGCTGAACAGGGTGGCTTATACGGAAAGCACATTCACCGGCCCCCGAAGCGGCTAGTGCGACTGCGACTGTGTAGGCTAACCATGGTACGAGACAGCGGTAAGCGAAGCGACGAAAATGGCAATCTAATGTAAGGAATGGTCAACGAACGCTATCTGGCAAAGTTGATCGAGCAATCGGCGTATGAAAAAGCCTTGTAGGATCGTGTGATCTAAGGATTTGTGACTACGGCGCCCGGAACCAGCCTGATTCAGCCGCAAATGTGCCTGAGGGTGGCAGACATTGTTACAAACACTGACGACCTTTATGCATATTGTTACCTCCAGAACGCAATGGACTGCTTAAGCGAAACGCACGGACAGTCCCGATTTGAGACCATGAAGCTGCTACAAGATATCACATGATCGAACAATTACCTTCGTCGGTGTCAGGAGCGACACCACGGTTCTTCCGCAGATGCGCAGCGGCTTGCCGTATGAAGTCGCCTGTCTTGTGAAAACACACAAGGTTCCCTTTCGCATCCTTCACTGCTTCACTGATAGACCAGTCATAAGACTGTCCAGTGTGAGAGTCTGTGGCAGGACACTTAAGACCTTCGATCGCTTTTTGCTCAAAATCTGGTACTGCTCATATATTAGCCTGTTGGTCGTCGTTGTGCCGAAGGAAGACCTACGTGTTGCAATGTATAGGAGGAACTCGTCTACTGCCTTGCGACTGGGGAGCGTATCGCTACTTTGATCTGCTAGCAAGATCGCTGAGAGCTTCTCCATTTGTATGATTGTTTCCGTCCGTACGCCCTTGGACATCTCGTGCTGCTCAACTCGTAGAGCTGCGAGAGACTTGCCTGTCGGGTGGAGGAGAATCCCCTTGACATCTTTCGGAGTAAACATTTCTCTGCTGAGAGGATTGCGGAGTACACCGCCATTTGCCTGGATAGCTTGAACAAGTTCTAAGGTTGGCACAAGGTTAGTATGGGTCTCATCGTAGTCCGTACATGGAAGTCACATACCATCCATCGACCACGCATAGTTGTCCTCGGTCACATAGAAGTCCTCTCTGGCGATGTCCTCAATCTCATCTCCAAGCATGGTTTCGTCATTGACGTAGTTCCTTTCCAGATGCTCATGTTCGACGTGCATAAAACCAAGCTCGCAATGAAATTTGAGCGCATCCGGGAGCGTTGAATCGATGGCGCTTCGGCGTTTGACTAGAGTATCACGAATGGTATCGATACTTGCGCCCGAGGGTGTGCCATATGGCGCGCGCACCCATTGAATCATGGCCTCCAGATCTGCGATGACCAGGTTCGTGGCCTCTTTTGGTTTGTCGCGGATATTTCGCGCCACAGAACGAGCGCTTGCAGGTGGGCGCATTCCACTGTAGACGGCCCCATTACTTCCATCCGCCATGAGATGGACTTTAGCGAGGTTCTTCGACTGGGGTAAACCGGCCTTCTTCTGGAGGGTCTGTAAACGCAGCAGATTCGCAAATACATGTGTTGCCTTGGCACGTATGTCACGATACCCAGTAACCAGGTTTCGCTGTTCGTCGTTTAGGTCATCTACTGAATCGCCTAAGATGAAGTCCGACCGCTTGGATCCACGTTTCGATATTGGTTTCGCCGTGAATGGTAAGTTCTTCAAGGGTTCGCCTCCGGAATGGACAGAAGATGCCTGTATTCGCTTGACTGCCTTCTTCTCGGGCGCTGGAGGCTCTGGCACTTTTTCGAGAATCTTTAAGAACCTAACAACGTCTAGGTCTGTGGGAGCTAGAGCCTGGAGCTTCTTGGCCTCATCTAATGCACCTTCCAACCATTCATTGCCGACTGCGATGTAATGTTCGATAAGCAGCTTCCTGGCTTCTATACCCGGGGGACTACGAGATATGCTTTCGTAAAGCTCTCCGATATAGATAATATCAGGGCCTGCTCCATGTGCGGCAACGCCTGATGTCGCGGCCATGACTGCTGAAGCACCGGTTGGATGAGGATGCCGTAAATCCGGACGTCAATCGTGGGCTGGATGTGAGTGCTGTGGGTGCTAGGGTGAGCCCGATCGCGCCTGCTTGTACCAGGTTGAAGCAATATGTCGGCTGAAATGTGTGTGTGATAACCTGTGCTCTGCTGGTCAGTGGGGTTGGTTAGTTGCATGGAGAGATCAAAAACTGGAAGCCACAAGGCTGAGCCAGAGCGGAATACGGCTCCCACTGCATGTGGTGACCGGTGATTGTCGAAGGCAGCGCTCGAGGTTGGCTGGCACTGCAGGTCCCAGTGGCTTAGCGCGACGCTAGTGCCCGCTATCCGCGACACTGCCCAGGTGCCTCGTGAATGCAGGTGAGATAATTACCCCACGAGAGGATATTTTTAAATGTTTGTATTCAAGACAAGACCAGCGATGCAGTAGCCTCGCGGTTCTAAGATCCAAATCTAGGGTATCAAGCTCTCCTAGGCCCGGTCAAATCGAACCCAAATCAGTACAGCAAATCCGCGAACTCTCCCAAAACTCCCTCCTTGCCGCCATCAAAGAACTCATGCATACCATCCATAGCCGCAAAGTGCTCGGCCACCTTCAAGCCTCTTAGTCGCTCTGCCTCGATAACGTCCCAGTTCCAATCCTTCGCCTCTACAGCCTTGGGCAGCACATCGTCATTCGGCCCTTGTTCTTCGGTTGTAGCCTCTTGGTAGACCCAGCCTTCTGGCTTTGCGGGAACCATATCGGCATCGACCAGCACATGCTCCGGTGGCACCGTGATCCTGCCTCGCTTGACGACATACTTTGCAATCGCAGTAGCATATATCGCGCTCTTGAGCTTCTCTGTGTCAACATCCTTGGCTGGCTTAGACTTCTTCCAAGGCTGCAATGTCCAGCTCTCGGGTTGTGCGACGCCAGGCTTGACCATGTGTGTGACGAGATAGAACCACTTCTTGTCCCAGCACAGAAGTCTTGTCCACATCTCGTACTTCTTGTACGGGAGGATCTCCTTCTTGAACAGACAGCTTATCCCTCCTAGCGCAATGTAATGCTTTCCCCGTGTGCCTTCAGTCGCACCTATTGCTCCTGCTACAGCGCTCTTCTTGGCGCCACCTAGACGACTGTTCTTTCTTATACCGTTGCGAATGAGCGCGGTGAAGAGGTGTGTACGGGATATGTCCATGTCGCTAAAGTATGTGCTGTTGGACTTGTGCATGTTGTAGTCTGTCTCGAGGAACGTGGTACGCGTTGAGGTTATGATCGGTTGGAAGAGCGCATGCGGAGGGATCGGGGTCGGTTGGAAGTATAATTGATAGAACAAGGCGCGGATGAAGCGTAGCTATGGTAATCGTCAGCTCGAAGTCGCGTGTCCTGCCGCTCCGCGAAATACGTACATGCCAGACAAATGGCAGATTCTTGAGGTTCGCCAATGCGAGGAGAATCGCAGCTATCCTCCATAGACCGCCAGGCGCGTTGTAGCCTGTCCACTTGGCCAGCGTAGCCATCAGGTTGCCTCTCATAGTAGGTTGCGACACGAGTGCTGCCATTGACGCGCCCGCAACGACGATGCTAGCCGTCTGCGCCATTGTGACCATACCAGAAGATGGCTATCGATCTAACGAGCGACAGCAAGGGATGGACACGTTATTATACAATCAGCGTCAGCATACGCCGCCCTGCCCCTTCGCGAGGGTTCAGGTGCCCTTCCTAATCGCGAGCCGAGGCTCGGAATGTTCCGCACTTGGGAACATGTGGATAGCTGCGCAGATCCGCATCCTCGATTCGCAACTTTGACCTACTTGAGGATACTCACCGTATCACCGGTATAGCTCAGCGAGTTAAACTCTGCCTTCTTGGCAGCAGGTGTCTAGCATGTACAGCGCATTTGACCGAGCCCGAACCGCTACGACGCTTCACGATCACGGATTCCATAAACGCACGTTCAGAGAATTCCCCAGAATACTAGATCCATCTCGCCGAAAGCCATCAGCATGAGGGTCTTGTATTTTGGTCGTGGGCAGTAAAGACGCGCGAAGCATGTGGCTGCGGGTCAGCCTCCATGCAGCAACAAGCCCTGGAGCGCGCTTTCCCTCAGGCTAACAATTTAGCCGCGGAGTCTCCTGGCCTTCACTTCTCAACTACATCCATGACCGTGCCTCTGCTTCAAACGCTGATTGACTCTGAAAAGGTAGTCGCTGTACGGCCGCTTCCCTCCGTCTGTTAACGATCGATCTTTATCGCGAAACAGACACGTTACGTCAAAGCCGATCTCAGCTTTGTCGGTACAGGCGACATCCAGGCCATGCGGCTGCTCAACGTTAACACCCGGAAACTGGAGGAGTTCTTCGGTGATTCGATCCCTCCATACGCAATCTTATCGCATACCTGGGGAAAGGAAGAGGTTTCGCTACAAGATTTGTCAAGAGAAGGGCACCAGCAGAAGCAAGGCTACGGCAAGATAGAAGGGTGCTGTCAACAGGCGATCAAAGACCGCCTACTCTGGGTATGGGTTGACACTTGCTGCATCGATAAGACGAGCAGCGCGGAACTTTCCGAAGCCATTAACTCTATGTTCCGCTGGTACCAGCATTCTAGGGTGTGCTATGCCTATCTGCAGGATGTGCCCTCTGGAACAGATGTTTACGCGCAGGGTTCTGCTTTCCGAAAGAGTCGATGGTTTACTAGAGGCTGGACACTACAGGAGCTACTTGCTCCCCAAAAAATCGAGTTTTACGACACCAATTGGACGCACATCTTTCTTCTCAACACCATTAACTACCCCACCACGGGCCCAGTCGACATAATCAGCGATATCACGTCCATCGACTATGCCACCTTCCGCCATTACAACGTCTTGTCCCCTGTTTCGTCTGTACCGGCAGCCTGTGTATTCTCGTGGATGGCGAGGCGGAGCACTACTCGTGTGGAGGACGAGGCATATTGTCTGCTCGGTCTGTTGAACATAAACATGCCGCTGTTGTATGGAGAGGGCGAGAAGGCTTTCATCCGGCTTCAAGAAGCTATTTTGAGCGGTTCCGATGACATTAGTCCTCTGGCTTGGGGATATCACAGCCCTTACATGCGTAATATGTCATACCTTGCAAGATCACCAGCAGTATTTATTGGCTATCCGAAAAAGTATGATTATCGCAGGGAGCGAATACCAACGATACATACTACCGTCACTGGGCATGGCTTGCACATTGAGCTTCGCATGATCCTCGTCGATAAACGAAGCAAAGTGTGGTTAGGCATCGTAGAAGAAGGGGATCTTGGCACTGGTACAGGTATCGCCATCGTTCTACAGCAAATCCGGAATGTAAATTTATTTAAGAGAGTCAGCGGTTGCCCACCCGTTTCCATTCAAACGACAAGCCTATCCCGACGCGCAAATTGGGCCATTAAAAGCAAGCAGATATATATCGCGCTTGATTCTGACTACCGCGTAGATAGTTGGAGGACTGACACTCGTACCACCTTGGAAAGGCTCTTATTTCGAACTTTTGTATATCAAGCTGTACAGTGCGAAGTGAGGTTCTCATTCGCGCCCGCGACTGGGTACTTGTTCTCGAGCTCATGGCCGCCACCAGTCTCAGAATCCTGCCTTGACGGAGAACCCGTGTCGTTTCATTTTGGGCCAACCAGTAGCGTGGTCTACATTATATTCGCCAACGAAAGGCAGGAAGGGTTTGCAGTAAGAATTGAGATTGAATGGGGCAAACACGGGGCAAAAGTCGTGAAACCGACGTTTTGTGTACTTGCCGACCAACATATCCACACAGCTCTGGAGCATTGCTGTGGAACTAAGCTCGGCTCAAAAGTCCCGCAATTCGCCAAAGATATGCACTGGCAACACTACTTCGCTGCGAGGAACGTGACTACCAACGAGATTGGTTACGTGTACGCCACAGACGGACCACGGAATCGAAGGGGGGAGATCGAATCTTGTGATCTTTGGTGGAAGAAGGGTTTCTACTCCTAAGGAGGACCAGTCAGTGGTGTATTGTAGCATTGAGAGAGCATAGAACAGCGAAGGACTACACGTTATACAAGATTGGAATGATTGCATGGCACAGGGTGATAAATGTTTCTTTACATTTATGCATATTCGTTCCTACTACATATGCAACAGCATATCCATATCCATAACCAAGGAAAAATCGCAAATGGGTATATAACTGAGGGCCGACTCGGCCCGATGCCCGTCAGCATGTACAAAAACGCCTTTTGTTCCAGTATGCCGCTCGTCATTAACTCAATTCCGGAATAGTGAGCCCCAGGCTCCTTTCTATCACTATCCCAAACCCGTGGGGCTTCTCGTGGGGCCATGCCTGTCCGCTGTGCACAACCACTCTGGGGTGTGCAAGGATGGCTCGTTACGTGGGGCGTGAGGCGTGCTCGTGCAGCACATGGGTAGGGGTATATGTGTCCGTAGATGCGCCGACCGTAGTAACGCCTGCCCGTTCGTGATTACTGATGTATCGTTCGTTGTGAATCGTGTTGAGTGTTAGAAAATCGATTGTGCACTCAGCCTGGCGGCGGTGGTCGACGGGGAGACTCGCTCGTTCGTCGGGGTGTTGAGACACTATCTCGCTGCATGTCTCTCATCGCCTCGGCATAGTCCTTCTCCGCAGCCATGTCTCTGCTGTTACTGTTGACCATGTCGTCGATAAACTGATGTTGTTTCTTCTGCACGGGTTGTGCATCTGCTCCTGTAGGGCCATCGCCCAACATGCTGGGCACGATATCTTCTGGATCCAGCCCAGCGTTTGAGTCTCGGTAATCCGGCTGGTTGGGGAACATGACAGAGTCTTTTTGAGGTCTTCGCGCACGTTTTGGCTTCAGTGGGAAGTTGCTGGGATGGATGTAGTCGCCGTCTGGGCTGCGCACATTCTGGAGCGCGTTTGCTTCCCTCTCCATCTCTTCCCATGTGGCGACGAGGTTGTTGTCGTTACGACTCCGGCTGTCGCTCGGGTCACCCGAGAAGCTGCCTAGTCGACTGATCCGGAAAGCTCGCAGGCGGTCGAGCGCCACCTTGAAATCGTCGAGAACGACGGAATCCGTCAGGCACTTGAATACGAATGCGAACTTCCAGAAGGGGTTGATGCCCGTGGCGCCTGGGAGTTTGATAGCCTCGGTGACTGTAGAAATGTCCAGGACGATGAAGACGATGCTGAGTAACATGGACAACAACATGATACCAAAACGCGGCGAGATGCGTACGATCTCCTTGAGGCTCAGTTCGTATTGCGTCTTGATGACCCAGAAAAGGTAGATGGTGGTGAGAATCCACCAGGGATCGCGGCATAGCGCCTCATATGGTCGTGTTTTCAGGAATGTCTTGTTGACGCCATGAAAGTAGGCGAAGTTGGCGTATATCTCCACGACCCAGTACGGTTGAACAAGCACTACGGTGCCGATGAAGATATAGCTGACAGGTTTCGAGAGGAACGGCTTGATCTTCATCCATGCAATGACATTGTGCAGAGACCAGGAGGCGTTCAGGAAGATGGCGGCGACGGAGAGCCACCAGGCGTGGACTGGGCTGGGGAAAAATAACCAGAATCCTTGCCAGATACCAAGGATGAGCTGGGCTTGATTAGTATGGATGTAAGCAGAAATGTAAATGTGGACTCACTTCAAGTAGAATCAACTAGATGGTTGTCAGCGGTGGTCACTGCTTAAAGAGGGTTCTTACTAACCTTGTGCAACAGGACGCCGCGCCTCATGTTTGCCAACGTGATGAACGCCATAATGATGAGCGAACCCACGAGATAACCTTGCGCCCATGCTTCCAGAATGAGTTCCTCCGGGTTGCTGGGCTTGGGTACGACCTCACCCTCATTCCATTTGCGCTCGATGTCGGGTATGGGACTCATGGTGTTGGCAGAATTTTCGAAGGTCGGTTCCGAAAGCCGGGGCGGATGCCGAGGAAGCGTGCTGTGATGTCACAACGCGAAAAGCTTCAAATTCGATCTCAACACTTTTACCATGGCAGGCGTGAGGGGGAGCGACAACGATGGGTTTATGAGGAAAGACGGGGAATGAGTACAAGAACGAACGGGCGCAGCTGGGCGTTTCTCGTGGCGCGTCAGTTCTCCGCATCTCGCCATGACATTTACGGACGATGGTCATCCTGGAGGCTCCGGGGGCCGAGTCCATGCGTAATGGTGCTTTGCCTAAGGGAGGCATAGTGTGATTGAATCATGGCGGTGGCGCCCAGTCGGCAATTGGGACCACGCGGGCCAAGAGGTGTTTGGTGAAGCTGTGAATAAGCCAGCCGTTGTCGACTTTGCACCGAGGCCTAGAGCCATTGGCCGGGCCGGCAAGTCTTTCGCTGACGCGCCGCCGCCACGAACGTCTGCAGTGTTTGCACCATGACTGCCGCAATGGAATACTGAGGCATGGATTGGATGCGCACCTTTTGCGCGAGAACCAGCTGTTGCCGATGCGGTCAATGTCAGCACGGAACTGTGTACCGTGCAACGGCCGCATGCGTTCTGGTGCCTGGACGGCTAAAATTTGAAGTTCAGCACGCCTTGACCGGAAGCGGCTACCGTCGATGTCGATGGCTGCCAGCTGCATGGATGCTGCGGCGGGTGAGCGACATGGGACCCAACAGGCTGGTCCAGCGTCCTGGAATCTGGGATCGAAGTCTATCTACGTTGTTCATCTCCTTGCAGTTTTGGTGTGTGTTTCGTGTGCGAGGCTGTCTACCTTTGGTGGCAGCGCGACTAGATGGTAGATGATGGTGTGGCAGTATCTCAGAGAGTGTGTTTCAGATGGGACAATGTTTCAGATGAGGCAAAGGACGGCTCTGTAACGTGACAGTATGACCACCGCAAGAGGGAAAATATTGCGCTTCAGCTTGCGATAGAAGGCTATCGAGTCCTCGACGTGAGCTGATATTATCCGGAGGCTGTGAACAGCTTGTTATGGTGCAAAGACGCGTCCCGACGATGCAGCTGACGCAGTACCAGACGTAAAGGGGACAATGGTCTATAAACAATGAGGCATGGCATGCTATCGTCACTGACGCCTTCCGGCTTACCAAGTACAGCAGAAGGTCGACTGCCGGCTAGACAGCCTCTAGATTTCAGGATCGGCAGGTGAGGCCAGCACGCGCCAGCCGATGTGGTTAATTTCGCAGGTGTCATCAGAAGCCCAACCATGGAAAAAGTAGCTTCGGGTCCCAAATGCTATATTGGCGGCTACAACTGCCTAGCTGGCGACATAAGTCTAAAGTGACGACCGGGTCTGTGGGCCATCCGTGGACATTGGCTGCATCATCAACACAGACTTTCATTTCATGGACCAGGGCGAGGACATGAAGAAACAAAGCGGCACATATGGCGAAGTCTGTCGCAAAGGTAGCACTGCGTAGTCAGCATGAGGATGTTCGACTCATAGTGATGCACCCGTTCGAGGCACATGGCAAGGGCATGGCAAGGCTGGGGAAACGCGCTAGCTGCCCCGCTGAAGTCATAGAGAATCGCCGCGTCAAACATTGTTTGCGGCCCACGACATCCAACAACCGCCGCAGAAGCATAGGCGTTCAACATGTTCAAAAAGAAACCCACTGTAGGTTGCAATCTCGCACATACGCTGCACTGACTAACGCCCCTTAGATCAAGCCCCTCTCCCCCCTCAAGTCGAGCGACCGCCGCAGGACTGCCGACCAGATCATCGCCGACTTTGGCATAGACATTCCCGTAGATGCCGATGCGAATCCCGAAGACAAGGCAGCTTCGTCAACCGCCGGCCTCACAGCACTGCGCAAGTCGCTGCTCCCCGAGAATGCCCTGTCCGCGCGCTTCACCACAACCGCGGGGCCAGACCTCAAGCAGGTGTCGGGCACAATATACGTAGGCAGCCATGAGGGCACCAGCGGGGAGCAGAGAGTATTGTGGGCAAAGGTTGGTGACAAGATGTACCCCACCGTCTATACCCTCTGGCACAACCCAAGGATAGTCCCGTTGCTCTATACGCCACTCGTCGTGGTCGAGAAGATGCAGGGTGGCGCCGACCTGATGACGCCTGGCCTACAACGAGGCCCGCCGTTCCCCAAGAAAGCGACCAAAGGCGCAATCGTTGCCATTGCAAGCCTCGAGGCACCGACAGTTCCCATGGCGGTTGGCGAGTGCGTCATTGACGTAAGCGCGTTGGGCAAAGTCCAGGGCACCAAGGGTATGGCTGTGTCGACGTTTCACTGGGCAGGCGACGAACTATGGTCTTGGAGCTCGACAGGTAAGGCAGGCACTGAGCCTCCTGATATCCTCCAGGGCTGGGACGACGACAATGGTGAGGAGGCGAGTCTCGCTGAACGCACGGCAGCCGTCGATCTAGACGATAACGAAGGCGGTATCACTCTCGATGCTACCCCGACCGAACGGTCAGAGGCGGAGAAAGCACAGGGCGTACAAGGCGAAGATGCGCCATCCAACAACGACTTCATCGATGTCCTTGAAGATAAAGAGCTTACAACCAAGGGTATGCATCCTACATTCAATCACATCAACCAGCAGCTAACAGTCCTCAGAAATCGATGAAGCCTTCAAGAACGCATTCTTGTACGGTGTCCGATACCACATGGATCACAACAAGGGCCATCCCTCCTACGGCCTCGACTTCCCGATCTCGCAGACAAACGTCATGTCCACGCTCGTCCTACCCTTCCTCCCTACCTATACCCCTGCGCGAACAGCCTCACTACAAATCAAGAAGACAAGTTGGAAGAACCTGAGAAAGTTCGTCCGGTATCTGGACAAGCAACAAATTCTCAAGTGCAAAGACCGCGACGGCAATGAGGTCGTAGTCCTTGACATTGACTTCAAGGACCGCCAGATCGAATCGTTCGTTCCCTACCGGCTACCGAAGAAAGATGCGCCAACCGCAGCGAGCGTCAACGGGAAGCCAGCCGCGCCTCTCTCCGCCGAGTCCTCCGTAGGCCAAAAGCTCAAGCTCGTCTCCGTACTCCGACCCAAAGAGAAACTCGCACCCATCCTCAGCGCCTCCAAAGCCGATCCCCGCGGCCTCTACACCCCATCAGAGCTGAAGCAACTCCTCATCGCCTACATAGAAGCCGAGAACCTAATCGACCCCAAGAACAAGCGCCTCATACGCATAAACCCACAGCTCGCAGACGCGTTACTGGGCTCCTCGGCCGCCGACAACGCCGCCCTCTCCTCAGGAGCCATGCCGCGCGACGCCCTAGCCGAGCGCATGGTCGCCGCCTCCTCCCCCTTCCACGCCATAATCCGCAACGACGCCGACATCTCTGACGCGAAACCCAAAGCCGGTGCGCCACCCAAGATACAAATCACCCTTGAGACGCGCAGCGGCAATAAGACTGTGACGAAAGTACATGGGCTGGAGCCATATTATATCTCGCCGCAGCCGCTCGCTGATGAGCTGCGCAAGACGTGTGCGGGTAGCACGAGTGTGGATAAGCTGCAGGGGTCTAGTCCCAAAGCACCGGTTATGGAGGTCATGGTGCAGGGGCCACAGAAGGATGCTATTATGAAGGCGTTGGAGAAGAGGGGGGTGCAGAGGAATTGGGTCGAGGTTGTGGACAAGACGAAGGGAAAGAAGAAGTAGATGTATATATGCGATAGGTTTGCAAGCAGTTGAATGATACCCAGCTTGTTTTCTCCATGTTCTGTGTCTTTTGATGGCTGAGTAGTGACTGGAACATGTCTTTGAGGCGATGGATCCTTCTTATTAAACATGTGGAATGGGTTGCTACTATCAGAGGGTATCAAATTTCCGGGGAAAGAAACGGAAATGTTATCGTGAGACCATGCCTGATATGGGCAAGCGAATTGACCTAGTCTCTTAAGACACGCCAGACTTCATACAGCCCAACACGACTTCCGTGAAAGAATATGTTGAGCCCTCTTCCACCACTCTTCAATCGTTACCGGGACATGTTTAGCATCGCGCGTAGGTTCCTAGCCCGTGCGCGTCGCGTCACCGTCTTTGTCCGCTCCCTTCTCACCCACATCCCCTGCCATCACGTCCTCAAAGAAGTTAAACATGCTATCCTGCCCACTCTTCTTAAACTCCTTGATACACTGCCCAGGTGTGATGACTTCAGCAATAGTCTGGATCTCCTGCTTCCAGTCCTTCACATACGACGCCGTCGGCTCGGTATGTACAACGTAGAAGTGGCGGTAGTCGCGGCGCATATCGACTTGCAGTCCAGCGTAGTAGCGTATCATGTTCAGATTGGCGGCTTGCTGGCTACGTTTGAGCGTGTTGAAGTAGTCGACGGGTTCGCATTCTGCGATTGCACGGCGCTCAGAGAGGATGGGGTGTTTGTCGGCTTTTAGGCTGAGGGGGGCATCGGGACTGTCTTGCTCGATGAAGCTGGGGTTTATGAGGAGAGAGTAGAGCTCCGCGGCACTGTGTTGAAGTTAGTGATATATCCTTTTATTTCGAGTGTAGTGAACGAACCTTTGTACATCAGGATCCCCAGCCTGGAGCTCTGTTGCTTGGTCTTCACAGTAGGCAAACAGATGCTCCATCAATTCCGGGCGGACACACAGACGCCAGAGCAAGCTGTTCTCGACGATCTCTGGAAACTGAGCTGATGGACCTGCGAGTTCCTTGAGCTTCTTGATTTTCGCCAAGAAGAGCTTGATAATACACAACGCATATCTTGGCATCGCTTCGAAGACTTCGTCCGTGATGTAGATAAATCCACCAACAGGAAATATCTCAATGCGATCATTCCGGAGCACAGGTGTCTCTTCTGAAGCATAGTCATATTCGATACCTGGTTGAAGCCCGACCGACCAGAGACGCACTCCTCTACGGAGGACTTGGCCGAATCCGGGGATACTTGTGAAGTACTCAAAGTCGGGATGTGCCTAGTCTGCTTAGTATTCGTTTGTTCCAGGAGTGTGTGATACGTACGATGATGATACCCGTGCCTCCTTTCAGGATTTGTTGCTGAAAATCTGCCCATCCGCCTGCATAGCTCGCACTGCTGACTTGGACATGATGCATCAAGAGCCATCGAGTGATGATTTCAAACTCCACAAAGTGATCTTCAGGGTGAAAGAACAAGAAAGCCCTCCTTTCTACCGGATCGATAGTTGTTTCACCATCGTTGGTCGCAAACATGTCTTCGAAGTCGAGCTTACTGACTGCGCTTATTCTCTCTTGCAGCTCTGTGCATCTGATATCGACAGGAGGGAATTCCATGGGTGGAGGTGGAGGAGGTGGCGGCTGGAACGGTTGTTGCGGTTGTTCGAGTGGCATGGGAGAAGGGGAGCGTGTTACTTCATCGGCAACGTCCGGCTGAGCAACATCATCGATGTCCATATGGACAGACGCATCAGATTCATCAGACCCATCCGCCGGTCGAACAGGCTTCTGACGAGAATCATGTGGCCCATCCGCGACGATACCAGTATCATAATGTTGGAAGGCACAATCCTGGTCGGACTTACGACATTGAGTGTTTTTCCAGTACCAGCACGTAAGTTGGTTCGGTGCCAACGCTTTCTTGGTGAACCTGTCTCCAGACTGACTTTCTCCACCATTGAACTCCGGCCGCTTCTCAGGATCAATTCGCACATCGGGAACTTTAGGATCAGTGTGCTTCATCCACCCAGTGTTGTAGTGAGCGTAATTACACTGTTCGGCAGACTTTATGCAGCCCCGTTCATGGTTCAGCCAATAGGGACAGGTGAGTGGTGGCCTGCGATATTTACCAGGTATGAACCCTTGCATATCCCCCAAGGGATAGTCACGGCCATTTTCATCCTTATTTCTATGCATGAAGCGACATTCTTTCGGACCTCTCGGGCAATCGTTGCTAAGCCTCCAAGAATAGCATACTAATGGGACTTTGTGGGATTCCCAGTCTTCCAAAGGTAGGTTACCGTCAGTAGACTGTTGTCTTGGGGGAACGTCGCTGTTGGAGTCTTCTGTGGGTCGCCTATGGCTAGGCTCGCGACGACCGTATAGATCATCGCGTGGTGCGCGCGGGAGCGAGATAGCGGTACCGGGTGGGGCGTTAACAATCTGTAGAGCCGAAGGATCAGGTGTACCCTCCCTGGCAGACTTCTTATTCGCCGCCCCTCGTCCTTTAAGGTTGCGGAAATGGGTCTTGTTCAATTCAGAGATCTGACGAGGCGGAGGTTTCGGTTGGTTCGTGAACTTGATGGCGCCATTCTTTCCTGTATCGGACGTGACATTACTAGGACTGACCTGCGTAGTGAATGAGACTGATCTCTTCGCAGTACCGGGATTTGCGCGGGCCGGAGTTATATTGGCAGAACCTGTAGCGGCGCTTGCAAGCTCACTGGTGGTACTAGCCCTCCGTTGCGTGGGGACCGGGTCGACATGTCCGGTTCGAGAATGTGGATTTGATTCCGATGGCGAAGGCTTAGCTGGGCTCGGCTTAGTAGCTGACTTCCGCTTTGGAGTGGTTGTAGCACGTTTCAGTGCTGTACTTGCTGACTGAGCTGACTTTCGACGTAGCCGGCGCTCAGTACCAGCGCCCTCTGCACTAGTTGACTTGTGCTTTGTCTTCTTTGAGGTCATCGTGATCTCATCGAATAATGAGTCATCCGTCAACTCTGCTTCTTCAGAAGAAGACAAAGATGAGTCTGACTGCACTACAGGAGGCTTGCGCGCTCTTGGAGGTTGTCTTCTGGGACTTTCGATGAACAAGTTGTTGAGTTGACTGGAGTCTACAGCTTCTCTTTCTGCCAGTGTAACTTCGAGGGGCGGCACACCTTCATCTGCCGCTGCTCGAACTGCTGCCTCGAACCTGCTTATGTTTTGGTCGCATAGCTTCCGGAATTCAATCCCGCTCATTTTCGATTTCTTCAGGTTCCATAGTTCCAGAGCGGTGGGAGCTGGGGGTCCTGGGGGTTCTGGGGCAAGTTCGGGGTCCGTTGGATCATCATTAACATTTTCAAAATTTGATGCTGGTTCCCAAGTACCTACATAACGTTAGGAAGATGCGATGAATGTTCAACCTTGTGGAATGCTTGGAGAGTATAGGTCGGGGTAGTGTCCCAGGCAATACTAAAGGACTGCGAAAGACAAGATCAAATGCTTACTGCTTTATAGCGGGTTAGCTTGGCTCAACGATCATTCAGCATAGACTTACTCGGAAAGTGGATAGCCCTCCCACTTGGTCAAGTACTTTATGCCCTTCCCGAAGGGCGCGACGTCCCATTCATTTTGCCACTTTTCTGCTATGATACATTCCACGTCAAAAGTACCCGCCACTTCCTCATTGTCTTCGGCAGGGCGTGATGACATTCTGGCGAAAGCCGTAGAGATGAATGGGGATGCAAGGTCCTGATTGGTTGAGAGCAGCGGGAGGACGCTGATACAACGCGCAGGTCGAATTTTCCGACACGCGCCCGATCGCTGTAGTCGCTCAACACGCGATAAGAAGAGGCTGAGTTATTGCCGCTATTTGGCGAAAGGCGACTTGTTTGCGGTGGTGCAAGCAACCACGGGCGTGAGGTTGCAGGTGAGGGCGCGGAGAGTAGCGTCTCGCTTACCTAATGCGGCATGGGCTCGTTCGCCCTGAGTGCTGGCTGGTGCTTTGTTGGTGGAGCAGCGACTCCTCGAGGCAGCGAGATAGCGCACCTGGACACTTCACCCGCCACGACGACCGTACTCTGCCTCTCTGCTTGCCCTGATACCCCAACGCTATCCAGGCCCTGCTCCCGAGACTCTCGCCGAATTAGCGACTGAGACGTGCACCCGCCGCCCGCCTGCCACTCTTCCCCACCTGCCTACCGCAACAATGGCGAACGACGAATATGACGTGAGTCCCCGTACGCCAGCAGCTGTGGGCTCTGCATACTGACCGTCGTGCCTGTAGTTTCTCTTCAAGGGTACCGCCTCTCCCCCCGCCTTACTCGTCCTGGTCTCGTCGCCCGCTAACCCCCGCAGTGGTGCTCATCGGAGACTCAGGTGTCGGTAAATCCAACCTGTTGAGTCGATTCACGCGCAACGAGTTCAACCTTGACTCCAAGTCGACCATCGGCGTCGAATTCGCTACCCGCTCCATCCAAGTCGACGCAAAGACTATCAAAGCCCAGATCTGGGATACCGCAGGCCAGGAGCGGTACCGCGCCATCACCTCCGCATACTACCGTGGCGCTGTCGGCGCTCTGCTTGTCTACGACATCAGCAAGCACCAGACATACGAGAACGTCACGAGGTGGCTGAAGGAGCTGCGCGACCATGCCGACTCCAACATCGTCATCATGCTCGTCGGTAACAAGAGCGATTTGAGGCATCTGCGGGCAGTGCCGACAGAGGAGGCCAAGCAGTTTGCGAGTACGTGTCTCACTCTATGACATTGGCAGTTGTCCAGATAGTTACTCAGAGACGACGTAAGCTGACACTCTCCAGGTGACAACAACCTCTCCTTCATCGAGACGTCCGCCTTGGACGCCAGCAACGTCGAGCTTGCTTTCCAGAACATTCTCACAGGTACGCCCGTCTCATTATATAATACCCCGCAGTTAACACAGTGTTCGGCGCAAAGTTTGGCGTCACAGTCCAGAGGCTGGATAGACATGTGCTTACACCGCCACTTCCGTCGTGCCCTCAACGCCGAGTCACCAGTACGAACTGCTGCTAACACTACCCAGAAATCTACCGCATCGTCTCAAGCAAAGCCCTCGACCAGGGCGAAGGCAGCGGCCCAGTCCTCGGCAACGACCGCAAGGTGCTCGAGATCAGCAAGTCGGCCGACGCGGAGCAGAAGAAGGGATGCTGCTAGACGACGACGAAATCCACAAATACCCTTCACCTACAAACTGGTTGCGCCGGGTTACAACGCATGTTTTTGGCGGAAGCAGCGAAGGGAGAAAGCTCGGATATAGCGAGCAGGACTACGATACAAATGTGCCTTACGTTTAACGCGCGGGAAACAACATGAGATGATGCAAATGCCCAAACTCGGCGTCCAGGAAGTCGCTCACTTTACGTCTGCTTTGTGTCTGTTCGGCTACAGGTGTCGGGGTCTCTGCTTGGTTTTGCATGCTGCGAGAAGCATCTCTTTTGTTCGGTTCGGGACTGGAGGCGATAATGCGAATAGTGGCTGTATGTATGGCGTGATTGCAATGTCAGCTCATGTTCAGATTATCACATGTAGCCACCATGGTCGTTGATTGTACAATCGGAATGTCACGACGGGCTGACGCGTCAGCAGACTCCTGGAGCGGCGGTTGTATCACATGTGACGAAGTAGATCCACGGCTTAGTATCTCTCTGTCGGTCGTCTCGGCAAATCGAGCACTTGACCACTGACCAGTGACACTCGGCACGTAGATCGGTCCTTTGCGCATCTCGATCACCGTACCGAGCATCTCTTCCGGGCCACTCACCAAGACAAAACATCACTCGGATCTCCACCCAAAAGTTCATCTAAAAACAACAAGTAGATTCGTAAATGCTCATGAAACGCCTATCCCCCTTCTTCCATTCATATCATTGGGCCGCCAAGTATCCTCTGCCTTCGTCCCAGGAGGCAAGTACTGCGAGCCCTGCTCAGAAGTCCTGCGATAGCTCGAACTGCCCGAATCATCGTGTCTCTTCTCATCTCGTGACTCGTGAATACCCGGCATGGAGTACGTCCCTGGATCCTGCATGGAAGACGGACTAGCCGTGAAAACAGGTCGCGACTTGACGTCTGTCGCCAAGGGAAGCAGTGAGCCGCTGTTCTTGGACTGTAGGGCCTTTGCGCGTTTATCTGCTTTGGCGGCGTCGTGCGTGCGGTCGTAGAGATATAGACCCACGAATGTGAGAACGAAGCCGAAGGCTTGAACTTTGGTCATGGGCTTGCCGAACCAGACGACTGCGAAGACGATGACGAAGACGCGCTTGATTAGACTGGCGACGGAGTAGGTGACTGGTGAGACCATGGATAATAGCACGAAAGCTACAATGTTTTGCCCAAAATGGAAGGTCCCGTTGAACAGAAATTCTAGAATCAGCCGCCCATGGTCCAGAGCTTCAGGGTGGTCTGATAGTTCGATGGAGGCGTCATGCAGAAAGTCGAAGATGAGGGTGAATCCTTCGGACCAAAGCCAGAGTGGGAGTGTGAAGAGGAAGGCTAGACCGGACGAGTAGCAGAGGAGGTTTAGTTTGTCTGGCTTAGTGAACTTGTTGGGTGGGAGACCGTCTTTCTCAGCGGCTGCGGCGTCGTTGAAGATCTGTTTGGAGACAATGTTCTGTACGACGAAGAGGATAGCGCTGGCAAATGCGGACATCAGGCCGATCAGGTTCGCATTGAAATCCGCCGAGCATGCCAGTATGACTCCCAGAGTAAGTGGTATAAGGGAGAGGTATGTTGGGATCGAGTATTGAATCTTGAAGAAGATGCTGTAGGCCATGACCGTCAGGAGCGGGGAGAGTCCCTTGATGGTGTGCACCAGCGACACAGGTATCCTCGACGTAGCATCGGCGCTGAGAATGTGTCCGCCGATCTGGAAGAGCGTCAAGGGCAGCGTAGCCATGATCAGTTCCCTGGATGGGCTGCGAATGCCGTATTTGAGGAAAGGCATCGTCTGCTTCAACCGCGGAAATTTCCTAGCGAACATGGCCATTATCAAACACCAGCCAGATACGAAGGCGAATTGTACGGTTGTAAGGGTGATGGGCTTCGGTAGGGCGGTCAGGATGGCCTTGGAGGACATGTTGGTGAAGATGGAGGTCATGTACCACACGCCGCAGAGCACCTGCGTCTGTTAGCCATGGACCATGCAGAGACGTGCATGACGCGACGTACGATGAGTTTGGGCGACAGCGGTGCCTTGAGCGCATCTGCGAGCTCATGCGCATTCTGGCTGACACTGCCCTTTCGCGTCCGTATTGTCCTGAAGGCCTCGGAAAGGCTCTTCTGTCGCCCGTGTCTGTTCGAGGAGCCCGACGAGGAGCCATTCATGCCCCCGAACCTGGCCTCTTTGCGCGGATGCCACCTATCCCCTGGTACCGTGCTGCCATTTGTCTGCGCTGCATGACTGGGGCTGGCGGACCGCGACGAGCTGAGGCCGTAGATGTTGTCTTCCTCGGGCGTGGGGAGCAGATCGGGCTGGAAGGCGGGAAACTTGAAGGTAGCGTTGGGACTCGGGTCCCGCGCCAACGGAGGCGTCATGGCGACTGCGGGATGGAAGGAGGTTGGGGTGTCGTAGAACTATTCGTTACGCCATGGGGGTGGGAGAAGCGATGTTGCAGGCGACTTGGTGCTATATGCGCGGAACAGTGGCGCACTCCTTTGCTACACGCAAGAGCACGAGGGCGGCACAATCAGCGGTAGCGGTGGTGGGGTACCGTGGATCGTCGAGAAGGATTATTCCACGAAGCGTGGTGTTGAAGGCAAGCGTCGCAATAGATCCGTAATTAGCGGAGAATTGTCTGGTTAGTGACATACGCGTTCCGGGCGTCGTGCAGCCGACAGGGATAGCAAATCACCAGCCCTCGTCAGCCAAGCTCCGTTGATGACTTCGGGAACTACCATGCATTCCGCACCTGCTGTGTCGGGCAGAGATCTTCTGCACCGATAACGACGTTCCTGTTCAAAACCACCTCTTTCGCTCCTCATCATGTGTCGAGGCTTCGTGCAACCCCGAGTATGTCTGTTCCGATGAACCGGCCGTCGCTGCCGTACTTGTTCTGTGCTATCTTCCTCCTGCTGCAATTGGGTCATGCTGCGGAACATGGCCCGGTCGTAGCCCCACTACACCTAGTGAGCCGCCAGGAGAGTGCCTCCTTGATTGTTTTCAACGACACATGGCACGTCTTAGGGCCATTTCAGATTGGAACAAGAGGTACGTCATTGACCGTGGTGACGCGGAAACACCATGCCAACATCATATAGAAGCCACGTGGGGTGCCGATCCACTCGAGTACTACGGCGGCTTCAGAAATCTCCAATATGACCCTGAGGCGACATTTCGGAGCTCATTGCCTACTAACGGGACCGCGTCATGGAATGTGACCCAAGCCGTACTCACTTTGAACGATGCTACATCAGCCAACGCTTCCTTGAGCGTGGCTTACTCCAACGTTGATTGGGACTTCCTCAAGGTCGTATACGGGTGGGCTGCTGTCCAATACCAGGCCTGGGCTCGTGGCGAACTCATCGTCGGCGGTAATGAGACTCAACATCTAATCTTGCATACGGACGCCATCCTGGAATACTGGGTGGATGACCAGCACTACTTTGGAGGAGACTATTACAGCTACCGCAACGCACCTCCTGTTCTTCATCTCAAGCCTGGCTCACACAGAATCGATCTTCGCCTAGCTCGCGATGTCAGGGCTTTTGGAGGCATTCTGGAGCCTACCATTGATGTTGTCGTTGGCGTGCAAAAGGCCACAGGGTCTCTGGAACTTGCGAAACCTGGCATGCTAGTGTCTGATGTGGTCGACGGAAAGCTTGCTTCGTCGATTGGATCGATATACTTGAGGAACACTGGGGAAGAGGATATCGAGGTCCTGAGCATTCAGCCCTCAGATGTGAGCTCGCACGTCTCTTTCGCCGGGTGGACAACGGGCGCTCAGTCATTGTTACGCGAAGATACTGATATTGCTGACCAGGACGACTCTAACACATACGAAGACTCGAGCATGCCCATCACTATTGTTTCTGGTCAAACGAGGCCCATCGTCTTGAAAGCATCTCTCTCTACCAACAACGCCTCATCCTTGGATTACGACATCACGTACCAGTCCGTTGGTGGAACGTATCAGAACACCCTACATGTGTCTCAAAAGCTGAATCATATCGATCTCTACAGGCCTCACAAGGTCACATATCTCCACCCGGGCGGCATAGTTTCCTATGCCATGCTTCGACCTCCGGCGAAGAACGCAACATGCCCACCGGGACAATCGAAGCTGCCTTTGCTGCTGCAACTGCACGGAGCTGGTCTTGAAGCGGAAAATCCACAGGTCACTGGCGCTCTGGATCCTGTCTCTGATCTGTGTGCATGGGTCCTGTTCCCAACAGGTGTCACGCCGTGGTCCGGCGACGATTGGCACAACTGGGGCTTCGCCGACGTTGAAGCCGCAATAGCTGCGATTCCAACCTGGATCACGAACAATAACTGGACCGGATACGGTATCGATACAGACCGCTGGATAGTCTCGGGGCACTCCAACGGTGGGCAGGGTACTTGGTATGCTCTGACTCACCGACCAGATAAAGTACTCGCAGCAGCACCAGTTTCGGGCTACGCCAGTATTCAAGTGTACGTGCCATATCATCTGTGGCAGCCTACAGATCCAGGACGTACAGCAGTCATCAGTGCCTCACTAAACAATTATCGACATGAAATGCTCATGCCTAACGCGCATGGAATTCCTGTTCAACAGCAGCACGGTGAGATTGATGACAACGTTCCAGCTTACAATGGACGCCTACTTGCGGAGCAGCTGTATCGCACAGGTGTCAGTTCGGGAGTTACAGGAGCCAAAGCTAGTTACAACGAAATAGCCGGGGCAAACCACTGGTTCGACGGGGTCATGACAACACCAGCATTGGTAGACTTCTACTACACCCAGGCCAAGAACACTGATATTCTGCCTCGGAAAATGCAGCATTTTCTCATCATGGTTGGCGACCCTGGAGACATGGGGAGTAAAAACGGCATAAAAGTCAAACAACTAGAAGACCCAGGACGCTATGGCAAAGTCGGTGTTCGGGGACACATCATCAAGACGTCCAACGTACGAGAACTAGAGTTCGATATTGCCCTCTGGAAAGAGTCTGTGACTATCGATGGTCACGAAATGAGACTGCCAGAGGCAACAGCAACGACTGACACTGTCATTCGTGTTAACAAGACAGACAAAGGCTGGAAGTTCGGCTCACGTACCGCAGATTCCGTGCAACCTGAGAGGAGTGGCCGACAACTGGGCTCCATGACGGCCATTCTTCGCACCCATGGGCCGTTCACTATCAGGCACCCAGGCTCTGCCAATTCGTCGTACATTGCACTGCAGACTTCACGCAATCTACACCAGTACTTCCAAGCAGACGCCAACATCGTCTCTTCCATATCAGACTCTGCCATTTTCGAATACACCAACAACATTATCACTCTAGCTGTCGGCGCCAGTCTCAAAGAAAGTGAAAGCAACTTCCCGATTCAGTTTGGCGAATCTGGAATTACCATCCGCGACTACCGTGGGCAAGACCAAACATACGGGGAGGAAGCTAGAGGTGCAGCGTTCTTGCGACCACTACCAGACGAGCGTCTCGAGCTCGTATTGTGGGGTGCTGATGACGAGGGGTTGCGACAGGCATCCCGTATCGTTCCTCTGCTGACAGGCGTCGGCCAACCCGATTTCGTTGTCTTTGGTGAGAGCGCAAAATGGAAGGGTATTGAGGGTGTCTTAGCGATGGGTTTCTTTGACTCTGACTGGAAGGTCACTCCCAGCAGTGTCATAGAAAGTGGGTAAGCGATGCGCAGGCCCAAGCTCGAAGAGGTGGTAGGTAGCTGCGGATATCAAAGGCTCAATATGTCTTGTCAACTTTCAGTGTGGGAGTAAGGCTATACCAGCTTTGACATGAATGCAACGGGTGGAGATGTAGAGCGGGCCGATCTTTACAACTGTATCCTTAATTCCTCTTTCTACAATAATCTCTCCGTTTGCTGAGGTGAAGACGGGTGCGACGCGTCCCGACGCGACGCGCCTTCCACCTGGGCACCTACTCGCGCTCACCTCGTCTCTTTCGGAAGCTTCTATTGTCATCACCCCACTTCTCCCGCTTCCTTTACTCACCCTCTCCTCGATCTCTTCCTTCTTTCCACGACTGTCGTCCTTTCCTTACGACAACGCCCTCTGCGACCTACTGATTTATGTACATTTGAGCTGTTTCCTCGTCGCTTCTGCATCTACATTGGCCATTTACGTCGCCAAACGAGCTGCACCGAGCCTCCGTTCTGCATATTATCTGCCCATTTGCCCAATAACCCCAGATTTGTTTCCAGCCGCCTTCAGAACCGCACTCTTCACCATATAGCCTGGACACGTCGGTAGCCTCTCGGATCTAAGTCATCTACCCACTCTTCCAAGCTCCGCTACTATGAGCTTCAACATAACTTCCGACGGGTCCCCCACACCCCGCAAGGGCCCCAACCGATTCTCCAAGGCCGGCGATCTCAGGATTGACACCTCGCCAGAGGTCCTGGGTCAGGCGGTAGGCAGCATGAGCCTGCACCAATACCCATATGCCTTCCAACGTGCGTTTGGCTCATCGTTGACTTGCAATACACAGGGCATGAAGCGACCACTCGGTTCTTCTACCCTGGGCAATCAAGCGCCAATGCTACAGCAGCACGACTCATTCGACGGCTATAAGGTCAGTACCATCCAGCATTTGCCGCAGTCTCACCGTCGCCACCTCTTACATAGACCAAGCTGACCTACCCAGAAGCCCAAGATGGGAGCTCACGAGGAGTCAGCCGTCATGGACTCGCTCTTGCAGCGCCTGAATGGACGCTCCCCTCCGCACGACCCATATAGCTCCTCCAACGGATCCATCCCCATCACACCGGCCACCGACGACTTCGCATCTACCCCATCGACGGAGCTGGACGGCTCCATCATCCTCGTCGAGGCTTGCGAGCTGCAAAAGCTTAAGCTAGAACTACAAGAGGCCCGCAACGAAGTCAACCGCGTCAACCAGGAAATGCACAGCCATCATGTGGCCCGGTCGACCATGGAGCACCTGAGTCAATCGTCAGAGGCTGATTATAGCTACCCGGGTGATGTCACTGAGCAGACTCTCACCAGTTTGCAGAACAAATTCAATGCTTCCACTCGGAGCAACTACGGTTGGGGCAATGAGCCTGCTCGCCCAGCCTATACCAGCAACAACAGCTTCGGCAACTCATACCAGCCCCAGGTGCAGCCTCAGCCCCAGCCTCAGGCCCGTCCACAACCCGCTCAGTCCGGCTATCGTCGCAATGGCTTCTTGAACGAGCCCACTCATTTCCCTCTCGACCAGAGCTTCCGCAGCAGCGGGATGTCCAACGGCTTCAATGCCGGTATGGGTAATGGCATGCCTAACCCCATGAATAACAACTTCAACGGTATGAACATGGGCATGGGAAATGGACTGAGTAATCCACCTAGCCGCCCTAGTTCGGCCTTCGATCCGAGTTACAATCAGTACGCTATGCCGCCCATGTATCCGATAGGCCACCCGGCTCCGATTGGTACAATGGCCAGCAGATTGTCGCCAGATGCAAACGAGTTCAACGTGGCCAATGGCATGGGACCGTCTCCATGGAACTCTCAGGTAAGATGCCACTACTGCATGCAGAACCCGGACTTTCACTGACAAGACATAGGCTCCGAGTGAGGCGGGTACTTCACAGTACGTGCCCCCTGTTGAACCCATGAACTATCGTCGCCTGTTGGACCGAAACATGAGCTGCAACTGGAAGTACATCGTCGATAAGATCATCTGCAACAACGACCAGCAGGCTTCCATCTTCCTTCAGCAGAAGCTCAAAGTAGGCACACCGGAACAGAAGTATGAGATTGTGGAGGCAATCATCTCCCAAGCTTATGCATTGATGGTCAACCGCTTCGGCAACTTTCTTGTACAGCGTTGCTTTGAGCATGGTACGCACGATCAAGTCATCGCGATCGCCCAAGCCATTCGCGGCAATACTCTCGCCTTGAGCATGGACGCTTTTGGCTGCCATGTTATCCAGAAGGCCTTCGACTGCGTCCCGGAAGAGTATAAAGCGACTATGGTGCACGAGCTGCTTCGTCGCATCCCAGAGACTGTCATCCACCGCTACGCTTGCCACGTCTGGCAGAAGCTCTTTGAGCTCCGTTGGAGCGACTCTCCACCCCAGATCATGCGCTACGTCAACGAAGCTCTACGAGGCATGTGGCACGAAGTTGCATTGGGTGAGACGGGCAGCCTGGTCGTACAGAACATCTTCGAGAACTGCCTTGAGGAGGACAAGGTATGCGAAGACTCCACCGACCAATTCCTTCATACTAACTGGCATTAGCGTCCCTGCATCAACGAGGTGCTCGCCAGCATAGATGTCATCGCCCACGGTCAATTCGGCAACTGGTGCATCCAACATATTTGCGAGCATGGTGCGCCCGCTGATCGTAGCCGTGCTATCGATCACATCCTCCGCTTCAGTACAGAGTACAGCATGGACCAGTATGCGTCCAAGGTCATCGAGAAGTGCCTGAAGATTGGTGGCAACGAGTTCCTGGACCGGTACTTGGACCGCGTATGCGAAGCTCGCCCCGATCGTCCACGCATGCCTCTTATTGATAGTAAGTTTAAAGCACCCCTGATCCGCGGGCTATAGCTAACCTTGTCAAAGTCGCTGGTGACCAGTTCGGCAACTATCTCATCCAGTATGTCTTGACCAACAGTGGCACCCAGCATCGCGAGCTCGTTGGCGGCCACATCCGTAAGCACATGGTCTCTCTCCGCGGTTCCAAGTACGGTTCTCGCGTCGCCATGCTCTGCTGCAACCCTGCCCTTGCGACACGCCCAGGACCTCCGGCAGGCATGCTTCCCCGCTATGGCAACCCCGCACCGCGCCCCAGTTTTGGCGCATTCCGTTAAAGACGTATTTGCGCGTGTACATGTCTTTGTCCACATACGTATCGTTGGGTATTATCAGCCAGTGCACCGCTCGCTCGATCTCGAAGAAGGTATCGTGGATATGCCCAAAAGCTAAGATCAATGTCGAACAAATTGTCGAAGACCATTGGCTTAAAACGAAAGTACGCATTTCCTACAGTCAGTTGGAAAAGCATCGATTCCTGGACACGCCTTATCACGGACATGTTCTTTCTTGTTTATCCCAACACTTTCATCGGCCCTGAGATACTTAGTAGGATTATGGAGGCAAAAGCTGGAGAAGACGATATGGTGAACAATGAACTGGATTGTACCTACATACTTATCCTTCTTTCGGAAGCAGACTAATCACGAGGTAATACGGTTACGATAATGCTGTCATCGGATGTATGTATTCTTCGATGGAAATAAGAAACATGATGCCCTATTGCATGTATCACTGCTTTTGATGTGTTGGGAAGAGTTCGTGGCTTTACCGCAGTGATGGGAACTGATGAGTGAACATAAGAGACAGACGTTGCTACCCGTCTTGTCGTGGATGTCAACGTGCGGAGCCGCTCGGTGAACCCTGGAGTTTGTACGGGCTTCGGTGGCAACTCGGGCATGGCCGGGAAAGAGCTTGCACATGTCGGGAAGACGATAATCAGGGTTGGTGAAAACTTCGAGCTGTTTCATCGAGAATCACGTTCTGAGGGACTCGCATAGCCTCATGTAGAGGAGAGGGAAGGTTGGCCGCATATCTGCTGAGTCTGAACAGTGCGAGCGGCGAGCGGCAACTAAGAGATGCCGCTTCGGCACAGAATCCGAAGAGCATGCGACACGCGAGAACTTGCCGAGCAGGAACCAACCGGGGATGCATTGCTCACAAGCTTACAGAGCTTTACTTAGCGGCTGCCTGCATGTAGGTGTCAGGGTAGTGAATGCGCATGGGTGATGCATTTCTGATGGAATTGTTGCGAGGCAGAGCATCTTGAGGAGGGAGTCATGGTTCGCTGGGAGTGCATCCCGAAACGAGTTACATGTTCCTACATCCAACGTAGAGTTGCAACAAATGAACAGCAAAAGAACTCCTCTCGAGGTATACTCACTCGATCATGCATCGGTGACCTGATCTCTCAGCGCACGATAATCGGCCCAGCCCTGGAGGGACGTAGGGCTAGGCAGGGCCTGCCGAAAGGGCCTTACCTCATCACTGCCCGCACATGTCAACGTGGGTCTAGCGGCGCCGGAAGTTCGGCGACGTCACCATGAGTTTTGAGCATTGCGTTATCTTTTAATAAGTCGCCGCGTGCGCCGTCATATTTTGTATACCCATTCAGACTCCACACACATACTCGTCCAAACTCCCAATACTAAGCGTATACCTGGCGCACGATTCTCAACAGCCGCCACATTCTCACGACCGTCCACCATACACCCAAATTCCGAATCGGAGCAGTTTCTACCTAAAACAAGATGAAGGTTCTTACCAAGGAAGAGGAGGCGGCGCATTACAAGTGAGTATTACACTCTAACGTCGATGGGAACTTTGTACTGACAGCTTCAAGTGCCACAATCAAGGGCGGCTCGATAGGTGGTGCCATTGGTACGGCGATAGGTGCTGCAGGTGTCATGGCTGCGAGCAGAAGATACCACTCCTTCCGAGCGCTCACAGTTCCTTTCCGGGCTTTCCTTGTCGCCTCAACAGGAACATTCATCGGTACGTATCTCTCTATCGCGAAATCCCGGAGTTCGATTGCTAACAATGCTACCCCATAGCCGTCATCGCCGCCGACCGAGCCTCCGCAGCATACGACATCGAACACACACCCGAGAAGAAGCGCCAAGTCGAGCGCGAGAAGGAGCGCGAAGCACTATACGAGCAAAACAAGACCGCCCTTCAGCGCGCCAAAGCATGGGCGACCGAAAACCGATACCCGCTTCTCTTTGGTTTCTGGGTCGTCTCCATGGCTGGATCATGGCACATGGTCAACCGCAACCCATACCTGAGCGGATCACAAAAGCTAGTGCAGGCGCGTATGTACGCACAGGGTGGCACACTGGCAGCGCTGCTAGGCAGTTTTGCGATTGAAGGTGCGGACGCGGCCAAGGGTCAGGGAAGATGGGAGACAATTAGGGTTATCGACCCGAACGATCCCGAGCATAAGCATGTTATCGAGAAGAAGATTCACCACGAGCGATATGCTGGAGAGGACCAGTGGAGAGGTATGTCAAAGTCGTGAAGTTGGATGTGGGAATAGCTAGCTGACTTGATGATACAGAAATGGTAGAGGCTGAGGAGCAACGCGAGAAGGAGCGCAAGGCTGCTGCTGCGGACAAGGAGCACAAGGCTAAGCAGCATGCTGATGCTGCTAACAAGAAGGAGAAGAAGGCCGAGAAGGAGGAAGAGCAGAACAAGAACAAGGCTTAAGCGTACGTTGAGTTGATGTTCCACACTATCTTATCACGACCTCGAATACCTCCGACCCAACCTTCAACCTCTCGATTCGCGTTCGATACGGACTCCGCGTTGTCTTTCCAACATCTTCGTCCTCATTTCCCGGCGTTTGGATGCAAAATACTCTACGACCCTGACCTTGTACCTGTTATATCTGTACGACTAGGTTGTGTTCAGGCAGCTGGATTTTAATGCGTTGTATGTACATATGAGCGCAGTTTAGCGCATCTACGAAAACCACATTCTTATGCTACAACATTTGATGATGTCACAATGCTGTCTAATTACGCATTTACATGTCAGAGCTATACCAAATTTCTTTTTGTAAACTGTCCCACCCCGCACGTGTCGACTGTATGATTATCAGGGTCCATCATGACGTCTGCGTTCTTGAGTTGGTGCATCAAGCACGTCACATGCTTTCGCGACGAAGCTAGCAGGTGCACACATGTTGTGAGACTTTCTGTTTTGTACCGGTATCTTTGGATTTGATTATTGCTGAGATCACAATATCTTCTCTTCACCATCGCGTCTTGGCCAGCATCGAGAAATCGTCTCTTTGCGTACAACTCACACCAGCAGCTTCGATTCTACTAGGCAAAACGAAGAAATGAGTCAATCAGACGTGTCACAGACTCTGGAAACAATATCGCAGAAGCTCATCCCCAACACCAATCTCGTCCACCCACCCAAGAAAGCGCAGGATGCACAACTCACGGCGACAATCGCAGACCTACATGTCCACCCGACCATCGAAGCACTGATACATATCCTCAACCATGACTTGGAGTCTGCGCACTTTCTAGTCCGGCACATGCAGGCTCCGCCAGCTGTGGAGGGAATGCTGCTACACGGTATTTTGCACCGCGCGGAGGGCGACTTCAACAACGCAAGAGCCTGGATAAGCGACGTCGCAGACGCATGTGAAGGCTATCAACCCAAACACAAAGAAGATGGTCAGAGATTGGATGCTGAAGTCGCGAAGCAGGTTGGCAGCAACTCTTCCATTTCGTCTTCCCTGATCGAATTCGTCTATGGTGACGAGGAGCCCAAAAGTCTGATCGACGCTGTTGAGGAGTTCCGAGGCAAGAAGAAGAGTGAAAGGACGGATGACGAGGAAGGAATCGAGCAGAGAATAAGAGGCGAGGCGGAGAAGGTGCTGGAGTGGTGCAAGAACAAGTTTGGAGATGGGGTGTGGGAGGATGCGACGAAGGCTTGGGTCAAGAATAGCGAGGAGATTAGCAAGATCAGTGGGGATATGGTCAGTGGTGGTAAGGGACATAGGGAATTCTGAGGCTAGAGATGGTGTTGGCGATGTCATAGCACGCGTAGTGGGGGTTGAATTAATCTTGTTACTAGAACGCTGTCGAGCGAACACATCTAGAGCGATCCTGACGGCGATCTCCCAGATTTCGGTAGCTTATCGGCACCTGTTCTAAGGACACGTTTATCTTCAGGAACGTCCTGTCAAGCGACCCAGTGATAGTACCGTGAAAGCGATGCCAAGACGTGATGATTTGTTCCTGCCCACGATCGCAACGTGCATCCCCACTACCGCGCTCAACCATGGTTCAGATCGCCGTCCTCGGGGCAACAGCACGTGAGAGAGGCAGCAGGAATGAGTGTCTCAAAGCCTGTATACAAACAGAGGGCATGATGCAGGCGACCGTCATCTGTACGGCAGCAACCACCGCCTGGGCTAAGCGAGGATCAGGGCCAGGGTGCAGCGGCGAATGGGCGTCGACGCTCCAGAAGCGGTCGGCCTGTGACATCAACGGCCAGCTTTCACCCCTAACAACGCCATTATTCTTCCCGCACCACGTGCAGCTCTCGGCTGGACTGTACACCAAGCAATCATGGCCGACGATTCCCTCAAAGTGAATGGCCAGGGCCGTCCCAGCAACGTCAAACACCACACGTCCCCCTCGCTCATGATGAACGCCCACTTTGCCGGCGTCGGCGACAATGTCGACAAAAGTGCCTACGAACATGGCATCCAGGTCATCGACGAGGACAAGATGTTCAAGTATGTCTTCTCCGCGTGCAGGCAATTGGGCAGAGGGGCAGTAGGCTAATGGGTTCTCGCCATGTAGCACAAACGTCTCTACATATCTCAACATCGAGAAGGTTATCCCCGCCGGCTTCAACTACCACCTCATATCCGTCTTTGGCTCGCAGTCTACCGGAAAGTCGACGCTGCTCAACTACCTCTTCGGCACCCAGTTCGGCGTCATGTCCGAGCAGGAGCGCCGCCAGACAACAAAGGGAATCTGGATGAGCAAGAACAAGCGCGAGGAGGGCGGCTCCAACATGGCTGAGAACATCCTCGTCATGGATGTTGAGGGTACCGACGGCAGAGAGCGAGGCGAGGACCAGGACTTTGAGCGCAAGAGCGCCCTGTTCGCGCTTGCCACGAGCGAGGTCCTCATCGTCAACATCTGGGAACACCAAGTCGGACTGTACCAGGGTGCCAACATGGGCCTGCTCAAGACTGTGTTCGAAGTCAATCTACAGCTCTTCGTCAAGGACAGCCAGTAAGTGTTACGACTATCCTGGACCTTCGCATGCTGACAATTCCTTAGATCAACCCCCAGATCCCTCTTATTCTTCGTCATCCGCGACCACCTCGGCACGACACCCCTCAAGAACCTACAGAACACCTTAATACAAGACCTCTCCAAACTATGGTCGACCATCTCAAAACCCAATGGCCTCGAGAACTCGCGGATAGAAGACTACTTCGACTTCGCCTTCGTCGCCCTCCCACACAAGATCCTACAACCCGAGAAGTTTGAGGAGGCAGTCACACAGCTTAGCAGGCGGTTCAAGGAAGGGTACAATGACCCAAGGAAGAGCGGACTCATCGACGAGGCCACAGCACCCATCTTCCTGCCCCAATACCACCGACGGATTCCCGCAGACGGTTTCTCGGCATACGCGGAGGGTGTATGGGATCAGATTGTCAACAACAAGGACTTGGATCTGCCTACACAGCAAGAGCTGTTGGCTCAGTTCCGCTGTGACGAGATCTCACGGGAGGTCCTGGTTGCTTTCGACGAGAAGATCACACCACTGGAGGACCAACAAGCCGAGCATGCTCGGACCGGGCAGCTTTCTGTCATCACCGACCTCGGCCCTGCCATGAGCGCTGCACGAACCAAGGTCTTCAAAGACTTCGACACGAACGCGAGCCGATACCACAAGGGCGTCTACAAGCGGAAGCAGGCAGAACTGGAGGCCAAGGTGGACACACGGTTGAAGGCACTGTTCCAGAAGCAACTCACGGCTGCTCACAAATCTGGAGTGGAGTCCTTCAGCGAAGCCGTCAGCGCGGCGGTGAAAAGCGGTCAGAAGAAGGGCACATACGACTTCGCACAGATTGTCGATTCAGAAAAGAAGCAGGCGCTTGCAAAGTTCGAGGAGAGTGCGAAGGCCATGGCCATTGAAGGCGCGGCCTGGAGCAGTCACGAGAACGAGTTGAAGATTTACAAGAAGGATCTCGATGACGTCTCCGGCCGTCTGCGCAAGGAGGAGATGAGGCGTCTGGCCACACGAATCGAGCGCTGGGTACGATCAAGACTAGACGAGTCTGTCGGTCTGGAGTTCAACAAGCTCGGATCCGGTCGAGGCGGTTCTGGCGCGCCTGAGCATGGCGAGCGACCACCAACAGAGAAGGATCTCTGGGACCGTGTCTGGACTATCTTCACCGAAACTGTTTCGAGCGCCGAGAAGCGATTCACTGACCGCGCATCCAGCTTCGATGCTAGCCCCGAAGAAGTTGAGGTCGGTCTGTGGAGGTTACGGCGGAAGTCGTGGGCTGTGCTCCGCGCGAAGATTGACGAAGAAGTCATGGAGGGCAACATTCTCTTGAAGCTGAGAGAAAACTTCGAAGACAAGTTCCGCTACGACGAGCATGGCGTCCCAAGAATATGGCGACCCACCGATGACATCGAGGGTGTCTACACCAAGGCCCGCGAGTCGACGATCACCGTTATCCCACTCCTTGCCCGTTTCAAGCTGGCGAAGACATCAAGCCCTCCACCGCTCGATGCATGGATCGGCGAAGCTCCTGCGTCAGCAACCGCTGCGGATGAAGACGATCTGACCCCCATTGGTGGCTTAGACGACGAAGAGGGCAAAACCCTGGAAGAGGAGATGACCATCCTCTCTGACGCCAAGCAAGCCGATCTCCTGATCCGCTTCAAGAAGACCGCAGATGGGGTGTACGTGGAAGCTAAGCGTAGCGCGATTGGCGGTATCACACAAGTTCCGTTGTACTTCTACGGTCTCCTCCTTGCGCTGGGTTGGAACGAGATCGTAGCTGGTAAGCCTCTGCCCTTCCTCCCGATACCACCCTCTTACTAACAATGTCCAGTCCTCCGCAACCCAGTATACTTCATCTTCCTCATCCTCCTCGCCGTCGGCGCCTACGTAACCTACACCCTCAACCTATGGGGCCCCATGGCACGCATGGCCAACGCCGCCTCCACACAAGGTCTTGAAGTCGGCAAGGAGCGTCTTCGCGCTTTCCTCGAGAGCTCGGATACTGGCCGCCAGGCTATGGCTATGAGCGGCGGTATGAATGAGACTAGGAGGCAGGAGGACGTCAGGATGGACAGGCTGAATGGCGATGGCAAGAAGAGCAGAGCCGAGGAGGAGGACCTCGACGATATTTGAGTGGATGCCACTGCTATTGGCTAGGCTCTTTTGGGTAGATGCTGGATAGCGTAGGATACGGAAAAGGGATTGTATGGCATTGATAAGGTGTGTTTGAGCGCTTTGTTGATAGAATACTAGTTGTTGGGACGGCTTCGTTAGAATGAGAGGCTGAATCGTTGAGTGGCGCTGTGTGCGTTGGTGCACACAAGTGAGTATGTGAATGCTGCAGTGGTGATGATGATGATCGTCAGCAGTACAGGGTTCCGCGGTTCAGTGTCCGCGCTACTGGTGTATATAAACCATCTTTCTGGTTATGCTCTCTTTTCCTCATACACTCTAAAAGTTTCCATCTTTTATTACCAAAAAGTCATGGTTGAAGATTCCATGTGGACTTGGAGACCAACTCTGGTCTTTTATCCCAAAAAAGGGTCACGAGTACCACATGTCTTCTCCTGCCAGAATTTCGAGACATTCTTTACCACACAAAAAAGAATTGCATACGAGATTGATGTCCTCTGGTTCTCTGTCTCGGTTCAAAACTACACCATTATCCGAGAAACTTCATCAAAACGACCTTCTGGCTGACCTCTGCTTCTCCCGCACGAGCGACGAACATCTACCTAAAAACACCTTCGCCGCCAAAATGTCGACTTTGAACTGCGCTATCCCAAAAACGAGTTCTGGTCGCACATGTTGAGACTTTGAAACATCGGAACGCCAGCTGCATGTGCTGGTGTTAGCGTTTGGGAATTCGAACTCAAAAAAACTACCACAACAAAACATGAGCGGCGGGTATCTCTTCTACGGTCTCCATGACCCTCACCTCGCCGAATAGCGCAACGGGCACTTAGACTCTTCCGACGACTGCTGGAGTTGTTGATTATTCCTCCATTCGCTTTCCCGAAACGATATTAGAAATGCGCCATGGCATCGACATCGTGTCTGTCTAAAGCTACCAGCAAAAAAAGAACTGGTCGTTGCTTCTCCCTGCTTCCTTACATTTCGCAGTCACGATGATGTGGCCTCATACAAAATATAGCGACGAAACAGAGCATGGGTGCAGTCGCCTCGCCTCGCCTGGGCCAAACACGAAAACATGTTCGATATGCGACCGATGGAATCGAGCGGGCGGACGAAAAAAACTCTTCGAAGAGTATCACAAGTCACGAAACCTATCAAAAGAACTGGCACCAGCACTCATGTTGGCGGGACGTTGGCAACTGCATTCCTGGTTCAAGATGCAAGGCATACGCAACACGTTCGGCATTCTGCTGGTAACGGATACCGGTATAAGAACATCTATCTTTTTGACGGAGTTGTAGAATCTTTCTCTCTCTTGTCCAGCTAAAAAGATGGTCGCACGGTATGATGAAGAGGTGTTGCCTGTATTCAAAATACCCCAAAAATACATCCATGGTCCGCTTCAAGCGATCCGGCTTCATGCGCTATAAATCAAAAGCTGGTGCAAGAAAAGTCATGTGTTGTCTCTCCGGTCAGCCAAGAAGCTGGTCTTAGAAACAAGACGACTTTTCTCCCATGTCGTGGGAATCTGCTTCTCGCTTTTTCTGGACTTGCGAAAATACCGAATGAGCGTTCAACTTCGGCATCCACCCGGTAGGTCTAAGATCCAAAAGATGTTTTCGAAAGCGGCATGCAGTCTCTGGCTGGCTTGTGCCCTCGATGTCTATGAAGTCACCTCCAATCTCAGTACCGTCGTCTCTGCGATAACAACAATATCTCTTCCCGATTTCCAAACTAGGCGATCTTTCTGCCATGAGCAGGAAAGACGAGTCCAAAACACAGGCACACAATGCCATGACCCTCGCCTGAGATTCGGGCGAGATTACTTGAAAGAGGGACTTCGAAGGCATATGACTTTGCCGTTGTCAAAGAGAATACGAAGCTTGCAACATTAGATTTTACAAAGTTCGATATCCTGGTTGAATGCCGCTCAAATCAAAGTATGCCAAGTGGAAACACATGAAGACACGAAAAACAGCAAGCACCGATCTATGGTTCTCTCCTTTGGGCCTCCACATCTACCATCTAGCTTACGCCAATCGGCGCAGAAGAGCTTTCATCAAAACACGGGCCACATTTTTACTGGGCTTGTAAGGACTCTCTCGGCTTCGAATCTGCGCCTCTTCTTCACAAATACTTCACCAAACGATATTATCAAACACAAAGATCGATGACCTATGGGAGAGGCGAGAAGCACGAAAAGGCGAAAGAGATCCGCCATGATCTTGCGGCCGCGCTGGTCTCGTAAAGCAAATTGTATGCAGTCTTAGTCGTATCAGACTACCCAACCGACCTGACAAGGACTTTTTGCGAAGCGACAGATGCATGCAAAATGAGCGGCAAAAATCTGTATGTTCGCTGCCCGAGATGGACAAAAAACCATGCAAAATTCGATTTATTCCGAGCTCTCGGTTTCCACAAGTTACTACATGCAAAAGCTCTTTGACCGCTATCGTATGATTTTGGCTGATCTTCCGGCCTAGATGTCTACTATACCAAGGCTCCAGACTTTGCTACCTTTAACTCACCAGCCGCTCTGTCTGAATACCTCTTTCCAAAAATCACGCTCATCATGAGCAATGACTGTCTTCCTACGGACCGAAAAATACTGGAGATAGCATAGCATGTTCTGGTTGCCTTCCTGGAGCGAGGTCAGCTCGTTCATGTTGCTGTCGAGACGTGGTCCACCAAATACGTGGTAGATCAGAGCCATGCCGCCTCACTCATGGTGTCGACTCAGCATAGTACAGCGATACCAGTCTGCGTTCTTGAAACACTCCAAAACAGTGGGCTCCGCTTCTCATGGCTACGAGCATGCGCTGGAGCGTTACTATAAAGCCGTCGATTGTGTTTCTCGACTTACTCTCCATCCAACCCCTCTCTCCCGACAGTCTACAAAAGCACGAACACGCGACCTATGGTGTTTGCTCCAAGTCGGAAATTTTTAACGATGTCTCAACATGACTGAGTGGTCGGAAGAACTTCCAATATTACCATGTGCAGACTACCCAGTTCTCCCGATCTTAATCCGAGAATTTGAGCCGCTCACTTCATGGTCTGACCAGCCAATTGCGAACCAAAAGTGAGATCTCCAAAATCGCATAAGTGTTACCAGCCACTCGTCTCCATCTACAGCTCGACTAGTAGACTCCTAGATCTATAAAACCTCTCCTCTCCGCACTTCCCAACATTCAGCACCACAGTCGTATGTCCAACCTAAAAAATCTCAAAACGTGACGCATCCGATTCATGAGATTCTCTCTGCTTCTCCAAACCCCCAAAAAGAACAGATGAACCGGGTATGACGGTCGGTTGAAAGAGAGCACTAGTCGATTTAAACTCTACATCAACCAAGACATGTTCTCATTTGAGAGCAGTTGCGAAAACAATATTGGCATCACCATATGCTGGTTAGCATCTAAAACAACGATTCAGGCAATGTATGTGCGAGACGGCTGCCAGCAAAGAAGAAGCTCGGGCCCTGATGAGTTGTTGCTGTGGGTAGCCCTTGTCTGGGATTATAAAGATCCGATCTCGCACTCGAACCCGTTCTCTTTTCACATATTAAATTGAACGTTCGACTCAAAAAAGAGCGGGCAATATGCATGGTGTAAGTTGGTGCACAGAAGACTACAACGAAAGATCCGTGGACTGAGTGTGAACACTACCGGTTACGAAAAAATCTCACGAAGAGAACACTATGTCGCGCAGACGATAGGAACCGATGTGTATGCCTAAGCGGAGAGGATGTTCTTGTAAGACCTGAGGGAGTAACAGTGTCCGTAGTAGATTCCATCACCAAAACAAGACACCGCCAGAGTCAATGGCGGCTCGGTCGACTGAAGGACATCATCGTAGCTTCGATCACTCAAATTAAATCCTACCCAACGCACGCCATCTAAACCCCAAACTTCCTCGGATCCAGACTCCCAATCTGCGCACTCTTCACATCGCCATCATACACAAACTCACTCAACAACTTCCCCGTGGCCGGCCCATTCTGAATCCCCCAACAAGTATGCCCAGCCCCCATCAACAGGCCCTTCACACTCGTCCTCCCAATAAGCGGCCCACTCCCCCTACTAACATTAGGCAAATAACACGCCTGCCTCGCCGTAACCTCTCCGTCCCTCAGCTCCTCGGAAATAGCAGAGACCTGGTCGAAAATCTCCTGACATTTACTCTCATCGCATTGTACGAGATCCGTAGATGTGGGTAGGGGAACGAGGTGGTCGCCCTCGCCGCAGGCGTAGACTTCTTGGTTGGGCCGGGCGTAAATTTCTGGGGTTACGGTTTCGCCGCGTTTGTTGTTGCCGCGGGGCATGTCTATTGAGGTGAAGAGGGCGTAGGCGGAGACGGGGCGCGAGGGGCGGATTGTGACACTGTGGGCGCGCAGGGCGGAGATGGGTGATGGTTTCCAGACTGTCTTTGTCCAGGGGCCGGCTGTGAGGATGACGGTGTCGGCGGGGAGGTTGTGTTCTTCGCCTGAGTCTTTGCTCTTGTAGGAAACAGATTTTACGGCGCCGGCTTCTTGTTCGATGTTGGTCGCGGAGCCGTATACAATTCTTACACCTTGCTCTTCGGCGAGCTGCGCCATGCTTGTGGTGAAGTGATAGGGGTGCACTTGTGCCGTTGTGAGTGGCGTGCCCATCTCTTCATAAGACTTGATACCATCCGCTGCGACCCAATCGAGGTCTTTCGGTACACCGGCAGCGCGTAGTAATCCAATTGCTCTCTGCGTGCGCTTTTGTAGACTGACCGAGTCATCTTTGCTCTTGCCGTTCGCACCGTCTTTGCCACCCTTGTTCTTGGCTAGAACACCGTACGTATCGACCTGACCACAGTGCACGGCTCGGTATCCCCAACGCTCAGCGCCGCCATGCTTCTCGGCTAACTCCTGATGAAGTTTGTAACTTAACGGTACGATGCAGTTGGGGTATGCCCATAATGCGAGAAGACCACCTGCTTTTCCTGAGGCGCCACCAGCAATCTTAGTAGCTTCTAAAAGTGTGATGCTGTCTCTCTCTTTGTTAAAGTTTGGGTGGTGCGACAGGAAGTATGCTGTAGTTGAGCCAATGATGCCGCCACCTGAAGTCGTTAGTAAGAAAAGTCATCGAAAATAGAAAACTTTCGGCCAGTCTTACCGATGATGACAATGTTACGCTTCTGCTGTTCGGCTGCCATGATGTTTGTTAGGCGCGAAGTTGCTCTTAGCATGAAGGTGTTGTCGGGCTGCGAGAGTGGCGTTGTTGGTGTTGCACTTTTCGGACAGATTTAAACCGACCACTGAGGTACGTCATAGTTCCCATATGCGCGTATGTTATCAGAATCACCCTCAGAGGTGTGCACACAAGCAAAGATGAAGACATTATTTTGCTATCATAGCATAGAAAGGGCGACCTTAGTATCTAAACAAGTAAGAAGAATCGTGAGACTATTAGGATGAGACTGTGTCGCCTTAGAAGTCGCCGCCCATGTCGCCCATGTCATCACCACCGCCCATATCTCCTCCACCCATATCATCATCACCGTAGTTATTCTCGACGTAGGTGTCACCACCGTCTCCTGCCATTGCTGATCCGATGAGCCCACCTGCGAGCAGACCTCCTCCGGCTCCAAGGGCCATGCCTCCCATGCCGCCGCCTCCCGGACGCCTGCCGCCACCCATGCCACCTCCCATAGGCATACCGCCGCCCATGGGCCGACCGTATCCTCCTCCTCCATAGCCACCTCCGTAGCCTGCATGACCGTATGCTGGCTGGCCGTAGCCATGCTGTTGTGGTGGGTAACCGTGCGATGACGATGAATGGGATGAGCCAGTGGCCTTTCCGAGGATCTTGCCTAGCAGTCCTTTGCCCTTGCTTCCTTTGTCTTGTGTACTCGGGTCGTGGTGTTGCTCTTGCGGGTACGAGCTGGTGGTCTGCTGGCCATAGCCGCCGTACTGTGGTGGTTGCGACTGGCCAGGCTGCTGGTAGTAGTCGTTCGCATGTCCGCGTGTGTCGCTCGAGTGTCCGTTGGCGCGCGCTTGTTCTTCTTCTTGTAGCCTCCTGGCAAGCGCCTCATCCTCGCTCGTGTTCGCGTATGGGTTGTTGCTGCCAAAGCCTCCCTTCTCGCTAGGGTATCCGCCTACCGCACCACTTGCTGGAGGCGCATATCCGGGGGGTGCGCCGGCGGGCGGGGCTTCGCCGGGAGGATAGACGGCCTCGGTTGGCTTGTCCCATTGCGACTGCTTCGTGTAGGTGTTGACGTAGAACCACTCGTTGTATTGTGGGTTCCAGACGGCCTTCCAGCCTTCGGGTACCTTTGGCGGGGGAGGACCCTGTGAATCCCGTTAGCGATGCCATGCGACACCACAGTTGCGATTGCGATGTACATACTGGTGGTGGTGCGAAGTCTGCCATGATGTGAGGTTGATATGAGAGAGACAGGTGTCGAATGTGTAGGAAGGTGAGTAGAGTTAAAGAGATCTGATGTAAATCACGTATAACAGGTGATGTCGCAATGTGAGCTGCGGGGTGGTGGGCTAATAACCCAGGGCATTACGCGCGAACGGGAGCTTCAGTCGAGTGCGCGTCATCGTGGCGAACGAATAAAGCGCCACGTGCCTGCTGAGCCACATTGCGCCACGGAACCAGTAGTTCTCTTGGATGATATGCCGTGGTTCCGTAGATAGTGCGCGACGGTTTGGTCACGAATGGTGGATCTTGAAAGGTGTCCTATGAGAGTGATGTCATTGGAGACCTCTAATGCGAACAGACATGAAGCAGGCTAGTCCCAAATCAGTACCGGCGAGATGCCCAAACATCCTCACACCACTATCATTCTTCAACTGTGAAGAAAATGAGGGCCCGAAATCTGTAGGCTCCCTTCTGTATTTCCCATCCTCCTCCTAGCAGTTCTCTGATGTGCGCCTCTGTCCAGCCACCTTTCTAGCAGTCCGTCTGTTCTACCACCATGCAGATGCCTGCGTCTTCGTACAGCTTGCCACAGTCTTTCCGAACCATCTTTTCCATCTCTGGTAGTGATTCCCACGTAGTATCTGCAGCTAATTCTCCCGTAGCACCATCGATATTGATCATAGTCGCGGAGACAAAGGACGATGGCACGGCGCTTAGAAAATTGAAGGTTGCTTTGTCGAGGTCCGGCAATACGTTTTGCATCTTCAACACAGCCAGTTGTTCTATGACTATCTTAGTCTGAACATTGCTGGTCATATAGCGGAGAGTGATGTGCTTCAGGGTGGCCGGAAGCTGGTCTTTTAGGAGAGCGTGGATGGTATCGGGCTCTGCCTCTTCGAATGGGGTGCTTAGGAGGTCCAAAAGAGGTATTATCAGTGTTTTGAGATTCTCGAAGCTCTTGAGGTTACTCATTCTAGACTTGTTTCCAGAAGAAAAGAGCATTAGCCTCTGCAGCGAGAGCTTGGATTGCGCGAATGAAGCCAAGAGGTCTGGTAGAGCGATGTCGGATCCTGTGACTGCATCGACCTGAGCTGGAGCGGGTCGGTAGGCCATAATGACCAGACTCTGGCCGATCATGATCTTACGCAAGAGGCGAACGTTCACTGCGCATTTGAGAAGGACAACTCCTTCGAGTCTGGTCGAAGGAAGCGCTTTGATCGTGAAATTATGACCACCGGCGGCAATGGCCATAAGGTAGATGCTCCGCAGGTTTGGCATGATGTCGAAGACCTGTAGACTGTTCTTGACAACTGGCTCTTCAACGCTCGTGTTCGAGCCATTGATATGCAGCGCCGAAACCTTCTGAAGCGCTGTGCTAGAACGAGAGAGGAATTGATGCCTAGATGTTGGTGAACCAGGTCAGTACATGTCTCACGTCAACCGTAGAGGGACTTGACTTACCAGTCGAGGAGCGGAAAGGGGCTCAGTCCATCAATCCGGAGGTCCTCCATGTTGGGTAGCAGAGCCAGCATCAGTACAAGCTGCGCGTCCTCTACGCCCCTCCCGAGGAGTCGCAGGAAGTCGCCGTCCTCTTTTAGTGTTGTATACCATACGATGCTCGCCTTCAGCGCCGATACAGAAAGCGATGTAGGCTCCATGACTATACCGGCCTTGACTGCAGCTCCGACAAACAACTTGAATCTCGCTGCAGCTGAATCTCGCACGCTCTTCTCTGTGCTTGTGAACGATGGGCCACTCTTCTCGACCTGGTCCACATCCCTAAATTCTGTCACGCCCCGCCACGCAGCTCCTGTCGCGACTTCATACTCCGAACGCCATCCGCGGATGTCGACAAGCTTCACCTTCGCCGCAAGATCGGGGCGCTCGCATACCGTGCGGAGGAAGAGATGGAAGGGCGCCTTCGCTGGCGCGGTGCGGTTGAGGTAGGTTTTGTAGAGAGTGTCGGTCGCGGACACGTTCGCCTTCTTTGACGTCAGGGCAAGTGCGCGCAGGGCCGATCGAGGAAGGAGAATAGCGATCTGGTCCAGCAACTCAGTAGGTAGTTTCAGGAAGCTGGCGGCGCCAGTATTCTGCGCGCTCGCCATGGTGGATGTGTGTGTGTTGATGTTGGCAGTGTCGTCACTCGTTGTTTTGACTTGATCGGGGAGGAGCAACTGGTTACTTCCCAGAACTCGTGGTAGTGGCGGGAGCTGACTGTACGCGAGCAACCTCTATTGCACGAAAAGAGGATATGTCTGCAGAGATGTGTGTGCAGGCACCCAGAGTGAGCCAATAGGGATCTTCGCGATATCGCAGTTATCGGGTGGTTCTGTTGCCAGGCCGACTATACGAGCGCAATGCTTTGCAAGTCTATTCTTTTGATATCCCGATAACTTCGCAACTCGTCGTTAATCTCAAAGATTCAAAGTTGGAGTTCCAACTTTCCAATGTTCCTCGCTATCGTCTTGTTCGTTGCGTCACCCAGGTTCACGTGCCCACAGAGCCGCGTTCACCTTCACTTTTGCAGAAACTTCCACG
>Ga0265797_10000700_pt1 | contig 61055 bp, 57 predicted proteins | sample P2T30metagenome_FD_192433 | JGI IMG/M metagenome (GOLD analysis project Ga0265797, IMG submission 192433) | Plant litter microbial communities from East Loma Ridge, Irvine, California - P2 T30 | ecosystem: Environmental > Terrestrial > Plant litter > Unclassified | place: USA: California... | reverse complement strand
ACGATGTGTAACCAGCATGCTAAATCACAGGATCTTAAAGGGGATGCGCGCAAAACCTTTATGAGTGAATGCCTGAAAAAGGACAGCAAGCTGTCGCAGATGTCACCGCAGCAGATGAAAATGAAAAACTGTAACGGCGAAGCTGGTGATAAAAAACTGGCGGGCGATGCGCGTAAAACCTTTATGAGCCAGTGCCTGAAAAAAAGCTGATTATCCCCCCGGCCACGCAGGTGGCCGCTTCTCCTCCCCGCGCAATGCTGATTAAATTCCCTTCTATTACAGCAGGTTAACCTTCTGATAAACTTTCAGCGCCAGGCTTCCCGGTTCTTTTGCCACACTTACTGTTTGTGGGGATTTGCGCAGAACTCTGTTTTGCCGCGCAGCACAAGATAAGAACCGTTAAAGGAGCCATGCCGTGAATTATCAATTTACCGTCGACCTGAACGATCTGCCCCAGCGCCAGCCGGTTAAAAAAACGCTCGGCGAGGTGGAGGTGTTACTGATCCGCGAAGGTGACAACGTACGTGCTTACCAGGCGAAATGTCCACACGCAGGCGCGCCGCTGGAGCAGGGCGCGATTTGCGGCGATCGGCTGGTCTGTCCGTGGCACAAAGCCGCGTTTAATCTGTCCAGTGGAAAAATGTGTGAACCGCTGGCGTTAGCCGATCTCAAACAGTATCCGCTGCGCATTGAAGAGGGCCGGGTGCTGGTGAATCCGAAAGCGATGTCCGCCGCTGCGCCGATTGGCAGTGGGGCAGCAGCACCGGTCTATGTGGTGCTCGGTGGTGGAGCAGCGGGCAGCGCGGCGCTGTGGCGTCTGCGCCATGAAGGCTTCAAAGGCCGCGTGATTCTGGTTGAGCGGGAAGCGGACGCGCCTTACGACCGCACCGCGCTGACCAAATTTGTGCCATCGGGAAAAATGGATATCAGCGAGGTGCCGCAGCTGCTGAAAGCAGATGTGATGGATCACGTTGAACGAATTCAGGCTACGGTGAGCCGCCTGGATGCTCAGCAGCAACGGCTGATCTTCGAGGATGGCGGAACGCTCGCCTTCGACAAACTGCTGATCGCCAGCGGCGCGTCGCCAGTCCGCCCCGATTTGCCGGGCAGCAATCTCGAGGGAGTTTATCTGCTGCGTAGTAAACAGCAAACCGATGAGCTGCTTCAGGCGGTAGATACCTGCCATAAAATCGTGATTATCGGCAACAGTTTTATCGGCACCGAACTGGCGTCGGCGCTGCGTAATCGTGACATTGACGTGACGGTAATCGCCCGTCAGACGTTGCCCTTTGCTAAACAGTTTGGCGATCAGATTGGCCGCTATTTTTATCAGCTGCATGAGCAAAACGGCGTGAAGTGGGTACAGGGCGAGATCGAAGCATTACAGGGCGACCAGCAGGTGAGGGGCGTACAGCTTAAAGGCGGACGACAGCTCGACGCGACAGTCGTGCTGTTTGCCACCGGGGTTGAACCGGCTACCGACTTTATCCACGATCTCCCGCTGGCAGAGGATGGCAGCCTGCAGGCGGATGAGCAGTTGCGGGTCGCTGACAATATCTGGGTGGCAGGTGATATCGCCACCTGGCCGTCGGCACAGGGGCCGCTGCGCATTGAGCACTATCGCGTCGCGCATCAGCAGGGGCAGACCGCCGCATGGAATATGCTGGACCAGACCGTCGCCTTTGATCGTGTGCCGTTCTTCTGGACCACGCAGTACGCCACCCGTTATGAGTATCTGGGCCACGCGACAGAATGGGATGACATGCAGCTGATTGGCTCGCTGGAGGATAAAAAGTTTATGGCGTTTTATGGTCAGCAGGGGAGGCTGGCAGCGATCTGCTCATGCGGCATGTATACACTGACCGCTGAGCTGGTGGAACGGATGCAACAACCGATGACGCTTGCCGAAGCGGTTGCGCTCGGTCAGGCGCACATCAGTTAAGCTGCGCGCAAGGCGGGCCAGCGTGCCGTGCCGTGCCGCCTTGCGCAACGCCTGATGAGTTAGCTGCGGCTCAGTTTCTCTGACTTCGCCATGCACTGCTGCATCGCTTCCATCACCGCCGAGCGCATGCCTTTCTCTTCCAGCACCTTCACCGCTTCAATGGTGGTCCCCCCCGGGGAGCAGACCATATCTTTGAGTTCAGCCGGATGTTTACCGGTGGTCAGCACCATCTGCGCCGCCCCTTTCACCGCCTGTGCAGCAAACTGATAGGCCTGAGCGCGTGGCATACCGCCCAGTACGGCCGCATCGGCCATCGCTTCGATAAACATAAACACGTAGGCAGGCGCAGAACCGCTGACGGCGACCACAGAGTGAATCAGATATTCATCTACCACCGCCGCTTTGCCGAAGCTCTCAAAAATCGCCACCACCTCGTCGGTTTCTGCCTGCTCAACCAGCACGTTGGGCGTGACCGAGGTCATGCCTTCACTCACCAGCGAGGGCGTATTCGGCATCGCCCGGACAATTTTACGATCGTGCCCCAGCACCGATGAGAGCGAATCGAGCGTCACCCCAGCCGCAATCGACACCACCAGCGCCTCTTTTTTCAGGCTGCCTGCCAGCTCTTTTAACACTTTCAGAATGACATTGGGTTTGACCGCGCCGAACAGGATGTCCACCTCACGCGCCAGCGCTTCAGCGCTCTCTGCTGCGTTGATGCCATACTGCTCAGCCATCGCCTGGTTGGTCTCAGCTTTGCGATCGTAAACGAAGATATCAGACGGGGCGATTTTGCCGCTGTTGACCAGTCCGCCGATAATGGCTTTCGCCATATTTCCCCCGCCGATAAACCCGATTTTCTTTGTCAGCATCGCCATCTCCTTAGGACATTATTCGTTTTTCTCAGTGAGCTAGCTTACTTCAGCCAGCCTGAATAACAAGTCAGCCGGGCGCAGGCTGGAAAGCGCGACGCAAATAAAATTTGCCATTTAAGGGGAACCCGGCAAGATCTCACTCTTCTCTGACTGTAAGGAATCATGATGTTTATCTGGGTCGATGCCGATGCCTGTCCAAATGTGATCAAAGAGGTGCTCTACCGCGCAGCCGACCGCACCGCAACAACGATCACGTTTGTGGCGAACCAGTTTTTGCGTGTGCCGCCCTCACCTTATCTGCGCACCCTGCAGGTGCCTGCCGGATTTGATGTGGCGGACAATGAGATCGTCAGACGTTGTCAGCCCGGCGATCTGGTTATCACCGCCGATATCCCGCTGGCAGCAGAGGTGATTGAGAAGGGGGCGGCGGCGCTGAATCCGCGCGGCGAGCGTTACTCACCGGCGACGATACGTGAACGCCTGACGATGCGAGATTTTATGGATACCCTGCGGTCAAGCGGCGTGCAGACCGGCGGCCCTGCGGCGATGAGTCCGCGTGACCGCCAGCAGTTTGCAAATGAGCTGGATAGCTGGCTCACCCAGCAGAAACGCTGAAGTTAAACGAAGCTGTCGTCGTCGTAATCGTTGCCGCCAAAATCATTGAGATCGCTGTTGTCGGCATAATTACTGTCCCAGCCCGTATTCTGGTCGAGGAAGGCGTTGTCGTTACCACCGTTAAAGGTATCGGCATTGTCATCGCCATCGTTGAAGGTGTTGAGATTGTCATTCACATCGGGCAGGGGGGGCTCATTGATGATATTCACAATCTCTTCCGGCTGTGAATGGTGGAACATGCTGGTCAGCATATCGGCCATCACCACACCGCCCGCCACACCCACAGCAGTCTGCAGTGCGCCGCCGAGGAAACCGGTGCCGCGTGGTGCAGGCGCTTGTGCAGGAGCATATTGCGGCTGAGCCGGTTGCTGTGGCGCACTATTCCACGGTGACGATTGCTGCTGCTGCACAGGCGGCTGCTGACGCGAACCGCTGCCAAACAGCCCGGACAGAAAGCCGCCGCTGCTCTGTGCAGGTTGCTGCTGCTGTTGCTGCTGCTGGGCCAGCTGGCTTTCCAGCACCGATACTTTCTCATTGAGTTTTTTCAGCGCCGCTTCCTGAATCAGGATCGCCTGCGCCATGTAGTAAGGCGCGCCCGGCTGCGTCTGCAGATGCTGGTTAATCAGTTGTTCGGCAGTGGCATCGCGTGCCACGGTCTGGCTTTCAGCCTGTTTCAGACGGCTGAACAGCCCTTCGATCAGTTGTTGTTCTTCGCGTTGCATGATGACTCTCCTGTGGCGATTGTTACCAGTATATGTGGGCGCCAGTGTGAAAAGTAAAATCGGGGCAGTAAGCAAATATTGCCGACGCATTTTAGCCGCTGTTTTGCGGGCTTTTTATCGCTCTGTTACGGCCCTGATGCACAAAACGTGCATGCATTTCCCCTTGAAAACACGAAGATTGTCGCTGTTCAGGTGACGAAAATGCGTAAATCGTGCCTGACAGGTAGAGGCTATAATAATTTCCAGTTATCATGCGTCGCATTAATAAGCTCACCATGCAGCCGCATCGCGCGGTCAGGCGGAGGAACGGCCCTGATGTCACTACCCATCTTTTTGATTGGCGCTCGCGGTTGCGGCAAAACCACGGTCGGCGAGGCGTTGTCGCAGGCGCTGGGCTACGCCTTTACGGATACCGATCACCATCTGCAACTCAGCACGCAGCGCAGTGTGACGGAGATTGTGGCGGCGGAAGGCTGGGAAGGTTTCCGCGCCCGTGAAACGGAATCGCTTAAAGCGGTGACGGCGCCCAAAACCGTCATTGCCACCGGCGGCGGCATGATTCTGGCTGAAGAGAACTGCCGTTTTATGCAGGAGCAGGGCCAGGTGATCTGGCTTAGCGCGTCCCCCGAGGTGCTGGCAGAGCGGCTGGAAAGTGAACCTGAAGCGGCCCAGCGTCCGACCTTAACCGGCCGTCCGATTGCTGATGAGATGAGTGATGTGCTGCGTGAACGTGCGCATCTCTATCAGGCTGCGGCCCATCATCAGGTGAATGCGATGCAATCGCCTGAGTGCGTGGTAAAGGAAATTCTGCTGTCACTCTCCCTGGCGCGCGCCAGCTAACCCTCAGATTTTTCCCGCTTTGATCCCGCTTCAGACGGCATTGTCTATACTTATCCTATGACAGGCAGCGGCCTGTCCTGTGGAATGTTATTCAGACAAGAGGGACACAGTATGCCGACCAGACCACCGTATCCACGTGAAGCGAAAGTTGTGCCTGTTGAAAAGGGCACTGAAGGTAATAAAGTAACCTCTTACGAATTGCGTGCTGATCATCCCAAACCGAATTCATTAATCAGTGAGCACGAAACGGAAGAAGAAGCGCGTGACGCCAAAGCGCGCTACGAAGATGTTGAAAAAGAGTAAAGCTTTACTGCTGGCAGGGATGCCAGCCTGCCACACCGGATAACTGACTATTACTGACCCGCCTGACGCTATGCCTGAACAACGCCTCTTTTTACTCCTCCCTGAGTCGATCGGGCTATTTAAGAAACGAAATTGACGCAGATTTACTGTCGAATGCACTCTGCGTATGCTTCTGTTCTGCACTCTCCTTGTCTCGCCAGATAAAGCCCCGCTAATCATTTTTATCCCCTTATTTTCTCTGCTGCCGATCTCTGTGTGAATCAAATTGTCGCTTGACCGATTCAGCGCCACGATTTATTTTCGTCAAACCAACAGAGGAACTTAGTTCCATATAGTGGAACACGTAACATGACCACACTTGAAAATGCTGCCGCCGTACTTCGATTGTTTCAGCACAAAGGGGTGACGCAGGGGCATGTTGGTCTCTCATTTAGTGAGGTGGCTGAGGCGTTAAACCTGCCAAAAAGCACCGTTTCGCGTCTGCTGACCACCATGGAAAGTCAGGGGCTGCTGGAGCGGAGTGCGGATACGCGCGGTTATCACATTGGTCGCGTATTGCTGGCTGCCGCCGGACATTATCTTTCGGCGCCGCTGGTTGACAGCGTTTCAGCTGCGATGGTCAGGCTGGCTGCGAAGACCGGCTGCATGGGTTACGTATCGAAGCTCGACGGGCGGGAAGTATTAGTGATGCGTATGTTTCATGGGCGTCACTTTACGCAGATGGTCACGCCGCCGGGTAGTCGGCTGCCGGCTGCCGCGACCTCAACCGGCCGGGCGCTGTTAGCGCAGTTAAGCGATGAAGAGGTGCTGGCGCGCTTCCATGATCAATGGCAGGTCGCATCGGCGAACTCGCCGCAAAGTCCAGAGGCACTCTGTGCCAGACTGGCCGATATTCGCCAGCAGGGCTGGTCACTGGCCCGAAATGAATCGCTGCCAGGCATCAGTTCGCTGTCAGTTATTGTGCATAACAAACATCATGGCGAAACGGTGGCACTCTGTCTGTCGTTTCTGTCACTGGAGACTGAACCGGGTTTCCCGCCAGAGCTCCTTGAAGCATTACGTGCAACGGCCACAGAGATGACCGAAAAATATGGCGCGTAACTTCACACAGTTTTTATCGGCGTAATACTTTCGCCACACCAGGGAAAACAAAGGCCTTCGGGCCTTTTTCTTTCAATCTGATCGCCACGCTTTACGCAGCACCCCGGTTGCCTGTGTCCGTCTCTCATTGCCTCCTGTATCGGTTCAGCATCCGGAGGGGCGACCATCTGCAATGGCTGTTGCAATGTCTGTGCGCATCAGAGCAGTGAAACTGATAACCGGCGTAAACCGGCCAGCGGGCGGGTAGACGTTATTTCATTTCTTCTGGACAAGGACTGGCGGGGACATATGGAACGGGTAAATCCGATTAAGCACGTTGGCGTGGCAATGGTTTTAATTTTTCTCTCCATAGCGGGTGCCATTATTGGCATTCAGCTGATTACCACCATTGGCGTAACGCCTAATACCTCTATTATCGGCGCGCTGTTTGCCATGCTGCTGGCGCGTATTCCGCTGCAGGCATTTCGTCGTTATCGTTCAATTGAAATCCAGAACCTGGCGCAGACCGCCATCTCTTCAGCCACCTTTGGGGCGGCTAACAGTCTGTTGATGCCGATTGCCGTGCCCTGGGCGCTGGGTGAGCCGCAACTGGTCCTGCCGCTGTTCTGTGGCGTCAGCGCCGCGATGCTGCTGGATGCCTGGCTGCTCTATCGGCTGTTTGATACCCGCGTCTTTCCGGCCAGTAATGCCTGGCCACCGGGCGTTGCAGCAGCAGAAGCGATCAAAGCGGGTGATAAAGGCGGACGCCAGGCGTGGCTGCTGGTGCTGGGCATCGTGGGTGGCGTCGTCGGCGCCATGCTGAAGATCCCGATGTCCGCTTTTGGCACCGCGTTTATCGGCAATATCTGGGCGCTGTCGATGCTCGGCATCGGTTTTCTGCTGCGCGCCTATGCGCAGCCGGTGGCCGGCATTGATATTAATGCGCTCTATATTCCGCATGGCGTGATGGTCGGTGCCGGTCTGGTGGCGCTGATTCAGGTCGTGATGGTGATCCGCAGTCGCAAAAATGATGCGCTGGTGGTGAGCCGCAACGGCAATGAGGTGCAGCGGGCGCTGGGTTTGGGCAGCGTGGGTTATATCGTGATTTCGGCGCTGCTGGCGCTGGCGGGCGGCCTGTGGAGTGAGATGGGCATCGCGATGCTGCTGCTGTTTGTTCTTTATGCCGCGTTTGCTGCGTTCGCCCATGAACTGATTGTCGGCATTGCCGCTATGCACTCCGGCTGGTTCCCGGCCTTTGCCGTGGCGCTGATTACGCTGATTATCGGCATTCTGATCGGCTTCCCACCGCTGGCGCTCTGCCTGCTGTGCGGCTTTACCGCTGCCACCGGTCCGGCGTTCGCCGACATGGGTTATGACCTGAAGGCGGGCTTTATCCTGCGCGGCAACGGGGCCGATCTGCAGCAGGAGCTATGGGGACGTCGTATTCAGCTCATCGCAGCTATGATCGCCTTTGTTGTGTCGATTCCGCTGGTCTGGTACGCCCATACCTTCTTGTTTGCTGACAACCTGCTGCCGCCTGTTGCGCGGGTGTATGCCAAAACGATTCAGGCGGGCGCTGAGTCCGGTATTGCCGGGAATCTGCTGATGTGGGCGATTCCGGGTGCCATTATTCAGTTGATCGGCGGACCAAAACGCCAGCTGGGTGTACTGCTCGCCACCGGTTTATTAATTAATAACGCCATGGCCGGCTGGGCAGTGGTGGTGGGGATCGCCTTACGCATTGTGATCATTCGCATCTGGGGCGAGCGGGGCCGGTCGCCTATGGAGGTGATGGCGGCAGGCTTTATTGCCGGTGATGCCCTCTACAGCTTCTTTCATTCGCTGTTTGCCAGCAGCAGCAAGAAATAAAGGATAAAGCATGAGTTTGCAGCAGACCCTGGCAGTTTATGAGTTACTGGATAGCGCCCACATTGACGGGCAGCAGGTGGTGGATCTCTTCGCGGCGTATCCTGATGTTGATGCCCGCTTTACCCGCGTCTCCGGTCCCAAAGGCCGCACCGATTTTGTGCGCATTGCTATCCCGGGAACGCAGGGCAAATCAGGCGGGGGCAACGCACCGACGCTGGGGATTATTGGTCGCCTTGGTGGCATCGGCGCCCGTCCTGGCCGTATCGGCATGGTGTCAGATGCGGATGGCGCGATCGCAGCCGTGGCCAGCGCGCTTAAACTGGCGCAGATGCAGAGCAAAGGTGACAGGCTCGATGGCGACGTCATCATTACCACTCATATCTGCCCGGATGCGCCAACGCGGCCGCATCAGCCGGTCGATTTTATGGACTCGCCGATTGACGATGTGACCATGAATGATAATGAAGTGGTGGCGGGTGTGGATGCGATTCTGTCAATCGACACCACCAAAGGTAACCGCATTATCAACCACAAAGGCTTTGCCCTGTCGCCGACGGTGAAAGAGGGCTACATCCTGCGGGTTTCAGAGGATCTGCTGCGCATCATGGAGATGACCAGCGGCCGTCCGGCGGTGACCTTTCCCATCACCACTCAGGATATTACGCCTTACGGCAATGGGGTTTATCACCTCAACAGCATTCTGCAACCTTCTACCGCCACGGATGTGCCAGTGGTTGGGGTGGCGATCACTGCCGAGTCAGTGGTGCCGGGCTGCGGAACCGGCGCCAGCCATGAAGTGGACATTGCGGCAGCAGCGAAGTTTGCCATTGAGGTGGCAAAGGAGTTTGGTCGTGGAACCTGTCACTTCTACGACGCCGAAGAGTATGCCCGGCTGATTTCGCTCTATGGCAGCCTGGCGCATCTGCGTCACCGGAATCACTAAGATGGCGAAACCCCTGGTAACGCTGACTATCGGCCAGTCACCGCGCAGCGATATTCTGCCGCTGCTGCGGCAGCATCTGCCGGATGCGCTGACCGATCACGCCGGTTTACTGGATGGACTCAGCGTCGCAGAGATTACCGCTCACTTCGCGCCAGCAGCGGGCGACCGGGTTCTGGTGTCGCGGCTGCAGAGTGGCGAACAGGTGCGGCTGGCGGCGTCGAAGGTGGAGCAGGGATTGCAGCGCAAAATCAGTGCGCTGGAACAGGCGGGCTATGCGACCATTCTGCTGCTCTGCACCGGTGAATTCAGCAGGCTCCGCACCCAGCGTGCGCTACTGCTGGAGCCGGATCGCCTCATTCCACCGCTCATCTGCGCCATGGTGCAGCAGCAGCGGGTCGGCATTGTCGTACCGGTTGAGGAGCAGATTGTTGAGCAGGCTGGTAAGTGGCAGCAACTGCCTGCGCAGCCCTGCTTTGCGGTCGCCAGCCCCTATCAGGGCGATCAGGCAACCTTCGCCGATGCCGCAAACAGTCTGAAAGCACAGGGCGCAGCACTGGTGGTGCTCGACTGCATGGGGTATCACCAGCAGCATCGGATATGGTTACAGCAGCGGCTGGGCGTACCGGTTCTGCTCTCTAATCAGCTGGTGGCGCGCCTGGCAGCGGAGTTGCTTCCCTGAGGGAAGAGATCACAAACGGCCATCATTTTGCGTGACACATCAGCGGGTTCCCTTCTACACTGCCAGACACACAACATGTGCTCTGGAGAACTATTATGCTCAACGTAAGTGAGTATTTTGACGGAAAAGTTAAGTCTATCGGTTTTGACAGTGCGAGCACCGGCCGCGCCAGCGTGGGCGTAATGGCTGAAGGTGAATACACATTTGGTACCGGTCAGCCGGAGGAGATGACCGTGGTCAGCGGCTCGCTTAAGGTGTTACTGCCGGGTGAGACCGAGTGGAAATGGTTTGAAGCGGGATCGGTGTTTAACGTGCCGGGTCACAGCGAATTTCATCTGCAGGTTGGCGAGCCAAGTTCCTATCTCTGCCGCTACCTGAAAGATAAAGATTAAAAAAAGGGCCGCTCAGCGGCCCTTTTTTTGGCAAACATCCTCTTCCCGGGGAATTCTGCCTGTTTCTGATTAACGCTGGGCTTCGCCACCCAACGCTTCTACCAGATTGCTGGTCAGTGCGGCCAGTTCGCTGGTCATCAGAATAAAGTCAGCATCAAAGCGCTGTGCAAAATCTTCGCGGTCGATATCGTCGTTCTGGTCGCGCAGGGTGTCGCTGAACTTCAGACGCTTCACTGAACCGTCGTCGGCCAGCACAAACTGAATACGCTCCTGCCAGTCGAGTGCCAGTTTAGTCACCACTTTGCCGGCTTCGATATGGTTGGCGATCTCATCGCACACCAGATCCTGTTTCTTGCAGCGGATGACGCCGCCATCTTCCAGCAGTGCTTTCAGCTCCGCTTCATCCATCAGCGCAAAACCGGCTGGCAGGTCGCCTGAACGCACCCATTGGGTCAGAGTCAGTTCAATCGGGTTTTCCAGCGTCAGCGGCACCACCGGCAGAGAGCCCAGGCTTTTGCGCAGCAGCGCCAGGGTATCTTCTGCTTTTTTAGCGCTGGCACAGTCCACCATAATCAGATTGTTGACCGTGTCGATCCAGAGGTATGTCTGGCTGAAACGGCTGAAGGCGCGCGGCAGCAGGCTGTGCAGCACTTCATCTTTCAGCGAATCTTTTTCGGTCTTCCTGAGCTTGCGGCTCTGCTCAGATTCCAGCTTGTCGATTTTCGCTTCCAGCGCCTGTTTTACCACCGGTGAAGGCAGGATTTTCTCTTCTTTGCGGGCGCAAATCACAATCTGGCCTTTGTTTTCATGGGTCAGCGCATCGCTGCGGTTGCCCATCGGCGAGACCCAGCCGGTCTTGCTCATATCCTGACTGCCACACGGTGAAAACGTGAAGGCGTCGAGCTGCTTTTCCATCTCATCTGCGGACAGCGGAATGTCACGATTCAGACGATAAACCATCATATTTTTAAACCACAACATCGGGATTCCTTACCGTGGCGCGATCGGGCGCACAAGTCTGCGAGAGTCAGCGCGCATGATAGCGAAACATCGGAGTGGTTTCATTGCCTTTCCGGCAAGCGCCTTTTACTGTATCTCTCACCTGAATGAATAACGAGGAGGTAATCTTGCGCATAGGCATAGATCTGGGTGGCACCAAGACAGAAGTGATCGCATTGTCGGATAAGGGACAGGAGCTGTTCCGCCACCGGGTGAATACCCCGCGTGATGACTATCAGGCAACGGTGCAGGCGATTGTCGATCTGGTCACACTGGCGGAGCAGAAAACCGGCGAAACCGGCACGGTCGGCCTTGGTATTCCTGGCACGCTTTCGCCGTACAGTAAGCGGGTAAAAAATGCCAACTCCACCTGGCTCAACGGTCAGCCGCTGGATAAAGATCTGGCGCAGGCGCTGAACCGGGAAGTGCGTATCGCCAACGATGCTAACTGCCTGGCGGTGTCGGAAGCGGTCGATGGTGCGGGTGCCGGACAGTCGCTGGTGTTTGCCGTGATCATCGGCACCGGATCGGGTGCGGGGGTGGCTATCAACGGTGAGTCGCGCATCGGTGGCAACGGTAATGCCGGTGAGTGGGGCCACAATCCGCTGCCGTGGATGGATGAAGATGAGCTGCGCTACCGTCAGGAAGTGCCCTGTTATTGCGGGCAGCAGGGCTGCATTGAGACCTTTGTTTCTGGCACCGGTTTTGGTATCGACTATCAGCGGCTGAGCGGCGTGCATCGCAAAGGTGCGGAGATCGTCTCATTGCTGGCGCAGCAGGATCCGATCGCCGAACTGGCGATGAGTCGCTATGAGCTGCGGCTGGCAAAATCGCTGGCGCAGGTGGTGAACCTGATCGATCCCGATGTGATCGTGCTGGGCGGCGGGATGAGCAATGTGGATCGTCTCTATCAGACCGTGCCGGTGCTGATGAAGAAGTGGGTGTTTGGCGGGGAGTGTGAAACGCCGGTGCTGAAGGCGCAGCATGGCGACTCCAGCGGCGTACGCGGTGCGGCGTGGCTCTGGCCACTCAACGGCTGAGTTACCCGCGCATTTGCTGACGATTCAGCGCCCTGGCTTTCAGGCGCTGAACTTAACTTTCGGCGCGGCACCCTGCCGCGCCGCGTTTATTCCCCGACCAGCATACTGTCCTGTGGCGCACGATCGCGCTGCGCTTTGGTGGCGAGGAAGTAGAGATAGCCCACCAGCATGATGGCAAAGAACAGCGCGCCAATCACCGGGTTAAACCACAGCATCGCCAGCAGACAGACCACCGATAGCAGCAGGGCGATGCCCGGAACAATCGGGTAGCCTGGCGCGCGGAAGCTGCGAGGCATATCCGGCGCGCTACGGCGCAGTTTAAACAGGCTCAGCATGCTCATGATGTACATCACAATCGCGCCAAACACCGCCATGGTGATCATCGCCGCCGTCAGCGTCATCCCCTGCAGATTAATCACGCCATCGCTGTAAATCGCCGCGATACCCAGCAGGCCGCCGAGAATAATTGCCCGATGCGGTGTCTGGAAACGTGACAGTTTTGCCAGAGAAGGCGGCAGATAGCCCGCGCGTGCCAGGGCAAAAAACTGTCGTGAATAGCCGAGGATGATGCCGTGGAAGCTGGCAATCAGGCCAAACAGTCCAATCCACACCAGCATATGCATCCAGTTAGAGTGTTCGCCGACAATCATTTTCATCGCCTGCGGCAGCGGATCGTTAATGTCCGAGAGTTTGCGCCAGTCGCCCGCGCCGCCCGCCATCAGCATCACACCAATCGCCAGCACCACCAGCGTCAGGATCCCGCTGATATAGGCGCGGGGAATGGTCCGGGTTGGATCCTTTGCCTCTTCGGCTGCCATCGCGGCGCCTTCAATGGCAAGGAAAAACCAGATGGCGAAGGGAATGGCGGCGAAAATGCCGGAGAAGGCGGGCAGTCCGAAGCTGTCGCTGCCCGCCCAGCCGTGCGCGGCGAAGTTCGCCAGGCTGAAGCCGGGTGAAACCACACCCATAAACACCAGCAGTTCAATCACCGCCAGCACCGTCACAACCAGTTCAAACATCGCCGCCAGTTTTACACCGAGAATATTCAGCGTCATAAACAGCAGGTAGGCGCCGACCGCCGCAGTTTTCGGGTTGAGCTCGGGATACTGCACATTGAGATAAGCCCCAATCGCCATGGCAATCGCCGGTGGCGCAAAGACAAACTCAATCAGCGTTGCCAGACCGGCAATCAGTCCGCCGGTTTCGCCAAAAGCTCGACGGCTATAGGCAAACGGCCCGCCTGCATGGGGGATCGCGGTGGTCAGTTCGGTGAAGCTAAAAATAAAGCAGGTATAAAGCGTGGCGATCAGCGCGGTAGTAACCAGAAATCCCAGCGTGCCTGCCACGGCCCAGCCGTAACTCCAGCCAAAATATTCGCCTGAGATCACCAGGCCAACCGCAATCCCCCACAGATGCAGGGTGCCCAGCGTGGGCTTGAGTCTGTTTGTCATACTGTTATCCCCGTCGTTGTTGGTCTCGCGGCGTTACACCGCCATTACGCTACAGTAAAGGGATAATGCCGCTGCCTGGCGCACCGCGACTTGACGCGGGCGCAGTGACTTCTGTCCTCCACGGTCAACTCACAGGCAACAACCGGGCCGGATGCACGCTGCGGTCAACTTTGTCTCCTCTGGAGTCAAGCAGCTCACCTTCTGGCAACGCATGCTGAGATAACGCAAGTGACAAGGAGCCGGACTGATGAGCGCTAAACAATATGACAACCTGACTGATTCCCAACTCACCCTGATGGCACAGCAGGCGCTGGCCTGCTATCCCGCCGCGTTGCAGGGGCAGCTTAGCCTGCTGTGCCGCTCAGAGAACGCCACGTTTCTGCTGCAGGCCGCAGGCCGGCGTTATGCGCTGCGGCTGCATCGCGGCGATTACCATCAAAAAGCGGACATCGTCAGTGAACTGCTGTGGCTCGAAGCACTGCGCGAAACCGGCATAATGGTGCCGGAAGCAGTGCCGGACAAAGAGGGCGAAACCGTGCTGACGCTGCGGTTGCCGGAGGGCGGTGAACGCTACGTGGTGCTGTTTCACTGGATCGACGGGGAGATGCCGACCACTGACGTCGATCCCCGCGCCTTTCAGCAACTGGGCAACATTACCGCGCGGCTGCATCAGCACAGTAAACAGTGGCAGCCGCCTGCGGGTTTTCAGCGGATTATCTGGGATCACCACACCATGACCAGCGCAGAGAGTCACTGGGGACGCTGGCAGGATGCGCCGAATCTGAATCCAGCCGATCACAGCGTGGTAGAGCAGGCGATAGGCGTGGTGGGTGCGGCGATGGCGACGTTCGGTAAAGGATCGGATCGTTATGGCCTGATCCATGCCGATCTGCGGCTGACCAATCTGCTGTTGCACAAAGGTGAAACGCGGGTGATCGACTTCGATGACTGCGGGCTCGGCTGGTATTTGCACGATCTGGCGGCGGCGATCAGTTTTGTTGAGCATCATCCGCGCGCGCCAGAGTGGATTGATCACTGGATCCGCGGTTATGAGCAGGTGGCGCATATCAGCGATACGGAGATGGCCATGCTGCCCGCGCTGCTGATCCAGCGTCGTATCCAGCTCACCGCGTGGGTGGGATCGCATGCTGAAACCGAAATGGCGCACAGCCTGGGATCGGAGTGGGCCAGCCATTCGGTTCGCCTCTGCCGTCGCTATCTGGAAGGTGAGCAGCTGCCGGTCGGCGTCTGATGCACCAGCGGCGGGCGTCGCTGCGCCGCCGCAGTGCCCGACGCGTTGCCCGCCCGCCGCCCGGACTGCCCGCAGGCGGCGCGTGGGGCATCAGGGACCTGGTATGGAAATTGCTCGGACAGGAGTGACGGGTGATCCATCCGAATTCTGACTGAGGCGACCATGAATCCGACACTGATAAAGCCCGATGCGTTTGCGGCCTGCTCGGCAGCGGCGGGGGCAGGCAATCACGGCGTGCTGGCAGCAGCGGCAACCGGCTTAAGCGACTTTATTCATACCCAGGGCGGCGATGTTGATCGCATCTTCGGCATCAGCGGCATCGATCCGGAACGTCTGGCCAGCCCGACGCTGAGCCTGGGGCTGGTTAACTACTGTCGGGTGCTGGAAGAGGCGGCGCGTCACTCCGGTTTTGATAACTTCGGTTTGCACTACGGCAGGCAGTTTAAACCGCAGTCATTAGGCCTGATCGGCTACATCGGTTTGTGCTCTGCCACGCTGGAACAGGCGCTGCATAATGTGGTCAACGCGTTTCCCTGGCATCAGCACGACACCTTAACCCGGCTGGTGGATAAGGGAGAGTGCTGGCGGCTCGACTATCAGGTGCGACATGGCGCGATCCTGTCGCGCCGTCAGGATGCGGAGCTGACGCTGGGGATGTTTATGAATCTGATCCGCCACGTGGCGGGCAGGCACTGGGCGCCGCGCGAAGTCCACTTTGAGCATCCGCGTCCCGGCCAGTGGCACGAACACTGCAAAGTGTTTGATGCGCCGGTCTGGTTCGATCAGCCGTTTAATTCACTGGTGATCCCCAAACGCGATCTGCTGCGCGCCATGCCGGAGAGCGATCCGATCCTGTTAATGGTGATGCAGGATGCGATCCGACGGCTTAACCGTGGGACGTCGCAGCAAAGCATGATTGAGCAGGCGCGTTCGCAGGTCAATTTATCGCTGATGCAGGGTGAGCCGGTACTGGAAGAGGTGGCGGATAAGCTCGGACTGTCGAGCTGGTCACTGCAGCGGCGGCTGCGCGAAGAGGGCAGCTGCTTTACCGCGCTGGTGGATCAGGTGCGCTGCGAAATGGCCACACACTATCTGCAGCAGAAGCAGCTGCCTATCTCTGAGATGGCGCTGCTGCTGGGCTACTCGGAAGTCAGTGCATTCTCCCGCGCGTTTCGCCGCTGGTTTGGTATCAGTCCGCGCCAGTGGCGTCAGGAAGGTCTGGCCAGCTAACCGCGCGGGGCAAAGCCGAACCACGCCGGTTGTCCAGGCTCCGGCGGCGGCGGCAGATCGCGGGTCTGCGCCACCAGTTGCCAGGCGCGCAGGCAGAGCGCTTCATCACCCTGCGTCTGGGTCACCGCATAACGTCTGCTGTGTTGTTGCCACTCCATCCGTACCAGACATTGCTGACCGGCGTAACGCGCCGCATCGCTGAACTGCCGGTTCAGTACCGGCTGCATTTGATTAGTCCAGTGACAGGATTGGCTGTCAGGCTCTTTCGACGGCTGACAAAGGTTTGCCACGCTATCCCGTTGCTTTGTCACAGGTTGCTGACAGGCGCTGAGCGACACTGCAATAAACACCCCCAGCAATATTCTCATATTTATATTAATTAAATTCATTTAACTGGCCAACTTTCCTTAAAGATCTTCCGGTCTGCTGCCAACAGTCTACAGACCGGCATCATGAATGCTATGGCATTACTCCGACTGTCGACAGAACCAGAATTTACCGCACTGGCGCGGGTCACGTCTCTTTCACTTCATGGTTCTGAATGAGATCTTCCACGCCGACAGCACGCTCTATATCTCGATCAGCGAATATGGCAGCAGCTATCGGGTCATTGACAGCGTAACGAGCGTGACGGCCAAAGCACGGCTGGTGGATCTGCGCAGCGGCAAAGAGATCTGGCAGGGTCACGCCAGTACCAGCGACAGTGAAGAGGGCAACAATAACAATGGCGGACTGGTGGGTATGCTGGTCAACGCGGCGATCAAACAGATCGCCAGCAACGTGACTGACAAAGCCCACACTGTGGCCTGACTGACCAGCAACCGTCTGCTGGCGCAGAATGAGCAGGGCGGATTACTCACCGGCCCACGTTACCGGCTCGTCAGCGCCCGCTGAATGAGCTTAAACGGGCGCTTCGGCGCCCGCTATCCCTGCGGCAGCTCCAGCTGGCTGTAACCTAATCCATTCATCTTGCGCACTTTAATCTGCACCGGAATACGCTCTTTCATCGCTTCCACGTGGCTGATTACCCCAATGGTTTTGCCGCTGGCGTTAAGCGCGTCGAGAGCATCCAGCGCGGTATCCAGCGTCTGGGCATCCAGTGTGCCGAACCCCTCATCCAGAAACAGCGATTCGATGCGCGTTTTGTGGCTGACCAGATCCGATAACGCCAGCGCCAGCGCCAGACTCACCAGGAAGCTCTCGCCACCCGAGAGCGTGCGGGTATCGCGCGCCGCATCGGCCTGCCAGGTATCGACCACATCCAGCTCCAGCAGATCCTGCGCCCGTCGCTGCAGCAGATAGCGGCCATGCAGCCGATCGAGCTGACGGTTAGCCAGGGCTACCAGGTGATCCAGCGTTAAGCCCTGGGCGAAGCGCCGGAACTTATCGCCGCTGGCGGAGCCAATCAGATCGTTGAGCAGGCTCCACTGCGCCAGCGCCACACCATCCTGTTCAATCTGTGTCATCAGGCTTTGCTGTCGCACACGAAGGCTGGCATCGCTGTGCAGCTGCTGCTGAATCTGACCCTGCTGGCTGGCGTTGTCGCGCAGTGCCAGCCGTAACTGCTCCAGCTGCTGCGCCAGCGCCTCGGCAGATTCCGGCATCGCAGCGGGCTTCGCCTGCAGATGCGCGCTGAGCCGCTGATGCAGATCTGCCCGTCGCGCCTGCTGCTGCTGGCATTGCTGATCGAGTTGCTGCAGCTGCTGACGCAGTTGTAGTGCGGTCTGCTCATCCAGCAGCGCCGCGCGCAGGCTGGCTTCATCCGCAAATCCGGTGCTCTCCAGTGCCTGCTGCAGCGCGCTTTCCGCCTCTGCCAGTTTGCCGCTGAGCGTCTGGCGCTGATTATCCAGCCCCGACAGCTCACCCTGCAGGCGGCTGACCTCGGCCTGGGCCTGCTGCAGGGCGGTGAGCTGCTGTGCCAGTTGTTCATCAGCCTGCTGAACGCGGGCCTGCATCTGCTGACGGGCGAGGGTGACCTCGCGATCGCCGAACAGCGCCTGACGCTGCTGGCGCATCTCGCTGAGCTGCGTCTGGCTCTGGTTTTGCTGCTGCTGACGGGTAGTGAGCTGCTGCTGCTCCAGTTCTGCCTGCTGTTGCAGGGCAGTGAGCTGGGTTTCCCCCTTTAATAGCTGCGGTTGCAGGTTAGCGAGCAACCGCTCACTTTCCTGCCAGCGCGCCCAGCGCCGCTGCTGTTCCGCCAGCCATGCATCGCGATCGGCGGCATCGGGCAGGGCAAGGTTATGCGCGCTGAACTGCTGCTCCAGGCGACTCTGCAACTGCTGCCAGGTTTGCTGTTCCTGCTGCTGACGCTGTAGCAGCGCCTCCAGCGCCTGCTGCAGGCTGGACAGCGACTGCTGCGTCAGTTGTTCAGCCTGCAGATGCTGCTGCCAGGCCTGAGACTGCTGAAGATGGTGATCTTTCGCGGCCTGACGCGCCTGTTCGGCAGCTTCCTGTGCCTGTCGCTGCTGCTCAAGCTGGCTTTCACGTTCGCTTTGCTGCTGCTGCCACGCGGCTAAAGCTTCGCGATCGGCTAGTGGGAAGGTGAGTACCAGCTCACCGCTCACCGCCTGCCACTGCTGCTCAAGCTGGTCGAGCTGACGCTGAGTCTCCATGATCTCATCGCGCAGGGTCTGCTGCTGCACGGCTGACTGTTTCAGCTGTTCGCTTTTTGCCGTGCCCGCTTCGCGCAATGCCTCAGTTTGTTGCTGCAGCGCAGCACGGCGCTGCTGGTTAGCACTCACTTCCAGGGTGCTATAGGCCTCCACGGCAGGATGCGTGCAGGAGCCGCACAGTGGGCAGGGCTGATCGGCGGTGAGCCGGGCGCGGTAATCGCTGAGATCGACAATCTGCTGCTCCAGCGCGCAGATTTTTTCGACATCATCCAGCTGCTGTTTTTCGCGTTTCCACGTCTCGCGCAGGGTCTGGAGTTCCGCTTCACTCTGCTGATGCGCTTTTGCAAGCGTAGTCAGCCGCTGCTGACGCTGTCCCAGCTGCTGGTGCAGCGGCTGCCACTGGGCAGAGAGCAACAGCAGTTGCTGACGCGCCGGACGGCTGTTATGCAACTCACTTAATGCCTGACGCAGTGCGGCAGGCGGATGCTGTTCCTGAAGCGAAGTTAGTGCTTGCTCCGCCTGCAACAGCGCCTGGCGGGCCTGTTGCTCAGCCTGCTGGCGCGGCAATGCCTGTTGTGCCTGCTGTTGCTGTTTCGCCTGCTGCGCATCGATCTGTTGCTGTTGCTGTTCGCGCTGCTGCGTCAGTCCGGCCAGGGTCGCTTCACGCTGTGACAACAGGGCAAAGTTCTCCTGCCAGACCGGCAGCGAAGCACCCCAATGCGCCAGATCGGCCAACTGCTCCCGTAACTGATGCTGTTCAGCAATCGCCTGCTGCACTGCTGCGACCTGCCGTTTCTGCTCCGTCAGGCTGGCCTGTGTCTGGTCAGCATGCTGCTGCTGCCGGGCATTTTCCTGCTGCTGCTCTGCAAGGTGTTGCTGCAACGTCGTGATACGCTGATCCAGCGGCAGCACCTGTTCCGTCAGCAGGCTCTCCTGCTGCTGCTGTTCCTGCAGCGCCTGCTGGCGTGTCGTCTGGCTGGTTGCGTAATTCTGCTGATGCTGCTGCTGTTGGTTCTGCGCCTGCTGTGCCGCCGCCGTGAGTTGCTGACAGCGGTTCTCTACCTGCTGCTGTTCAGTGCGCAACGCGTCGCGCTGCTGCAGTTTTATTCTCAGCCTTTCAGCCGGTTCGCTGCGAGCCAGTCGCTGACGATCGGCTTCTGCTGCCTGGAATGCAGTGTGGGCCTGCTGCAGCGCGACTTCAGCCTGTTCATTCTCCTGCTGTAACTGCTGCGCCTGCTGTTGCCACTGCTGCTGCTGCTGCGCCTGCTGATAGTGGGCGCTGAGCTGCTGTTCCGCATCGGTCAGATTGGTGATCTGCTGTTCCAGCGAGGCGCGCGCGTCGCTATCCAGCAGCGCCATCGCTCCCGCCTGGCTGCGCAGCAGATCCAGCTGGGTTTTCGCCTCTTTGTGGCGCTCGTAGATGGCGGCGGAAATCATGCCGTAAATTTCGGTGCCGGTCAGCTCCTCCAGCAGTTCGGCACGCTCACTGGCTTTCGCGTTGAGAAAGGCGGCGAACTGGCCCTGTGACAGCATCATCGAGCGGGTAAAGCGCTCGAAATCGAGCCCGGAGAGCGTTTCGATCAGCTTCAGCTTGTCACCGACTTTATCGGCAACGATGGTGTTGTCGGCGCAGCGTGCCAGCTCAACGCGCGGTGCCTGAAGTTTGCCGTCGGCAGTGCCGCGTGCGCGGTTCTGGCTCCAGAAGGCGCGCCAGGCTTCGCCTTTGATCTCAAACTCTACTTCAGCCAGACATTCAGCACAGTCGCGGGTCATCAGCGCATTCTGGCTCTGGGAAATCGCGCCCAGGCGCGGCGTCTGGTGATAGAGCGCCAGGCAGATCGCGTCCAGCAGCGTGGTTTTACCGGCGCCAGTTGCACCGGTTATGGCGAACAGGCCATTGCTGGCGAAAGGTTCGGCGCGGAAGTCGATGAACCATTCACCGCGCAGTGCATTGAGGTTTTTGAACCGTAGCGTGAGGATCTTCATTGGGGCTCTTCCATGGCGGCCAGCGTCTGGCGAAACAGGGTGGTCATCTCGGCGATTTGCGCCGGTTGCAGCGCCTCATCCAGCGCCAGCCGACGGGCAAAGACCTCTTCCACCTTCAGCTCACTCAGGGTTTCATTGTCGAGCCGCGCCAGACTCTGCTGCCGCTGTTCACGGCTGCGGCGGAGCAGCAATACTTCAACCGGCAGCGTGGCGGTCAGGGTTTCTACCTGACGCTGCAGATCGCTGAGGTACTCCTGGGTGGTGACTTCGATATCGAGCCAGGTCGGTTTTTCCTGCTCTGCCGTGCTGAAGGTGTTTAACTGCTCAGCAATCTGCGCCAGCGATCCTTTCAGCACCTGCATCGGCTGCGCCTGTGGCACCACCAGCGGCGTGACTGATTGCAGGCCGCTGGCCGCGAGTTCCAGCAGGAAGACGCTCTTTTCAGTCCCCAGCTCATCAAAGCTCAGTGGAATTGGCGAGCCGCTGTAGCGGATATGTTCGCTGCCCGCAACGCGCTGGGCGCGATGAATATGGCCCAGAGCAATATAGTCAGCCGCGGGAAACGCGCTGGCAGGGAAGGCGTCCAGCGTGCCGATATAGATGTCGCGCACTGAATCGCTCTGGCTGACGCCGACGGTGGTGAGGTGACCGGTGGCAATAATCGGCAGGGCATGGCCCAGCGTCTGGGCCGTGGTGAAACGCTGCTGATAGTGGTGGGCGATCGCTTCCAGCAGCGAGGTCTGCTTGTCGCGTCCCGACTGACCCGCCCGGCTGCGCAGAATATCGCGCGGCCGCAGATAGGGAATCGCACACAGCAGCGTGCCCGGCTCGCCCTGGCGGGTGTTGAGCAGCAGCACATCATCCTGCTCCTGCGGGGTAGCGATCACCCGGGTATTGAGACAGGCGAGCAGCTCACGCGACTCATTCAGCGTGGCAACGGAATCGTGATTGCCCGCCAGCACAATCAGCTGACAGCCGCTGGGCTGCAGTGCCACCACAAAGCGGTTGAACATCTCGCGGGCGTAGCTGGGCGGTGTACCGGTATCAAACAGATCGCCTGCGATGATCAACGCATCCACCTGATGCTGTTCAATCTGGATCAACAGCCAGTCGAGAAATGCCTGATGTTCCGCCGCCCGACTTTTGTTGTAGAAGAACTGCCCCAGATGCCAGTCCGCAGTATGAATGATGCGCATGATGAGTCCCTGCCGTTGTGATTCGCCCGGCGATTATACTGGCTCTGCGGCCAAAGCAAAAAATTGTCGCTGCGCTGTCATAAATGATTACCAGTGAGGTTACAGGCAGGTTATGTTTTTCATAAAAGTGTCACAAATCTGACGCATAATGGCGCCGCGAATCTCAGTGACATCCGTCATAATCAGCAGGAGTAATAATGGCTAAGCGCATTTTGGTTGTGGAGGATGAAGCCCCCATCCGTGAAATGTTGTGTTTTGTTCTGGAGCAGAACGACTATCAGCCAATCGAGGCGGAAGATTATGACAGCGCCGTTGGCAAGCTGATTGAACCCTGGCCCGACCTGATTTTGCTGGACTGGATGTTACCCGGTGGCAGCGGTATTCAGTTTATCAAACATCTGAAACGTGAGGCGATGACGCGCGATATTCCGGTGATGATGCTCACCGCGCGTGGCGAAGAGGAAGATCGGGTACGCGGCCTGGAAGTGGGTGCCGATGATTACATTACCAAGCCCTTTTCACCCAAAGAGCTGATGGCGCGAATTAAAGCGGTGATGCGCCGTATTTCGCCGATGGCAGTGGAAGAGGTGATTGAGATGCAGGGGCTGAGTCTGGATCCCTCCTCACATCGCGTGATGTCCGAAACCACGCCGCTGGAGATGGGTCCGACAGAATATAAGCTGCTGCACTTCTTTATGACCCACCCGGAACGCGTTTACAGCCGTGAACAGCTGCTGAACCACGTCTGGGGCACCAATGTGTATGTGGAAGATCGCACTGTCGATGTTCACATTCGCCGTTTACGTAAAGCGCTGGAAGTGTCCGGCCACGATCGCATGGTACAAACCGTCCGCGGAACAGGGTATCGTTTCTCTGCCCGCTACTAAACGGAGCCTTTACCGTGCTGGAACGCCTCTCCTGGAAGAGATTACTGACAGAACTGCTGCTGATCTGTCTGCCCGCCGTGCTGTTGGGTCTGCTGTTCGGCGGTCTGCCCTGGTGGCTGCTGCTGAGCGTGCTGACGGTGCTGTTGTGGCATTTCCACAATCTGATGCGGCTGTCACACTGGCTGTGGCTTGACCGCACCATGACGCCACCGGCCGGGCGCGCCAGCTGGGAACCGCTGTTTTATGGTCTTTATCAGATGCAGCTTCGCAACCGGCGGCGGCGGCGTGAACTGGGCAATCTGATTAAACGTTTCCGCAGCGGTGCCGAGTCGCTGCCGGATGCGGTGATCCTGACCACCGAAGAGGGCACCATTTTCTGGTGCAACGGCCTGGCGCAGCAGCATCTTGGCCTGCGCTGGCCGGAAGATAATGGCCAGAATATCCTTAACCTGCTGCGTTATCCGGAGTTCTCCCGCTATCTTCGCCAGCGCGATTTCGACAAGCCGCTGACGCTGGTGCTGAACAACAAACTTCACATGGAGTTCCGCGTCATGCCCTACAGCGAAGGGCAGTGGCTGCTGGTGGCGCGTGATGTGACGCAGATGCATCAGCTGGAAGGGGCACGCCGCAACTTTTTTGCCAACGTCAGCCATGAATTGCGCACACCGCTCACGGTGCTGCAGGGCTACCTGGAGATGATGAACGACTCGGTGATGAGCGAGCCTTCGCGCAGCAAAGCGCTGCACACTATGTCGGAGCAGACGCGCCGCATGGACAGCCTGGTGAAACAGCTGCTGACGCTGTCGCGCATTGAAGCCGCGCCCGCGATCGATCTGAAAGAGAAGGTTGATGTGCCGGTGATGCTGAAACTGCTGCAGCATGAGGCGGCAACGCTGAGTGGCGGCCGTCACGACATCCACTTCCATACCGATCCCCATCTGAAAGTGTTCGGCAACGATGAACAACTGCGCAGCGCCATCTCCAATCTGGTTTACAACGCGGTAAACCACACCCCGGATGGCACACGAATTGATATCAGCTGGCTGCGCGGCAAGCAGGGCGCCATGTTCAGGGTGTGCGATAACGGGCCGGGTATCGCGTCAGAACATATTCCGCGTCTTACCGAGCGTTTCTACCGGGTCGATAAAGCCCGTTCGCGTGCGACCGGCGGCAGCGGGCTGGGACTGGCGATAGTGAAACATGCTCTGAGCCACCATAACGCGCGGCTCGATATCACCAGCGTGCCGCATAAGGAGACCTGTTTTACCTTTACGCTGCCAGCGAGGTTGATTGTCAGCAGCGTGATGCAGGAGAATGCCGTTCATTAATCGCTGCCGGATCTCCCTGATGCGCATCCTTCTTTTGTTGATCGTTACTCTGCTGCCGGGCCTGGCACAGGCCCAGCCTGGCACGCTCTCCGGCAATCTCAGCAGCGTCGGATCCGATACGCTGGGCTATCTGATGACGCTGTGGGGCGAAGATTTCAGTCGCCAGGCACCGGGCGTCAATGTGCAGGTTCAGGCCTCCGGCTCTTCTACTGCGCCGACCGCGCTGGCGGCGGGTGCAGCACAACTCGGTCCGATGAGCCGCCCGATGCAGGCAGATGAACGCCAGGCCTTTGAGGCGCGCTACGGCTATCCGCCGCTGGCGGTTCCGGTGGCTATGGATGCGCTGGTGGTAGTGGTGAATCAGCGCAATCCGCTGCAGCAGATTGAACCGCGTCAGCTCGACGCCATCTTCTCGATTACCCGTCTGTGTGGCGCACATAGCGTGCCGCTGCGCTGGGGCGATCTCGGCTTAACCGGCGCGCAGTGGAGCAAACGGCCGATTCAGCGCTATGGACGTAACTCCGCCTCCGGCACCTGGGGTTTCTTCAAGCAGCAGGCGCTGTGCAACGGTGATTTTCGTAGCGACGTGGCGGAGTTTCCCGGCTCGGCCGCAGTGGTGCAGGCGGTGGCCGGTAATTCGCGCAGCATCGGTTACGCCAGTTTTGGCTTTCATCTCAGCGGCGTAAAAATGCTGGCGGTGGTGAATGACCAGGGTCAGGCGATTGCTCCGGATGCTGATGCCATCCGTAGTGGTCGCTATCCCTGGGCGCGTCCACTCTATCTCTACGTGAATAAAGCGCCCGGCAAACCGCTGCCGCCGCTGGTGGCCGCGTTTCTGCAGCAGGTACTTTCGGCGCAGGGTCAGCGGCGGGTCAGCGAAGCGGGCTATCTGCCGCTCTCTGACAGCCAGATGACACAGGCGCGCGACGCGCTGCGTTAACACCCTGAACTTGAATTTTTTTCATCATCACTGAATTTTCTTCAGTTGCAGAAGAAAGCCGCTCATGCCACTCTGTTTTCAGACATGTAGCCATCCAGATGGCTATTTATATCAGGATGCAATTATTTCCTGCCGTCATTACCGGCAGGAGAGACAGGAGTGATCATGCAAAGAGAAACCGCCCCGTTCCGTGCCGATACCGTTGGCAGCTTCCTGCGTCCCGCTGCGATTAAGCAGGCGCGCGAACAGTTTGCTGCCGGAGAGATTGATGCGGCTGCCCTGCGTCAGGTTGAAGATGATGCGATTCGCGATGTGGTGGCGAAACAGCGTGAAAATGGTCTGAGAGTGGTCACAGACGGTGAGTTTCGTCGCGGCTGGTGGCACTTCGACTTCTTCTACGGCCTGAATGGCGTAGAGCGCTATGAAGCGGAGCAGGGCATTCAGTTTAATGGCGTGCAGACCAAAGCGCATGGCGTGAAAGTGGTGAGCAAACTCGGTTTCCCGGCGGATCATCCGATGCTGGCGCACTTCCGCTTCCTGCAGAGTATTGCCGGTGATGCGGTACCAAAAATGACCATTCCGAGTCCCAGCGTGCTGCACTTCCGCGGTGGCCGTAAAGTGATCGACGCTGAGATCTATCCCGATCTGGCAGACTACTTCGACGATCTGGCGCAGACCTACAAAGCGGCTATTCAGGCGTTTTATGATGCGGGCTGCCGCTATCTGCAACTGGATGATACCGTCTGGGCTTACCTCTGTTCCGAAGATCAGAAGCGGGATATCAGGGCGCGTGGCGACGATCCGGATCAGCTGGCACAGACTTACGCTCAGGTACTGAATAAAGCGCTGGAGGATAAACCTGCCGATCTGACCGTGGGTCTGCATGTCTGTCGCGGCAATTTCCGCTCAACCTGGATCTCAGAGGGCGGCTATGGGCCGGTGGCAGAAATCCTGTTCGGCAGCGTCAACGTGGATGCTTTCTTCCTGGAGTATGACAACGCCCGTTCCGGCGGCTTTGAGCCACTACGCTATATCAGGCCAGGCCATCAGCAGGTGGTGCTGGGTCTGATTACGACCAAAGTGGGAGAACTGGAGGATCCGGCGCAGGTGAAAACCCGGCTGGAAGAGGCGGCGCAGTATGTCAGTCTGGATCAGATCTGCCTCAGTCCACAGTGTGGTTTTGCCTCAACTGAAGAGGGCAACAGCCTGAGCGAAGCGCAGCAGTGGCAGAAGATTCGCTTAGTGGTCGATATCGCGAATCAGGTCTGGTAGTGCTGTAACGTTGTGCAGACAGGCGCGTAAAACGCGCCTTTTGTGTATCTGCAGGCCCGTTTATGCGGGGATTTCTCACGTCCTGTCTATTATTTAGGCACATCATCTTGTGTGCCTGCTGCAAAAATTAACGCTATCCACTGCCTTTTGAAAAAATGGCGGCATAACCTTCTGGTTTTCCGATCCCGTATTGCCTTTCACCGCTATAAACGTTTTACTTAGCGCCGTTGTCGATCCATCCCTCTGTGAACAGAATAAAAGCAGCTTAAATCACCTGTGCTTTACCCTGCGACGAGCATAATGCGCTGACATTGTCAGCCTGGTCGCGGTTTACACGCAGCGAGGGGACAACACTAACCCAACTTCCACCGCAACATCAGTGACAGGCCGTATGACACATCGTTTAACTTCGAAGGACATCCTCGCGCTGGGCTTTATGACATTCGCCCTGTTTGTTGGCGCGGGCAACATCATTTTTCCGCCAATGGTCGGTATTCAGTCTGGCGAACACGTCTGGACTGCCGCGATTGGTTTTCTGATTACCGCAGTCGGTCTGCCCGTGATGACCGTAATCGCGCTGGCCCGCGTCGGCGGCGGCGTTGATGCACTCAGCACCCCGATTGGCAAGGTCGCTGGCATTGTGCTGGCCACCGTTTGCTATCTGGCTGTCGGGCCGCTGTTTGCCACACCGCGTACGGCAACGGTCTCATTTGAGATGGGCATTGCGCCGCTGACCGGTGACGGCGCGAGGCCGCTGTTCATCTATAGCCTGATTTACTTCGCGCTGGTGATTGGCGTGTCGCTCTATCCCGGCAAGCTACTCGACACGGTAGGGCACTTCCTTGCGCCATTAAAAATTATTGCACTGACCGTGCTGGGCGTTGCTGCGCTGGTATGGCCCGCCGGCGGCACGGTTCCGGCTACCGCTGATTATCAGCGTGCGGCCTTCTCCAGCGGTTTCGTCAATGGCTATCTGACCATGGATACGCTGGGCGCGCTGGTTTTTGGCATTGTGATTGTCAACGCCGCCCGTTCGCGTGGCGTCGATAATGCCGCGCTGCTGACCCGTTACACCGTGCTGGCAGGCTTGATCGCCGGTCTGGGCCTGACGCTGGTCTACCTCTGCCTGTTTAAGCTGGGCGCGGGCAGCGGTGCGCTGGTGGATCAAAACGCTAACGGCGCAGCGATTCTGCACGCGTATGTTCAGCACACCTTTGGCAACATGGGCAGCTTCTTCCTGGCCGCGCTGATCTTCGTCGCCTGTATGGTGACCGCCGTGGGCCTGACCTGTGCCTGTGCGGAATTTTTTGCGCAATACCTGCCGTTATCGTATAAAACGCTGGTGTTTATTCTGGGTCTGTTCTCCATGGTGGTGTCGAATCTCGGCCTGAGCCACCTGATTCAGATCTCCATCCCGGTACTGACGGCGATTTATCCGCCCTGTATCGTGCTGGTGGTGCTGAGTTTCACCCTTAACTGGTGGAATAAGAGCAGCCGGATTGTCGCACCAGCCATGCTGGTAAGCCTGCTGTTTGGTATTATTGATGCGATTAAAACCACCGGGTTTAAAGATTTGCTGCCCGCTTTCAGTCAGCATCTGCCGCTGGCCGATCAGGGTCTTGCCTGGTTGCCGCCGTCGCTGGTGATGCTGCTGATTGCCGCTGTTGTTGATCGGGTGAAAGGGCCGGAACAGGTTGCCGTTCACTCGTAGCAGAGAGCACTGATTTTTCTTTAACCACGGGCCTGCCCGTGGTTTTTTCATTTCACAGGTACAGGTTGTTATGCAAGAAACCAACAAGCTCAAACGCGGACTGAGCACGCGCCACATCCGCTTTATGGCGCTGGGATCGGCGATTGGCACCGGGTTGTTCTACGGTTCCGCTGACGCGATAAAAATGGCCGGACCGAGCGTGCTGCTCGCCTATATCATCGGCGGGGCAGTGGCTTACATTATCATGCGCGCGCTGGGTGAGATGTCCGTTAACAATCCTCAGGCCAGCTCCTTTTCACGCTACGCGCAGGACTATCTTGGGCCGATGGCAGGCTACATTACCGGCTGGACGTACTGTTTTGAAATCCTGATCGTGGCGATTGCGGATGTCACGGCGTTCGGCATCTATATGGGCGTCTGGTTCCCTGAGGTGCCGCACTGGATTTGGGTGCTGAGCGTGGTGCTGATCATCGGTGCCGTCAATCTGATGAGCGTGAAGGTGTTCGGCGAAGTGGAGTTCTGGTTCTCCTTCTTCAAAGTTGCCACCATTATCGTGATGATTCTGGCCGGTTTCGGCATGATCATCTGGGGTCTCGGCAACGGCGGGCAGCCAACCGGCATCCACAATCTCTGGACTAACGGCGGCTTCTTTGCGCACGGCGTGGTCGGTATGCTGCTGTCGCTGCAGATGGTGATGTTTGCCTATGGCGGTATCGAAATCATCGGTATCACCGCCGGTGAAGCGAAAGATCCGGAGAAGTCGATTCCGCGCGCTATCAACTCGGTGCCGTGGCGCATTCTGGTGTTCTACGTCGGCACGCTGTTTGTGATTATGTCGATCTATCCGTGGAATCAGGTGGGGACCTCGGGCAGCCCGTTTGTGCTGACCTTCCAGCATCTGGGGATTGCGGCGGCCGCCTCTATCCTCAATTTCGTGGTGCTGACCGCGTCACTCTCGGCGATTAACAGTGATGTATTTGGCGTGGGCCGCATGCTGCACGGGATGGCGCAGCAGGGACATGCGCCGAAGGTCTTTATGAAGGTCTCTTCGCGCGGGATTCCGTGGGTGACGGTGGTGGTGATGATGTTCGCCATGCTGATTGCGGTTTATCTCAACTACCTGATGCCCGAAAAAGTCTTTTTGGTTATCGCCTCGCTGGCGACCTTTGCGACGGTGTGGGTCTGGATCATGATTCTGCTGTCGCAGATCGCGTTCCGTCGCAAAATTGGCAAAGAGGCCGCCAGTAAGCTGCAGTTTGCGCTGCCAGGCGGCAGCGTGACTGCGGGCGTCGGCGTAGCCTTCCTCTGCTTTATTATCGGTCTGATTGGTTATTTCCCCGATACCCGCATTTCACTCTATGTCGGCATGGTGTGGATTGTGGTGCTGCTGCTGGGCTATAAGCTGGTGCGTAAAGTCCGCTAAGAATGTTTTCCATGCTGGCTGGAGTGAGACTGTTGAAGCCCGGCTGCAGATAATGCTGCGGCTGGGGCTGTTTTTTTGGCCTCCCTGATCGGGTTTTGTCTGAAGGCGTTCGTCAGCGCCCGGAGCGGAATTCTGGCCGCGAGCCTGGCCACTGGCGCAGGGGAGTGAAAGTAATGGTCATCGGGCGTTACCGGGACTATCGTTCAGGCGCGCAGACGGGCGTAACCGGCCGTCCATCTGTAGTGATCGATATCGATGTGGCGCTTATGACAGTCAATCCGCGCTTTATTTCGCTGGATTGACGCCTGCAAATGCGTCTCAGGCTCTATTCGTATCAACAATAATGCTGATTTACTAATTGCCTGACCGCCCCTATCTTGTTAACTGTCCGTGCCAGCATTAATTCGGCAACACAAATAACAAGTCATTCAGGGACAAACCATGTTCAACAAGCCCTCACTAAAGAGTCTGCTGTGCCTGCACTCTGTGTGCTGCATACTCCTTACAGCAATTCTGCTTTCCACAGTGACCGGCTTTGTGCTGAGGAACCAGGCAGAACAACGTCTCCTTGAATCCAGCACTGCATATGCACGTAAACTGGCCAACACTGCCGATAACATGTTCCGGACGGCCCAGAAGGAACTGGCTTTCAGCGCCGCACAGATAACCAGCTACAGGGATTTGCAGGTTCTGCAGCATGAAACCGACAGGCTACGTCTGCAGTCAGACATGTTCAGCTCCGTGCTGGCCCTGTCGCCCGAGGGGCGGGTCGTGGCCGCTTCTCCCTTAAATTTCATTCCATCCGGTACGTCGCTGAGTGTGGCGTCCGGGCAGCTGGAGGCCGTAAAAAAAGGCCCTTTTGTTTCTGACCCACTCACCCCCTATACGGGAAACTATCTCGTCTTTTTGTCGAACCCGGTCTATTCGCCGTCAGGCGAATATCTGGGGTATCTGGCAGGCTCAATCTATCTGACCAGGAGCAGTATGCTGAGCCGTCTTCTGAACCAGCACTTCTATGCTGATAAGACGACTGTCAGCATTGTTTCCGATACCGGTGAAGTGGTTTACTCCGCGGATGAGGCTCTGACCGGAAAAAGCATCAACCTGAGTGCGGATCTGTCGGCGCAACTGAAACAGAAAAAATATGGCGCAGTGAAAACCCTGTTTAATCAACAGAGTTGCCTGCTGGGTTATTCGGACGTTGTGAAAACGAACTGGCATGTATTCGTCTGCGTTTCATCTGACGTGACGAGCGCAATTCTCAACCGCATCGTAAGTGATGTGATCCTCTACGGGCTGGTGCTGGCGCTTCTGTTGGTCATTGTGAGTCTTTACATCTCCGCCAGAATTTCACAGCCACTCGAAAATCTGGCCCGCCTAACCAGCTCAGGCGCGATCGGGCGATTATCAGGAAAAATGGACGGAATTAAAACGTGGTACAAAGAAGCTGACAGGCTAAAAAAAGCATTTCAGGCTTATTCAGCAGCCATCGATAAAACATTTGCTATACTGCGCGATGATGCTCTGACGGATCATCTGACGAAATTACACAACCGGCGGGGCTTCGATCAACTCACGGCACCTTTTGTCGGGGGACAGGGTTCACACAGCCTGGCTCTGTTTGATATCGACCACTTTAAACAGGTTAATGATGAGTTCGGACACGATACAGGGGACGAGGTACTGGTGGCCGTATCAGATCTATTAAAAAAAGGATGCCGTACTCAGGACATCATCTGCCGGTTTGGCGGTGAAGAGTTTGTCATTTTTTTTCCAGACACAACGCTGACCGAAGCCGGATTGGTTGTAAACCGTATACGTGAAAACATTGCAAACGCGCAGTTTCCCGCAGTGAAGCACATTACGATTTCAGCAGGCGTTTGTGAGCTCGCTCACGATGGCGATGACAGAGAAAAAGCGCTGGTTGTGGCAGACCAGCTTCTGTACAGGGCCAAGCATGAAGGCCGGAACCGGGTGGTGACCCAGGCACATTCGGTTCACTCACCCTGAGGTACGTTTTTATGATCCGCTTCAGTCGAATGCAGAGTCCGCGTGTAGTTACCTGTCAGCCTGGCCGTTAATTGCTTCTCTCACAGATGAAAAGCGGTGTGTTTTCGGCATAAAAAATCCAGGCATCTTTACCATAAGGCCTGATCTTGAGTACCAGCGGCATATTGTTATCTGTAAAAAAGTCGGGTAACCATTTCTTCTGATCGGAAAGGCTCATCGTCATCTGAGGGGAGTTCATGATCAGCTCAGACCTGAAGTAGTAAAAAAATTGGTTCTGTAAGTATGAAAATGAAATCGTCTTACTCAGATAAGATTTTGTTTCATTTTTATCATATAAGATGCCAGACATTGAAAGAACGCCTTTTCCGTCACGAAGGGTTTGCGTAATAAGTAAGTCCATCCGGTCCTGCTTCCATTGATAGGACACATCAGCTGTACAAGAAATGGTGTTTTCACCGTTCCTGCTGAATGGCGCGAAAGAATAGATGACAATGCACAAGATAATAAGGAGGATAACTTTAATCATTATTCAGTTTCTTCACAAAGTAATACGAACGGCAATTTGCTCTGACATGTCCATTCAACGGATGCTCGCAGTTAAAATAAGAAAGACTGTCTGCATGTTTGAATGCGGTAAGGTAGATATAAGGTGCTATACTGCAATTTAATTTCATCTCATCAACCTGTTCCTTCACCTCATCCTTTTTCAGCCACCCATCCGCATTATTGAAGATTATGCAGCCTTTGTAGTTAGTGCTGTAAATAAACACAGTGTCATTATGATTCGGTCCGGATCTGAAATATAAAAAAGACGAAAAAAAAAGTGCCAAAAAAAGCATAAAGGTTGCGATCATCATTTTTTTTGACTTAAAAAAAGCTGAAAAAAACGGATGTTGTGTCAGGGGTGAATATGAAGAAATCTTGTTTTCAGAATCTGATTCTTGCTCATTCTGAGTATTCCTCATTCTTTCATCAGGGAGGCTGTGCTCTGGCATTTCATTGCCGCCGGCGGAGAGAGAATGGGCACTTTCCGACTCAGTGCTGACAGATGTAAAGGAAAAAAGACTTTCTCTCTCAACGGTTGTCTGTGGAGAAAGGAGAAACCCCTTCCGCGGCATGGTCCGGATGATATCTTCCTGAAGACCGGCTTTATTCAGCGCGCGTCTCAGCGCCGAGATATTCTGATAAAGAGTGGTTGAGGCCGGTTCCGTACCAAACCGACGCCATACATAGTCATAGAACTGTTGATGTGTGACAAGTTGCCCTACATTATCAATGAGAAGTTCCAGACACAGTGATGCGGATGCGCTGATAACCGCCGGGTTGCCCCTGCCGGTAATTCTTTTTTTATCCGGTTCAAATATCAGAAAACTGTTAAGAGTGATTTTTCTGCTCAAAGCATTCTCCACCAGTGAAAAAAATAAAGACCCCGCATAAAACATACGGCTAATGCGCAGGTGAAAGTTTTGTGAAATAGAAAAATTGTAAGCCTGAAGCTACCCAGATCAGTTTAAATAAGTATATCACATCTTTTTATTGCAAATTTATTTTTATGTTTTGCATGATATTTCATGTGGGTACTGAAAGTAACTCATTGTTTTTTATGAATATAATATTGAATATAAAATTCATATAAATTTAAACAAGATTAGAGAAATTCAAAGGTGTGTTTATCTCACTTCGCTCGTAAAATGCTTTCGCTGGCTTAATTGTGTCTATGAATTTAAGTGCCCTGACAGTATTAACCATGTTGGATTTTCTCTCTCCTGGTTTATTTACTCAGGCATCAGTCAGCATGTCTATTAACAGAAAAAAATTTCAAGGAGTACTGGAATGTTTAAAAAAACTTTATTGACCGGGTTCGTTGCCCTGACCGCATTATCGGCCAGCAGTGTATATGCAGCACAGGAAAACAGTATCCGCTTCAAAGGTGAAGTTTCTGCCCAGACGTGTAACGTCAGCGTCAACGATTCAACTTCAGCTGCACCTGTTATCTTGCTGCAGACGGCAAAGGTCAGCGATCTTTCCGCGACGGGGAATACGTCTACACCCACAAATTTCAGCATGAAGCTGACAGGATGTACGGATCCTAAAACAGCGGCTCAGGACATTAAAATTCATTTTGCATCATCCAATGTTGATGCTTCCGGTAACCTGAAAAATATTGCAACTGACTCTCCGGCAAGTAACGTCGCGATTCAGTTACTGGACCCTGACAATAATGTCATTGATTTAAAATCAGGCGAAGCAACTGCTAAGGCATTCTCGCTCAATCCGAATGAAACCAGCGGAGAAGCACAGTATACCGCTCGGTATATTGCTACCGGTGGGGCTGCAACAGCCGGTAAGGTTGAAGCGACCGTTCAGTACGCTATCAGTTATCTTTAAAAACTGCGCCCCGCGTTTTCGCGGGGCTGGAATAAATTATGAAACTTGTGACTTATCTGAAAATACTTTCAGTTTTCTTTTTTTTAATCAGTGGCGTAACTCAGGCTGCGGTAGTCATGAATGCTTCGCGTATTGTGATGGCGGGTACGCTTGAGAAGACCATTATGTTTGATAACACCAGTGACAATCCGTTTATTGTTCAGGTTGAATCGGATAATAAAGACAAACCAGATTTTGTTGCCGTGCCGCCTGTTTTTAAAATTAAAGAGAAAGGGGGGCAGACGGTAAAAGTTAAACTGTTATCCAGTGAGTTGCCTCAGAATAGAGAGTCGCTCTTTTATCTGGACTTTACTCAGATTCCGGGCGTCAGGAAAAATGAAAATGACGATGACCGGCTGAATATCATCATCCGGAGTCGGCTGAAAGTTATTTACAGACCGGCTGCAGTCAATGCTTTTTCTTCGAAAGATGAAAATAAAATTTCATACCGATTGCAGGGAGGAGCTTTAGTGATCAGCAACAAATCGCCGAATATTCTATCCATCAGAGATATCAGCAATGGAAAGCGGATCCTGGCAGAAAAATTGACGCTATTGCCGGGTGACGATTATTCCGCAGTCCTCAAGGGCGATCGTCTTAGTGGTCCGCTTAATGCGGTGATGATCAATGATTATGGCACGCCAGTAAATTTCCTGATTAAAGATAAATGATGTGATGTTGTTACGAAAATGAAAATCAGAATTTATTACCTGCTTATTTCTCTCTGCTCGTTTTCTATTTATGCGGAAGAATATGAATTCAGCCCCGCCATGCTCAGTGCGGGCGGCCTGAGCGATATTTCCGCATTGTCAGGAGAAGACACATTTTATAACCCCGGTGAATATGACGTTTCTGTTTACATAAACAATAAATTATTTTCAAAAAAGTCGCTGACTTTTGAACGGAAAGGTAAGTCGCTGACGCCGTTATTTACAGGTGAGTTTATCAACAGTTTACCTCTTAAAAAGAAGCCAGAAGCCCTGGTTAATGACAGAATATACGCGCTTGAAGCTGTTCTGCCGGAGGTAAAGACTTCGCCCGACCTTTCTTCTCTGCGGGTAAACATTACTGTGCCTCAGTCTCTGCTGGTATACCGTCCGGATGATTATATTCCCTCAAGTGAGTTTGAGGCAGGCAGTACCGCCTTATTTTCGAATTACACGGTCAACCAGTATGAGTCACATAGCACCCATACAGGCGGAGTGAGTTCGACGTATGTTGGACTTAGCAGCGGCTTTAACGCAGGAAAGTGGCAGTTCCGGCAGCAGGGGAATTTCAACCGTAACCGTTTTGGGTCCAGATGGCACTCCTCACGCCTGTACGCCAGTCGGGGCTTGCCGTCACTGCGAAGTGAGCTGCTACTAGGCCAGCTCAGTTCGGGCTCTGATGCATTCAGCGGGCTCGGTTTTACCGGTGTAAGTCTCAGGACCGATAACCGCGTGTTACCCCCTTCCATGGTTCAGTATGCGCCGACGGTGAGAGGTACAGCGAGAACCAATGCGAAAGTCGAAGTCTTTCAAAAAAAATACAAAATCTATGAGACGACTGTTCCACCGGGTAACTTCAGAATTGATGACCTGGCACCGGCTTTCTACGGTGGAGACCTCAATGTCAGGGTGACGGAAAGTGACGGAAGCCTCACTGAGTATTCAGTACCTTACTCTACACTACCGGGTTCCGTCCGCCCCGGACGCCTGGACTATAGCTTTTCAGCCGGCGAGATCAATGATTACAGCCGTGACAACCAGTTTACCGAGCTTTCCGTCAAGTATGGCGTTTCTAATGCGGTAACGGCAAACAGCGGGTTACGTATCGGCAGTGGTTATCAGGCGGCCAGCGGTGGGGCCATCTATTCTTCGTCACTCGGTGCATTCGGTTCTTCTGCAACCTGGTCCAATGCGCGACTCAGAAATGGCAGCGCCACGCAGGGGTGGATGGTGAATACCGAGTACAGTAAAACGCTGGGTCCGGTTGGCACCACCATCAGTTTTGCCGGCTACCGGTATTCCACCCGTGGCTACCGGGATCTTCAGGATATCGTTGCCCTGAACAACTCGGACACCCCGCTGTCGTCGGTGGAGGGGGGAACGTACATGCAAAAAAACCGTCTTCAGCTCAATGTCAGCCAACCGCTAGGTTCACTGGGCAGCATTTACGTTTCCGGCTCATCGCAAAATTACTATGACGGACGAAACAAAGACACCTCTTATCAGGTGGGATACAACACGGCATTGCCTTACGGCATTCACATGGATTTCAGTATTTCCAGACAGTACCGCACCCGGATTTCTGACGCGCAGAGATGGGGAGTACCTGACGAAAAACGGCACAAGGAATATTACAAAGACACCCAGTTTGCGCTGAATTTTTCTGTGCCTATCGGGCGTGATACCCGTAATACAACCCTGTCTGCGTCATACATCAATAGTAATAGTGAACACAGCTACCAGACCTCGCTGTCCGGCAGCGCAGGTAAAGACAACACGACCCAGTGGGGTGTGAATTACAGTCGCGACCGCTCAGGAAACAGTTCTGGTCTGAATATGGCGACCATTCTGCCCAAAGCCAACGTGAGTGGAACGGTCTCAAAATCTCCGGGAAACTGGCAGGCATCCGGTTCGATGAGCGGTGCCATCGCGTTGCACAGTGGCGGGATCACACTGGGGCATACCGTGAGTAACACGTTTGCCATTGTGGAAGCAAAAGGGGCAGAGGGCGCCACGGTACTCAATGGCCAGAACATCAAAATCGACAGTTCAGGTTATGCAATCGTTCCTTCGCTGATGCCTTACAGACGTAACAACATCAACCTTGATGCGCCGGAAGGGGCATCCGCGGATGTTGATATTATTGACAGCCAGCACGTTGTGACGCCATACGCGGGTTCCGTCAACCGGGTGGTCTTCAAAACGCGCCAGGGCATACCGGTCATGATGCAGCTCAGGCGGGCGAATGGCAGCTATGTCCCCCTGGGGTCAGATATTTTCGATTCCGGTGGAAATAACGTTGCAACGGTAAGCCAGGCCGGTAATACCTATCTGCGGCTGGAAAACCGTCAGACACTGACCGCCCGGTGGGGCAGCGCGCCCGATGAACAGTGCACCATCCGTTATACGCCTGTAGATACTCAGTCCACGAAAGCGCTGAATTATATTACCGCAGTCTGTCAATAAGGCCTTATGCATGAAAAAGTATGCAGTCATTTTTTCCCTGCCGATCGTGGCGTTTTTTACATCGTCAGCCTTCGCCACATGCCAGCCTGTCTATAAAGCCAGACAGGGCGATGACAGTAAAGGCGGTGTGCCTCTGATTTTTGGTTCAATAAAACTTCAGCCCGCGGAGTTTATGCCAACCGGACTGATTGGCTCCACTACGGCCACGGTAGGGCAGGCTCAATCCTTGCCTGAAGGGGAGAACCAGCTGTTATACACCTGTGATCTTGCTGATCAGGGACAGACCTATGAGTATTTTGCCACTAACGGCGACAGTAACGTGGGGGGCAATATCAGCGCGGGAGAGGGCGTCTATCAGACCTATTTTCCTTTCATCGGCATCAAACTGATTCGTGACAGTGACGGTAAGGTGTTCTCAAGGTACTGGCAGCATTCACCAATTGAAGGGCACCGGGAGGGTAACAAGCTCAACTTTTATGCCCGTGACTTCAGTGGTGTGACGGCAGAAATTTACCGCTTACCATCCACAATGAGAGGAGGCGATCCGGTTGCGCATTGGGGATGTAATGGCCCTGCGGATGATTCCGCCAGCGGTATTGCATATACCTGTCCCCAGCCCAACGGCTATACGGTTTTTGTCGGGCCGGGCTGGAACGACAAAAAAAATATCACTATCCCAGGTGCTGACAGTAACACGAACTGGGACGGGTTCAGTAACTGGAACTGGATTGGCTTTGGGATGCAATACTCTACGGCAAACACGTTCGTGCAAACGCCCTGGGGATGTCGCGTCTACAGCTATACAAATCCTGTCATTTTACCGCCAGTCACTGTCACTGCGTTGAAGTCTGATTTTGAAACAATAGGTAAGGACTTTACTGTAACCTATCGGTGCGGTGGGGCGCTCGTTAATGGCTTTATCAACCGGAATGCAGGTGTTGGACCTGATAAAATTTCGGTCGCATTCAGCACTGATCATCCTATGTCCGGGAACAACGTTTTGTGGTCACGTTATGCGTTATCGGATAATTATGGACAGGATGGATATGCGTCAAACGTCGGCATAGGTGTGTCTGTTGCCGGTAAGACGGTCGGATTTATAACCAACGCATACACTAATGATTATACAAAAGGCTGGTTTTCTCTTCTGGATGGGGAAATCTCGCGTTCTCAAAATACCCCCACTCAGGTAGATATCACGTCTCAGTATTTCGCATTCTATGGCATCGTTGACCCCGCAAAACCTGTCACGCCTGGGAAAATAGATGCGACGGCGCATATTATTGTGAGGTACTGGTGATGAGATATTTCTTATATTGGGTGAGTTTTATTTTTCTGTTTAATGCGGCGGAACTCCATGCCACGATTATGCCGTTGCAGGACAGGGTGCTGTTCAGCAGCAAGGACAGCGGCAGGCGCCTGCTCATCGTCAACAACGACAGTCAGGCGCCGGTGTTACTTCAGAGCTGGGTTGATGATGGAAGTGCCGGCGATATTAATAAAGAAAAAAATTACCCTTTTGCTATTATTCCAGCAGTCGCCAGGATGACACCGGGTAAAATTCTGAACCTTAAGATACTGCCGACGGAAAAAATACTTGATTTACCCCGTGATCGTGAGTCCGTATTCTGGATAAATCTCTATGAAATTCCGGGTGTCAAATCTTCTCAGCAGGAGAAAACGGCCAATAAAATAGAAGTCGGATTAAACACCCAGCTGAGAATTACCTATCGGCCTTTCAATAGCAGTATGGACATTAACAGTATTGGCGGCGCTATAAACGTCCGCATTACCGATAACGGTCATTCACTCGAGCTGAGTAATCCTACGCCCTATTTTGTGACGCCTGTTTCATTAAAAGTTACGTCATTGGCTGGAGAGCAGTCACTAAAACTGGGCATGGACAGAATGATTGCTCCTTATGGTAATAAAGGTTTTAGTTTGCCTGAAGTAATGAAAAGTAAAAAAATGACCGTTGAATACACGCTGGTTGATGACGTCGGGAAAGAGGCCGTTTTCACTAAAAACCTGAATTAGTTTTCACCTTATATACGCTGGTTCCAGACTGGCAGAATAACGCTGTTTACAGCTTTTACAACATTATTTAATCCGTTTTAAGCAATGGAGGAACTGTGACGTTTATGGATAATACCCAACGCTGCATGTCATTTACTGAGAATGAAGTCGCTGTCACCTGGTTCTTTATGACAGGCATGACCCTGAAGCAGATAGCCGAATGGTTAGGGCTGACTGAGAAGTCCGTTAGTTATTACAAAAGAAGGGTGATGAGGAAAATAGGAGTAAAAAACAATAATGAATTTATTATGTGGTATCTGGGGAATCGATCGATATATCAGGGCAGTGCCGCGGAATTCAGTATTCTGCGCCGAAGTGTTCCTGACTCCCGTAATCAGCAGGTAAGGGATTAACAGGTTGATTTTAAGGGAGGCAATTAAATTCAACCTTACTATTTTCCAGGCCGGGTATGTAGCTTCAGGCGAGAGCGCGTGTGGGTACATGGGCACAGGGGGAGAAAACAGAAAGAGAGAAGTAAAAAACGGCGAAACCAGTCGCCGAAATACTCAAGAATTACAGGAAAATAGTTAATAAAGGGATGATTGACGGGTCTATCGTAAAACAAAACGAGTAGCGCTGATAGTCAGGCGATTTAAATAAGAAAAGGTCGTAATCATATTAATTAACAGCAGTTAACATTATTCAGGCCGCATGGCTGCTGCGGCCTGAATTTCATTAGCCACAGGCTCAGGGCAATATAACCGAAACCGGCAGCACAGCGCTGTTATCCAGCTTTTTCCGTAGCTGAGTCAGCGTGGATTGATAAGGGCAGAGCACGCCGACATCGGTGATTCTGCAGTCAGGCTGATGCCACTCCTGACGTAATAACGGATGTTTATCATCAATCGGTTGCAGCTGACGAATCCCATCCAGACTCTGCGCCTGGAAAAAGAGCCGCAAAAAACGTTCGCCGCTGCGGGTGTCGCGCCAGCGCTCCAGCACCAGACTACTGCCCGGTGGAATGTTGCCGCGTGCATAGCCTGGTAACTGCCAGCTAAAGCCCATCAGGGTGCGCACCATCGCAATATTGGTGTCATGTGCCACCAGAATCAGCCAGCGGCCCGGCTCGCTATCGGAAGCGATCGCCTCCAGCAGGGCGTTGAGCAATATCGAGCCACGGCGCTGTGCCTGATAGAGCACGTCGTTGCTGAGATCGTAGTTTGCGGTCAGCAGGGGCAGCAGCGTGGTGATCTGCGCGGCCGAGGTGATGTGTCCCCAGGCGAGCTGATCCCACGGCAGATTCTCGCTGTAGCCCAGTCGCAGCGTCTCCACCATGCCTGCCATCACACTCAGCCCGTAAACGTATGTGTTGCCGTTGCGGGTTTGCCGGAACGACCAGGGCGCATCAAAGAGGGGGCAGTCAGTAGCGGGCGGGCAGACAGCGGCTTTCAGCTGCTGAATGGCGGGTTGCAACTGCTGTTGCAGCCGCGCCAGATCGCCCGCTTTCTGCTGCTTAGCCGCCAGCTCCCGAGCGGGATCGCTCTGGGTGACCGTCAACTTTTCACTCTGAAACAGCGGATCGACGTTGCCCGCTACGTGATGCACCGGCAGGCCACAGCCGGGAAACGCCCCGTCAGTGAGCGCCGCGGCCGTCGCGCGGGTGCGCTGTAGCGGACTGGCGCGCACGTAGACCTGGGCCGCATCAGGACAGCCCGCGCCCAGCAGGCCGAGCTGGCGATAGTGCTCGCCTTCCCAGCGTCCTTTATTGACCACCGCGCTGTAGCCATGACCGGTCAGCTCACCATCGGCAGTGGTCCACTGCGTCCAGGGTTGCTGGCTGGCGGCTTCAATCTCTTTGCGATTGCCGGGTGTGGGCGGACGGACACCGTGACGGCTCAGTTCGACCACCTTCTCCAGCTGGTAATCCGCCGCCTGTGACGACGGACTTAACAGCCAGAGAGAACTGAGGATCAGCGCGCAGCGGTACAGGCCTGGCAGCGTCATTTACTCCTCCAGTGCGCGATTACCGGTCAGCGCTTTAATTTTTGGATAAAGGGTCGCATTGGCCAGCAACACCGGGTTGCCGTTTTTGAGTCCTTCGTTGCGCAGATAATCATTAGTAACGCCGCCCGCTTCGCGCATCAGGACGATGCCCGGCAGACTATCCCAGGGATGCATATGCGCTTCATAGTAGCCAATCAGTCGCCCGGCGGCCGCCCAGGCGCTGGTCAGCGCGCCAGAACCGATGCGAATAAACATGCCACCCTGTTCAGTTAAGCCGCTAATCAGGCGCGAGACGCTTTCGGCAGGGGTGCGACTGGAGTTACTGATGCCGAGCAAACCCTCGTTGAGATGTGTAGCGCCATGAACCTGCAGACGGCTCTCATTAACCCACGCCCCCTGACCTGCTCGTGCGTGAAACAGCTCCTGATGATTGGGATCGCAGACCACGCCGATCACCGGTTCGCCGTCACAGACCACTGCCAGCGAGACGCACCAGTTAGGCAGGCCATTGACGAAGCAGGCGGTGCCATCGATGGGATCGACCACCCAGATAAAGGGGGCGCCCTGAACCTCACCGCCGCTCTCTTCGCCATAGACAGCATCGTCAGGAAAGCGCTCAGCGATTAATGTCTTTATCAATGCCTCAACGTTACGATCAGCCTCGCTGACCATGTCCTGCAAATCCCTTTTGTGTTCCACCACCAGTGTCTGACGCTGCTGATACCACGAATAAGCCCGGCTGGCCGCCGCACGGGCGATATCGCAGGCATAACGGTAACGCGCGTCAATTTCAGAATGCGAAGCGGATGACATCTTTTCCTCTTATGTTTTTTGGTCAAAACGAACGGAAGGCACGCCTGAACAGGCGGTCTGGCTGTGATATTTACTTAACTATTGTTAAGAAAGGCTTCATTAAGCCGCAGATAGGCAGCAATGGCAAGATGGTGCAGGGCCGGGTGAGGCGCTTTCCCTGTGGGCGAAAGCTGGCGTCCGCCAGCCCGGCAGCAGAGGATCGGGTTTTACAGGGTTCTGCTGGTTGCCAGCGCCATTAAACGCGGATAAAAAACAAAAAACAGCGCTTCCAGCTGATCATAGTGTTGCGTGAAATCGTGGTAAGAGTCGCGCAGGGCCGCCAGGCGTGGACGGCGGCTGGCCATGCCGTGCAGCACCCGCTCCAGCCGCGCGGGCTGGGCATAATGCTCAAACCAGCGCTCGCGCCACATCACCGCGTTGAGTTCCTGAAACTCAATGGGGGTGTCTGCCAGTTGTGGCATGATTTCGCGCTCGGCGGCGGCAGAAAAGTGCTCCAGCGTCTGGCCGGGGGTGAAGTGCTGCCAGTGCCGGGACAGAAAATGGTCCCAGATGACGTCCAGCGTAATGGGTGCCACGCGATAGGTTTCAGAACGGAACAGCTGACGGGCGCTGCGCACTTCCGGCAGCGCATCGGTCATCACGTCGAGACGACGATGCATCAGAATGCCGTCCGCGACGGGCGCAGACCAGTGCTGGTGCGGGTTGCCACGCACAAAATCGGCCATTAAATTGCCGAGTAAGGAGCTGTCGGCCAGCTGAGCCAGATGGAGATGAGCAAGAAAGTTCATGCCGCATTATAGGCTGAACTGCCTTTGTACAGCCAGTTGTTCAGAATTGGTCGATTTTCCGCTAAACTGTGCCGCCTGTTTTTGCCTGAGAAAGAACTCTTTCATGCGTGTCGCCGATTTTGCTTTTGAACTGCCCGAATCCCTGATTGCTCACTATCCCCAGGCGCAGCGCAGCGGCTGTCGCCTGCTGTCGCTCGATGGACCCAGCGGGACGCTGTCGCACGGTGTGTTCACCGACGTGCTGGATAAGCTGAATCCAGGCGATCTGCTGGTGTTCAACAACACCCGAGTGATTCCGGCGCGCGTTTTTGGCCGTAAAGCCAGTGGCGGCAAAATTGAGATGCTGGTGGAGCGGATGCTCGACGACAAGCGTGTACTGGCGCATGTACGTGCCTCGAAAGCCCCGAAGCCGGGTGCAGAACTGCTGCTGGGCGAAGATGAGAGCGTAAAAGCGACCATGGTGGCACGCCACGATGCGCTGTTTGAGATTGTGTTTGATGATGAGCGCGCGGTGCTTGATATCCTCAACAGCGTCGGGCATATGCCACTACCGCCTTATATTGACCGTCCGGATGAAGAGGCGGATCGTGAGCTGTATCAGACGGTTTACAGCGCCCGTCCGGGTGCCGTCGCGGCACCGACTGCCGGTCTGCATTTTGATGAACCGCTGCTGCAGGCGCTGAAAGAGAAGGGCATTGAGATGGCGTTTGTGACGCTGCATGTCGGTGCGGGCACCTTCCAGCCGGTGCGCGTCGAGACCATCGAAGAGCATCACATGCATGCTGAATATGCCGAAGTGCCGCAGGAGGTTGTTGATGCGGTTCTGGCTTGTAAAGCACGTGGCAATAAGGTGGTCGCTGTCGGCACCACCTCCGTCCGTTCGCTGGAGAGCGCCGCCAAAGCGAGTCAGGATGCCCTGATTGCGCCGTTCTTCGACGATACCCAGATTTTTATCTATCCGGGCTATGAGTATCAGGTGATCGATGCGCTGATCACCAATTTCCATCTGCCCGAATCGACTCTGATTATGCTGGTCTCGGCGTTTGCCGGTTATCAGCACACCATGGCCGCGTACCGTGCAGCCGTGGCTGAGCAATATCGTTTCTTCAGTTATGGTGACGCGATGTTTATCAGCAAAAATCCGCAGGCGCCGCTGGAAAAAGTGGGCGACTGATTTATTAACCGATAGCCGGAATCGACTGAGAGCGACTGAAGGTTATCTGCATCGGACTGTTTCTCCGATGGAGGCTTTGTGAAATTTGAACTTGATACCACAGACGGGCGCGCACGCCGTGGCCGTCTGATTTTTGATCGCGGCGTGGTGGAAACCCCTGCGTTTATGCCCGTTGGCACCTATGGCACCGTCAAAGGCATGACGCCGGAAGAAGTGCAGGAGACCGGCGCACAGATCATTCTGGGCAATACCTTCCACCTCTGGCTGCGTCCGGGTCAGGAGATCATGAAACTGCATGGCGATCTGCATGACTTTATGCAGTGGAAAGGCCCGATCCTGACTGACTCCGGTGGCTTCCAGGTCTTCAGCCTGGGCGACATCCGTAAAATCACCGAAGCGGGCGTGCATTTCCGTAACCCGATCAACGGTGACCCGATCTTCCTCGATCCGGAAAAATCGATGGAGATTCAGTATGACCTCGGTTCCGACATCGTGATGATTTTCGATGAATGTACGCCCTATCCGGCGGACTGGGACTACGCCAAACGCTCGATGGAGATGTCGCTGCGCTGGGCGCAACGCAGTCGTGACCGTTTTGACAGCCTGGGCAATAAAAATGCGCTATTTGGCATTATTCAGGGCTCGGTTTACGAAGATTTACGAGATGTCTCGGTGAAAGGTCTGGTAGAGATTGGCTTTGATGGGTACGCTGTGGGCGGCCTGGCGGTGGGTGAGCCTAAGCAGGACATGCACCGTATTCTTGAGCACGTCTGTCCGCAGCTTCCGCAGGATAAACCGCGTTATCTGATGGGTGTCGGCAAGCCAGAAGATCTGGTTGAGGGCGTCCGTCGCGGCGTCGATATGTTTGACTGCGTGATGCCGACCCGTAATGCCCGAAATGGTCATCTGTTTGTGACTGAGGGTGTGGTGAAAATCCGCAACGCCAGATACAAAGATGACACTGCGCCACTGGATGCGGAGTGTGATTGTTACACCTGTCGCAATTATAGCCGTGCCTACTTGTATCATCTCGACCGTTGTAACGAAATACTGGGCGCGCGTCTGAACACTATCCACAATTTGCGCTATTACCAGCGCCTGATGGCAGGTTTACGCCAGGCTATCGAAGAGGGTAAATTAGAGCGCTTTGTAAACGAGTTCTACCAACGGACGGGCAAAGAAGTTCCGCCTTTAACGTCTGATAATTCATCAATGAGGGAAATTTAATGAGCTTTTTCATTTCTGACGCCGTGGCTGCAGCAGGCGCACCGTCTCAGGGAAGTCCGTATTCTCTGGTGATCATGCTGGTGGTGTTTGGTCTGATTTTCTATTTCATGATCCTGCGTCCGCAGCAGAAACGTGCGAAAGAGCACAAGAAGCTGATGGATTCCATCTCTAAGGGTGATGAAGTGCTGACCAGCGGTGGCCTTGTAGGCCGCGTAACAAAAGTCTCTGACACGGGCTACGTAGCTATCGCGCTGAATGACACCAATGAAGTCGTCATTAAACGTGATTTCGTCGCCGCCGTGCTGCCTAAAGGCACTATCAAGGCGCTGTAATTCTTTCTTCCCTAAGGGAACTGCCGTGTTAAATCGTTATCCTTTGTGGAAGTACGTGATGCTGGTCGTCGTGATTCTCGTCGGCCTGCTCTATGCGCTTCCCAACCTGTATGGTGAGGATCCGGCCGTTCAAATCACTGGTGCGCGCGGAAGCGCCGCCAGTGAGCAGACGTTGGATCAAATTCAGTCCGCATTAAAACAAGACAATATTCAGAGCAAATCTGTTGCGCTGGAAAATGGTGCGATTACCGCGCGCTTCAATAATACGGATGTGCAGTTACGCGCCCGTGAAACGATCATGAAAGCGCTGGGTGAAAACTACGTTGTTGCGCTGAACCTCGCGCCCGCTACGCCTCGCTGGCTGTCGATGCTGTCAGCTGAACCGATGAAACTCGGTCTCGATCTGCGTGGTGGTGTGCACTTCCTGATGGAAGTGGACATGGACACTGCGCTCGGCAAACTGCAGGAGCAGAATGCTGACTCGCTGCGTAGCGATCTGCGCACCAAAAGTATCCCTTACACCACCGTCAACAAAATCGCGAACTACGGCGTGGAAATTCGTTTCCGTGACGCAGCCAGCCGCGATGCGGCGATCTCCTGGCTGACCTCGCGTCATCAGGATCTGGTGATCAACAGCAGCGGCAGCGATGCCCTGCGTGCCACCATGAGCGATGCCCGTCTCAGCGAAGCGCGTGAGTATGCGGTTCAGCAGAACATTACTATTCTGCGTAACCGTGTGAACCAGCTGGGCGTGGCTGAACCGCTGGTACAGCGTCAGGGTTCCGATCGCATCGTGGTTGAGCTGCCGGGCATTCAGGATACGGCACGTGCCAAAGAGATTCTGGGTGCGACGGCGACGCTGGAATTCCGTCTGGTGAACACCAGTGTGGATCCAACCGTAGCGGCCACTGGTCGTGTACCGGGTGACTCTGAAGTTAAAGACATGCGTGATGGCCAGCCGGTGGTGCTCTACAAGCGGGTGATCCTGACCGGTGACCACATCACCGACTCGACTTCCAGCATGGATGAGTACAACCAGCCACAGGTGAACATTTCACTGGATGGCGCAGGCGGTAACATCATGTCGAACTTCACCAAGGACAATATCGGCAAGCCGATGGCGACCCTGTTTGTGGAGTACAAAGACAGCGGTAAAAAAGATGCCAATGGCCGTTCTATTCTGGTGAAACAGGAAGAGGTGATTAACGTCGCTAATATCCAGTCTCGCCTGGGGAACAGCTTCCGCATTACCGGTATCAACAACCCGAACGAAGCGCGTCAGCTCTCGCTGCTGCTGCGTGCCGGTGCGTTGATTGCGCCCATCCAGATTGTGGAAGAGCGTACTATCGGGCCGACCATGGGTCAGCAGAACATTACTCAGGGTCTGGAAGCCTGCCTGTGGGGGCTGCTCGCCTCGATCCTGTTTATGGTGGTGTTCTACAAGAAGTTTGGTCTGATTGCGACCAGCGCGCTGCTGGCTAACCTGGTGCTGATTGTCGGCATTATGTCTCTGTTGCCGGGTGCGACCCTGACCATGCCGGGTATTGCCGGTATCGTGTTAACGCTGGCGGTGGCGGTGGATGCCAACGTGCTGATTAACGAACGTATTAAAGAAGAGCTGCGTAACGGGCGCTCGGTTCAGCAGGCAATTCATGAGGGATATAAAGGTGCCTTCTCCAGTATTGTCGATGCGAACGTGACCACCCTGATCAAAGTTATCATTCTTTATGCGGTCGGCACCGGTTCGATCAAAGGCTTTGCTATTACCACCGGAATTGGTATCGCAACCTCAATGTTCACCGCGATTGTCGGTACCCGTGCCATTGTTAACCTGGTTTACGGTGGCAAACGCATCAACAAGCTGTCTATCTGAGGAGTGCGTTGTGGCACAGGAATATAACATTGAGCAGTTGAACCACGGGCGTAAAGTCGTCGACTTTATGCGCTGGGATAAGCTGGCCTTCATCATTTCGGGACTGCTGATTCTCGCCGCGATTGCTATCGTGGGTGTGCGTGGTTTTAACTGGGGCCTCGATTTCACCGGTGGTACGGTGATTGAGATCGCGCTGGAAAAACCGGCCGATCTTGAAGTCCTGCGTGGCGATCTGGTGAAAGCGGGCTTTGACGAGCCGCTGGTGCAGAACTTTGGCAGCAGCCGTGACGTCGTGGTGCGTATGGCACCGGTTAGCGGCCCGGCGGGCACCGAGTTAGGCAATAAAGTGGTGTCGGTGATTAACCAGACCACCCAGCAAAACGCTACCGTTAAGCGCATTGAGTTCGTGGGTCCGAGTGTGGGCAGCGACCTGGCGCAGGCGGGTGCGATGGCGCTGTTGTCCGCGCTGATTGCGATTCTGATCTACATCGGTTTTCGCTTTGAGTGGCGTCTGGCGCTGGGTACCGTGCTGGCGCTGGCGCATGACGTGATCATCACCTGCGGCCTGCTGGCGCTGTTCCGCATTGAAATCGACCTGACGATTGTTGCCTCACTGATGTCGGTGATTGGCTACTCGCTTAACGATAAAATCGTGGTGTCGGACCGTATTCGTGAAAACTTCCGCAAGATCCGTCGCGGCAGCTCTTACGATATCACTAACGTGTCACTGACCCAGACGTTAAGCCGTACGCTGATTACCTCGCTGACCACGCTGGCGATGATCCTCATCCTCTTCGTGTTTGGTGGTGCGCTGCTGAAAGGCTTCTCACTGACCATGTTGATTGGTGTGACGATTGGTACGATTTCATCAATTTATGTCTCTTCGGCGCTGGCGCTGAAGCTGGGCATGAAGCGTGAACACATGCTGGTGCAGAAAGTCGAGAAAGAGGGCGCCGATCAGCCTTCTATCCTGCCTTAATCGCCGCAGAGAAATAAAAAACGGGCAGCCATGTGGCTGCCCGTTTTTTTTTGCACCTGTGATCAGTTCAGGGTGCAGCAGGAGAGGTCTTGGCAGGTGCGTCGCCGGTGACGTTATGCACGCGGATATAACCTGATTGATCCGGTGCGAGGCCGCTGAGTCGCAGCGGTATGTTCACCGAATGCTGGGGCAACAGCGAGGCAGGCACCGCTATCGTCTGACTCAGACTACCATTACTCAGTGGTTTACCGGTTGCCGGATCGAGTTCGCCCCAGTTCACCGTAGCGTGCAGGGCGGGCAGAGGGCGATCGTCCATTGAGCGTACCGTCAGGGTTGCCCGCGAGCCGCTGGCTTCAGCGGTGACAGGCGAGAGCGTCAGTCGCAGCGTGCCGAGCTGGGTTTGCAGCGCCACCGGCGTGTTCGCCTGCGGGATCAGCCACGCGCCTTGCTGCGAATGGCTGTTTAGCTGCCCCTGAATCTCCAGCGCACTGGCCTGCGTGGTCAGGTGCTGCATTTGCTGATTAAGCTGACTCACTTCCTGATGCAGCTCTCTGACCTGCGGGTTGCTGACGCTACTGCTGCAACCGCTCAGCGTTAACAGAGAGAGCGCCACCGGAACCCAAACCATCCTGCTCATAAGTTATCCTTGTCCGTTATTTTGGAATACGTAAAACCTGGCCAGGATAGATCTTATCAGGATGAGAGAGCATTGGCTTATTCGCTTCGAAAATCTTGTTGTATTCGTTGGCATTTCCATAAACCTGTTTGGAAATGGCGCTCAGCGTGTCGCCTTTTTTCACGGTGTAAAGTTCTGACTCGGCCGCGCTGTCTGTCACAGTAACCTTATCTTCCACTTTAGTGATGCCTGCAACGTTACCGGCAGCGATCAGAATCTTCTCTTTCAGCTCCTGGGAAAGGCCATCGCCAGTCACCGTGACGGTATCGCCATTGACCTTGACGTCAACTTTGTCACTGTCGGGTAAACCGAGCTTGTTGATGTGATCCTGCAGCTTTTTATTCTGGTCGTCACCGCCATTTACGGCATCCCATAATTTTTCGCCAGCTTCTTTAACAAAGTTAAACAGACCCATACAACCTCCAGTGTGTTAGTAGAAAATTTTACTTGCAGCTCTTAAAGCGTAGTCCCTTTTGCTGCAGACAAAATTTAGCATCGTTTATCCTGAGATGAGAAGCCCAGGAAAGACACGGAAGAGATTTTGTTGATTCGCAGTTCGCGCTACACTGTCAGGCCCATCTCTCTCGCGTCAGGAAACGTCATGCATTGCCCATTCTGCTCCGCTGTGGACACCAAAGTGATTGATTCTCGTCTGGTTAGTGAAGGCTCTTCGGTGCGCCGTCGCCGCCAGTGTCTGATGTGTCATGAGCGTTTTACCACCTTCGAGGTGGCGGAACTGGTGATGCCACGCGTGGTGAAAAGCAATGACGTACGCGAACCGTTTAATGAAGACAAAATGGCCAGCGGGATGATGAAAGCGCTTGAGAAGCGTCCGGTCAGCGCCGATGCGGTTGAAAGCGCCGTAAACCATATTAAAACCCAGCTGCGTGCCACCGGTGAACGTGAGATTCCCAGTAAGCTGATTGGCAATCTGGTGATGGATGAGCTGAAGAAGCTCGATAAAGTCGCCTATATCCGCTTCGCCTCGGTTTACCGCAGCTTTGAAGACATTCGTGATTTTGGCGAAGAGATCGCCCGGCTACAGGATTAAACCATGGACGAACTTTACATGGCGCGCGCGCTGGAACTGGCGCGACGCGGCCGTTTTACGACCATGCCGAACCCCAATGTGGGCTGCGTGATTGTGCGCGATGGCGAGGTGGTCGGTGAGGGCTGGCATCAGCGCGCCGGAGAACCGCATGCTGAAGTGCACGCCCTGCGTATGGCGGGCGAGAAAGCGCGTGGCGCAACCGCCTATGTCACGCTGGAGCCCTGCAGCCATCATGGCCGTACGCCACCCTGCTGTGATGCGCTGATCGCCGCTGGCGTTACCCGTGTCGTGGCCGCGATGCAGGATCCGAATCCGCAGGTCGCGGGTCGCGGACTACACCGTCTGTATCAGGCGGGCATTGACGTCAGCCACGGTCTGATGATGCCGGAAGCGGAAGCGCTGAATCGCGGCTTCCTCAAGCGGATGCGCACCGGCTTCCCCTGGATTCAGCTCAAGCTGGGCGCGTCACTGGATGGCCGCACGTCAATGGCCAGCGGCGAAAGCCAGTGGATTACTTCTGCGGCCGCCCGTCGGGATGTGCAGCGTCTGCGTGCGCAAAGCGCCGCGATTCTCAGCAGTAGCGCCACGGTGCTGGCGGACGATCCTTCTCTGACGGTACGCTGGTCTGAACTCAATACGGACAGCCAGGCACTGCTCAATGAGCAGCAACTGCGTCAGCCGGTGCGGGTGATTATCGACAGCCAGAATCGTGTGACGCCGCAGCATCGGCTCATTTCGCAGCCGGGTGAAACCTGGCTGATGCGTCATCAGCCGGACCAGCAGAGCTGGCCCGCTGACGTGACGCAAATCGCTGTTCCGCTGCGCGAACAGCAGCTGGATCTGGTGGCGATGATGATGTTACTGGGACAGCGACAGATTAACAGCGTCTGGGTTGAAGCGGGCGCAACGCTGGCCGGTGCTCTGTTGCAGGCCGGACTGGTCGATGAACTGATTGTTTATCTGGCGCCTAAACTGTTAGGTCATGAAGGCCGTGGGCTGTGTCAGCTGCCGGGACTGAGCCAGTTGGCTGACGCGCCGGCCTTCCGTTTCAGCGATGTCCGGCAGGTCGGTGACGATTTACGCCTGACCCTGACACCACAATAACACGGTCGGAAAAGCGAGAGCACGCCGCCCAAGAGTATGATAGAATCCGCCCCCCTGCGCGGGGCCAACCAAACCCCTGAAAGGATAAGTATGAAAGTTATCGAAGCTGCTGTTGCAACGCCTGAGGCCAATGTTGCCATCGTTATCGCGCGTTTTAACAACTTCATTAATGACAGCCTGCTGGATGGCGCAGTTGATGCCCTGAAACGTATCGGTCAGGTCAAAGATGACAATATCACCGTAGTCTGGGTGCCTGGTGCATACGAGCTGCCTCTGGCAGCACGCGCGCTGGCCAACACCGGCAAATATGATGCGATTATCGCACTTGGCACCGTCATTCGTGGTGGCACTGCGCACTTTGAATATGTGGCGGGTGAAGCCAGCTCCGGTATCGCCAGCGTGGCCATGAACAGCGAGATTCCTGTCGCGTTTGGCGTGCTGACCACTGAAAGCATCGAGCAGGCCATTGAGCGTGCCGGCACCAAAGCGGGTAACAAAGGTGCTGAAGCGGCTCTGACTGCGCTCGAAATGATCAACGTATTGAAAGCCATTAAAGCCTGATTTTTTGTAAGGGGAATTTTGTGAAACCTGCTGCTCGTCGTCGCGCCCGTGAGTGCGCTGTTCAGGCGCTTTACTCCTGGCAGCTGTCGAATAACGACATTGCCGATGTGGAATACCAGTTTCTGGCGGAACAGGACGTCAAAGACGTCGACATTACCTACTTCCGCGAACTGCTGTCCGGTGTGGCGACCAACAGTGCATATCTGGATGGACTGATGAAGCCCTATCTGTCGCGTCAGCTCGAAGAGCTTGGCCAGGTAGAAAAAGCTATCCTGCGCATCTCGCTGTATGAGCTGAGCAAACGTAATGATGTGCCCTATAAAGTGGCCATCAACGAAGGGATTGAGCTGGCGAAAATCTTCGGTGCCGAAGACAGTCATAAATTTGTTAACGGCGTGCTCGATAAAGCCGGTCCACAAATTCGACCCAATCGTAAGTAAACAAAAAGGCCGGCTTGCCGGCCTTTTTTCATGAAGAGTTAAGCGGAACGCAATTATGTCTTGTGGTGAATTTGAACTCATCGCACGCTACTTCAACCGCAGAACACGCAGCCGCCGTGATGTCGAACTCGGCATCGGTGACGATTGTGCGTTACTTAGCGTGCCGGAAAAACAGACGCTGGCGATCAGCACCGATACCCTGGTCGCGGGTGTGCACTTCTTACGGGATATCCATCCTGCCGATCTGGGTTACAAAGCCCTGGCTGTGAATCTCAGCGACCTTGCTGCTATGGGCGCCGATCCCGCATGGCTGACGCTGGCCCTGACGCTGCCGCAGGTCGATGAGAGCTGGCTCTCTGCCTTCAGCGAAAGCCTGTTTGAACTGCTGGAATATTACGATATGCAGCTGGTGGGAGGCGACACCACCCGTGGCCCGCTGAGCCTGACGCTGGCGATTCACGGTCTGGTGCCGCAGGGCCGCGCCCTGAAACGTTCAGGCGCGAAGCCGGGTGACTGGATTTACGTGACCGGTACGCTGGGTGACAGCGCAGCGGGCCTGGCGCTGCTGCAGCATCACTGCCGCATCAGCGATCCGGCGGTGCATGAAGCGCTGATTAAACGTCATCTGCGTCCTATGCCGCGCATTCTGCAGGGCCAGGCGCTGCGTTCGCTGGCCTCCTCAGCGGTGGATCTTTCCGACGGCCTGATTTCCGATCTCGGCCATGTGCTGAAAGCCAGCGGCTGTGGCGCACGGCTTAATCTGGATGCGTTGCCTCTTTCGGCTGCGCTGCGCGACCATTTCGACCCTGAGCAGGTTCTGCGCTGGGCGCTGAGTGGCGGAGAAGATTACGAACTCTGCTTCACTGTGCCCGAGGTTAATCGCGGCGCGCTCGATGTGGCGCTGGGTCACCTGGGCGTGCCCTATACCTGCATCGGACAGATGGCACCAGAGTCGGAAGGCTTAACGCTGCTGGATAATGGCAAGCCCGCCACATTCCGTCATAAAGGGTTTGATCACTTTGATGCTAAATAACGACGTGGCGAAGAGTCGCCTGCGGATGAGCAATCCCTGGCATCTGCTGGCGACCGGTTTCGGCAGCGGATTAAGCCCGGTCGTACCTGGCACCATGGGATCGCTGGCGGCCATTCCATTCTGGTGGCTGATGACCCATCTGCCGCAGGATCTCTATTCGCTGGTGGTGCTGGTCGGTATCTGCGTCGGTGTATACCTCTGCCATCGCACCGCCAAAGATATGGGCGTACACGACCACGGCAGTATTGTCTGGGATGAGTTTATCGGCATGTGGATTACGCTGATGGCGATTCCGGTTAACAGCTGGCAGTGGGTGCTGGGCGGCTTTGTGCTGTTCCGCATTCTGGACATGTGGAAGCCGTGGCCGATTCGCTGGTTTGACCGCAATGTGCATGGCGGCATGGGCATTATGGTGGATGACATTATTGCTGGCGTCATTTCCGCTGCCATGCTGTATGGCTTTGGGGTCTGGCTGGCGGGTTAACTGCCGGGGCTCCTCACACAGCGGCAGAAGGTGACGCCCGGGCAGGGCGTCAACTTGTTTCCTGCGTTATTCGAATCCTACCGGCTGATGCGGTTGATAGACCTCTTCCAGCAGGGTAATTTCTTCGTCACTCAGCGTGACATCCACCGCCTTTACCAGATCCTCAAACTGCTCAGCACGCGACGCGCCGATAATCGGTGCCGTGACGGCAGGCTTACTCAGCAGCCAGGCCAGCGCCACCTGCGCCCGCGTTACACCTTTCCCTTCAGCCACCTGCGCCAGACGCTCTGCAATCACGGCATCATTCTCTTCAGTATTGTCATAGAGTGACGCCATCACTTTGTCAGAGGTGGAACGTGCGGTATTCTCCCCCCACGGGCGGGTCAGCTTACCGCGTGCCAGCGGACTCCACGGCAGCACGGCAATCTGCTCTTTCAGGCAGAGCGGATGCATTTCACGCTCCTCTTCGCGCTGAATCAGGTTGTACTGATCCTGCATGCTGACAAAGCGATGCCAGCCCTGTTCCGACTGCATCTGCAACGCCTGGGCAAACTGACTGGCGTGCATCGACGAGGCACCGATATAGCGTGCTTTGCCAGACTGCACGACTTCATGCAGCGCTTCCAGCGTCTCTTCCAGCGGCGTCTCATAATCCCAGCGGTGAATCTGCAGCAGGTCGACATACTCCATGCCGAGACGCTGCAGGCTGTCATCAATGGATTGCAGGATATTCTTGCGCGACAATCCCTGTGACAGATTTGTCAGTGGGAAATAGACTTTGGTGGCGACCACGATCTCTTCACGGCGGGCAAAATCTTTCAGCGCCCGCCCCAGGATCTCTTCACTGCTGCCATCTGAATAGCTGTTGGCGGTATCAAAAAAGTTAATCCCCGCATTCAGCGCCTGCTGGATCAGCGGGCGACTGCTCGCTTCCGGCAATGTCCAGGCATGGTTGCCACGCGTGGGCTCGCCATAAGTCATGCAGCCAAGACAGAGACGCGACACCTGCAGATCGGTGGTACCCAGTTGAATCGTTTTCATGGTGGAGGCTCCTGCGAAAGTGCAAAGGTTTTAGCATAGCAGGATGTTGCGCTCCCCGAGGGGGGAGCGCAAAGAGGGGAAGTTACTGCGCCAGCCAGCGGGCGATCTGCTGCTGAATGCCCTCCGCGTCCAGCAGATAGTCATGACGCACTTCATCCTGCGTGCCCTGCGGGATGAACTCATCAGGCAGACCGATGTTCAGCACCGGAACAGCCAGACGTTTCGCCATGACAAATTCATTAACGCCACTGCCGGCACCGCCTTTGATGGCGCCTTCTTCCAGCGTAATCAGTGAGTCGTGCGTAGCGGCAAGCTCAGCGATGAGCGCCTCATCCAGCGGCTTCACAAAGCGCATGTCGACCAGGGTCGCATTCAGCGCTTCCGCCGTGGCGGCCGCTTCAGGCAACAGGGTGCCGAAGTTCAGAATCGCCAGTTTTTCACCCTGACGTTTCACCACGGCTTTACCCAGCGGCAGGCTCTGCAGTGGTGCCAGTGGCGTGCCGACACCAGTGCCACGCGGATAGCGCACCGCACTTGGACCATCCTGATAGTGATAGCCGGTGTAGAGCATCTGCCGACATTCATTTTCATCGCTGGGGGTCATGATCACCATATCCGGCACGCAGCGCAGATAGGCGAGATCAAACGCGCCCTGGTGAGTCTGACCATCCGCCCCAACAATACCACCGCGATCGATAGCAAACAGGACCGGCAGTTTCTGGATGGCGACGTCATGGATCAGCTGATCGTAGGCGCGCTGCAGGAAGGTGGAGTAGATAGCAACAATCGGTTTGTAGCCGCCAATCGCCATACCGGCAGCGAAGGTTACGGCGTGCTGCTCGGCGATTGCCACATCGAAATATTGTTTCGGAAATTCGCGTGAGAAGGCCACCATGCCGGAGCCTTCCCGCATCGCTGGTGTAATCGCCATCAGCTTCGGATCGTCTGCGGCCATTTCGCACAGCCAGTTACCGAAGATTTTAGAGTAGCTCGGCAGACCTTCCGCGCTTTTTGGCAGTTCGCCAATCGCCGGGTCAAATTTTGGTACGGCGTGCCAGGCAATGGGATCTTCCTCTGCCGGGGCGTAGCCTTTGCCTTTCTTCGTCATGATATGCAGGAACTGCGGCCCTTTCAGGCTGCGCATATTGCTCAGCGTATTGACCAGCGTCAGCACATCGTGACCATCTACCGGGCCGATATAATTAAAGCCCAGCTCTTCAAACAGCGTGCCCGGCACAACCATGCCTTTGAGATGCTCTTCTGTGCGTCTTACCAGCTCTTTGATCGGTGGCAGGCTGGTCAGCACACGCTTGCTGCCTTCGCGCAGTCGCGCGTAGGTTTTACCCGACAGGATCTGCGCCAGGCGGTTATTCAGCGCGCCGACATTTTCGGAGATCGACATCTCGTTGTCGTTAAGGATCACCAGCATGTCCGACTTGATATCACCGGCGTGGTTCATCGCCTCAAACGCCATGCCAGCGGTAATTGCACCATCGCCAATAATACAGGCGGTGCGACGGCCCTGGCCTTCACGTTCTGCTGCCGCGGCCATGCCGAGACCGGCACTGATGGAGGTCGACGAGTGACCGACGCTCAGCACGTCATATTCACTTTCGCCGCGCCACGGAAACGGATGTACGCCATTTTTCTGACGAATCGTACCGATGCGATCGCGGCGACCGGTCAGAATTTTATGCGGATAAGCCTGATGACCCACATCCCATACCAGATGGTCAAAGGGGGTGTTATAGACATAATGCAGCGCGACCGTCAGTTCGACCACGCCCAGACCCGATGCAAAATGGCCGCTTGAGCGGCTTACACTGTCTAACAGATACTGACGCAGTTCATCACAGAGCGCAGGCAACTTCTCTTTCGGCAGGGCGCGCAGCTCCTGAACCGTGTTTGCCAGCGCCAGTGTCGGGTATTTAGCAATATCAAAACTCATCAGAGACTCATTATGGAAGTTATTTGTCGCGTTCAATTATGAAGCTCGCCAGCGCCTGCAGTGCTGTAGTGTTATAAGAGTGCGCAGCGAGCAATTCTAACGTATCAAGAGCTTCCTGATACAAATCCCGCGCTTTAGCTTGGGCATTTTCAAGGCCTAGCAGTGAAGGATAGGTGCTTTTTCCCAGGTGTTGATCGGCTCCCTGGCGTTTTCCGATCACCGCTGTGTCACCGATCACATCCAGAATGTCGTCCTGCACCTGAAACGCGAGACCGATAGCCTCTGCATAGCGGTCAAGCAGCGGCAGGGCTTCACGGCCAGCATCGCCTGCCGTTAATGCGCCTAACCGCACCGCTGAACGGATCAGCGCGCCGGTTTTATGGCGATGGATCTGCTCCAGCTGGTCGAGATCCACAGATTTGCCTTCCGCCGCTAAATCAAGCGCCTGTCCGCCACACATACCGGCCACGCCGCTGGCTTTTGCCAGTTCAGAGAGCATCATCAGACGATATTCAGCGCTGACACCGGGCATCGCTTCGTCGGCCAGAATTGAAAAGGCCAGCGTCTGCAGAGCGTCGCCCGCCAGAATCGCGGTATCTTCGCCATATTTAATGTGACAGGTTGGCTGCCCGCGACGCAGTGCATCATCGTCCATTGCGGGGAGATCGTCATGAATCAGAGAGTACGCATGAATGCATTCAACCGCGGCGGCGGGGGCATCCAGACTCGCCGGGTCGGCGTGGAGCATTTCGCCGGTGGCATAGACCAGAAAAGGACGCAGGCGTTTACCGCCTAATAATGCCCCATAATGCATAGCATTCACCAGAGGAGAACTCTGAAAAGGAAGTGGCTCTATAAAACGCGTCAGCGCGGCGTTAACCTGCTGCTGATACGCGTCGAGTAATCGGGCGAAATCCATTAGCTGTTTTCCGGCGTGAAAGCAGTGAGGTCGGCATCTTTATCATCGTTCAGCAGAATACGGACCCGCTGTTCAGCCTGCTGCAGCGTCTGCTGGCCAGTCCGCGCCAGCTGCACGCCGCGCTCAAATTCGTTCAGGGCTTCTTCCAGCGGCAGTTCACCACTTTCCAGACGGCTGACAATCTGCTCCAGCTGCTGCAATGACGTTTCAAAGCTGGCTGGCTGTTCGGCTTTTTTCGGCATATTTCGTGTCGACTCACGGTTGGGACATTATCTCGCAATCGGTCATGGTAGCTGAGACCCTATGATTAGCAAAATAATCAATGTGGCGGCTGATGAAGAAGCAGTCACCTGACAAAGGTGGTATACTCCCGCGCCTCGGATGCGGTTGCGCCTTGCAGCCCGCAATTTTGTGATTTTACCAGCTAAGTGCTGCCTGTTTTAGCACTTATTTGCCCAACGAAGCTGTGTCGCCATGAAGTTTATCATCAAGTTATTTCCTGAAATCACCATCAAGAGTCCGTCGGTGCGTTTGCGCTTTATCAAGATTCTTGCCAGCAATATCCGCAACGTCCTGAAAACCGTTAGCGACGAAATCGCCGTTGTGCGTCACTGGGATCACATTGAAGTGCGTACGAAAAATCCGGTGCTGGGGGACATTATTCCCGATGAGCTGACGCGCATTCCGGGAATTCATCACGTTTTAGCGGTTGAAGATCGCGAGTACACCGATATTCATCACATTTTTGAACAGACCTTAGCGCAGTATCGCGACAGCCTTGAAGGTAAGAGCTTCTGCGTACGTGTTAAACGTCGTGGTAAGCATAGCTTCAGTTCGCAGGATGTGGAGCGCTATGTTGGCGGCGGTCTGAATCAGCATATTGAAAGCGCCCGCGTACAGCTTAAAAATCCCGATGTGACGGTGAATCTTGAAGTTGAAGAGAATCGTCTGACGCTGGTGACTGCGCGCTACGAAGGTCTGGGCGGTTTCCCCATCGGCACGCAGGAAGATGTGCTGTCGCTGATTTCCGGTGGCTTTGACTCCGGCGTCTCCAGCTATATGCTGCTGCGTCGCGGCAGCCGCGTACATTACTGCTTCTTTAATCTTGGCGGTGCCGCCCATGAGATTGGCGTCCGTCAGGTTGCGCACTATCTGTGGAATCGTTTTGGTCGTTCACACCGCGTGCGCTTCGTGGCGATCAATTTTGAGCCGGTAGTGGGTGAGATCCTCGAAAAAGTGGATGACGGCCAGATGGGCGTGGTGCTGAAGCGCATGATGGTGCGTGCCGCCTCGACGATTGCTGAGCGCTACGGCGTGCAGGCGCTGGTTACTGGTGAAGCGGTGGGTCAGGTGTCGAGCCAGACGCTGACTAACCTGCGCCTGATTGATAACGCCTCTGATACGCTGATTCTGCGTCCGCTGATCTCTCATGACAAAGAGCACATCATCCGGATTGCTCGTGAGATCGGCACCGAAGATTTCGCCAGCACCATGCCGGAATATTGCGGCGTGATCTCAAAAAGCCCGACCGTGAAAGCGGTGAAAGAGAAGATCGAGGCTGAAGAGCAGAATTTCGACTTCACGATTCTGGATAGGGTCATCGAAGAGGCGACCAACGTCGATATCCGTACCATCGCTGAGCAGACAGAAGAGGAGGTGGTTGAAGTTGAGACCGTCGCCCTGCTGAGCGAGAACGACGTGGTGCTGGATATCCGATCTATTGATGAGCAGGAAGAGAAGCCACTGGCACTGAAAGCCACGGAAGTGAAATCGCTGCCGTTCTACAAACTGAGTACACAGTTTGGCGATCTCGATCAGAACCGGACCTGGTTGCTCTACTGCGATCGTGGTGTGATGAGCCGTCTGCAGGCACTCTATCTGCATGAGCAGGGCTTTAAAAACGTGAAAGTCTACCGCCCGTAGTGACGCCTCAGAGCCAGTCAGCGCCTGTTCAGGTCTGACTGGCTGCATTAACAGATCGTGTTAACTCAGCGTGTTTACGCCTGATAGTCATAAATGCCGGGAGCCAGCACCAGCTGTGCGGCAACCTCGCGCGCCATCTCTTTTCCCACCAGCAGATCGATCAGCTTCAGCGCAAAATCCATTGCCGTGCCAGGCCCCTGGCTGGTCAGCAGATTGACGCGCGGATCCCAGACCACACGTCGCTCCATCCACTTGTCTGACGGAATGGTCTCTTTTAAGCCGGGAAAGCCGGTCATGTTGCCTACCGGAAAGAGATCGTGGGGGATCAATACTGTGCCTGCCGCTGCGCAGATAGCGGCGACGATTTTTTCATTGAGGTGAAACTGGCGTACCGTTTCGACTAACAGCGGACTGTCACGGAAGGTTTCGGCGCCTTTCAGGCCGCCGGGCAGAACGATAGCGGCGAAATCATTGTCGGCAACTTCGACCAGCGTCACGTCAGCCAGCAGACGAACACCGCGTGAGCAGACGATCTCCCGATTGCCGTCGCTTTCGACGCTGGCGGTGACAACGTTCAGCCCGGCCCGGACCAGCAGGTCGATAGTGGTGACAGCTTCGGTTTCTTCACTGCCATGTGCCAGGCAAACCAGCACTGATGCGTTCGCGGTCATAATGGGACTCCTTGCGTTTTACAATGTCATACAGACGGGTGTTCTCCGTCAGCACCAGGCCGTGCGTCCGGGCGCGGCGCAGCAGAAAACCGCTGATATAGTCGATTTCGGTGAGCCGCTGGGCGCGTACGTCCTGCAGCATCGAAGAGGTGTTGGCCGCGGTGCTTTCAATTACGTCGAAAATGATGTCCTGCAGGCTTTCGCTGGCAACGTTCTGACCTTCGCGCTCCATGACCCAGCTGATCTCTTCGCACAGTTGCGCGATCTGCTCCGGATAAGCACGCAGGGCACCGTTCTGGCATTCATACTCCACGCTAAGCGGATTGATGATGCAGTTCACTGCCAGCTTGCGCCAGCAGGCCGCCCGGATGTTGTCATGCCAGGCGACGTCAGGCAGGGCATGATGCAGGATGTCGGCGAGATCGCTGTAAGCGGCGCTTTTACGGTTACCGGGGCCGATGTGGGTGATGCCACTGGCAATGTGTTTAATGACGGTTCCATCGTGCATCGCCGCATGGGTGGTGACGCCGCGCAGCAGCGGCTGAGTCAGCCCTTTCAGCTCTTCCAGCGTCCCCATGCCGTTGTGCAGCAGGAGCACCGGGCAGTTTTCTGACAACACGCTTTCCAGGTTTTTCACCGCGGGCGAGACCTGCGGGGCTTTGAGCGTGACCAGTAGCAGCTGGCTTTCTGCCAGAAACAGCGGATCGTTGGCGATAAACGTGCGGTTCGAAATGTTACCCTGTGGATCAATCACATTGGCTGAACAGTAGGGCTGCGGCACCCGCAACCATCCCTGCACCT
>Ga0265797_10000699_pt1 | contig 61058 bp, 57 predicted proteins | sample P2T30metagenome_FD_192433 | JGI IMG/M metagenome (GOLD analysis project Ga0265797, IMG submission 192433) | Plant litter microbial communities from East Loma Ridge, Irvine, California - P2 T30 | ecosystem: Environmental > Terrestrial > Plant litter > Unclassified | place: USA: California... | reverse complement strand
TTTCATGAAAGAGATGACCCCGTCCGCTACCCTGGCCGCTGTCGTGGGCGAGAAACCGCTGCCACGTACCGAAGTGACCAAGAAAGTCTGGGATTACATCAAGTCGAAAGACCTGCAAGATCCGGCAAACCGTCGCATGATCAATGCCGACGACAAACTGAAAGCAGTTTTCGGCGGCAAGGCGCAAGTCTCGATGTTTGAAATGACCAAGCTGATTTCGGATCACCTGAAATAAGCGCTGGCAGGTTTAAAAACCTTGCACAGAAAAGAAAGCCCCGGTTTAAAACCGGGGCTTTTTTTATTCTGAAACGAAAAGAATAATTCACGTCAGTCGGCGCTTGAAGCGCCAACCATCGATTACAACCCGGCAGCGGCCTTGATTAAATGGAACACCTGGGTATTCTCGATCGTGCCTTTGAATGGCGCCGATCCGGCGCCGGTCGCATACAGCTTCACATCACCGCCGCCATGTGTTTCGGACGATTTGTGGATCCCGGTTTCCTGGTGATAATCGTCGCCCTGCGCCACCACGCTGTCGACATCGGCGCGCGCATCGGGCCGGTTCGGGCCGTTGCCGAACACCAGCGTGGTAAAGGTCTTGCCATCGGCATCCTTTTTCGGTTCACCGGTCGCATAATCACGCACGATGTCGTGGATCGGGTTGCCGCGTTTTGCGTAGCCGTTGATCTGCATGGTGTGGTCATGGTCGGCCGTGAGCACGATCAGCGTATTCTGCAGGCCAGGGTCGATTGCGCGCATGCGCTCGACCGCCAGCTGCAGCGCCTCGTCGAAGGCCACCGTCTCTTCCAGCGCGTGCTTGGCGCGGGTGTCGTGCAGGGCGTGGTCGATCTTGCCGCCTTCGACCATCAGGAAGAAGCCGTTCGGATTCTTCGACAGCAGCTCGATCGCCTTGCCGGTCATCTCGGCCAGGGTCGGCTGCTCGGGACGGCGCTGGTACGAATAGTCGAGGTGGCTGGTGGCGCTGAAAATGCCGACGAACTTGCGCCCCGGCTGGGCCGACAGCATGCCGGCGCGGGTGCCGGCCACGTAGTAGCCCTGGCCCGCGAATTCGGCCATCAGGTCGCGCCCATCCGGGCGGCCTTTCGGATTGGTGGCTGCGTCGCGCGGCGTGAAGTGATTGCGCCCGCCGCCCATCAGGACGTCGACGCCGTCGCCCAATGCCGCGTTATAGCCGGCGCCGCCGGGCACGATCTGCCGGGCGATGGCGTAGGCGGCGTCGCGGCTGCATACGTGCGCAAAGGTCGATGCCGGCGTGGCGTGGGTCAGTTCGGTGGTGGTGATGCTGCCGACCGCCTTGCCGCGCGCCTTGGCCAGTTCCAGGATGGTGACGGCGGGGCTGCCGTTGCCGGCCTTGCACTGATCCACACCGTCCTTGCTCGGGGCCACCGTAAGCGCGTCCTTCATCGAGATGACGTCGTTGTTGATCTTCACGCCGGTCATGTAGGCGCCCATCGACGGCGCGCTGTCCGTGGTCTGGTAGTCGTGCGAATAGGTCTTGACGCGCGCGGTGCGCTCCATCTGGCGCTCGAAGTCGAGCAGGCTGTCTTCACCGCCCTTGTAGATGCGCGCCGCGGTGATCGTGGTCGGGCCCATGCCGTCGCCGAGGAAGAAGAGGATGTTCTTGGCTTGCGGCGCAGCCTGGGTTTCGGGCTGGGTTTTGGGCTGGGTTTCGGGCTGGGTTTGCGCCTGCAGCGTCGGGGCCGCGCAGCAGGCGGCCAGCAGCAGCGGAGTAATACGTCGGAAAGTCATGAATGATCCTGGTAGCTTACAGACCGCCGGCGGTCTTGATCAGATTGAACACGCGGGTGTTGTCGATGGTCCCGCGGAACAGTTCCGCGTTGGCGCCGGCCGCGCCCAGGTACACGTCGCTGCCGCCATGGGTTTCGGCGCCCTTGTTGGTGCGCACGGTTGCTTCCTGATGGTAGTCGTCGGCGGTGACGATGGCGTCGGTCAGCCTGGTGGCGGCCGAGCGATCGCCTTCGCGCCGTTCGCCGGTGCCAAAGCCGATGATCGTGTAGGGCATACCCTTGGCGTCGAGCGAAGGCGTGCCGTCGGCGCCGCGCACCAGTCCCAGTACGCCGGGATTGGTGGGCGTGGTCTTGCCGGTGCGCGCCGCGTAACCGTTGAGCAGCAGCGTGTGGTCATGGTCGGCGGTGGCCACGATCAGGGTGTTCTTCAGGCCCGGGTCGAGCTGGTTCATGCGCTCGAGCGCCGCCTGCAGCGCGGCGTTGTAGCGCACCGTCTCTTGCAGCGCGCGCTTGCCGAGCGTGGCGTGCAGCGCGTGGTCGATCAGGCCGCCCTCCACCATCAGGAAGAAGCCGTTCGGGTTCGGCGCCAGCAGTTCGATCGCCTTGCGCGTCATGGCCTCCAGCGCCGGCTGGCGGGCGTTGTCGCGGATCGCGTCGAAGTCCATGTGGCCGGCTGCGAACAGGCCGACCGCGGGCTGGCCCGGCGTCAAGCCATCCAGGCCGGCCGTGTCGCCCACCACGCGGTAGCCCTTGCCGCCCAATTCGGCCAGCAGGTCGCGGTTGTCGCTACGCTTGCCGCCGCGCGCGAACGGCGTGAAGAACTGGGCGCCGCCGCCGAACAGCACGTCCAGGCCGCGCGCGCCGAGCGCCGGGTTGTAGCCGGCGCCGCCCGGCACCAGGCTGGCGGCGATGTCGTTTTCCATCTTGCGGTGGCACACGTGGGCATAGGTCGAGGCCGGGGTGGCGTCGGTGACGTTGGTATTGGTGACCACGCCGACCGCCATGCCGCGGCGCTTGGCCAGTTCGAGCAGCGTCACGCTGGCCTGGCCGTTCTCGCAGCGTCCCACCAGCCGGTTGCCATTGGCGTCCGCGCCAGGGGCAATCGCGCGGGTGCCGGCCGACATCGCGACCACGCCGTTATTGTGCTTCACGCCGGTCATGTAGGCGGCCATCGAGGCCGCGCTGTCGGTCACCTGGGCGTCGTTCGAGAAGGTCTTCACGAACGCCGATTCGGGCAGCTTGTCGATCGCCAGTTCGCCGTCTTCGCCGACGGCATAGATGCGCGCTGCGGTCAGGGTGTTGATGCCCATGCCGTCGCCGAGGAAGAAGATGATGTTCCTGGCGCGCTGGTCGACGCCGTTGATGGAGGCCGCCTGATGCGCGCCTGGTGGCGATGCAGGCGGCGTGGCCGCGCAGCCGGTGAGCGCCGCCAGCAGCGTGGCGGCGGCAAATGTGGTCAGTCGCATGCGATCCTCACGATGGAAAGCAGGCAGTCTACACCGGGTGGGTGACAGGGTGGTGAATTAGCGCCGGCCTGAAAGACGCCTATTCCCGCGGGCGCGCGAACCACGGTTTGCAAGCGAGGCGGTTGGCGGTGGCCGGCGAACTTGCGCCCGAACGCCTGACTCACCCCGGTGGATGAAACTCCCACTTCTTCCACGCCGCCAGCACCGCGTTCGGGTACTGCGGCTTGCCGCGGCTGCCGTTGTAGCGGCCCAGCGCCAGGTACAGGTCGCCGCGCTCCATATCGATGTACAGGCGCAGGATCGCGCAGCCGTAGCGCAGGTTGGTCTGCATGTGGAACAGGCGGCGCCGGTCGCCGTCGCCGATCGCCTTGGTCCAGAACGGCATCACCTGCATGTAGCCGCGCGCGCCGGCGATCGAGATCGCGTACTTGCGGTAGGCCGATTCGACCTGGATCAGGCCCAGCACCAGTCCCGGATCGAGGCCGGCGCGGGTGGCTTCGTACCACGCGGTCTCGAGGAACTCGGTGCGGGTCTGGAGGTCGGGCAGGCGTTTGCTCAGGCGGCGCGACATCTCGTCGAACCAGGCCTGGTAGCTTGCGCGCGCGGCCTCGGTGCGAAACGACGGCTTGGGCGGGCGCGCATCGGCGATGGCGTTGGCCAGCGCCAGACGCACCGAATCGGACAGCGCTTCTTCTTTCTGGTTGCCGGCCTGGGCCTGGCCCAGGCCGAGGGCAAGCGCCAGCAACATGCCCCCGATGCGGGGGCCCGGGCGCAGCGCCATCACTTGCCCAGCTTGCCCTTGATGAAGGCCACCATCTCGGGCAGCGCCACATTGCTGGCCGCTTCATCGCGCCGGCCCAGGTATTCGAGGTTGCCCTCTTTCAGGCCACGCTCGCCGATCACCACGCGGTGCGGTACGCCGATCAGTTCCCAGTCGGCGAACATGGCGCCCGGACGCAGGCCGCGGTCGTCGACGATCACGTCCACGCCCAGCGCCAGCAGCTCCTGGTACAGCTTCTCGGTCTGTTCCTTGACCGCCTCGCTGCGGTCCATGCCCATCGGGCACAGCACCACTTCGAACGGCGCGATCGCATCCGGCCAGACGATGCCCTTGTCGTCGAAGTTCTGCTCGATCGCGGCGCCCAGGATGCGGGTGATGCCGATGCCGTAGCAGCCCATCTGGAGCGGGGCCGGCTTGCCGTTTTCGTCGAGGAAGGTGGCGCCCATCGCTTCCGAGTAGGCGGTGCCGAGCTGGAACACGTGGCCCACTTCGATGCCGCGCTCGATCGCCAGCACGCCCTTGCCGTCTGGCGAAGCGTCGCCTTCGACGACGTTGCGCAGGTCGGCCACGAGCGGCTCGGGAACATCGCGGCCCCAGTTGGCGCCGGTGAAGTGGAAGTCGGCCTCGTTGGCGCCGCACACGAAATCGGCCATGTTGGCGACAGTGCGGTCGGCCACGACGTTGACCGGCTGCCTGGTATTGATCGGGCCCAGATAGCCCGGCACGGTGCCGAACACGTCCAGGATCTCGGCTTCGGTCGAGAAGCGGAAGTCCTTCAGGCTGGCGACTTTCGAGACCTTGATCTCGTTGAGTTCATGGTCGCCGCGCAGCAGCAGCACCCAGAAGGTCTTCTTGCCTTCGGTCTCGGTGGTGAGGGCGATGGTCTTGACGGTGTTGGCCAGCGGCAGGCCGAGCAGCTCGGCGACGGCTTCGCACTTGGTCTTGCCGGGGGTGGCGGTCTTGCTCAGGGCCTGGGTGGCGGCGCCGCGCGCGCCGCTGGCGACGGCTTCGGCCGCTTCCATATTGGCCGCGTAGTCGGAATCAGGGCAGTACACCAACGCATCTTCGCCGGTGCCGGCGATGACGTGGAATTCGTGCGAGCCGGTGCCGCCGATGGCGCCGTTGTCGGCCGCTACTGCGCGGAACTTCAAGCCGAAGCGGTTGAAGATGCGGGTGTAGGCGTCGAACATGTTCTGGTACGAGACCTGCATGCCGGCGATGTCGCGGTCGAACGAATACGCATCCTTCATCGTGAATTCGCGGCCGCGCATCAGGCCGAAGCGCGGACGGCGCTCGTCGCGGAACTTGGTCTGGATGTGATAGAAGTTGATCGGCAACTGGCGGTACGACTTGATCTCGCTGCGCACCACGTCGGTGACGACCTCTTCACTGGTCGGCTGGATCGCGAAATCGCGGCCGTGGCGGTCTTTCACGCGCATCAGCTCGTCGCCCATCTTGTCCCAGCGGCCCGTCTCTTGCCACAGTTCGGCCGGCTGCACCAGGGGCATCAGCAGTTCGATCGCGCCCGCGCGATTCATCTCTTCGCGCACGATCGCTTCGACCTTGCGGATGGTGCGCAGGCCAACCGGCATATAGGTATAAATGCCCGCACCGATGCGCTTGATCATCCCGGCGCGCATCATCAGCTTATGACTGACGATCTCGGCATCGGAAGGCGCTTCTTTAAGAGTTGAAATAAAAAATCGTGAGGCGCGCATATCAATGAATTCTTTTTAAAAAGAGAGGGTTATAATCGACCTAATTTTAAAGGATTAGCCGGCTGATGCGTCCAATCTTTCTACAACAGGATCCGTAACAAGCAGCGTCAACCGCGCAAGCGGTGCGGAAATCCCACGGACGTCAAGAATTCGTAAGTAAAAACATAAGGGCAACTCGAAAAATCGGGCGAGCGGCAGCAAGGTTGGCTGAGAAGCATGGCGGTACTTTGGTACAGCGGGCATCGCAAGCCGACCGTGCAACGCGCAACAGGGTTTTAGAGGTGTCCGGAGGAACATCCGGCCGGCGGAAAGTATTGAGGTGTACTTATGCTCGATCGTGAAGGGTTCCGGCCCAACGTCGGCATCATCCTGCTGAACGCCAACAATGAGGTGTGGTGGGGCAAGCGGGTGCGCGAGCACTCATGGCAATTCCCGCAAGGGGGTATCAAATACGGAGAAACGCCCGAACAGGCAATGTACCGCGAGCTCGAGGAAGAAATCGGCCTGCGCCAGGAGCACGTCAAGATCATGGGTCGCACCCGTGACTGGCTGCGCTACGAGGTGCCCGATCACTTCATCAAGCGCGAAATCCGCGGCCATTACCGCGGCCAGAAGCAGATCTGGTTCCTGCTGCGGATGGCCGCGCGCGACAGTGAAATCAACCTGCGCCTGACCGACCATCCTGAGTTCGACGCCTGGCGCTGGCACGATTACTGGGTGCCGCTGGACGTGGTAATCGAGTTCAAGCGCGATGTGTACCAGCGCGCGCTGCAGGAACTGTCGCGTTTCCTGTCGTGGCCGGCCAAGGGCAGCGCTCCGCCGCACGGCGAACGGCGCCACAGCGCGCGCTACCTGCGCCAGCCGCATGGCCGGTCGCAGGCTGGCACCCGGGTCGGCGATCCGGGCGTGGTGGTGGGCGGACCGGCGCCATCGGCGCCGGGTGCCCCTGAGCAGCTGGTGCTGGTGCCAAACAAGTAATACCGAAGCAAGGGCGAAGTAACAACGCCTGCAAGAACGCATACCGTGGACGGCCTCGCCGTCCACGCGTTCAACCCCATCGCGCTACAATGCGCCTCTCTTCCTCCCCGCCCCACCTGCCATGTTCACACCCTCCTCGCATGACGTGCGCCGCTTTTTCTGCGACGCCTACCGCAAGCAACGCAACGGCGAAATCCTGACGCCAATGGATGCGATCGCGGCCGACTGGATTGCGCAGCATCCGGAATACCACGACCAGTTCGAGGACGTCGACGAAGCCATCGCGCGCGACTACTCGGTCGAAGGCGGCAAGCCGAATCCGTTCCTGCACCTGTCGATGCACCTGTCGATCGCCGAGCAGATCTCGATCGACCAGCCGCGCGGCATCCGCGCCGCGCACGACGCGCTGGTGGCGCGGCGCGGCGAGCACGATGCCCATCACGAGATCATGGAGTGCCTGGGCGAGATGATCTGGGCCTCGCAGCGCAACGGCGTGGCGCCCGATACCGAAGCCTATATCGAGTGCGTGCGCCGGCGCGCGTTCGCCTAGACGCCGGGGCACTCTCGGTCGCTACGCCAGCTTGTCGTCCGCAACCCGGTAGCGCGGGTCTTCGAGCAGGTTCACTTCGATCATGTCCTGCGCCTTGCCCAGCAGCTCGCGGCAGTCGGGGCTCAGGTGGCGCAGGTGCAGGCGCTTGCCCAGCGCGCGATAGCGCTCGGCCAGCGCATCGATGGCCTGGATCGCCGAATGGTCGGCCACGCGCGCATCGGCGAAGTCGATCACCACGTCCTGCGGATCGTCCTTGGGCGCGAACACGTTCTGGAACGCCGTGACCGAGGCGAAGAACAGCGTGCCTTGCAGTTGATAGACCTTGGCGCCGTGCACATCGACGCTGCTGCGCGCCGTGACCTGCTTGGCATGCTGCCATGCGAACACCAGCGCCGAGACAACCACGCCCGCAATCACCGCCAGCGCCAGGTCGAACACCAGAGTGATCGCCGCCACCAATACGATCACGAAGGCATCGGCGCGCGGCACCTTGCCGAACAGCCTGAAGGTGCCCCACTCGAAGGTCTTCTCGCACACCACGAACATCACGCCCACCAGCGCGGCCAGCGGAATGGCTTCGATCCAGCTCGAGCCGAACAGGATGAAGGCCAGCAGGAACAGCGCCGCCGCGATACCGGACAGGCGTCCGGCAGCGCCGCTGTTCACGTTGATCATGCTCTGGCCGATCAGGGCGCAGCCGCCCATGCCGCCGAAGCAGCCGGCCACCACATTGGCCGCACCCAGCGCCAGCGATTCGCGATTCGGCTGGCCGCGGGTGTCGGTAATCTCGTCGATCAGGGTCAGCGTCAGCAGCGACTCGATCAGGCCGACGCCGGCCAGCACCAGCGAATACGGGAACACGATGCGCAGCGTCTCGAGGTCGAACGGCACGTCGGGCAGCGCGAAGCCGGGCAGGCCGCCGGCGATCGAACCAAGATCGCCCACGGTTTTGGTCTCGATGCCCAGCAGCGCGCAGCCGACGCTGACCACCAGGATACCGACCAGGGTCGAGGGCACGGCCCTGGTCAGGCGCGGGATCAGGTAGATCAGCGCCATCGTCACCACCACGATACCGGACATCGTGGCCAGTTCGGCGGCTGGCATCCACTGCGCAGCGCCGTTTGGGCCGGCCATTTTGAAGTGGTTGAACTGGGCCAGGAAGATCACCAGCGCCAGTCCGTTGACGAAGCCCAGCATCACCGGATGCGGCACCATGCGGATGAATTTACCCAGGCGCGCGGCCGCGAACAGCAGCTGCAGCACCCCCATCAGCACCACCGCCGCGAACAGGTACTGCGCGCCGTGCTGCACCACCAGCGCCACCATCACCACCGCCAGCGAACCGGCGGCGGCCGAGATCATGCCGGGACGCCCGCCGAACGCGGACGTGATGAAGGCCACCAGCACGGCCGCGTACAGGCCGGTGAGCGGCGACAGGTGGGCGACCAGGGCAAAGGCGATCGCTTCGGGGACCAGGGCCAGGGCGACGGTGAGGCCGCTGAGCAGGTTGGTTTTGAGGTAGGCGGGGGTGACGGCTGACACGGAAAGACTCCAACGGGTGCGCGATGGGGGGATTATTTGATGTATGCGGTGCATGCAGCACACGCACCAACCCGGCAAAACCCCGCCACCAAAATAAAAAATCCCCTCGCTGCATCGCAGCAAAGGGGACCGCAATGGTAGCAGTTGTCGTCCGAACCGTGTATGCCCGCCCTACTTCTTGACCACCAGTTGCGACGGCAGGCTGGCCAGGTAGGCGCCGATATCGTCCATATCGCGGTTCGACAGCGGCTGCACCTGCAGCGCCATGATCGCGTTCACCCGGCCGTTGGGGCCGGCGCCGCGTTTATAGGCGCGCAGCGCGTGCGCCAGGTAATCGGCATGCTGCCCGCCCAGCTTGGGGTAGCTGGGGTCGATCGGCTTGTTGAAGTCGGCCCCGTGGCACGAGGCGCAGTTGTATTTCTTGACCAGCTCCGCGCCGCGCGCCACGTCGGCGGCCGACGCCGGCAGGCAAAACAGGCCGCACACGACGAATGACATCAAGGTTTTCATGGTCATCCTCATCGCGCGGCGGTGGCCGAATTTTGCTGGGAATAATAGGCTGCGACGTCGGCGATGTCCTGGTCGCTCATCGAGCTGGCGACGCCGACCATGGATGGATGCTTGCGGTCGCCCTTGCGGTAGGACTTCAGCGCGGCCTCGATATATCTGGCCGACTGGCCGCCGATCTTCGGCACCCGGTAGACCTCGGGGAAGGCGGTCTTGTAGCCGCCCTCGATGCCGTGGCAGCCGATGCACATCTCGATCTTGGCGGGAGCGGCTTTGGGATTGCCGACAATGTCCGCTGCCGCCGCGCTGGCGCAGGGGATGGCAATGCTGCCGATACTGCCGACTACGGCCAGCACCAGTGGTGCCAATGTTTTTTTCATGGGCGTCTCGTTAGTTATGATTCGAAAACCGCAACCGCACAAAAAGTTAGCAAGCCGTCTACCAACGCGTCGATTCTATCTGAAGACTTGACACCAGTCTACAAACCGCAGCGCCCCGTGGCGACGGTCGTTCTGGCATATACTCGGCGTCATCCAAGACCACTTTCCATCGTCCCCATGCAAGCATCCGCACGCTTTGAAGGCAGCGACAACTACGTCGCCACGCCCGACCTGAAACTGGCCGTCAACGCCGCCCTGACGCTCGGCCGCCCGCTCCTGATCAAGGGCGAACCGGGCACCGGCAAGACCATGCTGGCCGAAGAAGTCGCGGCCGCGCTGGACATGCCGCTGCTGCAATGGCACGTAAAATCGACCACCAAGGCCCAGCAGGGCCTGTACGAATACGACGCCGTCTCGCGCCTGCGCGATTCGCAATTGGGCGACGAACGGGTGCGCGACATCCAGAACTACATCGTCAAGGGCGTGCTGTGGCAGGCGTTTACCGCGCCCGAGCCGGTGGTGCTGTTGATCGATGAAGTCGACAAGGCCGACATCGAGTTCCCGAACGACCTGCTGCGCGAACTCGATCGCATGGAGTTCTATGTCTACGAGACGCGCGAGATGGTGGTGGCCACCCACCGCCCGCTGGTGATCATCACGTCCAACAACGAGAAGGAACTGCCGGACGCGTTCTTGCGCCGCTGCTTCTTCCACTACATCCAGTTCCCCGACCGCGAGACGATGGCCGACATCGTGGGCGTGCACTTCCCGAACCTGAAACAGGACCTGCTGGCGGCGGCGCTGCAAAGCTTCTACGCGCTGCGCGAGGTCCCCGGCATCAAGAAGAAACCGTCGACCTCGGAGTTTCTCGACTGGCTCAAGCTGCTGCTGGCCGAGGACATCCCGGCCGCCGCGCTGGCCGGCAAGGACAACAAGGCCGGCGTGCCGCCGCTGCATGGCGCCCTGCTCAAGAACGAGCAGGACGTGCAGCTGTTCGAACGCCTGATGTTCATGTCCCGCACCAACCGTTGATGGTGGCAGCGTCATGCTGATCGATTTTTTCCGCGCCCTGAGGGACGCCAGAATCCCGGTCTCGATCCGCGAGTTCCTGACGCTGCTCGAAGCCCTGCAGCGCGGCGTGATCGCGCCGTCGCTGGACGACTTCTATTACCTGGCGCGCCTGACGCTGGTCAAGGACGAAGCCCACTTCGACAAGTTCGATCGCGTGTTCGGCGCCTGGTTCAAGGGCGTCGATGCGGTGTTCGACGAGAAGGCCGAGATTCCACTCGACTGGCTGCTCAAGCGCTTCGAGCGCGAACTCACGCCCGAACAGAAAGCGCAGCTCGAGAAATTCGGCTACGACAAACTGCAGGCGCGGCTGCAAGAGCTTTTGAAAGAACAGAAGGAACGCCACGCCGGCGGCAGCAAGTGGATCGGCACCGGCGGCACCTCGCCGTTTGGCCACGGCGGCACCAATCCGGAAGGCATCCGCATCGGCGGCCAGAGCCGCAACCGGAGCGCGGTCAAGGTGTGGGAACAGCGCACCTACCGCGACTACGACGGCGAGCGCGAACTGGGCACGCGCAACCTGAAGGTAGCGCTGCGCCGCCTGCGCCGCTTCGCGCGCCAGGGCGCGGCCGACGAACTGGCGCTCGACGACACCATCCGCGCCACCGCCAGCAACGCCGGCTGGCTCGACATCCGCATGCGTCCCGAACGGCGCAACCGGATCAAGGTCGTGATGCTGTTCGACGTCGGCGGCTCGATGGACGACCATATCGAGCGCACCGAAGAACTGTTCTCGGCCGCCGGGAGCGAATTCAAGAACATGGAGTTCTATTACTTTCACAACTGCGTCTACGACTACCTGTGGAAGAACAACCGGCGCCGCCACAGCGAACGCTTCGAGACCTGGGACGTGCTGCGCAAGTATCCGGCCGACACCCGCATCATTTTCGTCGGCGACGCCACCATGAGCCCGTACGAAGTGATGGCACCGGGCGGCTCGGTCGAATACAACAACGAGGAAGCGGGGGCGGCGTGGCTGGCGCGCTTCATGAGCACCTTCCCCAAATGCGCCTGGCTCAATCCGGAACCGGAACACCTGTGGCAGTACCGCCAGTCGATCGCGCTGATCCGCCAGATCATGAACAACCGCATGTTCCCGATCTCGCTCGATGGCCTGGAACGCGCCATGCGCCTGCTGAGCAAATAAGGCGCAGCAGAGGTCCGCGCGCATTGTGTTAGTGGGAACACGGACGGCTGGCGCCGAATTGCTGACAATGCTGCCACTTGCCCGCCGCTCGCCGTGCCTTCGCTCAAGGCGTGGGGACGGGCAAGCCAGAACAATGTTGCCCATGGAGATTCGATGCCTGAACTGCTGTCCCTGTTGACCAGCCTTGCGTGGCCGCTGGCGATCGTGCTCGCCTGGCTGGCCGGCGAATTCGGGCAGCGCTTCACCGGGCTGCCGCGCATCAGTTTCTATGGCCTGGTCGGCTTCGCCCTCGGCAGCGCCCAGCTCGGCGCGCTGCCGGCGCCTGACCTGGGACCGATCGCGCTGCTGGCGAACATCGCCTTCGGCCTGGTGCTGTTTGAACTCGGCAACCGCATCAACCTGCGCTGGCTGCTCACCAACCCCTGGATCGGCGTGGCCGGCCTGGTCGAAGCCGGCCTGACCTTCGTTGCCGTCTACATCGTCGCCAGCCTGTTCGGATCGAGCCAGATCACGGCGCTATTGATGGCGGCGCTGTCGATGGCCACCTCGCCGGCCACCGTGGTGCGGGTCATCAACGAACAACGCAGCTCGGGCCAGATGACCGAACGCGTGCTGCACCTGTCGGCGCTGAACTGCGTGCTGGCGGTGTTCGCCTTCAACGCCATCATCGGTTTCTGGATCTTCCGCACCTATGACGCGGTGGGCGAAGCGGTATGGCAAAGCCTGGTGATGCTGGCCGGCTCGCTCCTGGCCGGCGCCATCTTCGGCGTGATCGTGCCGGCCCTGCTGCGCGCGGCCGGCAATGCGCAGCAAGACGCCACCGTGGCTTTCGCGCTGGCCGTCATCTTGCTGGTGTCGATCTGCGACCGCACCGGCCTGTCGCCGGTGGTGGCGGCGCTGGCCTTCGGCCTCACGGTGCGCACCCGGCGCGTGGCATTCAATCAAACCCAGCGCAACTTCGGCGCGCTGGGCGAAGTATTGACCGTGCTGCTGTTCGTCTACGCCGCCTCGACCATCGACTGGCTGCTGGTGCGCGATGCGTTCTGGATGGCGCTGGTGGTGGTGACGGTGCGCATGCTGGCCAAGGTCGGCGGCGTTACCGCTTTTGCGCACCTGTCGGGCATCACCTGGCGCAAGGGCGCACTCACCGGCCTGGGCCTGGCGCCGCTGGCGGTATTCGTGATCCTGCTGCTCGAGCACGCGCGCTATTCGGGCGTGCAGGTGGTCGAAGAACTGCGCGCGATGGCGGCAGTGACGATGCTGCTCGAAGTGTTCGGCCCGATCATCATCCAGCGCGCCCTGGTATGGGCGCGCGAAGCACCGGAGTCGCATCATGCCCCTTGACCCATTCAACGCCTCGGCCGCGCTCACCTTCGGGGTCGAGCTCGAGCTGCAACTGGTGAGCCTGTCGGATTTCAATCTGACTGCCGCCAGTCCCGACCTGATGCACCTGTTGCAGCGCAATCCGTTCCCGGGCAATGTCACGCCCGAGATCACCGAGAGCATGATCGAGATTAATTCGAGCGTGCACACGTCGTATGCACCGCTGCTGGCCGAACTGATCCAGATTCGCGACACGCTGGTGGCGGCCGGCGACATGCTCAATATCGGCATCGCCGGCGGCGGCACCCATCCGTTCCAGCACTGGTCGGATCAAAAGATTTCGGCCAAGCCGCGCTACGAATACCTGTCGCAGTTGTATGGCTACCTGGCCAAGCAGTTCACCGTGTTCGGCCAGCACGTGCACATCGGCTGCGCCAACGGCGACGATGCGATGTACCTGCTGCATGCGCTGAACCGCTACCTGCCGCACTTCATCGCGCTGTCGGCCTCGTCGCCCTTCGTGCAGGGGCATGACAGCCTGTTCGAGTCGGCGCGCCTGAATTCGGTGTTTGCGTTTCCGATGAGCGGGCGCGCGCCGTTCACGCTGTCGTGGCAAGACTTCTCGAACGTCTATTTTGCCAAAATGGAGCGCACCAACATCATCAAGAGCATGAAGGATTTTTACTGGGACCTGCGCCCCAAGCCAGAATTCGGCACCATCGAACTGCGCGTGTGCGACACCCCGCTGACGGTGGAACGGGCGGCGGCGCTGGCCGGCTATCTGCAGGCGCTGTGCCGCTACCTGCTCGAATGCAAGGCGGCCGGCGCGCTCGAGCAGATGCCGGCCGAAGACGATTACCTGGTCTACAACTACAACCGCTTCCAGGCCTGCCGCTTCGGCCTCGATGGCGCGCTCACGCACCCGAAGACCTATGACAATGTGCCGATGCGCGACGATATCCTGGCCACGCTCGAGCTGATGCTGCCGCATGCCGAAGCACTCGGCAGCGTGGACGCGCTGCGCCACCTGGCGCAAACGGTGCGCGAGGGCAGCGACGCCACGCTGTTGCGGCGCCATTTCGAGCGCGAAGGCAATGTCGAGGGCGTGGTCAATGCGGCCATCGGCCACTTCCGCGACGGCCCGATGCCGTAGCCGCCAGGAGCGCGGACATTAGCCGGCCAGCGGCGCGGCCTTGCCCGGCCAGCCGCCCTTCATGAAGCGCGCCAGCAACGGTTGGCGCGCGGGCGCAGGCGCCGGCAGCTTGGCGTCGACCACCCCGGCCCACTGGTCGGCCAGCTGTTCGCAGGTGGCGCGCAGCACCGGATCGATGCTGGGCAAGCGCGCCAGCGCGCACAGGTGACGCTCGATCACCGAAGCGAGCTTGACGCACGGCTGCTGGCCATCGCCGCGCGCGGTGTAGTTCGACATCAGGTGCAGCAGCGAAGCGACCAGCAAGGTATCCGGGCTGCGTGGCGCAGCCTGGCTCGATTCTGCGGCGGGAATGCTCATGACAAGGTCTCCGGAAAGCGCATGCGATGCGTGATGGTGAATAACCCAGGATGAACCATCGCGCATAGATGCGAATGATTCTCATTTGATTATTGCCCCGTCACGCAACGAAAGCAAGCGTTTTCGGCGCCCTGCCTGGGCCTGGATCAGCTTTGGCGCCGAGCGGCGCGCTTCATAAACGGGTCTCGCGCGCAGCGCGCAGGAATTCGTCGAGCACCGGGGTGCAGTCGAGCAGATCGACGCCGCCGGCGCGGTGGAATTCGGGGTGCCACTGCAGCCCCATCACGAAGTTGGCGCGCTGGTAGCGGATCGCTTCGACGATGCCGTCGGGTTCCGAGTAGGCTTCGACCTGCACATCGCGCCCCAGGTCCTTCACCGCCTGATGGTGGATCGAGTTCACGATCGCATGCTGCACCTTGGGAAACATGCGGCTCAGCGACGAACCCTTGGGAAACACGATTGCGTGGCGGTGCGCATCGTACAGGTCGTGCACGTGCGGCAGCGCCTCGGGCATGTCGGTGGCCACGTCCTGGTGCAGGGTGCCGCCGAAGGCGACGTTGATCAGCTGGCAGCCGCGGCACACGCCCAGCACCGGTTTGCCGGCGTCGACGAATTCGTGCAGCAGTTCGAGTTCGTAGACGTCGCGCGCGCGGTCGCCGCCCCACTCGGGCCGGGTCGGGGTTTCGGAATAGGTCTGCGGCGCCACATCGGCCCCGCCCTGCAGCACCAGGCCGTCGAGGTGGCGCGCGTAGTGGCGCAGCGTGATGTTACTGGGATGCAGCAGCCCGTTGGTATTGACCGTCGGGATCATGAACACCAGCACGTCCCGCGACATGACCCATTGCGCGATCGATTCTTCGAGGTATTGCAGATTCTTGCTCAGCAGCCCCTTGGCGCCGGCTTCAGGATGAAAGATGCGGGCCGAGACGCCGATATGCAGCGTGCGCTGCATGAAGTCGCGATTGAACCGTTCGCGCAGCGAGCGAAAGCGCGAGCTGATGACGCGCCCGGCCAGCGCCAGCGGGGTGTCGCCATCGCGCTGGTAGCGCGCGCTGCCAGCCGACGACTGGCGCCCTGCGCGGCGGTCGGGTACCCGGTCCGGCGAATCGGAACGGCGGTCGGTGGGGGGCCCGTCGGGGGCGTCGGGCAGTTCTTGATCGTCTTCGGCCATGTTGACAATATAACTTCGCCACGGCCGCGCACGATTCGAAATTGTGACAAAACGTCTAGTCTTGCCCTACACCGGCAAGTCGAGCAGCTTGTGGAACGTCATCATCAGGTGGCGCCCGGCCACGGGCTTATCGAGCAGGCCGCGCACACCGGCATGGCGCCCACGCGCCACATCGTAGCGAAACGCGTGCTCGACCAGGAACAGCACCGGCGTGCGCCCCGCCCCTGCCTGCGATTTGATGGTGCTGCACAAGCCATACGGCTCGATCTCGGGCGCGGCGGTGTTGATCATCACCAGCGAGACCGGCGTTTCGTCGCACAGGCGCACCGCGGCGCGCGCGCTGTCGGTCCAGGCCAGTGGACGGCGTCGGGCCGGCGCACGCTCGCCCAGCACGCGCGCAACCTGATTGTGGAATGTGGATTCCTTGTCCACGATCAAAACGGCCCCATCTGGGGGACCATGACGAAGACGCGCATAAAAATCGGGCGATTCAGTATCAGGCCCGATGCGCAGGCGGCGCCGGCGCTCGGGCCGCAAACGCTCGCCGCGCGCGACGCAGGCAGCCTGCGCCTGCACCCGCTGGTCGAGCAGATCGGCCAGCACGTCGTGCAGCACCAGGCGCTCGAGCGGGCGCGCCAGGGTCGGCCACAAAGTGGCGCCGGGCGCGCCGATCACCAGCGCACAGTGCAGCGCGCCGGGCGGCAGGCAGTCGAGCCGCGCCACGGCGGCGGCGCTGTCGCCATTGACGATCACGACATCCGGCTCTTGCAAACTATAGTCATGCAGGCAAAAATACGACGGTCCCGCGCCCGGCACATCGGACAGCATGGTGTCCAGGCGCGCGGATTCCTCGGGCGAGAACCCGATCAGGCGAACGGTAAATGGACTGCATGTTGCGGTCATCGATAGCGCCCCACCCTCGCTTGGCCAACGTGATTTGGTTCAATTTAGCACATGTGGAAAAAGCGAAAAGCACAACACGTTGCCAAACTACTGTATATTTAAACAGTAAAAAAGCCTAAACTTTTCCGCTCGACAAGATAGAATGCGCATGCATTCGACAAACACTCATTAGTATGGCCTCCAAGAAACCCGATCCCGACTACAGCGAATCATCCATCCGCGTCCTCAAGGGCCTCGAACCTGTCAAACAGCGTCCAGGCATGTACACCCGGACCGAGAACCCGCTCCACATCATTCAGGAAGTGATCGACAACGCGTCGGACGAAGCGTTGGGCGGCCACTGCAAGAACATCGGCGTCACGCTCAACCCGGACGGCTCGATCACGGTCGAAGACGACGGGCGCGGCATTCCGGTCGGCATCCACCCCGAAGAAGGCGTCTCCACGGTCGAGATCGTATTCACGCGGCTGCACGCCGGCGGCAAGTTCGACAAGGGCTCGGGCGGCGCCTACGCGTTCTCGGGCGGCCTGCACGGCGTCGGCGTCTCGGTCACCAACGCGCTGTCGAAGCGCCTCGAGATCGAGGTGTGGCGCAAGGACGAACAAGGCAACGGCCAGCACAAGCTGGTGTTCGCCCATGGCGATGTGATCGAGCCATTGACGTCCAGCCCGTTCGAGCGCGGCGGCAAGAAGAACGGCACCCGCGTCACCGCCTGGCCCGATGGCAAGTATTTCGATTCGCCGAACATTCCGCTCGGCGACCTGCAGCGCCTGCTGCGCTCGAAGGCCGTGCTGCTGCCGGGCGTGACGGTTACGCTGACCAACGCCAAGGGCGAAGCGCAGACCTGGCGCTATGACGAAGGCCTGCGCGGCTACCTGAACGAAGCGCTGGCGCAAAGCTCGAGCGGCGAGACCGTGATCCCGCTGTTCGAAGGCGAGCAGTTTGCAGGTAGCGGCGACGAGAGTTTCGCCGAAGGCGAAGGCGCCAGCTGGGTCGTGGCCTGGACCGAAGAAGGCGGCGTGGTGCGTGAATCCTACGTCAACCTGATCCCGACGGTGAGCGGCGGCACCCACGAAGCGGGCCTGCGCGACGGCCTGTTCGGCGCGGTGAAGAACTTCGTCGAGTTGCACGGCCTGCTGCCAAAAGGCGTCAAGCTGCTGCCCGAAGACGTGTTCGCGCGCACCTCGTTCGTGCTCTCGGCCAAGGTGCTCGACCCGCAATTCCAGGGCCAGACCAAAGAGCGCCTGAATTCGCGCGACGCCCTCAAGCTGGTCTCGACCTTCACCCGCCCACCGCTCGAACTGTGGCTGAACCAGCACGTCGACTACGGCAAGAAGCTGGCCGAACTGGTGATCAAGCAGGCCCAGTCGCGCCTGCGTTCGCTGCAGAAGGTCGAAAAGAAAAAATCCTCCGGCGTGGCCGTGTTGCCGGGCAAGCTGACCGATTGCGAATCGAACGACATCACCCGCAACGAACTGTTCCTGGTCGAGGGCGACTCGGCCGGCGGCTCGGCCAAGATGGGCCGCGACAAGGAATTCCAGGCCATCCTGCCGCTGCGCGGCAAGGTGCTCAACTCCTGGGAAACCGACCGCGACCGTCTGTTCGCGAACAACGAAATCCACGACATCTCGGTGGCGATCGGCGTCGATCCACACGGCGCGGGCGACGCGCCCGATCTGTCAGGTCTGCGCTACGGCAAGATCTGTATCCTGTCTGACGCCGACGTCGACGGTTCGCACATCCAGGTGCTGTTGTTGACGCTGTTCTTCAAGCACTTCCCGGCTCTTTTCCACAATGGCAATATCTGCATCGCACGCCCGCCCCTGTACCGGGTCGACGTGCCGGCGCGCGGCAAGAAGCCGATCCAGAAGCTGTATGCGCTCGACGACGGCGAACTGCTGGCGATCGAGGACAAGCTGAAAAAAGACGGCCTCAAGGAAGGCGCCTGGAGCATTTCGCGCTTCAAGGGCCTGGGCGAGATGAACGCCGAGCAGCTGTGGGAAACCACGATGAACCCGGACACGCGGCGCCTGTTGCCGGTGGCCTTTGGCAACTTCGACCAGGCCGAATCGGCGGCGCGCTTCAATATGCTGATGGGCAAAGGCGAAGCCGCCGCGCGTCGCGCCTGGATTGAAGAACACGGCAACGAGACCGAAGCGGATATCTGATCAATGGCTTGGCGCCTGCCAGAACACGAACAAACACCATGACCAACCAAGCAAGCCTCTTCGAACAAGCGAGCAAACCGGCCGACGACGCCGAGACGCTCACCCTTTCCACTTTCGCCGAGCGCGCCTACCTCGACTACGCGGTCTCGGTGGTCAAGGGCCGCGCCCTGCCCGACGTGTCCGACGGCCAGAAGCCGGTCCAGCGCCGCATCCTGTACGCGATGAACGAACTGGGCCTGGGCCCGACCGCCAAGCCGCGCAAATCGGCGGCCGTGGTCGGCGACGTGCTGGGCAAACTGCACCCGCACGGCGACCAGTCGGTGTACGACGCGCTGGTGCGCATGGCGCAAGACTTTTCGCTGCGCTACCCGCTGATCGATGGCCAGGGCAACTTCGGCTCGCGCGACGGCGACGGCGCCGCGGCGATGCGCTACACCGAAGCGCGCCTGACGCCGATCGCGCGCCTGTTGATGGACGAAATCGACATGGGCACGGTCGACTTCCAGCCCAACTACGACGGCTCGACCCTCGAGCCGCGCACGCTGCCGGCGCGCCTGCCGATGGTGCTGCTCAATGGCGCCTCGGGCATCGCGGTCGGCCTGGCCACCGAGATCCCGTCGCACAACCTGCGCGAAGTGGCCGCGGCCGCGGTGGCGATGATCCGCAATCCGAAGCTCACCCACGCCGAGCTGATGACGCTGATCCCGGGCCCTGATTTCCCGGGCGGCGGCCAGATCATCACCCCGGCCTCGAACATCGCCGACATGTACGCCGTCGGACGCGGTTCGATGAAGGTGCGCGCGCGCTGGAAGATCGAAGAACTGGCGCGCGGCCAGTGGCAGGCGGTGGTGCACGAACTGCCGCCGGGCTGCTCGTCGCAGCGCGTGCTCGAAGAAATCGAAGAGCTGACCAATCCCAAGGTCAAGACCGGCAAGAAGGCGCTGCTGCCCGAGCAGCTGGCGCTGAAGAACACGATTCTCGGCGCACTCGACGCGGTGCGCGACGAATCGGGCCGCGAAGCCGCGGTGCGCCTGGTGTTCGAACCGAAGTCGAAGAACGTCGACCAGAACGAATTCATGCTCATGCTGCTGGCGCATACCTCGCTCGAGTCGTCCAGCCCGATCAATATGGTGATGATCGGCGTCGACGGCCGCCCGCGTCAAAAGGGGCTCGGCTCGATCATCCAGGAATGGATCGACTACCGTTTCGGCACCATCCGCCGCCGTACCGAGTTCAAGCTCGGCAAGGTGAATGACCGCATCCACATCCTCGAGGGCCGCGAGACGGTCCTGCTGAACATCGACAAGGTGATTGCGATCATCCGCAATGCGGATGAACCAAAAGCGGCGCTGATCGAAGAATTCCGCCTCAGCGAACGCCAGGCTGAAGACATCCTCGAGATCCGCCTGCGCCAGCTGGCGCGCCTGGAAGCGATCAAGATCCAGCAAGAGCTGGCCGAACTGCGCGGCGACAAGGAAAAACTCGAAGACATCCTGGACAACCCATCGTCGATGAAGCGCCTGATCATTCGCGAGATCGAGCAGGACGCCAAGCAGTTCGGCGACGAGCGCCGCACCATCATCGAAGAAGCGCAGCGCGCCGTGGCCGAGCAAAAAGTGGTCGACGAACCGGTGACGGTGATCGTGTCCGAAAAAGGCTGGGTACGCGCGCGCACCGGCATCGGCCACGACCCGGCGCAGTTCACGTTCAAGGCCGGCGACGCGCTGTACAAGGCGTTCGAGTGCCGCACCACCGATTTCCTGCTCGGCATCGGCGACAACGGCAAGGCGTATTCGGTGCCGGTGGCGGCGCTGCCGGGCGCCCGTGGCGACGGCGTACCGATCACCACGCTGGTCGACCTGTCGGGCGGCGCCCAAGGCAAACCCGTGCGCCTGCTGCACTACTTCGCAGGCAATCCCGACACGCGCCTGCTGCTGGCCACGTCGGATGCGTTCGGTTTCATCACCAGGGCCGGCGACATGGTCAGCCGCCTCAAGGGTGGCAAATCGTTCATCACCCTCAACGAAGGCGCGACGCCATTGCCGCCACGGATCGTGGCCGATGGCGCCGGCGCGATCGCCTGCCTGTCCGAAAAGGGCCGCGTGCTGGTGTTCGGCATCGACGAGATGAAGGTGCTCACCAATGGCGGGCGCGGCGTCACGCTGATGGAACTCGATCCGAAAGAGACGCTGCTGGCGACCCAGCCGATCACGCAGAAAGGCCTGAATGTGATTGGCACCTGGTCCGGCGACAAGGCGCGTACCGTGGAGCTGTTTGCGTCGGGGCTGGAACCGCACTTCGGCAAGCGCTCGCGCAAGGGCAAGGCGCTCTCGGCGCGGCTGAAGGCGCACGATCTGGCGATGCGGGCCGACGCTTGAACCTGGCCCGGGATTGACCTCCGGTGAGCGCTGTCTGGCTCACCCGACAACGAAAAATGCCGGCATGCAGCCGGCATTTTTCATTTCAGGCTTGCCAATTAGTTCTTGGCAGCAGCCTTGTGCACATCAGCCTGGGCTTCAGCACGGACCTGTTCGGTCTTGGCGGCAGCGGTGGCCTTGTCGGCAGCGGCGTTGACCTGTGCCTTCATGACTTTTTCGTCAGCCTTGATCATTTTCTTCTGCGCCTTCAGGTTGGCATCGGCGACCTTTTCTTCAGCCTTGGCCATGGTCTTGGCGCGGTCTTCCGGATCGGCCTTGGCGACTTTCGCCGCTGCGTCGGTGTGCGACTCGACCAGGTTGGCGTGGGCTTCCGACTTGATTTCCGACGACTTGGCCATCTGCTTGTTGACCTTTTCGTTGGCCTTGACCGCGGTCTTGATTTCTTTTTTCTCGGCGTCGATGATGTCTTTCTCGGCCTTGTTCTCTGCCTTCACGACGCGGCTGTCAGCGGCGGTGGTGGCCGCGGTGGTCGTGGTGGTGGTAGTGGTCTGGGCGTGGGCTGCGGTAACGAACAGGCCGGCGATGAGGGTGGCGATCAGTTTTTTCATGATGTGTACCTTTCTGGTGGTGTCGCACAGTCCAGGTGTTCCGTGCGTTGTTGTTGTTCTTCAGTGATTCCAGAATACGATCTTGCACCCGCCGGGTCTGTTCGTTAGCCCACGCAGAATTTGTCAGAGTTGTAAGCAAAGATTACTGACGGACAGACCCCGCATACAGGTCGATGATGTCGGTGATGCCGTCCTGGCACACCGGACAGAACTGTTCGCTGCGGTCGAACATGATGCACTGCATGGCCGGCCGGTAATAGCCGCTGGCCTCGTAGTTGGCGCCCTCGAAGGCGCCGATCGTGTGCCGCTGCGGCTGCTGCGCGAACAGCGCGGCAGTGCGCTTGAGCTCTTCGCGAAACAGCGCGTTCATCTCGGCTTCGGGCCGGTTCGCTGTGCGCAACTCGGCGCGCTTTTTCTGGAACGCGCGCGAGGCTTCTTCATAGGCGGCCTTGGGCCACGGCGTCGGCAGCGGCGTGCCCTGCCTGACGTGGCGTGCCCACTTGAGCCCCGCCGGGTCGCGCAGCGCGGTGGCGTTCGGCTCCCATGGTTCCGGACGGCCGCTGGCGGCGCTGTAGGCCACCGGCGAGGTGTAGTACTCGTCGGCCAGGCCGGCGAAGTGGTGGCCGAACTCGTGCACGAACAGGTAGTCGGCCCAGTCGTTGCTCGCTGCTGCCGTGCTGAACTGGCCGAAGATGCCGCCGCCGCCATAGGTGTCGTTGTTGACCAGGATCTCGATGAATTCGTACGGCGCGTGCTGGGCAATCTCGCGCAGGGCGCGGTTGTCGAGCGTCAGCACATAGCGTTCGCTGCCGAAGATGTCGTAGCGCGTGCCGAGCGCGGATGGATGATGCACGCCGGTAGATGGCCGGCTGATGCCCGATTTTTCGGTCGGCACCGCGATCGCCCACACATTGAAATCGCTGGCGCGCTCGCGAAAGGGCGACACCGAGAACAGGTGCTGCGACAGGCGGCGCGCGTCCTGTTCGAACTTCTTCATCTCGGCCTGGGTGTAGCCGTCGCCCATGATCAACAGGTCGACCTTGTCGGCCGATGGGCCGCTGACCTGGATCGGGATCGGCTTGGCGAGAGCCGGCGGCGGATGGCGGATCGTCTCTGGCGCCGACGGATCGACGTCGACGCTCCAGGCCACCGAGAAATGATTGCGCTCGTCGCGCTTGAGGATGCGCACCCGCAGCGCTTGTGCGAACCGGGGAAAACGGACCGATTCCTGGAAGCTGCGGCTGACGCGGCCGGCTTCTTCGGTGCTGCGCCATTCGCCGAACACGGTCGAGAACCCGCGCGAATACAGCAGCTCGCCAGTCTTGGCGTCGAGCACTTCGAGCCGGTTGTGACCGCGGTTGGTATGGTCCAGATTGCGTGCCGGATGCCCGGGCCAGGGCAAGGGTTCGATGACGACGCGCTCGATCGCGTAGCTCTCGCTCAGTGCGTTGCCGCTGTGGGCGTAATCAAGACGGACCGTGGCCGGCTGGGCGGCGTGGGCAAGTGCGGTGACGGCGCCGAGCAGCAGCGCGGCAAACGAGTGGAACAGGCGCATCGCGATACCTCATCAATGGGATCGCCATATTGTAGGCCTGTCAGGGCAGCGAACTGTGCTTCATTTGTATTGGTACAGCGGGCGCTGGACCACGATCGGACGGATATCGAGCCGCACGTTGTACACCGAAACCGCCTCGCTGAACGCCGACTGGTAGCCGACGCTGTCATTTGTGCGGCTGAGCTTGAACTCGAAGCCGAGGTCGGGCTGCTCGGCGCTGGCGCTGTCGAGCGAGAGGCCGATGGCGTCGCGCTGGTCGCTGTCGATCAGTTTGCCCATCAGGTCGACCACGGTGCCGTTGCCGAGGATGTCGGCCGAGAACAGCGGCTCGTGATAATAGGGCTTGCCGGCGTCGATCTTGCCTTCGGTCTTGTCCGGCGCCGGGGTGAACACGCCGGTGTTCAGGTTGAAGCGGTCGCCGCTGTCGAGGTAGCTCAGGCGTCCATTGCTGAGGTTGAACACGCCGTCGCGGGTGGCCGCGTTGGTAAGATCGACCAGCAGCGCGCCGCGATACCCGATCACCTCGACCTCGCGCTTGGGGCCCACCACCATGGCGCTGTTCTCGTCGATGCCGAGACCGATCTTGTAGCCCTTGGCCAGCATCGCCGGCAGCATGCGCGCGAAGCGGCCGCGCACCAGCAGGTGCTGGTCGATGAACACGTCGTCGCCGATGAAGCCCAGGCCCTGGGTGATGTGGCGGCCGTCGCTCAGGCCCTGCTTGAGCGTGGCCAGCACCGCGCGCGGGTGGCCGAACATGGTGCTGCTCATGATGGCGGCGCCGGCGCTGGAGCCGGCGATCACGCCGCCGCGCCGGTACATGTCCCACAAGGCGTCGAGCACCAGGGTGTTGACGCCGTCGGGGCGGCGCAGCGCGCGCGTGATGCGTCCCTGGTCGCCGCCGGCAAAATAGGCGCCGCCAGCCGAGCGCACCAGCGCCGCCAGTTCGGGGTCTTCGGCGGCGACGCGGTAATCGCGATTGTCGAGATATTCGGCCACCGGCACGAAGAAGGCGTTGGCGCCATAGTGCTTGAAGCGCTCGACCAGGAACCTGGCGGCGCGCTCGGGCGTGGCCGAGGCCGAGGCGAACACGGCAATACGGGCGCCCGGACCACCAGCGAGCTGGACTATGCGCTGCCAGACGGCGTCGTTGTCGGGGCGCAGGGCGCCGCCGATGATGACGAGCGAGCCTTGCGGCAGCGAGGCGTCGTGCAGTTGCCCCTGCGCCGCACGCGCGGCAGGATGGGGGTTGACAGCGTCGGTGGCGTGGCAGGCGCTAGCAGCCAGTAACACCAACACCAGCACGGCATGGACGACGGTATGCAACATGGCGCCTCCCTCGAATAATCATGCTAAGCCTGATTCCAGAGTCGCGTCGCCATGTTGCGTGCCGTCATGACAGATAAATGTTGGGGAAATATCGCTCCATTAACGTCTCTGGATGCAACGGTGGCGTGAAGCCGAAGCGCTCGAACAGACCATGCGCATCGGGCGTGGCAAGCGTGAAGCGGCGCAGCTTTTGCAGGCTTGGATGGCGCATCACGACGCCGATCAGTTGCTTGCCGTAGCCTTTGCCACGAAACTCTGGCACGACGAACACATCGACCAGGTTGGCGAACGTGGCGAAGTCGGTGATCACGCGTGCGAAGGCGATCTGGCGGCCATCGAGATACCCGCCGAAGCACAGCGAATTCTCGAGCGCGCGCTCGACGGTCGGGCGCGAGATGCCGACTGCCCAGGTCGATTGTTCGCTCAGGAAGCGATAGATCATCGGGATCTCGAGCAGGGTCTGGTCGGTGCTGACCTGGAAACTGGAGTCGTTGGTAATCATGGCGTCCACGAGTTTCGCAAAAAATTTATTCTAGCCCTGTTTGTTCTTTGCATAACGATTTATCCGACGTCGGCGCCGGTTTTTTTGCCTGGCTTGCTGGCAGTAAGCTGCCCGCCGGCGAGACCGCCGCTCGCGCGGTTTATAATCGCCCGATCCCCAACCGGAATTTCCCCATGACCGAACAATTCTCCAAAAAAGCCGAAGCCTGGTCGGCCCGTTTCTCCGAGCCTGTGTCCGACCTCGTCAAGCGCTACACCGCCTCGGTGTTCTTCGACAAGCGCCTGGCCCAGCACGACATCGACGGTTCGCTGGCGCATGCCGAAATGCTGGCCGCGCAGGGCATCATCAGCGCCGCCGACCGCGCCGAGATCGAGCGCGGCATGGCGCAGATCCGGTCCGAGATCGAGGCCGGCAGTTTTGAATGGCTGCTCGACCTGGAAGACGTGCACCTGAACATCGAAAAGCGCCTGACCGAACTGGTGGGCGACGCCGGCAAGCGCCTGCACACCGGCCGTTCGCGCAACGACCAGGTGGCGACCGACATCCGCCTGTACGTGCGCGCCGCGATCGACGACATCGTGACTCTGCTTGGCAACCTGCGCGGCGCCCTGCTTGAGGTGGCCGAGCGTCATCACGACACCATCATGCCGGGCTTTACGCACCTGCAGGTGGCGCAGCCGATTACCTTTGGCCACCACATGCTGGCCTATGTGGAAATGTTCGGGCGCGACGCCGAGCGCATGCTCGACGCCCGCCGCCGCGTCAACCGCCTGCCGCTGGGCGCCGCCGCCCTGGCCGGCACCACCTTCCCGATCGACCGCCTGCGGGTCGCCAAGACCCTGGGCTTCGACGATGTGTGCCATAACTCGCTCGACGCCGTGTCAGACCGCGACTTCGCGATCGAGTTCACGGCCGCTGCCTCGATCCTGATGATGCACATCTCGCGCTTCTCGGAAGAACTGGTCATGTGGATCAGCCCGCGCATCGGCTTCATCGACATCGCCGACCGCTTCTGCACCGGCTCGTCGATCATGCCGCAAAAAAAGAACCCGGACGTGCCGGAACTGGCGCGCGGCAAGACCGGGCGCGTGTACGGCCACCTGACCGGCCTGCTGACCCTGATGAAAGGCCAGCCGCTGGCCTACAACAAGGACAACCAGGAAGACAAGGAACCGCTGTTCGACACGGTCGACACCGTGATGGACACGCTGCGCATCTTCACCGACATGGCCTCGGGCATCACGGTCAAGGCCGACAACATGCGCGCCGCCGCGCTGCAGGGCTACGCCACCGCCACCGACCTGGCCGACTACCTGGTCAAGAAGGGCCTGCCGTTCCGCGATGCGCACGAAGCCGTGGCGCATGCGGTGCGCGCCTGCGACGTGGCCGGCTGCGACCTGTCCGAGATGTCGCTCGAGACGCTGCAGGGCTTCTCGCCATTGATCGGGCAGGACGTGTTCGCCGTGCTGACGCTGGAAGGTTCCGTGGCCGCGCGTGACCACGTCGGCGGCACCGCACCGAACCAGGTGCGCAAGGCAATCGAGCGCGTGCGCAAGCAGCTGGCCGGGTAAGCTGCGCGGCATCCGACGGGCCGGCGCACCTCGCCCCGGCCCGTTTTTCTTTTCCATTCCTGAATTGACGCAAACGATGACGCATATAACGACTTCCCTGCCCGAGCGCGATTACGCCGCCTTCCTGTTCGACATGGACGGCACCATCCTGACCTCGATCATCGCCGCCGAGCGCGTCTGGACCGACTGGGCGCGCAGGCACGGCCTCGACGTCGACGTGTTCCTGCCCACCATCCACGGCAAGCGCGCCGAGGACACGGTGCGCGGCGTCGGCCTGCCCGACATCGATCCGGTCACCGAAGCGCACCGCATCACGCTGGCCGAGATCGCCGACGTGGACGGTATCGAAGCGATTGCCGGCGTGGCGGCATTTCTGGCCACGCTGCCGGCCGAACGCTGGGCCATCGTGACCTCGGCCCCGCGCGCGCTGGCCGAAGCGCGCATCGCCGCCGCCGGGCTGCCGCTGCCGCCGGTGCTGGTCTCGGCCGACGACGTTACACGCGGCAAACCGGCGCCGGACCCCTTTTTGCTGGGCGCCGAAAAGCTGGGCATGCGTCCGGAACAGTGCCTGGTGTTCGAAGACACGCTGGCCGGCCTGCAATCGGCCGAGGCGGCGGGCATGGACAGCATCGTCGTCACCGCCACCCACAAGCATCCGATCGAGACGCTGGCGCCGGGCGTGCCGGATTATGATCAATTGCGTGCGATCCGCACCGGTGAAGGCTTGCTGCGCCTGCAGCGCATCCGTTCGTAATCATTCTTGCAGGGCGCTGCAGAGAACCCCATGTAAGAAGTTACCGTATTGGGGAGAGCGTCATGCAACGTTATGGGAATCACAGCGGCGCATCCGGTGTCGCCGCCTATGAGATCGGCAACGACTCGATCACGGTGAAATTCACCAGCGGCGAGCGCTACCTGTACACCGCCGACAGCGCCGGCCCCGAGAATATCGCGCGCATGCAGCAACTGGCGCGCCAAGGCGACGGGCTGTCGACCTTCATCAGCCAGCACATCCGCGAGCGCTATGCGCGCAAGCTGGGCTGAAACGCCAATTCAGGCAGTTGGCGGATACGGCGTACCATCCTTGTGCGTGGTCGTATCGCTGGCCCCGTCATAGCGCATATCGACATCGGAATACGTGACGACGTCATTCTTGTCCTTGGTGCCGACCACCAGAAACACCCCATTGCCCCAGCTGCGGTTGACCAGGTGATGGCCATTCGGCTTGCCAGCCGGAAAAGCTGCGCAGTCGCCGGCGCGCATGATGGTCTCGCCCTCGTCCGTGACCAGGGTCAGTTCGCCCGAGATCACCATCACGAACTCGTCCTCGCGCGAATGCCAGTGCCGGTGCGCGGAGCCGGCGCCCGGTTGCAGCTCGACCAGGTTGGCGCCGAACTGGCTCAGGCCGCCGGCTTCGCCCAGCCGCTGCTGGGTGCGCCCGTCGACCAGCTCGTTGAACTGCGCGGGATAATCACTGCCGCCTTGCATCGGGATACTGCTTAAATCCAGTCGGGACATCGGGCTCTCCGTTTCGATGGACGCGGGCGGCGGTTACCGCCCGCGCTGCGACTGGGATGACTCCATCAGCCGCGTTTCTGTACCAGCGTCAGGATATCGTAACTCGCCACCAGTTCGTCGCGCTGGTTGGTCACCTGCACATCCCACGCCACCACGCCTTGTCCGCGCCCCTGTTCATCGACGCGGTTGCGGTCGACCTTGCGCTTGCAGGTGAGCCTGGCGCGGATGGTGTCGCCGATCGCCACCGGCGCCACGAAGCGCAGGTTGTCGAGGCCATAGTTGGCCAGCACCGGACCGGGCGCCGGCGAGACGAACAGCCCGGCCGCGGCCGACAGCACGAAGTAACCGTGTGCGATGCGCTGGCCGAACTGGGTGTCCTTGGCCGCGATCTCGTCGAAGTGCATGTAGAAGTAGTCGCCCGAGACGCCGCCGAAGTTGACGATGTCGGCTTCGCTCACGGTGCGCCGGTGCGTCAGCAGCGAGTGGCCGGTTTCCAGGTCGTCGAAGTAGCGCCGGAACGGGTGCACCTCGCTCTCTTTGACGGCGCCGCCGCGCACGTACTCCTTGGTGACGGCGCCAAGCATGGTGGGTGAACCCTGCACCGCGGCGCGCTGCAGGAAGTGCTTCACGGCGCGGATGCCGCCCAGCTCTTCGCCGCCGCCGGCGCGGCCCGGGCCGCCGTGCTTGAGCTGCGGCAGCGGCGAGCCATGGCCGGTGGAGTCGACCGCCGCTTCACGGTCCAGGATCAGCACGCGCCCGTGCGAGGCGGCCGCCACCGGGACCGCACGGGCGGCGATGGCCGGGTCGCGGGTGACCAGCGTGCTCACCAGGCTGCCCTTGCCGCGCGCGGCCAGTTCGAGCGCTTCATCGAGGTCGCGGTAAGTCATCAGGGTGCTGACCGGACCGAAGGCTTCGATGTCGTGCACCGCGTCGTTGACCAGCGCGTTGCGGCACAAGAGCAGCGTGGGCGAGAAGAAGGCGCCCTTGGCGGCGTTCTCGCCCACCGCGGCAAAGCCGTCGCGCGCGCCGAACAGCACTTCGTTGCCGCGCGCGAGCAGCTCGACCCGCGCCGAGACGTCGCGGTGCTGGTCCATCGAGGCCAGTGCGCCCATGCGCACGCCTTCGGTCTTCGGATTACCGACAATGATTTTTTTAAGACGCTCGCGCAGGCGCGTAGCAACGGCGTCGACCTGCGCTTCGGGCACGATCACGCGCCGGATCGCGGTGCATTTCTGGCCCGCCTTGCCGGTCATCTCGCGCGCCACTTCCTTGACGAACAGGTCGAATTCTTCATCGTCGGGCGTCACGTCCGGCGCCAGGATGGCGCAGTTGAGCGAGTCGGCTTCGGCGGTGAACGGCACCGATGCGCGGATCAGGTTCTGGTTGGCGCGCAGCTTGGCGGCGGTGTCGGCCGAACCGGTAAAGGTGACGGCGTCGAAGCCGCCCAGGCGATCGAGCAGGTCGCCGGTGCTGCCGATCACCAGTTGCAGCGCGCCTTGCGGCAGCAGGTTGGAGTCCATCATCATCTTGACCACGGCGTGGGTCAGGTAGCTGGTGGCGGTGGCCGGCTTGGCGATGCAGGGCATGGCCGCCAAAAAGCTCGGCGCAAATTTCTCGAGCAGACCCCAGATCGGAAAGTTAAAAGCGTTGATGTGCACCGCCACGCCGCCGCGCGGCACCAGGATGTGGGTGCCGGCGAAGCCGCCGCGCTTGCCCAGTGCAATCGCCGGTCCTTCATGCAGCACGTTCGACGACGGCAGCTCGCGCGAGCCCATGCTGGCGTAGGCGAACAGGGTGCCGATGCCGCCTTCGACGTCGACCCAGCTGTCCTGGCGTGTGGCGCCGGTCAGGTGCGAGATCTCGTACAGTTCTTCCTTGCGCTCCATCAGGTACATGGCGAGCGCCTTCAGGCACTGGGCGCGCTGTTGGAAGTCGAGCCCCATCAACTGGCGCACGCCGGTCTTGCGCGCATACGTCAGCGCCTCGTCGAAGTCGATCGGCTCGATGTGCGTGTGATAGATCAGCGCGCTGTCCAGGGCGCTGTGCAGCGGCGTGTGCGATTGCTGGCCGTGCCAGCGGCCGGCGATCAGGCTTTGCAGTGTCGGGATGTTGCCCATCTTGGTCTCCTTCGTTTTTATCTCGGCGTGCGGTGGCGGCATCACGCCTTGGGCTGGTGCAGATTGTCGGCGTCGAATGCGATTCGTTGGCGCTCGGGCTCCACCTCGAGCAGCGCATCGACCTCGCGCATGCTGTGCAGCGAACGCACCACCAGCTCGTGGTACTGGCGCGTGCCGAAGCTCTTCCAGGCCACGTCTTCGTCGGTCAGCGCGCGCATCACCCTGGCCGGCGTACCCATCACCATCGAGCGTGGCGGGATGATCATGCCGGCCTTGATGAAACTCATCGCCGCCACGATCGACTCGGCGCCGACGATGGCGCGGTCCATCACCACTGCATTCATGCCCACCATCGCATTGCGCCCCACGCGGCAGCCATGCAGCACGGCGCCGTGGCCGATGTGACCATCGATTTCGACCACCGTATCGTCGCCGGGAAAGCCGTGCATCACGCAGGTATCCTGGATATTGCTGCCCTCTTCCAGCACCAGGCGCCCGAAGTCGCCACGCAGCGACGCCAGTGGGCCCACATAGCAGCGCGGGCCGACGATCACGTCGCCGATCAGCACTGCCGTCGGGTGCACATACGCGCTCGGATGCACCACCGGGCGCACGCCATCGATTTCATAAACCTTGACCATCCTGGTTCCTCGTTATTTCGGCCGGCGGTCGAGCACGCGCCGCGCCTTGCCGGTCATGCTGCGCTCGATGCCCTGCGGCGGCAGCAGGGTCACGCGGACCGTCACGCCAACATAAGTCTTGATGCAGTGCTGCAGTTCGCGGCTGAGGATCTCGACCGCGCCGGGCGTGAGCGTGGTATCGCGCAGTTCGCCCAGCACCTCGAGCGTATCCAGGTGGCCGTCGCGCGCCACCACCAGCTGGTACTGCGGCGCCAGCGCCGGCATCTTCAGCACCAGTTCCTCGATCTGGCTCGGGAACACGTTCACGCCGCGGATGATCAGCATGTCGTCCGAACGGCCGCTGATGCGGCCCATGCGGCGCATCGCGCGCGAGGTCGGCGGCAGCAAACGCGTCAGGTCGCGCGTGCGGTAGCGGATGATCGGCAGCGCTTCCTTGGTCAGCGACGTGAAAACCAGTTCGCCTTCTTCGCCGTCGGGCAGTACTTCGCCAGTGTCGGGGTCGATGATCTCGGGGTAGAAATGGTCTTCCCAGATCACCGGGCCGTCCTTGCTCTCGATGCACTCGCTGGCCACGCCCGGCCCCATCACTTCAGACAAGCCGTAGATATCGACCGCGTCGATGCCGGCCCGGGTTTCGATCTCGCGCCGCATGGCGTCGGTCCACGGTTCGGCGCCGAAGATGCCGACCTTGAGCGAGGACTGCGCCGGGTCGAGACCCTGGCGCGCGAACTCCTCGACGATATTGAGCATGTACGACGGCGTGACCATGATGATCGAAGGCTTGAAGTCGCAGATCAGCTGCACCTGCTTTTCGGTCTGGCCGCCCGACATCGGGATCACGGTGCAGCCCAGGCGCTCGGCGCCGTAATGCGCGCCCAGGCCGCCGGTGAACAGGCCGTAACCGTAGGCGATGTGCACCAGGTCGCCCTTGCGGCCACCGGCGGCGCGGATCGAGCGCGCCACCAGACCGGCCCAGGTGTCGATGTCGTTCCGGGTGTAGCCGACCACGGTCGGCTTGCCGGTGGTGCCCGATGAAGCGTGCACGCGCACCACCTGCTCGCGCGGCACGGCGAACAGGCCGAACGGGTAGTTGTCGCGCAGCGCTTTTTTCTCGGTGAACGGAAACCTGGCCAGGTCGGACAGCGTTTTCAGGTCGGTCGGATGCACGCCGGCGGCGTCGAAGGCGGCGCGGTAGTGCGGCACGTTGTCGTAGGCGTGCTGCAGGGTCCATTGCAGGCGCTCGAGCTGCAAGGCCTGCAGTTCGTCGCGGCTGGCGCGTTCGATCGGTTCCAGTTCGTCTGGCGCGGGATTGGGTTGGACCATCTCGGCTCCTTTCGGCTTCGTTGATTCAGGCGACGACGTCGGCCACCATGCCGCCGACGCGGTGCGACTTGCCGCGAAATAGCGCGATGCGGCGTCCATCGCGGTCGCTGACGGTAACGTCATACACCCCGGTCTTGCCCTGCAAGACCTGCTCAAGCGCCTCGGCCACCAGCACCTCGCCAAGCCGGCCGGGCGCCAGGTACTCGATGCTGCAGCCGGCGCCGACGGTGTTGGCGTTGTGCGAATTGCAGGCGAATGCGAAGGCGCTGTCGGCCAGCATGAAGATGTAACCGCCGTGGGCCGTGCCATGGCCGTTGAGCATGTCGGGGCGCACCGTCATCGACATGCGCGCGTAGCCGGGACCGATGGCGTCGAGCGTCATGCCCAGCGCCTGGCTGGCCGGGTCGCGCTCGAACATGGTGCGCCCGGCCAGTTCGGCCAGCTGTTGGGGGGGCAAAACCGTCATCGTCACTCGCCCTTGAACTGGGGCGCACGCTTGGCCATGAAGGCGGCCACGCCTTCGCGGTAATCATGGCTGTAGCCGAGTTCGCGCATCATCCCCGCTTCCAGCTGCAGCTGGTCTTCCAGTGAGTTGCTGCTGCTGGCCTGCAGTGCTTTCTTGGTGAACGCCAGGCCCTTGGTGGGCGCGGCGGCGAAGTGTTCGGCCATCGCCAGCGCTTCGTCCATCAGCGCTTCATCCGGCACGCAGCGCCAGATCAGGCCCCATTCCTCGGCCTTTTCGGCGCTGAGCTTTTCGCCCAGCATGGCCAGGCCCATGGCGCGCGCGTGGCCGATCAGGCGTGGCAGGTGCCAGGTGCCGCCGGTGTCCGGGATCAGGCCCAGCTTGCAGAAGGCTTCGATGAAGCTGGCCGATTTGGCGGCCAGCACGATGTCGCAGGCCAGCGCCAGGTTGGCGCCGGCGCCGGCCGCCACGCCATTGACGGCGCAGATCACCGGCAGCGGCAGGTTCTTGAGCGTGAGCACCAGCGGAGCGTAGAATTTTTCGACCGACTCGCCCAGGTCGACGCCGGGCGCGCCCGGGTCGACGGCGCGGTCGTTCAGGTCCTGGCCGGCGCAGAAACCGCGCCCGGCGCCGGTCAGCACCAGCACGCGCGCGGATTTGTCGGCCTGCACCCTGGCCAGGGCGTCGCGCACTTCGAGGTGCATCGACTGGGTGAAGCTGTTCAGGCGATCGGGGCGATTGAGCGTGAGCAGCGCGATGCCGTTTTCGATCTTGAACTGGATGGTTGCGTAGGTCATGGGAGTCTCCAACCTTGTTGTTATCGCTTGAGCCGGTTTTCAGGGTGTGAACCGGCAGTAGCCGATGCGTTCAGCGTGCAATGATCGACGCACCTACTCGGCCATATCGAAATCCACCACCACCTTGTCGGTCACCGGGAAACTCTGGCAACTGAGCACGAAGCCGCGGGCGACTTCGTAATCCTCGAGCGCGTAGTTGACGTCCATCTCGACTTCGCCGCTGATCACCTTGCAGCGGCAGGTCGAGCACACGCCGCCCTTGCACGAATAACGCATGTCGATGCCGGCGCGCAGGCCCGCTTCGAGCAGCGACTCCTGGTCCTTGTCCATCGTGAAGCTGGCGGCGCTGCCGTCCATGATCACGGTGACTTCGGTCAGGTGGCGCGCTTCGTCGAGTGCGGCGCGCGGCGCGCGCTCGCGGCCAGGCGTGCTGGCGGCGAACAGCTCGATGCGGATCTGCTCTTTCGGCAAACCGGCGGCCTGCAACGAGCGCGAGACGCCGTGCATCATGTCTTCCGGGCCGCAGATGAAGGCGACGTCGATGTCGCGGATATCGATCCACTGCTGCAGCAGCTGCTTGCACTTGTCTTCGTTGATGCGGCCGTTGAAGAGTTCGACATCCTGCGGCTCGCGGCTCATCACGTACACCAGGCGCAGGCGGCCCAGGTATTGGTCTTTCAGATCGGTCAGTTCGTCGCGGAAGATCACGCTCGACGACGCCCGGTTGCCGTAGACGATGGTAAAGCGGCTGCCTGGCTCGGCCAGCAAGGTGGTCTTGGCGATCGACAGGATCGGCGTGATGCCGCTGCCGGCGGCAAAGGCGAGATAGTGGCGGCTGCTGGCCGCGTCGAGCGGCACATTGAAATTGCCGCTCGGCGGCATGACGTCGAGCTGCATGCCCTTTGCCAGGCGCTCGGTGGCCCAGTTCGAGAACACACCGCCGGCGCAGCGCTTGATGGCCACGCGCAGGCGTTCATCCTGCACCGCCGAGCAGATCGAATACGAGCGGCGCACCTCTTCGCCATCGATGCTGGTGCGCAGCGTCAGGTACTGGCCCTGGCGGTAGGCGAAGGTGTCTTTCAGTTCGGGCGGCACGTCGAACGTCACCGCGATGGCGTCGCGCGTCTCGTGCTTCACGTTCGCCACGGTCAACGAATAGAATTTGCTCATGCTGGCCTCAATGGCACTTGAAGTAATCGAACGGCTCGCGGCAATCCAGGCACTTGTAGAGCGCCTTGCATGGGGTCGAGCCGAACTCGCTGGTCAGTTGCGTGTGGGTTGACTGGCAATGCGGACAAGCGACAACGGGCGCTGCGCGGCGGCGGATGCCGGCGTGCAGGCCGCTGATGTCGATCGCCTGCTGCACCGGCGGCGCGATGCCGTAGCCTGTCAAGGCGGCCTTGCCGGCGGCGCTCATCCAGTCGGTGGTCCAGGCCGGCGACAGGCGCGTCTCGAGGCGCACCTGCTCGATGCCGCGCGCCTGCAGCGCTTCGCCCACGGCATCGGCGATCACCTGCATTGCCGGGCAGCCCGAGTAGGTCGGCGTGATCGTGACGATGCAGCCGTCGGCATCCAGGCGCACGTCGCGCACGATGCCCAGGTCGACGATCGAGATGACCGGGATCTCGGGGTCTGGCACTTCGCCCAGCCAGGCCCAGATCTGCTCGAGGCTGACCTCTTGCGCCGTCATTACCACGCCGCGCCCGGATAGGCGCGCTGCAGGAACTGCATCTCGGCCAGGATGTAGCCGAGCCGCTCGCTGTGCCGGCCCTGCTTGCCGCCGCGCTGCATCCAGGCGTCGGCGGGCGGCATGACCAAGGTGGCCTCGTGCAGCACCGCGCCGACGTGCTCGAGGAACTGCTGGCGCAAGGCGTCCGCTGGCGGGGCCACGCCCTGTGCCACCATCGCGTTGTCGACGTCGTCGTAGAGAAACGCTTCGCCGCTGTACATCCAGAGTTCGTCGAGCGCCGCCTGCATCTTTGCGTGGCTGATGGCGCTGCCGTCGCCAAGGCGCACCACCAGGTCGCCGCTGCGGCGCAAGTGGTAGGTGATTTCCTTGATCGACTTGGCGGCGATGTCGCGGATCCGTTCATCGCTCGAGCGGGTCAGGCCATCCATCAAGAAGTAGTGCCAGCTGTCGAACAGGAACTGGCGCATCATCGTCTCGGCGTAGCTGCCGTTGGGCTGCTCGACCAGGATGCAGTTGCGGTAGTCGTTGGCGTCGCGCAGAAACGCGAGGCGGTCTTCGTCGCGGCCTTTGCCTTCGATCTGGCCGGCGTAAGAGAGCCACATGCGGGTCTGGCCGAGCAGGTCGAGGGCGACGTTCGACAGCGCCATGTCTTCTTCGAGCGCCGGGCCCTTGCCGCACAACTGGCACAGTTGCTGCGACAGGATCAGGGCGTTGTCGCCCTGGCGCAGCAGGTAGTCGAATTTGGCATCCATCGCTGCACTCACAGGTTCTTGACTTGTTCCGGCATCGGGAAGAAGGTCGGGTGACGATAGACCTTGCTGTTGGCCGGCTCGAACAGCGCTTCCTTGTCGAGCGGGCTGCTGGCGACGATGTCGGCCGCGCGCACCACCCAGATCGAGACGCCTTCATTGCGGCGCGTGTAGACGTCGCGCGCGTTGTTCACCGCCATTGCGGCGTCGGGCGCATGCAGGCTGCCCACGTGTTTATGGGCCAGACCGTGCTGGCTGCGGATGAACACTTCCCACAGGGGCCATTCTTTGCTCATTGCGTGTCTCCGGATTGTTCGGGTGCTATGCGGCGGCCGTCTTTGCGGCTTGCTTGTCGGCGTGGGCCACCAGGGCCTCGCGGAACCATTCGCCGTCGTCCCAGGCCTTGACGCGGGTGCGCAGGCGCTCGCGGTTGCAGGGGCCGTTGCCTTTTAAAACGTTGTAGAACTCGGACCAGTCGATGGCGCCGAAGTCGTAGGCGCCGCGCGCTGCATTCCATTTGAGATCAGGATCGGGCACGGTCAGGCCCAGGTATTCGGCCTGCGGCACGGTCTGGTCGACCATGCGCTGGCGCAGTTCGTCGTTCGAGAACAGCTTGATGCGCCAGGCGGTGGATTGGGCGCTGTTGACCGATTCGGCGTCGGACGGGCCGAACATCATGAGCGACGGCCACCACCAGCGATTCAGGGCGTCTTGCGCCATCGCCTTTTGTTCGGGCGTGCCTTTGGCCAGGCTCATCATGATGTCGTAGCCCTGGCGCGCGTGGAACGATTCTTCCTTGCAGACGCGCACCATGGCGCGCGCATACGGCCCGTACGAGCAGCGGCACAGCGGGATCTGGTTGATGATGGCCGAGCCATCGACCAGCCAGCCGATGGCGCCCATGTCGGCCCAGCTCAAGGTGGGGTAGTTGAAGATGCTCGAATACTTGGCCTTGCCCGCGTGCAGCGCCTGCAGCAGCTCGTCGCGCGAGACGCCCAGCGTTTCGGCGGCGCTGTACAGGTACAGGCCGTGGCCGGCCTCGTCCTGGATCTTGGCCAGCAAGACCGATTTGCGCTGCAGGGTCGGCGCGCGCGTGACCCAGTTGCCCTCGGGCAGCTGGCCGACGATCTCGGAATGCGCATGCTGCGAGATCTGCCGGATCAGCGTCTTGCGATACGCGTCCGGCATCCAGTCTTTTGCTTCGATCTTGATCCCGGCGTCGATACGTGCCTGGAATGCTGCTTCTTCGGCGCTCATGTCCTGTTCTGTGCGGACTTTGCTGAGGCCGGTCTCTACCATCTGTGCGTACATGAGTGTCTCCTCCATCTCCTGCATTGCAAACCTGTGCGAATCATAATACGATACAAAAAACGTGATGTACACAGAAATTTTGAATCATATCGACCTGCAAAGCTGAGCCATCCATGAAACGACTTTCCAGCAGCGAGTGGATCGCCCACCTGCTCGCCACCGATCCGCCGCGCCACAAATCGCTGGTGATGACGGTCTGCGGCGACGCCATCGCGCCGCACGGCGGGGCGTTCTGGCTAGGCAGCATGATCGAGTTGCTGGGCCCACTCGGTGTCGGTGAGCGGCTGGTGCGCACCAGTGTGTTTCGCCTGGTGCAGGAGGGCTGGCTGAACGCCAGCCGCGAAGGCCGCCGCAGCCGCTACGAGCTGCAACCGGGCGCGCTGCCGCGCTTCGAGCGCGCCAACCGCCGCATCTATTCGGCGCCGGGCCTGGACTGGTCAGGCAAGTGGACCTTCGTGCTGGCGCCGGCCGGCAGCATCGACAACGCCCTGCGCGCGCAGCTGCGCAAGGAACTCGAATGGGAAGGCTTTGCCATGCTGGCCACCGGCGTGATGGCGCACCCGGCGCCCGAACCCGACACGCTGCGCGAGATCGTGGCGCGCTGCGGGGCCGAGTACAAGGTGTTCATCTGCGAAGTCAACCAGCTCGAGGGCCTGGATTCGCGACCGCTGCCGGAACTGGTGCGCGACTGCTGGAACCTCGATGCCGTGGCCGCAGGCTATCGCGGCTTCATCGAGACGTTCGCGCCGGTGGCGGCGCTGCTGGGCCAGATTGACGCCACGCCGCAGGATGCGTTCGCGATCCGCACCCTGCTGATCCACGCCTACCGCCGGGTGCAGCTGCACGACCCGATGCTGCCGCTGGCGCTGCTGCCGCAGCCCTGGCCCGGATCGGACGCGTATGCGCTGGCGCGCGCCATCTACCGCTTGTGCCACGCGCGCGCCGAACAGCACCTGCTGGCGATGCTGCGCCGCGAAGACGCGGCCACGCCGGACGCCGACGCCGCCTTCCACGCCCGGTTCGGCGGCCTGCAGCTCGACGGGGCTGGCCCATGAGCTGCGCCGAAGCGGTATCATCTCTTCTTCAACGCCCTTCCCAACACAGGACAACACCATGTCTATCAAGATCAGCAGCCAATTCGACGCTGGCGCCATCGACGTCGTCAACGCCACCAGCGCCAACGCCATCGACCTGAACATCCGCAAGGACTCGCACGCCGACATCATCCAGTGGTTCTACTTCCGCCTGCAGTGCGCGCAAGGCCAGGCCTGCACCATGCGCCTGCTCAACGCCGGCAAGTCGGCCTATCCGGCCGGCTGGGAAGGCTACCAGGCGATGGCCAGCTATGACCGCGTCAACTGGTTCCGGGTGCCGACCACCTACGACGGCAGCGTGCTCACCATCGCCCACACGCCGGGCATGGACAGCGTCTACTATGCCTACTTCGAGCCGTATTCGTTCGAGCGCCACCTGGAGCTGCTCGACCGCGCCCAGATGGCAGAAAACGTGCGCATGCTCGACCTGGGTTCGACCGTCGACGGCCGCGACCTGAACATGCTGGTGATCGGCGAGCCGGCCGAAGGCAAGAAGAAGGTGTGGGTGATCGCACGCCAGCACCCGGGCGAGACGATGGCCGAATGGTTCGTCGAAGGCATGCTCGACGCGCTGCTCGACCCGAGCCATCCGTTCGGCCGCCAGCTGCTGAAAGAATCGGTGTTCTACGTGGTGCCGAACATGAATCCGGACGGCTCGGTACGCGGCAACCTGCGCACCAACGCGGCCGGCGCCAACCTCAATCGCGAGTGGCTCAATCCGACCATGGAGCGCAGCCCCGAGGTGTTCCTGGTCAAGCAGAAGATGCACGAAGTCGGCGTCGACCTGTGCCTGGACGTGCACGGCGACGAAGGCTTGCCCTATGTGTTCGTGGCCGGCAGCGAGTCGCTGCCGAACTTCAGCGCCGAACAGGCTGCGGCGCAGCAGCGCTTCATCGCCGATTTCAAGGTCGCCAGCCCCGACTTCCAGGACGTGCACGGTTATGGCGAGTCGCCGTACACCGAAGAAACCCTGACCATGGGTTCGCCGCACATCACCCATGCATTCGGCTGCCTGTCGCTGACGCTGGAGCTGCCGTTCAAGGACAATGCCAACGACCCGGACGAGCAGGTCGGCTGGGACGGCGCCCGCAGCGCGCGCCTGGGCGCGGCCGTGCTGCAGCCGGTGTGGAAGGCGATTCGGGTGGTGAAGTAAGGCGGGCGGGCCAGCGCGCCCGCTTCTTTTTCCAAGGGTGAAACGAGTGCGATTGAAGGTACTGACCAAAAGTACCGATCAAACGCACTATCCGAGCTGCACCCCCAGATGCGCCTGCACCCATGCGTTCGCATCGCCGCTGCCATCGAAATGCAGCGTCGCGATCGCGGTTTTATCGGCCGCCAGAAAGGTGGCGTACACCTTGCGGCTGTCCGCGCCCGAACTGAGCAAATCAGATTGCTGGGCCAGTTCGACCGTGGCCACCAGGTCGAGATTGAGCAGCACCGTCTTCTGGCTGCCTTCCTTGTCGATGCGGACGAAACGGGTCATCGCGCGCTCCTCAGTTACCGGCCACAACCATCTTCTCGATCAGGATCGAGCCGATGGTCTTGTTGCCGCGTACCAGGGTGTCGTTGCCGATGGCGACGATTTGCTGGAACATCTCGCGCATATTGCCGGCGATGGTGATTTCTTCGACCGGATACTGGATCACGCCATTCTCGACCCAGTAACCCGAGGCGCCGCGCGAATAGTCGCCGGTGACGTAGTTCACGCCCTGCCCCATCAGTTCAGTGACCAGGAGGCCCGTGCCCATCTTGCGCAGCATGCCTTCGAAGTCGTCCGAGCGCCTGGTGTCGTCGGACAGGATCTGCAGATTGTGCGAGCCACCGGCATTACCCGTGGTCTGCATGCCGAGTTTACGCGCCGAATACGACGACAGGAAATAACCCTGCAGCACGCCATCCTTGATCACCTTGCGGCGCACGGTCTTGACGCCTTCGTCATCGAACGGCGCCGAGCCGACCGCGCCGATGGCGTGCGGGTCTTCGATCACCTGGATGTGCGACGGGAACACCTGCTTGCCGAGGGTGTCGAGCAGGAAGGTCGACTTGCGGTACAGCGAACCACCCGAGACCGCCTGCACGAAGGCGCCCAGCAGGCCGGCCGCCAGCGGCGCCTCGAACAGCACCGGGCAGGTGCGGGTATCGAGCTTGCGCGCGTTCAGGCGCGCAAGCGCGCGCTGGGCGGCGTAGCGGCCGACTGACTCGGGTTGCGCCAGTTGTTTCGGATCGCGTGACGAGGTGTACCAGTCGTCGCGCTGCATCTGGTTGCCCTTGCCGGCAATCGGCGCCACCGATATGGTGTGGCGCGAGAACGGGTAGCCGCCAATGAAGCCGCGCGAGTTGGCGCTGACGAAATGCGATTGCTGCACGTAGACGCTGGCGCCTTCGCTGTTGGTGATGCGCTTGTCGACCTCGAATGCGGCGCTTTCGCAACGGCGCGCCAGTTCGACCGCTTCTTCGGTGGCAATCTGCCACGGGTAGAACAGGCGCAGGTCGCGCGGATCGGTTTCGAGCAGGTCGGCGTCGGGCAGGCCGGCGCAGTCGTCTTCGGCGGTGAAGCGGGCGATATTCCAGGCCGCTTCGACCGTGGCCTTGAGCGAACCGGTGGAAAAATCAGAGGTGCTGGCGTTGCCGCGGCGCTGGCCGGCGTAGACGGTGACGCCCAGGCCCTTGTCCTTGTTTTGCTCGATGGTCTCGATATTGCCTTTACGAACTGAAACAGATAGACCGCTTCCCTCGCTGATCTCGACCGAAGCGTCGGTGGCGCCTTGTTCGCGGGCAAATGCCAGCACGTCGCGCGCCAGCTGTTTCAGCTGATCCTGGGTGTGGGTAAAAGCGGAGTCGTTCATGTCGTGTTTTTCGTAGCGAGTCCTAAAACAGTTATCATAGCAGCCGTTTACCGTTTTCACTGAGCGGCCCTGCGCCAATCAAATCATTCAATTATGCCTAATCCAAATCGCGGCTCCGTGGGCTTCCAGTCCAACGAGTTCGAACCCGAATACGACCGCCCATCCAAATCGGAGCTCAAGCGCCAGTCGAACGACCTGCAAAAGCTCGGCGAACAGCTGGTGGAGGCGCCGCGCGACCGGGTCAAGCGCGTCCCGATGCCGGACGACGTGCGCGACGCCATCCTCACTTGCCAGTCGATCACCAACCACGAAGGCCGCCGCCGCGCGCTGCAGTTCGTGGGCAAGAAGATGCGTACCCTGGACGAGGAAGAAGTGGCCGTCATCCAGCGCACGATCGACAGCTGGAAAGGCGCCTCGAAAGCCGAAACAGCGTCGCTGCACGCGCTCGAGCGCCGCCGCGACAAGCTGCTGGCCGACGACACCGCCCTGACCCAGCTGCTCGAAGAAAACCCGGAACTCGACGTGCAGCACCTGCGCACCCTGATCCGCAACGCGCGCAAGGAAGTGGCCGAGTCGAAGCCGCCGAAGGCGTTCCGCGAGATCTTCCAGATCCTGAAGGACACCAGCAAGAAGAAGAAAGCCGACGCTGCCGAAGCCGAGCGCGACGAGGCCGAAGCCGAAGACGACGATGAGTAAGCAAGTGCCGGCGCCTGAGCTGGATCATGAGCTGGTCATCGGCCTGGTCTCGGTCTCCGACCGCGCCAGCGGCGGCGTGTACGAAGACAAGGGCATCCCGGCGCTGAATGAATGGCTGGCCGGCGCCATCACGACCCCGTTCCGCGTCGAGACGCGCTTGATTCCCGACGAGCGCGCGGCAATCGAAGCGACCCTGGTCGAACTGGTCGATACGGCGCGCTGCCACCTGGTGCTTACCACTGGCGGCACCGGCCCGGCGCGGCGCGACGTTACGCCCGAAGCCACGCTCGCCGTGGGCACCAAGGAGATGCCCGGCTTCGGCGAGCAGATGCGCCAGATCAGCCTGCGCTTCGTGCCGACCGCGATCCTGTCGCGCCAGTGCGCCGTGATCCGCGAGTGCGCCGATCACGCGGCCCTGATCATGAATTTGCCGGGCCAGCCGAAGTCGATCAAGGAGACGCTCGAAGGCCTGAAGGACGATGCCGGCAACACGGTCGTCGGCGGCATCTTTGCTGCGGTCCCCTACTGCATCGACCTGATTGGCGGCCCGTATATCGAAACCGATGCCGCAGTGAGCAAGACCTTCCGCCCCAAGTCGGCGCTGCGCCCACCTACTGCCTGAAGAAAGACGCCATGACCGAGCTGCTCGAAAACATCGAAGTCGACACCGCACCGAATCCGGAAATCGCCATCATCTGGCTGCACGGCCTGGGCGCCGACGGCAACGACTTCGTGCCGATCGTGCGCGAACTCGACCTGGCCGGCCTGCCCGCCATCCGCTTCGTGTTCCCGCATGCCAAGACGATGCCGGTAACGATCAACGGCGGCTACGTGATGCGCTCCTGGTACGACATCGTCGGCACCGACCTGACCCGGCGCGAAGACGAAGCCGGCCTGCGCTCGTCGCAGCTGGCGGTCGAGGCACTGATCGCGCGCGAAAAGGCGCGCGGCATTCCTGCTTCACGCATTATCCTGGCCGGCTTCTCGCAGGGCTGCGCGATGACGCTGCAGACCGGCCTGCGCCATCCTGAAAAACTGGCCGGCATGCTGTGCCTGTCGGGCTACCTGCCGCTGGCCGGCATGGCCGGCGCCGAGCGCAGCGAAGCGAGCCTGGGTACGCCGGTGTTCATGGCGCATGGCGTGCAAGACCCGGTGGTGCCGTTCGCACGCGCCGAAGATTCACGCAAGGTGCTCGATTCGCTCGGCTACCAGGTCGAGTGGCATGCGTACCAGATGCAGCACACGCTGTGCCTGGAAGAGCTGCAGGATATCGCCAGCTGGATTCGCAAGGTGGTTGCTTGAGTGCTTGTGGTTTGAACGGTTGCAGCGGGCTGCAGGCGCACTGCTAGCGCACCAACTGCACCCCGAATCACCCCAGCAACGCCGCATCCACCGCTTCGCTCAAGCGCGACACGATCTCGGACAAATCGGCCGCCGTCGCAATGAACGGCGGCGCCAGCAGCACATGGTCGCCATGCCGCCCGTCGATCGTCCCGCCCATCGGATACACCAGCAAGCCACGCGCCATCGCCTGCGCCTTGATCGCGGCGTGCAGTTTGCGCTCGGGCGCAAACGGCTCCTTGGTATCGCGATCCCTGACCAGTTCGAGCGCCAGCAGCAGGCCGCGGCCGCGGATATCGCCCACGTGTTCATGCACCCCGAACACGTCGCCCAGCATGCGCCGCAGCGTCGCGCCGCGGCTGCGCACCCGCGCCAGCAAATCGTCGCGCTCGATCACCTGCTGCACCGCCAGCGCCGCCGCTGCCGCCACCGGATGGCCGATATACGTGTGCCCATGCTGGAACACGCCGCTGCCGGCGCGCAGGCAATCGACGATCGCATGGTGCGCCAGCACCGCGCCGATCGACTGGTAGCCGGCCGCCAGGCCCTTGGCCACGGCCACGATGTCGGGCGCCACGCCGTCCTGCTCGATCGCGTACATGGTGCCGGTGCGGCCCATGCCGCACATGACTTCATCGGCGATGAACAGGATGCGGTGGCGCTCGCACAGTTCGCGCACGCCCTTGAAATAGCCCGGCGTGGGCGGGATCGCGCCGCCGGTGGCGCCGACCACCGGCTCGGCAACGAAGGCGATGATGGTCTCTGGCCCGGCCTTGAGGATCGCCGTTTCGAGTTCGTCGAGCAGGCCAGCGGTGTAGTCCTCGACGTTCTGCTGGCGCGTGCGGCCGCGGTATTCGTAGCAGGCCGACACCCGCAGCGCATCGACCAGGAGCGGGGCGAAGTCGCGCTTGCGCCACTCGTTGCCGCCCACCCCCAGCACCCCGAGCGTGTTGCCATGGTAGCTCTGGCGGCGCGCCAAAAAGCGCGTGCGTTGCGGTTGGCCCATCTCGACCCAGTACTGGCGCGCCAGCTTGAGCGCCGTTTCCATCGCCTCCGAGCCGCCCGAGACCAGGTAGACGCCGGTCAGGTCGTCGGGCGCGCCGCGCACCAGGCGTTCGGCCAGCTCCTCGGCCACGTCGGTGCTGAAGAAGCCGGTGTGGGCATAGGCGCAGCGGTCGATCTGGCGGTGCATGGCGGCGATCACGTCCGGGTGGCCGTGACCGAGCGAGGACACCGCGGCGCCGCTGCTGGCGTCGATATACGTTTTGCCCTCGGCGTCGCGCAGCAGCACGCCCTCGCCGCCGATTGCCATTGGCGGGGTGTGGCGCAGGCTGCGGTGAATGATGCGGCTCATATCGGTCTCCTGGGTTCGGCGCCTGGTGCGACACCAGGCAACGCTTGACGATAAGCGCGCCCCATCGAGGTTCTTTTGATTTTTGCCGCACGGCATGCGAATATTTCCAACAATCCACTTTTAGGCCACACATGCCCGAGCGCCTCGGTCCTATTCCCGACCATGACCTGACCGCCCCCCAGCGCGCCGCCGCACAGGAAGTCGCCGACGGCCCGCGCGGCGCGGTGTATGGCCCTTTCGTGCCGCTCCTGCGCAGCCCCGAGCTGATGGGTCATGCGCAGCGCATGGGCGAATACCTGCGCTACCGCAGCGCGCTCGGGGCGCGCCTGTCGGAGCTGGCGATCCTGGTCACGGCGCGCGAATGGGACCAGCAGGTGGAATGGGCGATCCACGCGCCGATCGCGGCGCAGGTGGGGATTCCGGCGGCGGTGATCGCCGCGATCGCGGCGCGCGAGCGGCCCGGCGACATGCTGGTGGACGAGACGGTGGTGTACGACTTCTGCATCGAACTGCATCGCAGCAAGGCGGTACCCGACCGCGTGTATGGCGATGCGCTGGCGCTGTTCGGCGAACAGGGCGTAGTCGACCTGGTGGGGATCAACGGCTACTACGCGCTGCTGGCCATGGTGATGAATGTGGCGCGCACCCAGGTGCCGCCGGATGGCGCGTGGCGCTTGCCGAAGTGATGGTGATGCGCGCCACTACCAACGATGGCGGCGCGCTACCAGTCAGACCTTGGGGAAGGCCAGGACTTCAGCCTGCTGTTCGCCCAGGCCCGCGATACCCAGGCGCAGCGTGTCGCCTTTTTTCAGGAAGCGTTGCGGCGAGCGGCCCATGCCCACGCCCGGCGGGGTGCCGGTGGTGATGATGTCGCCCGGTTCGAGCGTCATGAAGCGCGACACGTAGCTGACGATCTGCGCCACCGTGAAGATCATGCTCGACGTGTTCCCGCTTTGCATGCGCTTGCCGTTCAGTTCCAGGTACAGGTCGAGGTCTTGCACGTCGAAGATCTCGTCGCGCGTGACCAGGAACGGGCCCACCGGGCCGAAGGTGTCGCAGCCCTTGCCCTTGTCCCACTGCGATCCCATCTCGAACTGGAAGGCGCGTTCGGAGACGTCATTGACGACGCAATAGCCGGCCACGTACTTGAGCGCTTCTGCTTCGTCCACGTACTGCGCGCGGGTGCCGATCACCACGCCGAGCTCGACTTCCCAGTCGGTCTTTTTGGAGCCCTTGGGCAGCTGGATCGGGTCGTCCGGGCCGTTCAGCGAGCTGATCGCCTTGGTGAAGAACACCGGCTCGCTCGGCACCGCGGAACCGGTTTCGGCCGCATGGTCGGCGTAGTTCATGCCGATGCCGATGAATTTGCCGACGCCCTTGATCGGCACGCCCAGGCGCGGATTGCCGCGCACAATGGGCAGGGCCTTGGCGTCGAGCTTTGCCAGTTTGCGCAGCGCCTTGTCGCCCAACTGCGCGGCGTCGATATCGTCGATGATCCCGGACAGGTCGCGCAGGCGGCCCTCTTCGTCGAACAGGCCCGGCTTCTCTTTGCCCGGACGGCCATAGCGCACCAATCTCATACTTGTTCCCTGGTAGTGAATACGAATCGGCGATGATACCAAGGATCGCGCGCCTGCCTTATTGGCTCAGCAGATAGGCGCTGATGTCGAGCGCATCGCGCTCGCTCACACCCAGCGCCGGCATCGCGATGCCCGGGTCGATCGCCTGCGGATCGCGGATGAAGCGCACCAGGTTGGCCTGCGTGTTGGGCAGCTTGCCGGCGATGAAGCGGCGCTTGCCGAGGTCGTCGAGTGGGCGGCCGACATACACCTTCGAGCCGGACACGCCCGGCACGCTGTGGCAGGAATGGCAGGCGTACTGGGTCACTGCGATCTTGCCGCGCTGCGGGTCGCCCTGCACGCCGGGCGCTGGCCGGTTTGGTCCGCAGCCGGCCAGCAACGCCAGCACGGCCAGCAACATCGCAGGGTGCCGCACGATCATGATTCATCCTCCTGCGCGCTGGCGCGCACCGATTTCACCACCGCCGCCGGCACCGACGTGGTGTCGGCCCCGGTGGCCGTCATGCGCTTGAAATCCTGCATCGTCATGGCCGGCATGCCCGATACGAAGGCCACCGTGGCCCATATGTCGCTGTCGCTGAGGTGATATTCCCAGGCCGGCATGCCGCTCATCTTGATGCCATGGCGTGTGATCCAGTACAGCTCGCGGGTTCTCCAGTTGGTGTCGGCGTTGACCAGCGGGCCCGGCACCGGCTGCATGCTCATCCCGTGCGTCGACGGCGCCGTGCCCGGCCCGCCATGGCACTGGACGCAGTTGGCGGCGTACACCGTGGCGCCGCGCAGGATCTGCTCGGGCGCGCCCAGCGCCGGCACCTGGGTATCGCGCGCATGCTTCTTGACCGAGAACTGCAGGCCTTCCTCGAGCACCGTATAGATCAGCGGGTAATGCGTCTCGGTCGCGCTGATGTCATAAAAGCCGCCACGCAGAACGATCAGGCCGCCGATGGCGCCGACAGTGCCGGCCCCCAGCAGGGTCAGCACCATGGTTTTGACGATAAGTCGTGCGCGATTGGATAACATAACCTAGGGTGTTCTGTTGGAAAAATAACATCTCATTCCTGTATTATAAAGCCACCGCTTTTTTACAAATTATCAAACGTGCGCAACCTTTATCCTCAATACGGTGGAGTTAGAGCGGTTTTACGGTCATTAGGCGCGCTGGCGTGCGCGCTCCTGACCAGCGCCTGCCACCAGAACGACGCCAGCACCGAAAGCACCCGCGTGCCCGGCGGCGATCCCGAACGCGGTCGCCTGTTGACGCAGCAATACCAGTGCGCCGCCTGCCATTACATTCCCAAGGTGCAGGGCGTTAACGGTGACGCCGGTCCTTCGCTCGAATACATGGGACGCCTGAGTTATATCGCCGGCAGCATCCCGAACCAACCCGACAACATGATCCGTTTCCTGCAAAACCCGCCGGCCGTCAAGCCCGGCATCCTGATGCCGGCGCTCGGCATTTCCGAAGATGAGGCGCGCGACATGGCGGCCTTCATGTACACGCTGCGATGACGACGGCAATGGGCGAGCTGCAATCGGTCCTGCACCCGGCCGGCGCCGACGCCGCCATTGTTCACCAGTTTTCATGGGTCCTGTTCGTCGGCGGCGCGATCATTTTCGTGGCCGTGATGGCGCTGCTGGCCTTGGGCATGCGGCGCGAGGCGCACCCGGTGCGTCCCAAGCTATGGATCTTCGGCGCCGGCATCGCCTTCCCGGTGCTGGTGCTTACCGCCCTGCTCACCTGGAGCACCTGGCGCAGCGCCGAACTGGCGCCACAGACCTCGCACAAGGCGCTCACCATTTCAGTCACCGGCAAGATGTGGTGGTGGGAAGTGCGCTACCGCGATCCGGCCAGCGGCCGCGAGATCGTCAGCGCCAACGAAATCCATATCCCGGTCGGCGAATCGGTGTACCTGGGTCTGACGGCGTCGGACGTGATCCACAGCCTTTGGGTGCCGTCCCTGGCCGGGAAACGCGACATGATTCCAGGCCGCGTCACCGGCCTGAACCTGCGCGCCGATAAACCTGGCGTGTACCGCGGCCAGTGCGCCGAGTATTGCGGCGAGCAGCATGCGCGCATGGCCTTCCACGTGATCGCGCTGCCGCGTCCCGAGTTCGACGCCTGGCTGGCGCGCCAGGGGGCGCCTGCGATAGCGCCCGACACCACGGTGCTGCAGCGCGGCCGCGACGCCTTTCTGGCGCACAGCTGCCAGACCTGCCACACCATTCGCGGCGTGACCGACACCGGCAACAACCTGCAGCAGCAGATCGCCGACATCTCGCGCCGCGGCCCCGATTTGACCCACGTCGGCAGCCGCCGCACGATCGGCGCCGGCACCCTGAACAATCACCGTGGCACGCTGGCTGGCTGGATCGCCGACCCGCAAGCCATCAAACCTGGCGTCTTCATGCCGCCGTCACATGACATGGACGGCGAAACCCTGCGCGCACTTGCCACTTACCTCGAGCACCTGAAATGACAACGCGCGACGACGCACTTCCCAACCCGCTGCCCCGCCCTGAGCATGAACTCACGCGCCTCGAAGAGGTATGGCAAACCCCGCCCGGCTGGCGCTTCTTCAAGAGCGTCAATAACACCAATATCGGCCTGCTCTACATCGGCACCGCGATCCTGTTCTTCATCCTGGCCGGGATCCTGGCCCTGATCATGCGGGTGCAGCTGGCGGTGCCCGACAACGACCTGGTGGCGGCCGCCACCTACAACCAGATCTTCACGATGCACGGCACCGTGATGATGTTCCTGTTCGCGATTCCGATCGTCGAAGCGATCGCGGTTTACCTGCTGCCCAATATGCTGGGGGCGCGCGATCTGCCATTCCCGCGCCTGTCGGCGTATGCCTTCTGGTGCTACGCCTTTGGCGGCCTGGCCTTCTTCTGCACCCTGTTCTGGGGCCTGGCGCCGGACGGCGGCTGGTTCATGTACCCGCCGCTGACCGGCATGAAGTATTCGCCGGGCCTGAACGCCGACTTCTGGCTGCTGGGAATCGGCTTCATCGAGATCTCGGCGATCGCCGGTGCGATCGAGCTGATCGTCGGCATCCTGTTCACGCGCGCGCCGGGCATGACCCTGCGCCGCATGCCGATCTACGCCTGGGCGATGCTGGTGGTGGGCGGGATGATCGTGATCGCCTTCCCGGCCGTGATCGCCGGCACGGCATTGCTCGAACTCGAGCGCGCCTTCAACATGCCGATCTTCGACCCCGAGCGCGGCGGCGATCCGCTCATCTGGCAGCACCTGTTCTGGTTCTTCGGCCACCCCGAGGTGTACATCATCTTCCTGCCGGCGGCCGGCATGATCTCGACCATGGTCCCAACCATCGCCCAGAACCGGCTGGTGGGACGGCGCACCATCGTGGTGGCGCTGGTGGGCGTGGGCATCTTCAGTTTCGGCCTGTGGGCGCACCACATGTTCACGTCCGGCCTGGGCACGCTCGAGATGACCCTGGTCTCGGCGGCCAGCATGGCCGTTGCCATCCCCACCGGGATCCAGGTGTTCGCCTGGATCGCCACGCTCTGGAGCGGGCGCATCGGGATGAATGCGCCGACCCTGTTCATGCTCGGTTTCATGTTCATCTTCGTGCTCGGCGGCCTGACCGGCGTGATGGTGGCGGTGGTGCCGTTCGACTGGCAGGTGCACGACACCTATTTCATCGTCGCCCACTTTCACTACGTGCTCATTGGCGGCATGGTGTTCCCGGTGTTCGCGGCGATCTATTACTGGATCCCGCTGATCAACGGCAATACGCTGTCGGAGCGCTGGTCGCGGCCAATCTTCTGGCTGCTGTTCGGCGGCTTCAACATCAGCTTCTTCCCGATGCACATCACCGGGCTGTACGGCATGCCGCGCCGGGTCTACACCTACTCGCACGAGATGGGCTGGGACTGGCTGAACATGATCTCTACGATCGGCGCCTTCCTGTTCGCGCTCGGCATCCTTGGCCTGATCATCGACGCGGTGCGCACCCTGCGCCGCCCGACCAAAGAGGTGGGCAACCCGTGGAATGCAGCCACGCTCGAATGGCTGCCGTCCGAGGACTACGGCAACCGCAGCATCCCGACCGTCACGTCCGACGATCCGCTGTGGGACCAGCCAACCTTGGCCAAGGAAGTCGGCGAAGGGCGCCACTACCTGCCCAACAGCGCCACTGGCGGCCGCGAAACCATCGCCACCAGCCCGGTAAGCGCCAGGCCGGCCTACCTGATGGTGCTGCCCGGCGACAGCTGGCTGACCGTGCTGGCAGCCTTCGGCACCGCCGGCTTCTTTTTGCTGCTGACCGTGAAGGCAATGCTGCTGGCGTTTATCTGCGGCGTCGTCGCGATTGGCTCGATCATCGCCTGGCTGTGGCAATCGGACCGTCCGGCGTCGCTGCGCGAAGTCGATATCGGCGGCGGCATCACGCTGCCGGTGGGCGCAATCGGCCCGGCCTCGCATTCGTGGTGGGGCACCTTCATCATGCTGGTCGTGATCAGCCTGATTTATTCGTCGTTCGCCTATGTCTACATCCACACCTCGATGCGGTTGCAGATCTGCCCACCGCCGGGCGCGTCGCTGCCCGATTCGACCTGGACGCTGCTCAATGTCGGCCTGCTGCTGGCCGGATCGGCGCTGGTGTGGCTCAGTGACCGGGTCAGGCAAGGCTTCACGCCCTGGCTCCTGATCGCGGCGCTGGCCTGCACCACGGCCGCCTTCGGCGTCGAGCTGCACGGCTGGCGCCTGGTGCACCTGGATGGCACCAGGGATGCGTGGAGCGCCTCGATCTCGATCCTGCTCGGCTTCCAGGGCGTGATGCTGTTCGTGCTGCTGCTGGCCGCGCCCTACCTGTGCGTGCGCACCTGGCGCCGCATGATCAAGCCCGAGAACCGCGCCACGCGCGACAACATCGCGCTGATCTGGCACTACGTGACGCTGCAGGGCATCGCCGGCGTGCTGGTGGTGCGCGGCCTGCTGTTGGTGATGGAGTAAAGAAATGAGCGACCATTTCCTGCGCCGCGCGATCGGCGCTGCCCTGCCCTTCCTGATCTGGGCCGCACACTTCGGGTTCTGCTATATCGTGGCGGCGGCCCAGTGCACGCCGGGCGGCTGGCGCGCGGACGGGCCGAATCCGTATCTGCTGGGCGGGGTGACCGTGCTGGCGCTGGCGGCCTGCGCGTGGGTCGGCCTGGCAGCGCATAAGCGCCAGCGCGCCTCACAGCGCAAGGTGTTCACCGATCACGTGGCGGCAGCTGGCGCCGTGCTGTCGTTCATCGCGATCATCTGGACCGGGATCCCGGTGCTGCTGGTGCGCGGCTGCGCCTGACCTGAACGATCAGGCGCTCAAGCCCTCAGCGCGTGGCTGGCGTGATGCGCCAGATGACGTTGCCGACGTCGTCCGCCACCAGCACCGCGCCCTTCTTGTCGACCGCCACGCCCACCGGACGGCCATGTGCCTCGCCATCCTGGTTGACGAAGCCGCCCAGCAGTTCGACCGGCTTGCCGCTCGGCTTGCCGTCCTTGAACGGCACGAACACCACGTTGTAGCCCGACAGCGGCTTGCGGTTCCAGGAGCCATGCTGGCCGATGATGGCGCCGTTCCTGTACTGGGCAGGCAGGAGCGAACCTTCGTAGAACGCCAGTCCCAGTGCCGCGACGTGGGCGCCGAGCGCGTAGTCGGGCGCGATCGCCTTGGCCACCAGGTCCGGGCGCGCCGGCTTGACGCGCGCGTCGACATGCTTGCCGTAGTAGCTGTAGGGCCAGCCATAGAAGCCGCCGTCCTGCACCGACGTCATGTAGTCGGGCACCAGGTCGCTGCCGATTTCATCGCGCTCGTTCACCACCGTCCACAGGGCCCCGCTGTGCGGATTCCAGGCCAGGCCGTTCGGGTTGCGCAGGCCCGAAGCAAACAGCCGACTTTTGCCGCTGGCAATGTCGATCTCCAGGACCGCGGCGCGGTTTTGTTCGTTCTCGATCCCGTTTTCGGCGACGTTGCTGTTCGAGCCGGCGGTAGCGTACAACTTGCTGCCGTCCTTGCTGGCGATGATGTTCTTGGTCCAGTGATGATTCAGCGGGCCGCCCGGCAGCGGCGCCAGCGGCTTGCCCTTGTGCGTGATTTCGGTGACGCCTTCCTGGTACGGGAAGCTGACCACGCCGTCGGTATTGGCCACGTACAGCGTGTTGCCCACCAGCGCCATGCCGAACGGCGAGTTCAGGTCCTTGAGGAACACGCTCTTGAATTCGGCCTCGCCATCGCCGTCGGCGTCGCGCAGCAGCGAGATCCGGTTCGCGCTCGGCACGCCGGCGCCGGCCTTGGCCATCACCTTGCCCATCACGTAGCCGCGCACACCGCCGCCGCCTTCGCGCTTGGGCGCGTTCGATTCGGCCACCAGCACGTCGCCGTTGGGCAGCACATATACCCAGCGCGGATGGTCGAGCGCGGTGCCGAAGGCGTTCACCGCCAGCCCGGCGGCCGCGGTCGGCTTGGCGCCGGCCGGCCAGACCTTGGCCGGCGCGATGTTGACAGTCGGGATCAAGGTCTTGTTGGGTTCCTTGAGCATCGGCTGCGGGCCGACGTCGGCGCCGGGCTGCAGGGTCGACTTGTCGCCGCAGGCGGCCAGCAACACGGCAGGAAGCACCAGAGAAGCGCCGATGCACAGGCGTGGAAGTTGATTGCGCATGGCAGTCCTCAAAATAGACGAATGCGCAATTTTATATTGACGAGAGATGTCGCCCCGTTCGTTAGGCGGCCACAGTCGCCGGCCTGCGGCGCCGCGCAAACAGCCACAATCCCGGCAGTTGCACCAGTACCAGCACGCCGAAGCCGGCGCGGTACGCGTGCGCCGGCGCGTGCCCCAGCGCGTCGGCCGGCCACAAGCCCACCAGCAGCCCGAAGCCGGCCTGCACCAGGAAGGCGCCGATGAAGATCAACAGGTTCAGGAACGTGGCCGCGCGCCCGGTCAGTTCGCGCGGCATGGCCTGGGCCACGATCGCGTATTCGATGCCGGTGATGGTGCCCACCAGCGTAAACAGCACCGACAGGATCTGGAAGCTGGGCCGGTAGCCGATCACGAACGCGGCCTGCACCAGCACGAACACGGTGATGCCGGCCGCCGCCACATCGAGCGGCGGCATGCCGCGCCGCCCGGCCCACTCGGTCAGCGTACCCACCGCGATGGCGCCGAATACCACCGCCGCCATCCCCAGATACAGCAGATAGGCCACGGCGTCGTCGGGAAAGCGCGCCACGTCGCTCAGCCAGCGCCCGATCCACAAGCCCTGGATGCCGAAGAACACGGCGTGCGGAATCAGCACCAGCGAGGCCACCGACCTGAACGCCGGTGCGCGCCAGACTTCGCGCAGCGCCGGCAGCAATGGGCCGCGGCTGGCGGCCGGGCCGTCGCTCTTCGGGTACAGCAGCGCGATCAACAGGCCGCTGCAGGCCACCAGCCCCGCCAGCAGGCAAAACAGGCCGCGCCAGTCGGTGTACTCGAGCGCCGCGCGCACCGGCATGGTGGCGCTGGCCGCGCCCATGCCACCGACTGCGATCAGGTAGCCGTGCACCGACGGCAGGCGATCCGGCGCGATCCAGGTCGATACCGCCTTCACCGCCGCCATGAAGCAGCCACCCAGGCCGCAGCCCATGACGGCGCGCGCCAGCAGCAGCGACATGAAGCCCTCGCCACGCGCAAACAGCAGCGCGCCGAATGCGGCTACCAGCAGCATGCTCAGTTGCACCCGGCGCGGGCCATAGCGATCGAGTGCGATACCGACCGGCAGCTGGACCAGTGCGAAGGCGAAGAAGAAGGCGCTGGTGAGCAGCCCGAGCTGGCCGGGCGTGAGCGCCAGCGCCCCGATCAGTTGCGAGGACAATACCGCGTTCACATTGCGCAGCAGTGAAGACAGATAGTGGCCAAGCGCGAACGGCAGGAACACATAGAAGAACACCGCCAGTCCGGACAGGCGCGGCATCGACAAGGGAGCCGGCGCCAGCACCGGGACGGCGGGTTGCATGAATCTACGCGGCGTCGGGTTGCACGACGGCGGCAGCGCCGTGCTGCCCGATTGGCACCAGCGGGATCACGCGCCCGCCAGGACCGCGCAACGGGCCGCCGTTCTCAAGCTCGAAGAAGAAGCGGTCGCGCCCGAACGCGGGCTTGAGGTGGTCGAGCCAGGTCGCCCCGGCGTCGTATTTGGCGAAGAACGGCCGCCGCACCCAGTCGGGATTACGGGCCTGCAGGAACTGCAGCGCGAACAGCTTCTCGCCATTGATGATGACGACGCCGTCGATCACCACCTTGCCCGGAAAAGCGCTCATCGACGGGCCGCGCACGGTGCGCGACAGGCCCGACACCATCGAATAGGCTGCCTGGAAGATCTCGTGCGCACGCGCCAGCGGTAGCGCGAAGTAGTCGGCCGGGCCGGTGTCGCGCTCGACGAACATATAGTAGGGAATCGCGCCCAGGCGCACGCCGGTGGTCCACAGTTCGGCCCAGCTTTTCGGGTCTTCGTTGATGTGGCGGATCAGCGGGCCCTGCATGCGCAGCGTGGCGCCGGTGCCGACGATGCGCTTGACCGCCTGCTGGGCGATCGGATTACGCAGTTCGACCGCGTGGTTGTAGTGGCCCATGATGGCCAGGTTCTTGCCGCTGTCGACGACGCGCTCGAACAGGCGCAGCAAGTCGTCGCTGTCCTTGTCCGACACGAAGCGTTGCGGCCAGTAGGCCACCGACTTGGTGCCGATGCGGATGTTCTGGATGTGGGCCAGTTCCGGCACCAGCAGCGGCTCGAGGATCTCGGTCAGCGAGCGCGTATTCATGATCATCGGGTCGCCGCCGGTAATCAACACGTCGGTTACCTGCGGCTGCGTTTTGAGGTAGTTGACCAGCTCCGAGCATTCGCGCGCGTCGAACTTCATGTCTTCCATGCCGACGAACTGCGGCCAGCGGAAGCAGAAGGTACAGTAGGCGTGGCAGGTCTGGCCGGCGCTGGGGAAGAACAGCACCGTTTCCTTGTACTTGTGCTGCAAGCCCCTGAGCGGCGCGTCGTTCACGCGCGGCACGTTGTGCGTCATCTGGCCGGCCGGGTGCGGATTCATGCGCATGCGAATGGCGTGCACCAGGCGCGCAGTGGCGGCGTCGTCCTTTTTATACAGCACCAAGTCGCGCAACTGCTCGTATTCGCGCGCCGGCAGCATGTCACGGTGCGGGAAGGTCAGGCGGTAGATCGGATCGTCCGGCACCCGGCTCCAGTCGATCAGCTCATCCATCACATACGCGTTGGTACGAAACGGCAGCACATGCGACACCACCTGCACCGCTTCTTTCAGCTCGGGCGTGAGCCAGTCCCATTGGCGCGCGTTGACGATCGTCTGTCGCGTGTAAGGCTTGAATTTCGAAGGTGTCGATGCGGTCGTGGTCACGTGGAATCTCCGAAGCGAAAGATGGACCGGCTGGAGAAAAGCATTGCCGGGAGGAACTCATCTTATTGTCGGAAACGGGTGCGCAGTTGCCGTTAATCAACTAGGCAAGCGCACCGGACCGAGTTAGCGCAAGGAAATACCAAGACGGGTCAAAAGCAGGTCACATCGGCCCTGGCGCTTGCCGGCACTGCACTGTGTTCAAGGCCTGCGGTACGCCGGACGCGCCGCAAACTGCCGTCCGATCAACAGATCGCCTTCATAACTCAAGTGATCCTGATCGCGATACATCAGACGTCCGTCAATCATGGCGTGACAAAAACGTTCGTCGCACAAGGCACGGGACGCATCGAACCACTCGATTTGCGGGAATTCTTTCGCGAATCGCGCCAATACCTGGTTGTGCTGCGCAATCTGCGTGTCCCATTCTGCGCGCGTGATCGCGCATGGCAGCCTTGTGGCCGACGATGCGACGCCAGCGCGCTTGATGCACGACCGGGGATCGAAACCAAGAATCGGCACGTCATTCATGAAGATCACGTGCTTGCCGGCACCGAGGAAGCGGCGGAAGGTTTCACGCGCTGCTTTGATGGCGAACGCGCCATTCGGGCCGGTCTCGAAACGCAGGTGAGCCGAGAACACCACCGTTTTGGCCGATTTCATGTCCAGCGCCATCTCCAGCATCGCCTGGGTCGTCTTCTGGTACGGATGTTCGTTCGGATCGACGCCCCAGTATGGATGGCGCGTGGCCAGCATCAGCAGATTCTCGCCGATGCCATCGTAGTGTTTCATCAGTCCATAGAGCACGTGATAGGCATGACTGTCGCCCAGCAGCACGACGCTCGGGTCGCGCGTCGCATCGGACATGACGCAGTATTCGTAGACCGACTCGAAGCCATAGCGCTTCTTGCAGGCGTCGGCGCGCGCCTTGTCTTCGAAAATAATCAGCGCCTGCTGGTTGGCCTGGCTGTCCTGGATCGGTTTGCGCGCCGGCAGGCCATCGTTCAGATAGATGTAGCCGCCGCCGCCGGCGCAGGCCAGCATCAGCGCGCACAAGGCGGCCACGCGGCGCGCTGGCGGGCCGGTTCGGAGCGGGCGCTCCAGCACCCGGTAGGTGAGCCAGGCCAGCAGGATCGCGAGCAGCAGCGCCCCCGCGCGAATCGCCGGCGCGGGTTCGCGCGACTCGACGATCCGGGCGAACGACAGCAGCGGCCAATGCCACAGATAGAGCGGATAGCTGATCAGGCCCACCCATACCAGCAGGCGATTGGACAGCACCACGCGGTTGAACCAGGCCTGCGGGCCGGCCCCGATCAGGAGCAGCGCCCCCACCGCGGGCAGCAGCGCCAGCCAACCCGGGAAGCGGTGCTCGCGCGTGATCAGCGCCAGGCCCGCCGCCAGCAGGATCGCACCACTCCAGGCCAGTGAGTTCGGGGCCAGGCGCAGACGCGGCATCAGGTGAAGCGATGCACCCGGGCGCGCGTGCAGACAGGCCAGGCCCGCGCCCAGCAGCAACTCCCAGGCGCGGCTGGCCGGCGAATAGAAGGTGGCGCTGGCATGCTGGGCGAGCCCGCCGACGTTGACGAGGAAGGACACGATCGCCAGCAGCGCAGCTACCAGCACCAGGTTGAGGCCCCGCTTCCAGGCCAGCAGCAACAGCACCGGCCACAGGATATAGAACTGCTCTTCGATCCCTAGCGACCATAGATGAAGCAGCGGCTTGGTATCGGCCGCGGTATCGAAGTAGCCAACCTGGGCCCAATAGAACAGGTTGGCGGAGAAGCCAGCGCCGCCCACCACGTGCTTGCCCAACTGTGCGTACTCGTCGGGAAACAAGGCCAGCCACCCGAAGGCCAGGCAAACGGCCAGCACCAGGATCAGGGCCGGAAAAATACGGCGCACCCGGCGCGCGTAGAACGTGGCGAAACTGAAGACGCCTTGCTGCAATTCGCGCAGCACGATGCTCGAGATCAGGAAGCCGGAAATGACGAAGAACACGTCGACGCCGATGAAACCGCCGCGCAGCCAGCCGGGGAAGGCGTGAAACAGCACCACCGACAGCACGGCAAGCGCGCGCAGGCCGTCGATGTCCGGGCGATAAGGAAGGTGCCCCAGCGCCGGCACGGAGCGCGCTCGCGGGTTATCGAAGAAGATCTGTCGTTCCAGTTTCATTGCGTTGCGCCCGGCAAATCGAACGATTCTAGCCGACCCCGGCGCTGGCGAATACTGCAAGGACACGCTTTATGCAAGGCGGATTGATACTGGCACGTAACAGTCTGATGCTACCGCCGATGATCGGGAGCAAATGACTCGGCTACGCAACGTTCTCGCCCTGCCTGCTGCGCGATTGCGCAACCGCAATCCTTGCCCTTCTCACCCCGGTACATTTGCCAATGCACTTAGGCAATATTAGCCCCAGAAAACCAGCGAAAGGATCTGTCATGAAACTGCTGTTCACCACCGCCGCCCTGTGCCTTGGCCTGGCCGCAGGCGCCGCGCACGCCAATGAGCCGACCGAGAAAGACGCCATCGCGATGGCCGAACGCGGCGCGGCGCTGATCAAGTCCAAGGGCAAGGACGAGATGATGAAACTCATCAATGCCAAGCATCCCGACTACGTGCAGGGCGCACTGTACGTCGACCTGCGCGACATCAAGACCGGCATCGTGCTGGCGCACCCGTACAACCCGTCGATCGTCGGCAAGGACCTGACTGATGTGCCGGATGCGAACGGCAAGAAGTACCGGCGCGAGATCATCGAGCTCGCCGCCGCCAAGGGCAAAGGTTGGGTCGACTATCAGTACAAGAATCCGACCACCGGCAAGATCGAGCCGAAGACCACCTACATCCTGCGGGTCGAGGACGTGGTGCTGGAGGCGGGGATCTACAAGAAGTGATGCGGCCTTGACGTCGAGCGCGCTCGCGCCGACTCGACTCGCAGGACCTTGGCCCCCCGCCTGCGCGGGGGTGAATTTTTTTAGGCGCGCCGCAACAAGTTGACGCCCGCGGCAGCGCATCGATTGGAGTCATCCATGCTGAACAAACTGCGGATCGGCCAGAAGCTGTTGCTGGCTCCGGGACTGGTGCTGGTCCTGTTGACCATGCTCTCTGCGGCCGCCTGGTACGGCATGGTGCGCCAGAACGCCTCATTGGAAAACATCGTGCAGGTGCGCGCCGCGCGGCTGCAGGCGGTGGCCGACATCGCCGGCGAGGCGCGCTTCGCGCACGCCAACATCTATCAGTTATTGGCCTGGGTGAATGGCAGCTTCGCCCAGAACCGGCTGACCGCCCTGAGCGCCGACATCCAGCGCAAGCACGCCGCCGTGGCCGACAAGCTCGATGCGCTGGCCAAGGTGGCCGACGGCGCCGAACGCACGCCGATCGAGGCCTCGCTGGGCGCCCTCACGCGCTACCGCAAGGCGGTCGGCGAAACCATCGAAATGGCCTCGGTCGACCAGTCGATCGCCACCAACTCGATGCAGAAAGCCGAACAGCAGTTCGTCACGCTCGACGCCGAACTGGCGCGCCTGGCGACGCTGGAAAAGACGCTCAGCGTCAATGCGCACGGCGCCGCAAAAAGCGAGTTCCGCGCCCTTGGCTGGACCATGGCCGGCCTGGTGCTGCTGTCGATCGGATTGTCGCTGACGGTGACGATGCTGGTGCGGCGCGCCATGCTCGGCTCGATCCGCGCGATCGCCCGAACAGTGGCCGAACTGGCCGACGGCCGGCTCGACGCGCCACCCAACAACGCCCTCGGACGCGATGAAATCGCCGACACCGCGCGCGCCCTCGATCACACCATCGCGCGCCTGAACGCGGCCCTGCACAGCGTGATGGATTCGGTGCGCTCGATCGACACCGCATCGCAGGAAATCGCCAGCGGCAACCTGGACCTGTCGTCGCGCACCGAACTGCAGGCCGGCTCGCTCGAGCAGACCGCCAGCACCATGGAAACGCTGACCACGGCGGTCAAGGACAACGCCGACAACGCCCGTCAGGCGTCCAGCCTGGCGGCCGAAGCGGCGCAACTGGCGGCGCGCGGCGGCCAGGCGGTCGAGCGCGCGGTGACGACGATGGAATCGATCCAGGCCAGCTCGCGCAAGATCGTCGAGATCATCGGCGTCATCGACGGCATCTCGTTCCAGACCAATATCCTGGCGCTGAACGCGGCGGTGGAGGCGGCGCGCGCCGGCGAACAGGGGCGCGGCTTCGCGGTGGTGGCGGCCGAAGTGCGCACCCTGGCGCAGCGCTCGGCGGCGGCGGCGAAAGAGATCAAGGCCCTGATCGCCGACTCGGTGACCATCATCGAACACGGCAATGCCTCGGTCAGCGAGGCCGGCGCCAGCATGGGCGACATCGTCTCGTCGGTGCGCCAGGTGAACGACATCATCGGCCGCATCAGCGTCGCCAGCACCGAGCAGGCCGACGGCATCGCCGAAGTCAATCGGGCGGTGGGACAGATGGACAGCATGACGCAGCAGAACGCGGCGCTGGTCGAACAGGCGGCAGCTGCGGCGGCCAGCCTGCACGATCAGACCGTGAATCTGGCGCGCGCGGTGGCGATCTTCAAGGTGGGGCCGGCCGACGCCAATCCGGCGCCGGCAGCGCAGGAAACGCAGGAAGCGCAGCAGGATGCCGGGTTCCATGGCGTCGACGAGCGCCGTGTCAACGGCAGCGCGATGCGCCATGGCGCGCTGCCTGCGCCGCCGGCCGCCCCGGCGCGGCGCCGGGCTTGATGTTTCAGATCAGCGAAACGGCCGGCTGACGAAGCGCGACCCGGCCAGGCCGAAGCGCCACGCCACATCGACCGCCTTCGAGATGCCGATGCGCGGCCCGGCCACGATCTCGATCCCGGCCGGCGCCGCCAGCAGCTCGAACGGCGCCGCCGCCAGCGCCATCCCGTTGTGCCCGCGCGTGACGCCGAGCGCCTGGCACAACTTGCCCGGCCCGGAACACAGCAGCCGTTCGTCCTCGGCATCGCGCCGCATGCGCATGACGTCAAGCCCCGCCACCGGCTCGAGTGCGCGCAGCAAGACCCCGGCCCCGTGCCCCGCTTCGCGGCACACGAAATTGAGGCACCAGTGAATGCCGTACGAGCGGTACACGTAGGCATGCGCCGGCGGACCGAACATCGACGCATTGCGCTCGGTCGGCCCGGAATACGCGTGCGAAGCCGTATCTTCGCGGTCATACGCCTCGGTCTCGACGAT